>Ga0209212_1003393_pt1 | contig 21077 bp, 13 predicted proteins | sample RifGroC2_FD_183996 | JGI IMG/M metagenome (GOLD analysis project Ga0209212, IMG submission 183996) | Groundwater microbial communities from Rifle, Colorado, USA - Groundwater C2 (SPAdes) (version 2) | ecosystem: Environmental > Aquatic > Deep subsurface > Groundwater | place: Rifle, Colorado... | reverse complement strand
CGATACGGCTGTTACATATACGTATCTGAATATCAGAACAGGTTGTTCAATAACCGGCAGGGTGCCGTTTAGAATATATGCTGCCCCTGCTGTTTCATTCGTTCCGGAGGATATCTGTATAGAGAATAAGACCGACAGTATACGGTTTATCAACAATACATCATCTGCAGATTCGGTGAAGTCATGGCTCTGGACATTCTCCGATATCGGTGGAACAGATCTGAGCAGCAAGAAAACCCCGGCTTATATTTTCAAAACCGGAGGCCAGCACCTTATAACTCTTACTGCTTCTACTGTCAATGGCTGTACTGTGAAAAAAGATAAAACAGTTGATCTGGGTATCAAGCCGGTAGCCAATTTCTTCTGGCAGAATGAATGCTTTGTGGCTGGTGATTCTATTAAGCTTGTTGATGCTACTGTTGCCACTACACCTGTCACTTCCAGAACCTGGAATTTCAACGACGGAGGACCTTTATTAACAGGAACACAGGTAAAATATCCTAAGAACCAGGTTGGTTACTTGCCGGTGCAGTATATTGTCAAAACTGCATATCTGAACTGCTATGATACTGTTACGAGGGATGTTTACATAAGACCGAACATCCATCTCACTGCTGACGGCTATTTCGAGAACTTTGAAGCTGGCAATGGAGGCTGGATAAAAAGCGAGGGAGGAAACAAGAATGGAATTAACACCTGGACCTTCGGTACTCCTGACCGTACAATTATCAATTCGGCACTTTCGGGTCAGGTGGCGTGGTTCACAAAATTTGATGTTCTGAATCAGCAGGTTGATTCTTCATCTATAATATCACCATGTTTTGATTTTACAGCAATTGAACGACCTATGGTGAGTCTCGGATTATTGAAATTATTCAATGAAAACAGAGATGGTGCAGCAATCCAGTACAAAATCGGTGATGAATGGTCATGGCATTATGTCGGAACATTGAATGATGGTATTAACTGGTTTAATTCAGCACAGATAAATGGCAGACCCGGTGGTGATAAGACAGGATGGACTTCCACGTCTCCAGGCTGGATTGAGGCCAAGCATACACTTGATGCACTGACAGGCCAAAAGGATGTCAAATTCAGGATCGCTTATGGCTCAGATGGTTTTGGAGTAGGAAACGAAGGAGTTGCATTTGATGACATTTTCATTGGTGATAGAAAACGAAACGTTCTGATTGAACACTTCACTAATAATTCTTCCAATAAAAGCAGCCATGCAACGGCTATGATAAACGCCATTGACCTGGCTAATGACAAGGACATAGTGAATATCCAGTATCATACCAACTTCCCGGGAATTGACTCATTCTATGTTGAAAATCCTGGAGATGTCAGTGCGAGGATATTGTTCTATGGACTTACGAAGGCACCATACTCGTTTGTTGATGGTGGAACAAAGAAATCGTATGCTTCAATATTCGATTATACGGATGAAGTTGCAGGAGTCCTGGTACCCATTGATCCGAATGAAGTGATCAGAAGGAGCCTGATCAGTCCCGTTTTTGATATTAAGCTTGATTCATTGATTGTTTCAGGAGGTGTGCTGACTATTGGAGGAGACATTACTGCTCTTGAAGATACAACATTATCCAATCTTACTATGTACCTGGCAGTGATTGAGAAGACAAACAGCAAGTATATTGGAGCTGCAGGAGAAACACTGTTCAGGAATGTATTCAGGAAATTTGTACCGGATGCTGCTGGCATTAACCTTGGTTCAAAGTGGACCAAAGGGGTGGCAGTACCACTGCAGGATCAGACCTGGATTATACAGAAAACTCTTAACTCCTCAGATATCGAAGTGGTTGCCTTTATACAGAATAATGTCACCAAGGAGGTATACCAGGCAGCTTCAATGCTTAAGCCAAAAATAACTGTCGGGATTGAAAAACCAGGCGTTCTTAATAACATCGATTTTGCTCTATATCCAAACCCGGCCAAACATCAGCTTACAATAAGGTTTGGCGAGACTCTGGATAAGAATACAGATATTTTTATCTATGATTACAGCGGAGCAATTGTCAGAACCTATAAAGCCGGTTCAGGAGAAACGGAATTTACAATTGATGATCTTGGGCTCAAGGATGGAATATATCTTATAAGGATCTCTTCAAAAAGCGGTAACTTCGGATTCAAAAAGCTGATAATAGCAGGAAGCTGAAAAGGAAGGCGGAGATCCCATAGCCGTCAACTTAAGAGTAGTATTGTAAATAAGGAGACTAGAAAAAGTTTCCCCTCCTTTTGAAGGAGGGGTGGCCGGGATCGCTTATTATCTGATCTTTACAAGGTTCATTTCCCGGCCGGGGTGGTTGATTTACTGATTCTTGTTACCTTTATTTCCATGAAAAACAAAACCCTCTTCAACAGGAAAGGCCTTAAATCTTTCAGATCATCTCTCAGGAACAGGTCCACTTCATCTGAGGTAGCATTTTGGGAGATGTTAAAATCAAGAAAACTCGATGGAAGAAAATTCAGAAGACAATACAGTATTGGTTATTACATTGTTGACTTCTGTTGTCCTTCAGAAAAACTTATAATAGAACTTGACGGAGATTCCCATGGTGAATATCATAAAATACAGGAAGATGAAATCAGGGATAACTACCCGGAGGGCTTTGGATTCACTGTATTAAGGTTTGAAAACAGAATTGTATTCCAGGAGCCTGAATATTTAAAAAGTGAGATAAGCAAAGTTATCAATATAAGGAAAAAATCTATCTGATAAACCAATCAACCACCCCGGCCGCAACCAGTCTTTGCAATACATTAACTATCAATGTGCTGCGGCCACCCCTCCTTCAAAAGGAGGGGAAACTTCTTCTGATCTCTGTATTAATAGTACTACTCTTAAGATGACGGCCCTGCTTAAAAAATAAAGACTGTCTTCCCGAATCCTGCATTTACGGAATTAACTGCCATTCGGGCATCGTTAATTTGAGTTAAATAATTGTTTCCGAATTTTAACTAAATTTGCACCTTGATTTAATAAACAGGTAATCTATTACATATTGCACAAAATGAAGAACAAAAAGACATTATTGATGATACTCGACGGATGGGGGATAGGCGACGGATCGAAAACTGATGTGATAAGCCAGGTCCCTACTCCGAACCTTACATACTATAAGAATAATTATCCAAACTCAAGGCTTCATGCATCCGGCGAAGATGTGGGACTGCCCGACGGTCAGATGGGAAATTCTGAAGTGGGCCACCTGAATATCGGGGCAGGAAGGGTAATCTACCAGGACCTCGTGAAGATTAATAAAGAATGTAAAACCGGAGAGATAAAGAAGAATAAAACTCTTACCGATGCCTTTTCTTATGCCCGTGACAATAATAAACAGGTTCATTTTATGGGACTTATGTCCGATGGAGGTGTTCATTCACTCGACAAGCATCTCTACTCCCTTAGTGATATGACAATGGATTACGGGCTTAAAAATGTCTTCATACATGCTTTCGGCGATGGACGCGACACTGATCCCCGGAGCGGTGTGGGATATATGAAGAGCCTTGTCGAACATCTTAAAAGATCAAACGGGAAGGTAGCCTCTTTCATCGGAAGGTATTATGCCATGGACAGGGACAAGAGATGGGAACGTATAAAAGATGCTTATGATCTGATAACAGGTGGCAAAGGTACTCCTGTGAAAGATATTATTCAGGGAATGCAGAATTCATACGATAACGGTATTACCGATGAGTTTATGAAAGCCATTGTGGTAACCGGTGAAAATGGAAAACCTGTTGGTACCGTGAAAGAAGGTGATGTAATTGTCTTCTTTAACTTCAGGAATGACAGAGTCAAGGAACTGACAAAAGTTCTTACCCAGAAAGATATGCCTGAATTCGGAATGAAAACCATTCCCCTGTTCTATTGTACTATGACACCCTATGATGCAACATTCAAAGGTCTTCATATTATTTATCCTAAAGAGAATGCTGACAATACGATAGGAGAGATACTTGCCGCTGCCGGGAAAAAACAGCTGAGGATTGCCGAAACAGAGAAGTATGCTCATGTCACATTCTTCTTTTCAGGCGGCAGGGAGGATAAATTCCTTAATGAGGAGCGCATTATGGTGCCCTCTCCAAAAGTAGCAACTTATGATCTGCAGCCCGAAATGAGCGCTTTTGGCGTTAAAGATGCTGTAATTAAGGCGATTGAAACAAAGGAGTTTGATTTTATCTGCCTGAATTTTGCCAATGGCGATATGGTTGGGCATACCGGGGTTTATGGAGCAATTATGAAAGCTGTAAAAACAGTTGATGAGTGTGCAGGAGCAGTTATTAAGTCAGCCCGTGAAAACGGCTATGATGTTCTTGTTATGGCTGATCATGGCAATGCCGATATGGCTGTAAATGAAGACGGTTCCCCTAATACGGCTCATTCACTGAATCCTGTTCCAAGCATTCTGATAAGCGATGATTATAAAAGTATAAAGGAAGGTATTCTGGCAGATGTAGCTCCTACTTTGCTTACTATAATGGGAGTGGAGATTCCGAACGAAATGACCGGGAAGGTGCTGGTGTGATCGACATGCTTCGTATTGACGACACCATATTCAGCTTCGACATCATGGAGAAAAAATTCAGATGTAATTTACCCGCATGCTTTGGAAATTGCTGCCGCTATGGTGACTCAGGAGCCCCATTGAGTGCTGATGAAACACATACCCTCGAGGATGTATGGGACGCAGTAAAGCCTTATCTGAGAGCAGAGGGTATTGAAGCTATTGAGATTAAAGGGAAAAGTGTAAAAGATTTTGAGAATGATAATGTAACTCCTTTAATAGGAAATGAAGAGTGTGCCTATTCGGTAATAATCAATAATATTCTGATGTGCGGTATTGAAAAGGCTTTTGAAGATGGCAAAACCAGCTTCAGGAAGCCATTGTCGTGCCATCTTTTTCCGGCACGTATAAAATATTATTCTGATTTCAGGGCTGTCAACTACCAGGAGCTGGCAATATGCAAGCCTGCCAGGGAAGCGGGAACAGATGATGGAACTTATCTGTATGAATTCCTGAAAGTACCGCTTATCAGGGCACTGGGTAAGGAGATGTATCAGGAGCTCTGCATAGCAGCCACCGAGCTCCGAACATTTTATGAGCACGACAGGGAATCTGCCCTGTAATGTAAAGTTTATGGTGGAAGGAGAGGAAGAGGTAGGGTCCGTCAACCTCGAAAAATTCTGCATCGATCATAAGGAGATGCTGGTCGCAGATGTGATCCTTATTTCGGACACGACAATGATAGCTCTCAATACACCATCTGTCACTTCCGGGCTGAGGGGGCTCTCGTATGTCCAGGTTGAGGTTACAGGACCGAACCGCGATCTTCATTCTGGACTTTATGGAGGAGCAGTTGTCAATCCCTGTAATGTACTGTGTGATATGGTAGCTTCACTTAAGGATAAATGGGGAAGAGTAACAATTCCCGGCTTTTATGATGATGTTAAGGAGTGCAATCCTGAAGAACGTGCAGAAATGGCAAAAAGGCCTTATGACAAGGATAAGTTCATGCAGTCTGTCGGGGTGACTCATTTGCAGGGGGAGGAGGGTTATTCTGATCTTGAAAGGATCGGTATAAGGCCCACGCTTGATATTAATGGTATCTGGGGCGGTTATACAGGCGAGGGAGCAAAAACCATACTCCCGTCAAAAGCCTTTGCTAAAATTTCGATGAGGCTTGTACCATATCAGAATGCTGAAAGAATTGCAGATCTTTTCATTAAGCATTTCATATCATTAGCCCCTGAAGGGGTAGCAGTTAAAGCTGAGTACCTCCATGGCGGGGAATCTTATGTAAGTCCTCTTGATACTCCTGAATATTCGTCTGCCTCACTGGCTGTTGAAGATGTCTTAAACAAGAAACCGATTCCTGTTCGCAGCGGTGGAAGTATTCCTATTGTTTCAACATTCGAAAAAGTTCTGGGAATTAAATCTATTCTGCTTGGCTTTGGTCTGGAATCGGATGCAATTCACTCTCCCAATGAAAATTTCCCGGTTGAAAATTTTCTTAAAGGTATTGAGACGATAGTTCTGTATCACAGAAATTATGATCAGATGAAGCAGAAACTGACCGGATGAACAGTTATGGATCCGTTAAGAATATTTTCATTCTAACCAGATAGAAGTATCTTCGGACAGTATACGAATCAGTTTTTAATATATTTTTCCGATTTTATCATCCTATTTGCTTAATATAAAATATGTTATTTATTATTTTTTTATCTTGGAGATTCAATTCTTAAATAATATCTTTAACGCATTAAATTAAAACCTAAAACTAATTTGTATGAAGAAACTATTTCTGCTGATTGTTTTGTTTGTGTTTTTAGGTGGCTACACCTTTGCACAAACAAATGTCATTACAGGTACGGTTACCTCTTCAGTTGAAGGAGAAGGTGCAGTTCCGGGTGTATCAGTTTCTGTTCCGGGTACCACTGTTGGTACCATTACAGGAGTTGATGGTAAGTTTTCACTTACCACACCACAGAATGCAACTGTTCTTGTCTTCACCTATATCGGAATGAAGAAACAGGAGGTTTCAATAGGTGGCCGCACAGTAATTGATGTTGTAATGGAGCCCGACCTTCTTGGTCTGGACGAAGTTGTTGTAACTGCTCTTGGTATCTCCCGCGAGAAAAAAGCGTTAGGTTACTCAGTGCAGGACCTTGGAGGCGAGAGCATTGAGAAGACGAAGGTCTCAAACATTGTAAACGCTTTCCAGGGTAAATTATCAGGCGTTCAGATCACTAACTCTGACGGAGGTGTGGCATCAGGTGTAAGAATACTTATCAGGGGTGTTAACTCACTCTCTGCCAGTGGAAACAACCAGCCACTCTTCATAGTTGATGGTGTTCCGATCAACAACTACACTTCTGATGCCGGTGCATATGGTGGAATGGACTATGGAAACGCTTCCAGTGATATCAACCCTTCGGATGTTGAGAACATCAGCGTTCTGAAAGGTGCAAGCGCCGCTGCACTCTATGGATCAAGAGCCGTTAACGGTGTTGTTCTTATAACAACCAAATCCGGTAAATCAATGGGCAGACAGGGTCTCGGCGTAACAATCGAAGAGAACATAATGTTTGAAAACCCGCTTGTAATTCCGAAACTCCAGAACCTTTATGGACAGGGATCAGCTGATGACTGGGATGCAGGTCTCTATTCATTTGAGTATGTTGATGGCGCCTACGGAGGTGTTAATGACGGTGTTGATGAGAGCTGGGGCCCGCGACTTGACGGAAGACTGATCCCTCAATTCGACAGCCCTTATGATCCTGAAACAGGCATCCGCACACCCACTCCATGGATCGCACATCCTGACAATGTCAAGAGTTTCTTTGAAACAGGTGTGAAGCAAACAACCAACATTGCTGTTGCTGGCGCCAAAGATGGAGCAAATTTCCGTCTCTCTTTAAATAACCAGAAAATAAAGGGGATTCTTCCTAATACTGACCTTACAAAGAACAGTGTTACACTCAACGGTGAACTTGCTGTTACTGACAAGATCACTGTAGGAGGTTCTGCAAATTATATCAGCAATAAGAGTGATAACATTGCAGAGAACGGCTATAACGGCGGTAACCCGATGCAGTCACTTACACAGTGGTTCGGCCGCCAGGTTGATATGCAAGCCCTGAAAGACAGGTACAAAGAAATTGACCCGGTAACAGGGTTACCCTTCAACTGGAACCACAGTTACCACAACAACCCATACTGGAACCTTTACAATAATACCAACTCCAGGAACAGGGACAGGGTGATAGGTAATATGAACTTAGGATGGAAGTTCACTGACTGGCTATCATTCAAAGCTATGGCAGGTACCGACTTTTCCATTGAGGATATAAGCGAGAGAGTAGCTCAGGGTGATGTTGGAATCGGATATCCAAAAGGAAACCTTAATTCATATTCAAACCGCAGGCAGGAGATCAATGCCAACGCGAGGTTGGAGTTCATGAAGCGTTTTGGCGATATTACACTGGATGGAACTTTCGGCGGTGAGTATAATCGTTATAACAGTCTTTATCGTCAGACTAATATTGCTGAGTTCATTATTCCTGATCTCTTTGCTGTCAGTAACGCAGCTGTTGCTGCTACTACCAATATGAGCGAATATCACACGGAATTACAGAGTGTATTCGGAACAGCAAACATTGGTTATAAGAACTTTCTGTTCCTCGATTTAACGGGAAGAAACGACTGGTCTTCAACACTGCCGATAGAAAATAACTCTTACTTCTATCCGTCAGCATCCTTATCATTTATCATTACAGATGCTCTTGGAATCCAGTCAGATATTCTCTCATTCCTCAAATTGAGAGCAAGTTATGCTGAAGTTGGAGGAACCGCAAATGCTTACGCACTGCAGGGAGTTTATTCAGCCAGTGATCCTTTTGATGGTTATCCTTCACTAGCTTACACAAACACCATTCCTCCGCTTGGACTGAAACCCCAAAGGAAAAAGTCCAAGGAAGTCGGATTCGAGGTGAAGCTCCTTCAGAACAGGATCAGCTTAGATGCTGCAATTTATAGAGAGAATACTGTTAACCAGATCATGAATATTGATGTATCCCGGACAACAGGGTTCAGCACAAAAACCATCAACGCGGGTAACATGCAGAACCAGGGCGTTGAATTACAGGCTATGTTCACTCCTCTTCAGACACGCGACTTCTCATGGGATATAGCTGTTAACTGGTCGAAAAACCAGAATAAGGTTGTTGAGCTCTATGGAGACATGAAATACCTGGACCTCTACAACCTTGGATGGAATGCCCGGGCTTATGCTTTCCCCGGGAAGGAATATGGAACCATATTCGGCTATGCAATCGTACGTGAGAACGCGAAGCCTGTATATTATGATGCAGATCAGAAACAGCTTGCATATTATGAATATTCAGGAAGGCCGGTTGTTACAACTACCGGACGTTACAGGCGTTCAGGCGCCAGAACCCCGATTGGCAATATTATGCCCGACTGGTTTGGTGGAGTTAACAACTCGCTTACCTATAAGAATGCTAACCTGAGCTTCCTGGTCGACTTCAAGAAAGGGGGAGACATTTTCTCTGTAACACACATGTTTGGTATGTACACCGGAATTCTTGAAGAGACTGCAGCTATCAATGCAAAAGGCAAGAATGTCAGGGATGCACTTGCTGATGGCGGTGGCGAACTGATTGAAGGCGCAGTTTACGGAAGGGTTAAAACCGACGGTACCATTCAGTATACTGATGCAACAGGAGCTGACAGTGCAACACCTGTTGAGAATTCAACTTATGTTGCTGCAAACCTTTATGGATATGATTTCTATGGCAAGAATGAACTATCAGTATTCGACGGAAGCTTTGTAAAACTGCGTGAAGTTTCAGCAGGTTACTCATTTAACAAGATTGGTTTCCTTAATAATGCAGGGATAAAAGAACTGAACTTCTCACTTGTTGGCCGTAACTTGTGGATCATTCATAAGAATATTCCGGATCTCGATCCTGAAGTAAGCCAGAGTGCCGGCAACACCAGTGTTGGCGCAGAAACCAATGCGATCCCTTCAACCAGATCTTATGGTTTTAATATCAAGCTTAGTTTCTAACCTATAAAGTATCTGAAAATGAAATATTTTAATAAAACACAATTAATATTCGCGGGACTGTTCCTAATTGTCAGTCTTCTCTCTTCCTGCACAAAGGATTTCGAGGAGCTGAACAAGAACCCGAACAGCCCGGTAGACGTTCCAGCTATCAATGTATTTACCAATGCTCAGGTTAGCGCTGTGGGCCGTCAATTAGGAGGCTGGATGCAGCATACCTACCTTGGTCCATGGAGCCAGCAGTGGTGTAAAGTACAGTATATTGACGAGGACAGATATATGCCTCGCGACATGTCAGGTGAATTCCAGGCTCCTTTTACCAGTGAGCTTAAGAACCTTACAATAGTTATCACAAAAGGAACTGAAGAAGAAAACGACAAGCTTGTGGCTGCCGCAAAGGTGCTGAAAGCGTGGGTATTTCTTTATGTAACTGATGTATGGGGCGATATTCCTTACTCAGAAGCATTGAAAGGTTTCGAAAAAGATGGCACTCTGAAACCCAAGTATGATAAACAGGCTACCATTTATGCCGACCTGCTTGTACAGCTTGAAGAGGCCAACGCAGCTCTTACAGGAACAGTAAGCTTTGGTTCGGGTGATCTTATCTATGGAGGTGATCCTACTCTCTGGAGGAAGTTTGCAAACTCACTCAAGCTGAGGATACTCAACCGCGCTGCAGGTACTCCCTGGTCACATACTTATAATATGGCCGGTGGAGGAACAGTAACAACAACTGCAGGTGCAGCGGCGCTGTCAGGCGCTGATGCACAGATTGCAGCTATCCTTGGCAATCCTTCAGCATATCCTGTATTTACTTCAAATGATGACAACGCAACCCTGTATTATCCTGGTCTGCCTTACAGGAACCCGATATTCAATGCTCTCTATACAAGGACAGACCAGGGTATCTCTGAGACAATGGTTGAATGGCTTCTTGCAAGAAATGATCCAAGGATACATATCTATGGCCAGCCAACACCCAACTCACAGGCTACTCCTCCTCTCAAATATGTAGGCTGGCAGAACGGGCGTGAAATTACATCTGCACCATTCCCTTCAGTTTCACTCCTGGGAACAGCTGTTGCTTATGATGAGAATGCACTTCTTTATGTAATGACTTATGATGAAGTTATGTTCCTCAAGGCTGAACACTACAAGCGCGTTGGAAACGATGCCGCAGCCCGGGCAGCATATGAGTCTGGTATTGCAGCTTCAATGGAAAGATGGGGTTGTGATGATGGTTCAACCGTTTATCCTACATGGGGTAAAACCTCTATCACAACAGGTTCAACCGGACAGGATGTTGATTATGCAGCATATCTTGTTCAGCCAAACGTAGCATGGAGCGGTACAGATGCACAAAAATTCCAGCTTATCTGCGAACAGAAGTGGGCTGCTATCTTTGGTCAGGGCATCGAAGCTTATACCGAAGTAAGAAGAACAGGTTTCCCGGCAAGAATTTTCGAGTATGAACTTGCAGGTGCTTACTATCCTAACCTTGGTCTTCCTATCAGGGTTCAGTATGCTCTCAGCGAGGATACATACAACACCGATAACGTTGAGGCTGCCAGGGTTGATCAGAAAATTGAAAGGATCAACGAAGGTATGTTCAGCACAAGCGGTACAGCCAGCCAGGTATGGTGGCATACCAGGAAAAATCCGATCCCGACTTCAACTGATGTTAAATAAAATCAGATAAATGTATTTTGATTGAAGAGAGTCCATTGGGCTCTCTTCTTTTTTGTTGTATATAATCTCTTGAACCTTTGCACGGCTTTCTGTAGTCCCTTTCACTTTGTGCCTTAAAATAACCCACCCCCCGCCCCTCCAGGGAGGGGAGCATTTCTGTCTGCCCCTCCGGAGGGGAACTAAAAGCCCTGAGCTCTCTGCCGTTGCGCCGTTGCGCCATTGCGCCGTTGCGCCGTATTATTCCACCTTCATACTCACAAGTTCCAGCCTTGTCGCAGTGGCACGCAGTACCTTTATCACAATGTTACCTATCCTGATAACGTCATTATTTCCCGGAATACTGCCGTGAAAATAGAGTATCATTCCTGCAAGAGTTTCAAAATCATCCTCTTCAGGAAGCTTAAGACCATACTTTTCATTCAGATAATCTATTTCAATGCGGCCAGAGAAGACATATTCATTACTGCTGACCACCTTTTCTGCCAGGTCATTTGTATCATGTTCATCTTCAATGTTTCCAACTATCTCTTCCAGTACATCTTCTATGGTAACCACTCCCGAGGTTCCTCCGAACTCATCAACGACCAGTGAGATGTTCTTCCTCTCGTCGACGAACATCTTCAGGAGCCTGTTTGCAGGCATTGTTTCCGGGACAATTGCCAGCTTTCGCAGAGAAGACCTGATGTCAGGCGGATTTTTAAAAATATCTTTCAGTTCAAAATAACCGATAATATTATCAATGGTCTCATCATATACCAGTATCCTCGATAAGCCTGTTTCAATAAACTTCTGTTTCAGCTCATCAAGGCTGCTTTTTATATCAAGTGCTACAATTTCCGTTCGTGGTACCATGCACTCCCTGAGCTTAACATTTGAGAAATCAAGTGCATTCTGGAAGATCCTGATATTGTGATTTTCAGGGTCCATATTCTCGCTTCTTTGTTTGCTATGATTTACAAAATGATCCAGGTCAACTTTACTGAAGACCATATCCTCCTGCCTCTTTTCTTCTGTCCTGATCCGGAGAACGATCCTTAGAAATAAGTTTGAGGCTTTAAGTGTGAATCTGCTTACCGGATAAAATAAAAGAAAGAAAAAAAGTGTCGGAATACTTAAAAGTCTCAGAAAAAAATTGGGTGATATTATAAATATTGTTTTAGGCAGGAATTCTGCTACGATCAGTATGATGGCAGTTGATATAATGGTGTTGATAATAAGAATAAGAAGTTCCGATTCAATGTAAACAGACAGCTTTGAACCTAACAGTCCGGAAAACACCAGACCATATATAACCAGGGCAATATTGTTACCGATGAGCATGGTAGCGATATATTGTCCCGGGTTATTGGTAAATAACTTCAGTATTCCTGATCCGAATGCACCCTGTTTCCTGTCGAGCTCTATCATGAACCTGTTGGAGGCAACAAAGGCTATCTCCATACCTGAAAAAAACGCGGAGAGAATTATTGCCAGAATTATGATCAGGATACCATCCATTAAGCAAAGTTAATTCTTTTTTCTTTGCTGATGTCTAAGCCAGGCAAAGAGCCCACCATACAATTTCAAGGACCGGTAATGATCTATTCCTCATCTTTAAGATATATCGTGGCGCTGACCTTTTTGATTTTCCGTTTTCTGAGGTGAGGATCTGACTCAAATCCTGTTCCCATTACGATCTGGTCTTCGTTTGTGAACTTAACAAACCGGTCAGAATAGATCAGGTCTTTTGCCTGGTCCCAGAAAAGGACCTCTGTTTCGAGTTTATCTTTATTTTCATTTATTACAACCACACTGTCCTTTAGCTCCCATACATTGTTCGACCTGGTATATTTTGCGTATTTGGAGATAACAGAACCTGTTGGGGATTTCTTTTTGTCATAAACATCGACATGGATACCCAGCCTGAACTCATAATAAGGCTCTGCAACGTTGTCGAATTGTTCCATAAGGGGCGACGTAAGTATCAGCTCGGTCTTACCCGAATCGGAGTATATTGTCTCAAATTCTCTGACACTGAGTGAAGGAAGGCTGAGAAAATCCGACTTTGGGATCTTTTCGTTCTTTTTTTCACAGGCAAAAAGAATCAGCGATAGTATCGGTAAAAATATTGTTAACCTGAAAATCTTATATGCAAGATCCTGATATTTCATAACCGGAAGGCTGATATTCAGCTATAGTAAAGTGCCAGTGGTCAATTATATTTACGTTGGATGAACCAGAAATCATATATATTAAGACTTCCGCCAATAGTTATCACTCTCTCCGTATGAAGGCCGGCAGCTTCGGAACCGTATCTTTTTGTATAGTCAACAAACAGGTTTATCCGCGATAAAGATCGTCGCATCGGGATCCCGATTCCAAAGCTGGCCCCGAATTCCCTTACCTGCTCTCCGTTGATGATAAGATAGTTATCACCCATATGAGCTCCTGCACGATACTCAATCCGTTTAATAAAACTGAAGTTGGAGAATTTCTCAGGAATTAATTCCAGTCCCCACATATATCTCTTCGTATCTGCAGCATAGCCGCTGTATCCCGGAATATCAGATTTGCTCCATTCAGCAGAGACAAAATCAAAACCGGTAGTGAATTTGTTCCTCTTGCCAAAGGTGATTCCGAACTTATAGTTACCGGGTAAATAAACCGGAGTTGAATCATCGGAAGTATATGAAACTGTATCAACATCATTGTATGCCGAGGTTCTTATGACCACGTTATCATAATCCGATTTGTAGGTTTTACCTCTTGTAAGTGAAAAACCGGCATTGAAGAAATAATCTTCACTGATATTGGCCATATACTGGATCCCATAATCAAAATTAATTCCGTGAACCCTGAGTTTCTCAGATGCGCTATTGTGATAATAGTTGTCAAGATCTTTAAACTGAAGTGAATAATTCCGTTCAAGCACTCCGAACATTATCGTCATATTTATCCCTGCTGAAAAGTTTTTGGTAATGTTTACCCCTGTCCCAAGAAAGAAGTTCGATAATCCGCCTTTCCCGGAATGGTACTCAGAGTAAGGACCGGTTAAAGGATCATAATTGCTGTCGCCCTCCTGAACTTCATCAGAGATATTGTAAAAACCATAGGTTACAGGAGCTATCCCTGTGGCAATTCCCCATCCCTTTTTAATCGGGAAACCCATATAGAGATGGTTGAAGTTTATATCATTGGACGAATATTTGTTATCCCATTCCCGGAGTTGACTTATACCGAAGTCAAATCCGAAATCAAAGGAGAATGAATTGGTATCGAGGCTGCTGTATGACGCCGGATTCATCAGAAAAATTGAATTATTGTCCCTCATCGCGGTACCAATTCCTCCCATACCGCGGCTTTTAAAAGATCCCTGAGATTCAATGGCGCCTATGTTGAACCTTGAATATGGTGAATTGAGTTGTTTCTGGGCAATAGCTGTGAAAGAGTATGATAACAGAACAATAAGATTAATTATAATCAGTCTTTTATGCATTGTATTCCAGAATATAGTTCAAACCCTCGATCACAATATCAGACATAAAAGTGACCTCACGATTTAATTTGTCTTTAAGGTAATCGCTGTCGCCGCCTGTTAGTATGATCTTACAGCTTTTATGCTTTTTTTTAAACGTGCGAATATACTCATTTATTTCATATATGCTCCCCTTTAATACTCCGGCAAGAATGGCATCATTGGTATTAAGACCGGGAAAGGTAAAGTTTTCTCTGACTGAAAGAAGCGGTAGCCTGCTTGTGAATTTGTGAAGCGCTTTAAACCTCATTTCAATCCCGGGCGAAATGTTCCCTCCCTTATATACAGTTCCATTAAGGAAGTCATATGTAATTGCGGTACCGGCATCAATTACCAGTATATCTTCACCGGGGAAGAGATTGTATGCACCGGCAACACCCGCTAAGCGGTCAGTCCCAAGTGTCTCTGGTGTTTCATATTCAATCCTGAACGGAAACTTTGATTTATATGTCAGTATATGTACAAACGGAATGTGGGAAACAAGGAGGTCCGTTACAAAGTGAGGCAGCCTTTTTACTGATGAAACAATAACCTTCCTGAGCTTCCTGTCAGTAAGTTTTTTTTCAAATTCTTCACAACTAAGATCATTGATCCTTGAGACAGATATTTTATTACCGCCTTTAAAAACAGCCAGTTTCGTACTGGTATTTCCTATGTCAACTATGAGGTTCATGGTGTGAATTAATGAACAAAGGTAGTAATAAGTGCCTAAAGTGCCTAAAGTCCGGAGTGCCCAAGGTACTTAAAGTTCCATGAATTCATTTAACACCTTGATTGCAGCCTTAACTGATCTTACATCCGATATTGTAAGGCTAAGCTTCGATTTCTTCTGCTTCATCGTCATCTGTTTGTGATTTCTGTTTACATGGTTCATTATTGATACAAACAGGGGAGTACGGTAAAAGGGTGATTTCTGATCTGAAATAAAGAATGCAATGAGCAGGTTGTTTTTCAGCAGGATTTTTTCAATTCCGAGTTTTCCTGCGATCCATTTGATCCTGACAATGTCAAGAAGAGCTTCTGCCGTAGGAGGAATGGGGCCGAACCTGTCAATAAGCTTTTTCGCAAATAACTCCAGTGACTCATTTGAACCGATCTCATTAAGCTCTTTGTAGAGCCTTATTCTTTCCGAGATATTTGATACATACTCGTCGGGGAACATGATCTCAAGATCAGTGTCAATCTGAAAATCAGATACATATTGTTTCTCTCCGCCTTCTTTTCCCGTTTCTGTCTTTACAGGTTCAGCCGGTTGCAGGGTTTTATCCGATTCCCTGATCTCAAGCATTGCCTCATTAAGTATCCGCTGGTAAGTTTCAAATCCCACATCGGCAATAAATCCGCTCTGTTCTCCACCCAGAAGGTTCCCCGATCCCCTTATGTCGAGGTCCTGCATAGCTATGTTGAAACCGCTTCCCAGTTCTGAATATTCCTCTATTGCCTTCAGCCTTCTTCGTGCCTCATGTGTAAGAGTTGTAAGCGGTGGTGCAAGCAGATAACAGAATGCCTTCCTGTTTGACCGGCCAACCCTTCCTCTGAGCTGGTGAAGTTCTGAGAGCCCGAAATGATGGGCATCATTAATGAATATTGTATTTGCATTTGGGATATCAAGTCCCGATTCAATAATTGTTGTAGCAATCAGGACGTCATAATCTCCCTGGATAAAGTCGAACATGACATTTTCTACATGCGGACCATCCATCTGCCCATGAACTATGGCCGTTTTCACATTCGGGCATATCCTGTTGATGTGAGCCTGGATCTGTTTAATATTCTCCACTCTGTTATGTATGAAAAATACCTGTCCGTTCCTCGCTACTTCATATTCAATACCCTCTTTTATAATTTCTTCATTATATCCATGAAGTTCGGTTACAATAGGCATCCGGTTCGGCGGGGGTGTGTTGATTATGGAAAGATCGCGAGCGCCCATAAGTGAAAACTGAAGGGTTCGGGGAATGGGAGTAGCCGTCAGAGTAAGAGTATCAACATTAGCCTTTAGTTTTTTAAGTTTTTCCTTAACTGAAACACCGAATCTCTGTTCTTCATCAATTACGAGCAACCCCAGGTCCTTGAACTTAACATCCTGTCCGACAAGCTTATGTGTTCCAATGATTATATCTATCCTGCCTTCCGCCAGGGCGGCAAGTATCTTCTTCTGATCAGCAGCTTTCTTATGCCGGCTTATATATTCAATATTACATGGATATCCCTTGAGCCTCGACGAGAAAGTCTTGTAATGCTGCAGTGCAAGAATCGTTGTTGGCACAAGAACTGCAGTCTGTTTGCTGTCGGAAGCCGATTTGAAGGCAGCCCTGATGGCAATTTCTGTCTTCCCGAATCCCACATCACCACATACAAGCCTGTCCATGGGATGCTCTGCCTCCATGTCTCCCTTAACAGTCACTGAGGCGGTAAGCTGATCAGGGGTATCCTCGTAAATGAAGGACGCCTCAAGCTCACGCTGGAGGTATGAGTCAGGTGAAAATGAATAACCCGGCGAGGACATTCTCTTCGCATAGAGAAGTATCAGGTCTTTTGCAATATCTTTTACCCTGGCTTTGGTACTCTGTTTAAGTTTCTGCCAGGCACCTGAACCAAGTTTGTAGATCTTTGGTTCCGAATTGTCTTTCCCTTTGTATTTAGAAATCCTGTGTAGTGAGTGGATTCCAACATACAGAATATCATTGTCCCTGTATACCAGTTTAATTGCTTCCTGTATCTTTCCATTTACCTCTATTTTTTCAAGTCCTCCGAATTTACCTATTCCGTGATCGATATGCACTACATAATCGCCGGGATTCAGCCCGGTAAGCTCCTTCACGGAAATACTCTCTTTTTTTGTAAAGTAACCTCTGATCCTGAATTTATGGTATCTGTCAAAGATCTGATGATCGGTGAATACTGCTATTTTAAGGTCGTGATCGGTGAATCCGCTGTGTAGATTGATAAGCAGAGGATTAAAACCCACCTCCGGATTGATTTCGCTGAAAATATCCCTTAGCCTCTCAATCTGTGATTCGCTCTCAGAGATAATATATGTGGAATACCCCTCAGTATCATTTGAGAGCAGCCTTGAAGCAAGAAGATCGAAGTTTTTGTTGAACACAGGTTGCAGTTCAGTACGGAATTCAAATCTTGCATCGGGTTGAAACAGAGATTGTCTTCCGAATTCAACCATTCTGAATCTCCTGCACTGTTCAAGAAAATCATTACCGGTTGTGATACGATCCTTTTTATCGGAAGTATGACCCGACTCTTCCCTCTGCGTGGTCTGAAAGAAGATATTATTGATCTTTTCCTTTATATATGCTGCCTCCTCGATCCATATCACAGAGGATGGAGGAAGGAAATCGGTAAATGAATCATTGATCTCTTCAATTGACAGATCCTGAATGTTTGGGATGATTGATATTTGTTTATGAGTGCTAACGGATAGCTGATCGTCAGTATTGAATGATCTTATTGTTTCCGCCTCCTCACCGAAAAAATCGATTCTATAGGGGAGATCAGCTGAATATGAGAATACATCTGCTATACCTCCTCTTATTGCATACTGACCGGGCTCATAAACAAAATCGGTACGGGTAAAATTATACTCGCGAAGAATCTCCTCGAGAAATTCAAGTGAGAGTCTGTCGCCTTTGTTTATATTGAATGTGTTCTTCTTAAGGTTCCTTCGGCTGATAACCTTTTCCATTGCCGATTCGGGATATGTAACTATGATCCCTTTTCGTTTTCCTGATGCCAGAAAGTTAAGGACCTCTGTCCTCAGTACAATATTTGCAGGTTCTGTCTGCTCATACTGTACAGAACGTTTATATGTGGAAGGGAAGAAAAATACAGAATCTTCTCCCAATAGCGATACAAGATCATTATAGAAGTATGCCGCATCCTCTTTTTCCGGTATCACAACAACATGAGCGCATTGTGTTTTGTGGAATACAAGAGAGAGAATCATCGCCTTTGATGAGCCTGAAAGTCCTGTTATCCCGATGTTTTTGAACTGATCTGAATTGACTGACTCTAACAGTGAGGGAATTACCGGATGTAAATTGTAATGGTCTGTTATTTTATTCTCTTTCATTTGCCGGAATTAAGTGGCAAATTTAACTTTCAGGTTGGTCACTGACAAGGAATGACTCTATTTTACTTACCATGTTCTTTGATCCGGCATAAAATGGTGAGCGCTGATGCAGCGATAAAGGCTGTATATCCAGTATATTGCGTACCCCGTCGGAGGCAGCTCCCCCAGCCTGCATGGCAATAAAAGCAATAGGATTACACTCATATACCAGCCGGAGTTTACCTTCAGGCATATTCACATTTCCCGGATAAAGGAAAACTCCTCCCTTAAGAAGATTTCTGTGAAAATCTGAAACAAGCGATCCAATGTATCTGGATGTGTAAGGCCTGCCTGATACTTCATCTTCCTCCTGGCAATATTTAAGATAGCTTTTTACTCCCTGCGGCAATTGCAGGTAATTACCTTCATTAACAGAGTAGATATGTCCATCTTCAGGTGATTTTATATCAGGGTGAGAAAGGCAAAACTCTCCGATTGACGGATCAAGAGTAAAACCATTTACTCCAAAACCCGTTGAATAAACAAGCATTGTTGAGGATCCGTAAATGATATAACCGGCAGCAACCTGTTTTGACCCTTCCTGCAGGAAATCCTCATTTTTTACTTTCTCACCCCTCGGTGTAATCCTTCTGTAAATTGAGAAAATTGTTCCGACTGACACATTATAATCTATATTGGAAGAGCCATCAAGAGGATCAATGCAAACAACATATTTCCCGTTCTCCGCAAGCGGGTCAGAAAAAACAATTTCATTCTGATTCTCTTCAGTAGCAATTCCGCAGCACTCTCCACTCGAAAGCAATGCCCCAATAAATACTTCATCTGCATAAACATCGAGTTTCTGTTGTGATTCTCCCTGAATATTGACATCTCCTGAGAGTCCGATTATGTCGACTAAACCCGCCTTGCTGATCTTTTTATTCACCATTTTTGCAGCGGTTCCTATATGATGCAACAGGCTGGAAAGTTCTCCTTTAGCAAATGGAAAATCTTTCTGCTTCAGGATAATAAAGTCGTTGAGTGTTGTAACCTTATAGCTGTTCATATGCCCCGGACAATATTAAAATGCAAAGATACTATATCTTACAATATTCATTTGAGATTACTACTGATGCGTTTAGTTTTCAATATGAATCGTGACGCGAAGTGGCATAGGCGTTAACTTAAGGATAGTTTTGTTGCAGGATAGAATAGAAGAAGTTTCCCCCCGCCGGGGCGGGGCAGGCTCTCCTTTTGAAGGGGGCTGAGCGTTAAGAATTTGCCCGGTGGGCAAATTTAGCGAAGAGCCAGACCGCAGGGAAGGCGCCGGGATAATTGATTATCTGATGTTTACAAAGCTAATTTCCCGGCCGGGGTGGTTGATTTGCCTATCCGGTCGATTCATTTCTTTTATTTAAAACTTTCCTTATCTTACTTTTTATATATTCAGGTTCCTGAAATACAAATCTGTTTTCAAACCTTAATACTATGAATCCCAAGCCCTCCAAATAGTTATCCCTGATTTCATCTTTCTCTATTTTTTGAGATTCCCTGTGGGGATCTCCGTCAAGTTCAATAATAAGTTTCTCTGAAGGACAGCAGAAGTCAACAATATAACTACCAATACTGTATTGTCTTCTGAATTTTCTTCCTTCAAGTTTTTTTGATTTTAGCTCCTCCCATAATTCTGCCTCAGCCGAAGTAGACGTGTTCCTGAGAGATGATCTGAAAGATTTAAGGTCTTTTCTGTTGAAGAGGTTTTTGTTTATCATAGATATTAAGTTAAATAAAAATGAATAAATCAACCACCCCGGCCGCATATTTTCATTGTAACATATTAATTATCTGTGTGCTGCGGCCACCCCTCCTTCAAAAGGAGGGGAAACTTATGAGCGAACTAAATTTCAAAAAAATCCGTTTACCTTTATTCATCCTCCCTGCAAATCCTTTCTCAGACTCCTTAAGTTAACGCCTATGCCCTCCGGGGTTAAAACATAAATTCTAATTAAAAAATCAAAGAACGCTTATATTGATTTTATTATGAATACTTTATGCAAATTATTTAATATGACTATCGGTAATGATACATACAAAATCCAAAAACGCTTGAAAATCAATTTATTTACCCCAGCCCCGAGGGGAGTAAATTGATTTTCTTCGCTCCCCTTGGGGTCGGGGTAAACGAAGAAA
>Ga0209212_1003388_pt1 | contig 21090 bp, 20 predicted proteins | sample RifGroC2_FD_183996 | JGI IMG/M metagenome (GOLD analysis project Ga0209212, IMG submission 183996) | Groundwater microbial communities from Rifle, Colorado, USA - Groundwater C2 (SPAdes) (version 2) | ecosystem: Environmental > Aquatic > Deep subsurface > Groundwater | place: Rifle, Colorado... | reverse complement strand
AACAGGACGTCGACGGTTGCCTGCCCTGCTTGCAAGAAGGCTCGCTCCACTGCTTTTCCGGCGGCTTCCCAGGTATTGCGGTCCGCGACCAGAAGTGGTCGGGCATCGGGCCAGCACGTATGGAACCGATCGGGCACGAGCCCTACAGCTCCTTCGGTGGTCACTATTGTCGGCGGTGTCATTACTTCGACATTCCTTCGAAGACCGTGCTGCGTGCCTCCAACCTTCCGGCCGAGTAGCCCCAGATGCTGGCGTATTCGGCAGGATCCTCTCCCATCTGCTGTAGTTGCCGCAAATAGTGTGCCACCGACTTGGATTCGATGATCACCACCGAACCCATCTTCTCGATGACAGGGCTATGGGGCCGTGTATGGTCGAATTCGAATTCGAGTATCCTTCGGCCATCGCTGGTCAAACCAATCGTGCGGTAGGTGTTGCTCTTTCCCACACCGGGAAGATTGATCGTATTGCGGTCGGTGGCGAGGAAGGGAACCTCATCGGCACTACGGATCGATTCGATATGTTCCACCATGTTCGGCGCATCGGCGATAAAGGAACGCAAGGTGCTGTGGTAGCGGTAATCGACACGTCCGATCGACTTCTCTTCGTTTTGTTCCTGCATGGAGCGGGGATTGTTCGCGAATAGCTCCCGGTTTTCCTTGAACCCTTTGACCGTGAAGGTATAATACGGCAACACTCCGATATCGTTGAGCACCTGGCGCAATTTGGCGGTGTGGCCCCTCCGGCTCGCGGCTACCGTGAACACTTCCTGGTTTGTGACCGCCCATCCTGCATCCAACAGCCTTCGAACGGCCTTGGCCGAATCGACTGAAACTTCCATGGCACTGGAGAAGTGGGTTTGGATGATGCATTGGGAAATACCGATTTCCTTGGCATCGAGCCTGAACTGTTCAAGGACTGCGACCAACTCCTTCGTTACCCGCTGGGGAAGATAGATCGGCAGCTTGGTACCCAATCTGACCCGGCGGAACTCGGCCAGGCGCTCTTCGGGGAGTCGCACTTCGTTGTCGCGCTTCTTGTCCCGGGCCATCTTCAACACCGCATCCAAAACCTGTTTCAGGGAGGATACCGAACTCATGAGGGCATCGCCACCGGTGATCAGGATGTCCTCCAGGAACGGGTCGGTCCTGAAATATACCATCGATTCATGCAGGATTTCCGACCAGGTCTTCTTCGGCCGCAACTTGTCGAGGTCGAAATTGAAACGTCCGTTCTGGAAATCGTACATCCGTTGACAATACGCGCACAACCCACCACAGGCCCTTCCCATGGTGTCGGGAATAAATATGGCTACGTTGGGGTATCGTCTATGGATGTTGTGTGACGGGAGTATCCATCCGGCTTCGTTGGGTTTGCCAGGTTCCACCACATCTTCTTTCTCCCAAGCGTTGATGTTGCCGAATTCATCGACAAGATCCTGGCTATAGAACAGATAGCTGCGCAAAGCCTCGTCCGCAAACGGATGCTCCCGTTCTGAGACCGGTCGTGTATCGATGAGCGATAGGAAGTAAGGGGTTGCGAAAACAGGAATCCCCCGTTCCTCGGCATCGCCCATGATACGTAGGGTCTGGGCATCGACCGAGTTGTCCAGATACCGGTTCACCTCTGCGGTCCTGCGCACCGCATAGCGCAGATGGAAACGGTCTTCATTCCACCACTTCTCCACCTGCCTTAGGGCATCGGCATCGTCGAGACCTTCCTTGAACCGATAGGTTGCCGATGCTTTTGCCCCGGAACTTTCCATACGTATACGTTCGACCAGCAAGGCCATGATCCGCCGCTTGTTCTTCTCACGCCAGGCGACGACCTCGGGGTCCAATCCCGAAGGATGGCGATCCATCCATTCGATGACCCGGCTACGGCTAGGTATATCCTGGACTTCCTTGCCATTGAGTTGCCTAAGCAGATGCAGGACGTCGAGAATAAAATCGATGTGCACCTCGCACGGTTCTCCACGGAACAATTTCCGCGTGAGGGCTATGGGGTTGGAGACAACCGTCTGTCCCTGCAGATTGCCATCGACATACGACGAACCTTCATGGTCCAGGTAATCCATGATCCTGATGAACGCGAATGCCCGCCACGTCAGCCTGAAGAACGCTGCTTCATTGCGGTCCTCGCCGGTATAATACGCCCAAGCAGTGGGAAAATCGCGTTTCATGATTTCTTGGTAGTGGGAACGGAGACAATCGAACAATGCATGGTTATCCATGGAATCGTCGAGCATATAGCTGCTGATGACGGGATTTTCCGCCTGTATGGCTTGTAGTAAAGATGAGACCGTTTCGTGATGTATATCCATGGCTACAAGATACTATGTCATATATTGTGGTGTCAACAATCGAATCATCAACCGATATTTGCATACATACTATGCACATGGAAAATGTTGTTTTCTGTGGAGACCAAGATTACGCGCTACTTGTGCCATAAGGTGGCGCAAGTGGCGCATATCGATGTACTACCGGATTTGGATATACCCCACCATTATTCCGGCATCGCCGAGATACCTGCCAACGGCTCCTTGATAGGCGTCGATTTCCTGAACTGTACAAGGATCACGCCAGATAGGATTATCAATGCCCCAAGCATCTGCAGGTTGTTCAGTACATCGTGGAACAGGATGGCGCTGAGAAACAATACGATGACGGGAGGGAGGTTGCCATAGACCGAGACTTTGGTACTTCCTATGTGCTTCACCGACAGGTTCCACAAGATATTCGCCAACAGGAAGGCGACCAAGCCGGAATAGGCCGTTGTGAGCCATACTACAGGATGGATCTCTGTCAGGACCAATACCCGCAGGTCCTTGAAAAACACCAGCATATAGAGGATCACGGAAGTTGCCATGGCAAGACCGGTGACTTGCAAGGGGGGATACCGTTTCATGTATGGACGGAGGAATGTCGTGTTGATGGCGTAACCCAATTCGGCCACCACGACAAATAGGATCCCACGCAACGTGGTGTCTGTGGCACCGGTCGCCTGGCCCGAAGCCAACGTGAGGATAGCCAGCCCCACCAACGTCAGTGCCACTCCGGTGAACGATTTCCACTCCGGGCGTTCCAGACGGAAGAAGATGGATAGGATAACCACATGTACCGGCATGACTGCCATGAGAACACCCCCGAGGGATGCGCTGGTCTCGTCGATACCAATCGGAAACAGGATTTGGAACAAGCCCAATCCCAGTACGCCGACAATCATGATTCCCAACAGGTCTTTTCTCGCGAATGGAGTACGCCCCGGCCTCCAGAAGGCGAAGTAGAGCATGAACGGAAAGGCTATGACCATGCGGATGCCGCTGAATTGGGGTGCGCTCACATACTGGAACCCGACTTTCATGAGAATATTGTTGAACCCCCAGCTGAGGGTCACCAATGCCAATATGAGATGCACCCACCCGGTACGTTCCTGTCTGTTGTTCATGGAGAATCATCCCACCTTCAGCTATACTGCCTTGAATGAAAGGCATCCCTACCCCAGGGCAAGAGGAGGCTATGCCTCCTTTCCCGCCCCAAGGGGCAAGGTCTGGATCCTTACGTTGCCTGCACTCGCTCGGGAGAGGGAGCATGCAATGGTCCCTTTCCTCTCGCTTCGTTTGCCAATCGCCATAGGATATCACAAGGCCAGCGAAGGTGGGAAGATGGTTGCTATATCCTTTTGTCAAATGAAAGGTATCAATACCCCCCCCAGTGCAAGCCCTGGACTCAGGAGGCTAAGCCTCCTTTTCCGCCCCAAGGGGCGAGGTATGGATACTTACATTCTAAAAGAGCGCATAGCCGATCAGAGCGACCATCACTTCAAATGCAGCGAATCCATCGATAGAATCCTCATGCCGCATACTGCCGTCCGCATTACCTCCCAATAGGGTAATCCCAACACCATCGGCTGCATGTCCAGCACCCCAGACCAAGGTAGCAAATTCCGTCCAATGGGCTTCTATATAATCGAGTTCATCGGTTGTAGCATCAATTTCGTCCATGAATTGATCCAATGCCTCCAATTCCATACTAAATGGACGAATGTCGAACTGGAGCACCATGGGAGCTCTTACAACATAGGTGTCGCTAAATGGAATATAGTTGAATCCAAAACTGAGATTTACTTTTCCTGATATTGTGGTACTGGGCTCATCCAATTCGTTAAGCGGTTCATCATGCTCAATGCCAATATCCATATACAGGCTGGTCGCAACTTCACGTTGGAACCCAGGATTATCAATACTGTCGTCGGTAACATCGTACTCGGTTCCAGCCAGGTATGCCGACAAGCCGATGTACCCATCCGCTTCCAATGTGGTCACGGGGAATTCACTGGATCCCACCATCAATCCGATCAGACTGGAGAGGGAATTGATTCTGCCACTCGCAAGAAAATCGAAATGTTCGATCGCGAATTCCGTCGCTGTCATATCGTCAGTCGTATAATCTGTCCCATGATCATCGACAAACGCGAAGGCTTCATCCTGCACGGACAGATAGGCGAGAGCCTCGACACTTCTCGTTGGTGCGAAATTGTACCCTGCATCAAGATAGGCTCCGGTGTTGCTGATCAACCACTCCCATTGTGCTCCCAACAGCTCGAGCATGTCAGATGTGAACAGGAAATCAACCTCTGGGATAGGAACAAGTTCATCATCGAAGTCGTAGGCATCCCCCAAGGGAGTCAGATCAAGCAATGTCACTTCCCGATACGGGGTGAGTGCATAACTGGTGGCAGAGTCTCCACTGTCCGTCGGTTCCATATTGAACAGGTCACAACCGAAGCCGAGGGCGAGAACCAACAGGACGACTGCCAGAGATACAAACATGGTTTTGCGTTTCATACGCATCCTCCTTATATGTGGACACCTGAAAAGATGTCTGATCCATGTGTAAAAGGAGGAAGACTGAAGGGAAGTTCCGAGCACACGATTCGCAGGAGCGAATCTCTCCTATGGGCAACAGTATGCTCCGAGAGGTTGCATAGCACAATGTATCCATATGTATGTAATAAACTTATATATCACAGAGTATCAAAAAGTGGACCATTTGGTTCGTGTGTTTTACTTGAAGGGAATATAGGCATTGCGTCCTTCGAACGAAGGGGCTCCTACTGTTTGGAAAAATCCTTGACCGATTCGCCCTGCTCGAATTGGGCTTCGATCACCACCTCACGTCCGGCATGTGTTGGATCCTCAAGTCGATCGAGCATGATTGCCGCCACTTCTTTCCCCACCAGCAAAGGTTTTTGCGTCATGTATGTCGGTTTGAAGTACATGAGGTTGGCGTTGAGCATTTCTCCAAAAGACAACAACGAAAGCGAATCGGGTACAGCGATTCCATGTTCACGTATATATTGGATCGCACCGATAGTTGTGGCGTTGTTCATGATCATGACCAGCGAGAGTTCCGGATGCGATTCCAACAATGTTCCAATGGCTTTGTACCCACCTTCTTCGGTATAGGGAGTCGCAATGATCCGGGAAGGAAGCACGGGAGCACCAAGGTCCGCAAGCGTCTCGACAAAACCGATTGTCCGTTCACGGAACGTGCTTATCGACTGGTCGCTGGTAATGATGCCGATATCACGATGTCCCATGGTGAACGCGTGTCGTGCCAAATGGGCACATGCTTGGTAGTTGTCGCTTCCTATATAATCTCCTGAAAATTCGGATGAAGCGATACGTCTATGGAGCAATACCACTGGAAGGGTCTTGCTGATCGATGCGATATATTCGTCGTTCTTACCAGAAGTGTTTATAATGAGTCCATCCACACGGTTTGACAACAGCATTTTGATCGCTCGGGCTTCCTTTTCCTGATTGGAGTCGGTACTGCAAACGATAAGGCTGTATCCGAGGGGCCCGAGAATATCATCGATGGTCTTGCTGATAATGGTAAAGTGCCGGTTTGTTATATCACTGACCACATATCCGATTGCATAGCGCCGTTTGAACTTCATGCCCCTCGCGACCGAGTCGGGCGTATATCCCAATTCGGCCACGGCTTTGTTCACACGATCGCGCAATTCCTGCTTCACCGGATAATTGCCGTTCATGACACGGGAAACGGTGGATATGGAGACACCGGCGGTTTCCGCCACATCGAAAATTGTCACACGTTCATTGTTTTGAACCATATCGCCATCCATCCCTGTCCCCACCTAAGGGAACTGGATCAGTACCCCTTGGTGTATAATTTACCGTATGTTTGCGTTGCACGCAATGTTATTGCACTAATTCCTCTATATAGCCGATACTATCCCATTGGTCGAAATCGGCATCAACTTCTGCCAATGTGATGGCGGAGAAGGTCAGCACTTCGCATCCCTTCTCAAGATGCCCCCCATATGCAACCTTCTCATTCGAAAAGGTAATGTGGGCATGCACCCGTCCGTTTATGATCATCCCGTTGAGATTCAGTATATCCGCCGCTGCCTCTCCCTTGGTAAAATATTCCTTGGGTGGGTTGACCGTGCTGGCGATCACATGGAAATGGTGGCTGATCACCGACCCTACTCCTGCTAGTATCACGGCATTCTTAATATTGTTTTCGCGTACAGCAGCTCGAAGTCCTTCCAGGACATCGTCGCCGGGATTGAGTCGGACCAATACCGCATTACCAAAAGGAACCCGTACTACTTTCATCTTCAAACTCCATTATTTCATCAGATTCGGAAGCCATAGAATCAATCCAGGCACATATGTGACAATGACCAAAGTCAAAACCAACGGAATATAGTAGGGTGCCACCTGCTTGATAACCTTGTTTATCGGCACCTTTGCGACCTTACTTACCATGAACAGGGACAATCCCATGGGTGGGGTCACCAATCCGATCATGATATTGAAGACAAAGACGATTCCCAGATGGATCGGATCGATGCCGACACTCACCAAAGGCGGAATGATTATCGGAACCAACAGCAGGATTGCGGTCGTGCTGTCGAGCATCGTCCCAACCACCAGCAACATAAGGTTCAGAATCGCCAACAGGACAATCGGGTTGTGGGAGATGGATAGAAGGAAACTCGAGAACATCTGTGGAATCTGTTCCACAGCAAGGATCCATCCGAACAACGAGGCAGCAGCTACGATGATCAATACTGAAGCCGTCGACTTGATGGTTTCGAAAAAAGCATCAAGCACTCCTTTCAGTGTCAATTCCCTATACAATGCGCTGATCAGGAACACATACAGGACAGTCAATGCCGAAGCTTCCGTTGGTGTGAATATACCCGTGAGCATACCAATAATAAGAATTACGGGAGTCAACAGGGCTGGCAAGGCCGGCAGGAACGCCTGTGAAACCTCTTTGAACGACGGCCAGCGCTCGGCACGGGGATATCCCCGTTTGAGTGCGAGGTATCCGGTGATTCCCATCATGAGTATCACCGCGAGGATTGCAGGTACTATTCCCGAAAGCAGCAACTTGATGACCGATATGCCTGCGATGGAACCGTAGATTACCAATGGAACGCTGGGGGGAAAGATAGGTCCGACTGTCGCGGAGGCAATGGTAACGGCTGCGGCGAAATCCTTGCGGAACCCCTTCTCCTCCATAGCCTTGATCTCGATCTGTCCAAGACCTCCCACATCGGCCAACGCAGCCCCGGACATGCCCGCGAACACCAAGCTCGCAAAAATATTGACCTGTGCAAGCCCGCCGGGCAATCGTCCGACAAGCCTGTCGGCGAAAGTGAACATGCGGGTGGTAATGCCGGATGAATTCATAAGGTTACCAACCAGTATGAACAGGGGAACGGCAGCCAAAGTATACGAATCCAGGGCATATTGCATGCGTTGTGCAATCATCTCGAGTGGCAGCCCCCTGCTCAAGATGTACCATACACTTGGCAACAATATGGAAATTGCGACAGGAAACCCAATAAAGAACAGGGTGATGAATATGACTATTACTGCGATTCCCATGGCAAGTCCCTCTTGATGATTTTGTACACGACGGTGATGATACGGACGACAGTCATGGCAGTGAGACCGACGACGGCGGGAAGGAAGAAGAGCCAGAAGGGCATTTCCAACGTGGCTGTCCTATTTGCTGCATTATTTATCAGAACGCTGTATGAAGAAGCAGTTACAATCGCATATACGACCGTGGTGAGGATATGTGATGACATGTTGATGATATTCCGGAGAATCCGGGGGAACATGGATTGGATTTCCTCCATGATGATGGTACTTCCGGATCGTTCGGAATAGGCCAAGGGAAACATGACCACACATATGACCAGGTATCGCGTCATCTCCTCGGCACCCATGAGGGGCTTGGAAAACACAAATCGTAAAACGACTTGCAGCAGGATGGTTCCGATAAGCAGAGCCAAGCCCAGGACTCCCAGAAAACCATCGACATCGCGCAACCTTTTTCCTAGTGACATGTATAACTCCTCTTGCTTGCTACTCGGTTTGTCTTGGTACGGCATGGGAGCTTTCGCAAGCTCCACATGCCCATACCGCTTCAATTATTACATGCCTTGGATCATTTCGATATAGGGAGTCCAAGTCGGGAAGTCGATGGCGACTTGTGCGTTCACGGACTTTTGGAACAAGTCGTTTCGCAGACCATCCGATTCCTCGATGAATGTCACTCCATAGGCTTCCATCTCGGCACGGACCGGAGCTTCTTCCGCCTGTGTCCATTCGAGGGATTTCAATGCCATCTCAGCCAAAGCTTCCTGCATGATCTTCTGGTTTTCAGCACCAAGCTTCTGCCATGACTTCTCGTTGATGAAAGTCGACAGGACAGCTTGCATGTGGTTGGTCAACATGATGTAATCCTGAACTTCATGGAATTTCTGGGCATAGATATTGGTGATGGGGTTTTCTTGTCCTTCGACCAATCCGGTGAGCAGCGCTGTGTAGAGTTCGGAAATTTCGACCGGTGTGGGAATGGCTCCCATGCCCTTGATCATGGACATCCACAATGCGACAGGAGTACCACGGACCTTGCGACCCTTGAGGTCCTCAGGAGAGTAGACAGGTGTGTTCATCGACAACAGTCGTGCACCACGGTAGTTGCTTCCGATGACCCGGATACCTGCGACTTTCACCAACTCATCGTTGATCAGTTGCAGGGCTTTAGATGTCTCGGGGTTGGTTGCCAGCAATGCATGCTCGCCATCACGATAGATGTATGGTGCATTGAATACAGCGATATCGGCATAATATTTGCCGAGTGTAGCGAAGTCGTGGTGTCCCATGTCGATAGCACCGGATTTGATACCATCGGTCATTTCATTCGCACCACCCAACTGGCTGTTCGGGAATACCTGGATCTCGACGGCACCATTTGTCCGTTCCTTGACCAAGTCTGCGAGACCTTGAGCGTACCTGGTCTGGATTTCTCCAGCGATACCGACGTGGGCATACTTCAGCACGATCGGCTTTGCGGCTCCGGATTCTGTTTGTCCGGCAGCGAAGAGCATCATTGACGAAACAATGACCATGACAAGCAAAAGCACACTTGCTTTTTTCATTTTTCAATCCTCCATTCGTTTTTAGAAAACGTTTTCTGAAATCGAAATTATCACATGCGCCTTAAGGTGTCAAGAAAAATCTTCAGAAAAATAGTACAAAAATTAGACAAATTTATGTTATAATCAGGGCTCCGACGTTTTAAAAAGATACAAGCAAGTATGCGGAAAACGTTTTTTATCACAAATTCACGAGGTCGTTATGTTTACACATGTATTCTCGGCAGCGCCAATCCTTGCCCTCTTCCTCATCGGTTACCTCATGCGCCGGATTCATTTCTTCAAGGAGGGGACACTCGCCGATATCAAGAAATTCGTATCGTACGTCTCACTACCCGCACTCTTGTTCAACGCTTTCCTTTCCCTGGAAATACAAGCCAAACATACGCTGATGCTCGCGGTTGTCTACCTCATGTGTGTGGTCATGATCTTCATCGGCAAAGCTGTCGCCCGCGTGGCATCCATCAAATCGCCATTGTTTCCACTCATGATGGGTGGATTCGAGATGGGCATGTTCGGTTATGCCCTCTTCATCTCCCTGTTTGGTGTGGAGCATCTCGGAAAGATCGCTTTCTTGACCATCGGCCAGACTATCTTTGTCTTCACGATCCTCATTTCATCGGTTATGGGTCTGCACTCCGGCAAGCAATCCCTCGCCACGGGCTTGAAGCGGTTCTTCACCTCTCCTGTCATCCTCTCCATCATCGCAGGAATCGTAGTCGGACAGTTCAAGCCTGTTTTTGGAGACAACGCGGCACTAGGCGCGATCAAGAACCTGATAGGCTTGCTGGGGTCGATGACAATTCCACTGATCACCATAACCATCGGCTATGGCATCTCGATCAGCAGGGAAGGATTGGGGTTGTCGATAGGTACGATCCTAGTCAGAAAAACGTTCCTGGTAATCATCGCGCTGGCAATCAACACCTACATTATCGACGGGTTGCTCCATATGGAGAGCATGTACCGGTACGCCATGCTGGCGCTCGCATTGGCACCTCCCCCGTTCGTCCTCTCGGTGTTCATCCACCCGGACGATCATGAGAACTTGAGCTATATCAACAGGACGATTTCGCTGGATTGTCTCGTATCGATCGTACTTACCATAGTGGCGGTGACGTTGTACCGGTGAGAAGGTGTGGAAAACATGAAAGGCGACTTCGGTCACCTCACGTTGCCTGCACTGGCTGGGAGAGTGGCAATCACGTTCCCAGCAAGAGCGCCTTGAAAACGTCGCGTGAACCCAGCAAGTGCCAGATCATCTGCTGTTGGGCACGTTCACCATCCCTGGCCTTTATCGCTTCGACGACCATGCGGTGTTCATGCAAGGTGATGTCTGGGCCACGGACAAGTCCCTTTTGATAGGTACGGGCTTGGAAACCCGTTGTCTTCAGCGATTCCAGGATAAAACCATTGCCTGAGAACACAACGATATCCTCGTGGAACCTCCGGTCGATCTCGTAATAATGGTGCACCAACTCATCGTCCATGGGAAGCGAGAACTCGTCGAATGCCGAAGTCAAGACCCGCAGCTGTTCGTCGGTGGCGTTCTCGCAGCAGAGGCGGACGGCAATCCCCTCCAACCCTGCCCGCATCTCGAACAGTTCGCAGAACTCCACCGCATTGAACTCGCGGATATAGTACCCGTCGCGTGGCCGTTGCTCGAGAAACTTCTCACCAACCAATTGGTTCAATGCATCGTGAATGGGCGTCTGGCTAACTCCAAGACGTTCCGCCAGTTCGGACTTGTCGATCTTCTTGCCGATAGGCAAGTCCCCTTGGTCGATCATTACCCGGATATGATCATACACATAGTTTCTCAACGCCTTGTTCTCAACTCTTCGCATGGGGGGTCAACTCCTCCTGGGATGTCTGTGGCGAAGCCAACAACTGGGCCAATCGGGTCCGTGCTCCACCATGGATATGATAAAACATCAATTCCTTCGCTCCATTGGCATCATGATTCTTCAGGGCATTCAGGATACCGATATGTTCCTCGAGGGTCTTCCTGGGCGTCTTCAATATGCGTTCGCTGTTGCAGAGCATGTTGTTGAGATTCTTCAAGATATCGTGGAGGAATTGGTTGCCGCTGAGCTCCATGATGCCCATATGGAATTCATAATCGTATTCGAAGAATTGCAGGGCGTCGGAGAAATCCCCACGCTCTATAAAAGCTTCCGTTCCATCGACAATCACCTGCAAGCGCTTGATATCAGTATCTTGCGCCCTCTCGGCGGCATAGAAAGCCCCCATTGGTTCGAGTTGTCCGCGAATGTCGAAAATATCGAGATATTCCTGGGTAGAAAACTTCTTGACGAAGGCTCCTCTCCGCGGAATCGTGTTGATATAATGATCCTTGGCCAGCTTGGAGATAGCCTGCAGCAAGGGAGTACGGGAGACTCCCAAGACTTCGGCAAGATCTTCCTGGACCAATTTTTGTCCGGGCTTGAGATCCCCTTTGACAATCATTTCCTTCAAAATGTCATACGCCTTGGTTCCCAAGTCGTCATACATAGTCATTACTGCTTCCATAAGGTGCATTGTAATATGTAAACAACCAAGTATCAACGTAAAAACAGTACATTCCGGTAACGTTAAAGGAATTTTGCTTTACAGTTTCTTCCTGATTCCCAACAATTCGTAGGCTTCTCCGATTGTGGCCACCTCATACCCCATCGCTTGGATCAAATCGACGGCATGTTCCACCAATTCTACATTCCTCGCCGGTTGTCCGGGCCTTATGAAGAAACCATCCTCATACCCGACACGGACGCCCGAGGCTCCACTACCGACAGCTACAGCGATAAGGGAAAAATCCTCCATCCCCTCATGGATCAGACTCCAGGTGCTACCAGGGGGCAGGGCCTGTTTCAATCTGAACAAATTGTCAGCGGTCGCGGGAAGTGCTCCGGTGAATCCAAGTGAGAAATTGAAATGGAGAGGGTCGGACAAGGTCCCTTCGGCATGCAGTACCCTGATTGCCTCGACCATCGACAGGTCGAAGACTTCCAATTCCGGAACAACCTTGTTCTGCTTCATCTTGGTGGCCCAATAGCGAATATCGTCCCACGTATTGATATATACGCCATCTCCGAAATTGGTCGACCCCATATTCAAGGAAGCCATCTGCACCCGTGGTTCATCGACAGATACGGACCGTTGTTCCAACGAGAGCGCCGACTTCCCTCCAGTCGATCCCTGGATGACAATATCGCTCCCGTTCCTGATAAGGTCTATGGTGTAGGAAAACAGATCCAAATCCCCGACTTGAGCTCCGGAGGCATCACGGACATGCAAATGGACCATAGAAGCTCCGGCGCGTGCGCAATCCAACACTTCCTGTGCGATTTCCTCTGGGAGCACCGGGTTCTTCACCCCGTGTGGTATTGTCTTTTCCATATGTGCTACCGGCGCTACAGATACAATGATCTTATGTGTTCCCATGGGACCCCTCCGTCAATTTTGTATACAATATCATAAAATCAGTATACCCCTTCACTCCGAAATGTCAAATGAATACTATAATGATTGTTTTGATTGACACATAAAAACAACTGTTCTACACTATAGTAAATTTTGAATACATTATTTTTAGGAGCGACCTATGCTTGGAGTCTCCCCGGCCTTCTTCTTCTCATCATATTCGACGGAATTTACGGTCCACGACTACGCCAAAGGGCTGGAAGTACTCAAGCGAATGGGATTCACCGGATACCAGCTTGAAATCTTCGACAAGGATAGGCTTGGAGAGTGGGAAACCGGCTACCGGACTGTGGTACGCAAAGCCGACGAGCTTGGCATGCAAGCGACACAATTCGTTGCCCACTTCCTGCTTGCCGCCACTGCCGACGAGACTTCGCTCCTCTCCGATTTGGGCTTCGAGGAGATGGAACGGGTCGTGGAAATCGTCGCCCATTTCAACAATTGCAAGACCATAACACTCCCGTTGTCTCCCTTTTCCTTTCCAAGGGAAGCAATAGTCGGTTCCTATTCCTGGAACCGGTTGTGGGAACGGTTGTGCGCCAAGTTGTTGCAGTTCGGCAACATTGTCGAGGCAAAGGGTTTCCGCCTGGGATTGGAAATCGTTCCGGGTTCCCTGTTGGGAGGAACCGAAGGATTGTTGCGCTTCAGCCAAGAGACCGGCAACACCACGATCGGCTACAATTTCGACACCGGACATGCCTGGAGCAGCAAGGAGAATATCGCAACAATCCCAGCAAAGCTCGCGGGAAGAATCTACGGTACCCACCTGAAGGACAATTTTGGAAACGAGAACCTCGCATTGCCGCCAGGACAGGGTACGATTCCCTGGAAGTCTGTCATCAACGGGTTGCTCGCGAATGGATACGAGGGTTCATTCGACCTGGAGATCGCCTGCAGCGATCCATCGACTGTGGAAGCTTCGTATCGTGAAGGTAAAATGAACATTGAAAATATTTTGAAAGGCACAAAGGAGGCTTCGTTATGAAGTATGCAGTTATCTCTTCCTTCCTGGGGAAGACAAAAGACAGGTTCCATGAGTACAACAAAAGTCTGGAACTCGAAGAAAAGTTCAAGATGGCTTCGGAAATTCCCGATATGCAAGGTCTGGAATGCGTATATCCCTATGAAGTGAACGAGCCGGATGAAGTCAAGGCTCTCATGAAAAAGTATCACCTCGGTATCTCGGCGGTGAACGTGAACGTCAAGGCAGAACCCGAATTCCGCAATGGTGGACTAACCTCCTCCGACAAGGCCATACGGGACAAGGCGGTACGGTTTATCAAGGAAGCGAAGGATTTTGCGAAGGCAATCGGAGCTGACAAGGTGACATGTTGCCCACTCGGAGACGGCTATGAGTTCAGTTTCCAGGCCGATTATGCGAAGAATTGGAACTACTTGAAGGAGACTTTTGGAGAGGCAGCAGCCTATTGCCCCGAAATCCCGTTGTTCATCGAATACAAACCAAGTGAAACCCGGGGAACCTGCTTCTTGGACAACGCATCGAAGACCATCCTGCTCATTCAACAGATCGGACTGCCCCAGGTCGGTGTGACATTGGATTTCGGTCACTCCATGTATGGTGGATACAACCCTGCCGAGGATCTTTGTATCCTGCACGAGAGCGGACTACCCTATTATATTCATATCAACGACAATGACGCCAAATGGGACTGGGACTACTTCGCAGGTAGCCACCATATCCTCAGGTATACCGAATTCCTCTACTACTTGCGCAAGTTCAAATACAACGATTATGTGACCTCCGACACTTCCCCGACACGGTGGGACATCAAGAGGACGTTCGAAATCAACAACCGCCTGACAACAAAACTGCTCAAAGTACTTGAGAAGATGGAAGCGGAAGGTTTTGATGCGGTATTCGACAAGGGCGATTACATGGATACGTGGCAATTCATCGAGGAAAACCTGTTTGGCTGGAAGTAATCTTCCGATACCCTGACTTGGTAACACTGAAAAAGGCCGGTAGGTTGCGAAAACCTCCGGCCTTTTCATGGTAAAAGGATATTATCGTTAAAGCAAGGAAGCTACGCGCTCCCGGGCCTGTCCCCAAGCCTTGCGGAAACTCGAACAGAAGAGCACAACTGGTCCGAATTCCTCGTAGTCATGGGCTTGGAGGCCGCCGACCAGATAGGCTTTCTTGAAATCGGGCAACTTGGCCAACAGTTCATCCAATACCGATTCCGGCACAGGATTGTCGAACCGGGCCACAACCGGTGGATCCAACTCCAACAGGTCCTCGGCCGTTCCCTTCCAATTGATTGTCGTGGAGATGTCGGCACCAACCCACTCGGTGAAATGGTGCAAGCCACGTGCACCGCCATTGATAAATCCTACAGCGGTCTTGCGCTCATCCATGTAGGCCCGAATCTTCTTGGCGACAATCTTGCCCCCCTGGAACGTCAGGTCCCCTCGTATCGGAACCTTCTGCTCTACCACATAATTGTTGATATATTCGTCGAAGATACCTGCGATATGGGACAGGTAGACTACCGGAGGATTCTCCAATCCTTTCGCGGCCTTTTCATAGACTTCAATCAAATCGATGGCTTGCTGGATACTCATCACTTCGGTGGCATTCACCGGCATGCCTTCCGAAATACAAGCGCCAATAGCCTCGAGGCCCTCTTCGGTGACGGGGATCTTGATCATGATATTCTGACCGGCCTCCCGATTGGACCGGGCAGTCTTCAGGATGGTTTCGGCATCCTCCTTGAACGGGTTGCCTTGAATACTTACATAGCCCAGGTGTCCGAACGATTGCCTATACAGCGGAAGGAACATCTTGGCGACATCCGCGACCAAGTCACGCTGCACCATGACCAAAGCATCATCCACATCCTTGGTCTTGCCCAAGGCCCGCTTCACGGATGCATCGACCCGTGCCTGCTCGTCTTTCGCAGTCATCATCTTCCATACATACGAAGGGTTCTGCGTGCAGCCCGTGGCGCCCGCATCGATTGCCTTCCGCGCCTCGTCCAGAGTCACATTGTTGATCCAGAACCGACTGGCCGTCAGCTGCTGGACCCGATTGAAATAACCGTCCATTGCAATAAACCTCCCCAGTTCACGGGTGAACTGCATTCTTCACTTCCTTTCCCTGCAGGAACACAGCCAGATTATCCACCGCAATGTCCATCAGCCGCTTTCGGGATTCCCTTGGGGCCCATGCGATATGTGGTGTGACGATGCATGTTTCAGAAGCGATCAGCGGATTGTCGGTAGCAGGTGGTTCGGTTGCGACGACATCGACCGCGGCTCCACCAACCTTCCCCGAATCCAAGGCCTCTGCCAAATCCTTCTCCACGATCAACGGACCGCGCGAGGTATTGATTATCAACACGCCATCCTTCATACGGGAAATGGATTGCCGATTGACCATTCCTTTGGTCTGGTCGGTAAGCGGGCAATGGAGACTGATGACATCGGCATTCCGCAACACATCGTCGAGTTGGGCATAGACGATTCCCTCGGCCGCCGCACTCGGGTCCTCGTATGCATCGAACGCAAGGACCCGCATACCCAAGGCAGAAGCGATTCTCGCTGTGGAACGACCGATTCTCCCCAACCCGATGATACCCATGGTCTTGCCGGCCAATTCGATCAAGGGATAATCCCAAAAGCAGAAATCCTCACTGGCTGCCCATCTACCGGCTTTCACCGCCTTGCTGTGTTCCCCGACATGATGGCATAGTTCCAACAGAAGGGCGAATACATACTGGGCGACGGCTGTCGTCCCATAGGTCGGGATATTGGTGACGACGAGACCTCTTGCCGATGCAGCGGCGACATCAACCACATTGTATCCGGTGGCAAGTACGCCGATGTACCGGATATTCGGACAGGCATCCAACACCTTGCTGTCGATAGGAGTCTTGTTGGTGACCACTATGGCCGCATCGCCGATACGTTCAACTATCTTGTCCGAGGAGGTGCGGTCAAAGACCTCCAATGTTCCCAGGGCCTCGAAGCCGCTCCAATCCAAATCGCCGGGATTCAAGGTGAATCCGTCCAATAGCACAATCCGTTCCTGTCTTGACACGCTCGCCCTCCTCAATTCTCATCTTCGACAATTTTTGTCATACGCAACACATCCGTATCGGTGAACTGGTCAAGGATATCGCGGACACACGTGGAAAAACTGAAGATACAGCCGCCCTCGGGGCCACCTCTCATCCAATGCTTGACTCCGGGAGGTATGATCACCTGGACGCCCGGGGTCAGGTCGAGACGGTTGCCACATGTGAAGCAATCCGATTTCCATTGGGGTACCAATGAAGTATCCACCGGTTCGTCACCCTCTTCAAAATACTGGACGGTACCCCAGAACCCCCGAAGTATCTCTTCCTTACCGGGGTCGTTGCCCACTGGCGGATGCCAATGCTCGGGAAGTATCTGTCCCGGAAACAGGACTATCAGTTTCGCACTGATCCGTTCCGTGGCGAAGAGAGTCAGGATCTGAGCACCTTCCCTTGTGGGCGCACCCAACCCGAAATCGGCTACAGCAATCGAATCCAACTCCTGGCGTGTAACGGGAAATCCCGTTTGCTCCAGTATCTGTGCAGCTTGCTGACGCAGGCTTCTTTCTTGGGATCGAGTAATCATGCACTCCCTCCTCTATTCCCCAAATTGTATTCAATATTCTAATATATGCGGGGTGAAATGTCAAAAAAAATGATAAAAGAAAAAATGATGTATACAATATTTTTTTAATGACAAGATTCCAGTCTTACAGTATCCTTAATCCATGAAGAGATCAGCCAGTATTCCACTCATCTTTCTTGCGACGATCGGGTATGGGCTCATGCCCATATTCACCCTCGTCGCATACGCCGCCAAAACCTCGCCCAGCGAGCTGGTCCTCATGCGATTCGTAGGTGCCGCGGTTCTCATGTGGATATACTATATAGCCACGGGAAGGACCGCCAAGCTAACCGCTTATCCAAAGGCAGTGGTCCTCCGAGTCGTGTTCATGATCGGAATTCCCTTCACCTTGACGATACTGGTCAAATTCCTGGCTTTCACCACCATGCCGGTTGGCATTGTGCAAGCAATCTTCTATGGATATCCGTTGATAGTCATGTTGATCGGAGTTTCCAGTGGAAGGGAGTCCTTCTACTTGTCGCGACTGCTCGGCTATATGGTCATACTTGTGGGAATCCTTCTTACCATGGATTTTTCCGATGCACGGTTGACTGTGGTCGGGGTACTGCTTTCGGTCGCTTCACCGGTTGTCTACAGTTGGTATATCCTTAGCCTACGCCACAAGAAGGTGATACCCGTGCCAAGTCCGGTTATCACCACCTATGTGATGACCACCGGTTCCGTACTGATGGTACTTGCGTTTCCCTTCTTCCCCAACAACGGCTTCTCATTCGAAAGCCAAGCTTGGTGGGGCATCGCCGGACTCGTCTTGATCTCCTCGGTCGGCGCTTTCATTGTTTTCAATTATGGCGCGAAACATGTCGACAGTAGTCTTGCCGCTACAATCTGCTGTTTCGAACCGATCATCACCATTCTCATCGAGATCCTGTTTCTTGGCGGATACTATACGCCAAGACAAATGGCCGGTATTGTCCTGATTCCTTCGGGGATACTCTTCTCCCTACTCTTCTCTAGAAAATTAAAACCCAAAAATCCCGTATGTTGCACAATCGGAGGTGATTCGTGATACAAAATCAAAAGAAAGATGCTGTGGTCCAGAAGCTTGAAGCCCAAGCAAAGGAATTGCGCAAGACCATCCTGACCATGATCCATGAGGCCAAGTCGGGTCATCCCGGTGGATCGCTGTCCGCCGCGGATATCATGGCGGTCCTGTATTTCGAGGAATTGCAGATCAGACCCCAGGATCCCCATTGGGAGGAACGTGACCGGTTTGTCCTGTCGAAAGGACATGTCTGTCCAGTCCTGTACTCTTGTCTCGCACTTCGCGGGTATTTTCCCATGGACGTGGTAAAGACCCTCAGGAAAGAAGGTTCCATGCTCCAAGGACACCCGGATATGAAGCGGTGCCCCGGAGTGGATATCAGTACCGGATCCCTCGGGCAGGGATTGTCGACAGCTGTCGGCATGGCGCTTGCCGGCAAACGCGACGACAGGAAGTATCGGGTCTTCTGTCTTGTCGGGGACGGGGAATCGCAGGAAGGACAGATATGGGAAGCTGTGCAAACCGCAGTCAAATACCAATTGGACAATCTTGTCATTATCGTCGACAACAATGGGCTCCAAAACGACAATACCTGCGAAGTAGTCATGCCTCTTGGTGATCTTGCGGTGAAGTTCGAGGCTTTTGGATGCGCTGTCCAACGTATCGACGGACATTCGATTCCAGAGATTCGTGCGGCTTTCGGATTTGCGCGGGAACATCGCGGTGGCAAACCCCATTGTATCGTTGCAAAAACGGTCAAGGGAAAGGGAGTCTCCTTCATGGAGCACGTGGTCGCGTGGCATGGAACGCCTCCGAATGATGAGCAATACGGTGCCGCGATACAAGAAATCGAAGGAGGTGTATGATGGATGCAATACAAGGATTGCCCACTCGTGACGCATATGGAAAGGCTATTGTAGCCCTTGGAGAAAAGAACCGGAATGTCTACGTGGTGGACTGCGATATCGGAAAGTCCTGCAAGACCGGAGAGTTCATGCAGTCGTTTCCCCAGCAGTATGTCAATGTCGGTATCGCCGAGCAGAACGGTTGCGGTCTCGCAGCAGGATTGGCGACATGTGGAAAAATCCCATTCGTCACCACCTATGCGGTCTTCGGCAGTATGCGGATGCTCGAACAGATACGGCAAGAGGTATGTTACCCCAATCTGAATGTGAAGATAGCCTGTTCGCATGGCGGTTTCACCCCTGCCAACGATGGAGCGAGCCACCAGGGAATCGAGGATCTGGGAGTCCTAAGGACTATCCCCAACATGACGGTGATCGCACCAGCCGACTACCATTCGGCATACGCGTTGGTCAAGGCCGCTGGAGCGGACCATTATGGGCCGGTCTACCTCAGGTTCACCCGCGATGCGGTGCCATTCATATACTCCGAGGATGATACATTCGAGATCGGGAAAGCCAAGGTGCTATCGAACGGATCGGATATCACCATAATCTCCAACGGAGATATCCTTTCCCGTTGTGTGGCGGCAAAAGACAGGCTTGTAGAATCGGGAATATCCGTTCGGTTGCTCGATATGCATACAATCAAGCCCATCGACAAGGAAGCGGTGCTCGATTCGATAGCCACGACAAAGGGAATCATTACAGTCGAGGACCACAACATAATCAATGGACTGGGAAGCGCAGTGAGCGAGATAGTGGCGGAAGTCGGTGGTTGCCGGGTATCGAGAATCGGGATCCAGGACCAGTTTGGGGAATCGGCTCCCTATGAACGGCTGTTGGAAAAGAATTTCATCACCGTCGAAAATATCGTCGAGACAGCCATACGCATGTTGAAGTAAAGCCAGCTACGTTTGGATATGCAACGGGTCCCTCACCAGAAGGGACCCGTTCCTTATATGTTCACATCATACTATAGAGGAGCAACAGAAGCTATCCGATAACTATCCCCGGAAAACTTGCGGCACGTTCAGAGAATTGCTTGTTGGTCTCCTCGTTGAAGCTCCACAAGTATGATTTCTCAGGTGCACTGATACGGTTGAGTTCGGCCCGGAGTTCGTCTGTCAAAACCAGGTCGGCAGCCGCCATCGTGTCCACGAGTTGATCCAGAGATTTGGCACCCAGGATCACCGAAGAGACGTATTGCTTATCCAACAACCATGCTATAGCCAGTCTGGAGGCGGATATACCGGCCGAAGTTGCCAATTCCTGCAAATCGTCGGCAATCTTCTTTCCTCGTCCAGTCCAGAAGCGTGGAACATCGAGATTCTTGCGGTAATCGAAACGGGAATCCTTGGGCACTTCAGTGACACCGCTGTATTTTCCGGTCAGTAGCCCTCCGGCTAGAGGACTCCAGCAGAGGATTCCAATTCCTTGGTTGACCATCGCGGGAAAGATTTCCTGCTCACAATTCCGGTCGATCATATTGTACATGTACTGGCCACAGACGAAGGCACTGCTCCGTCGCGCCTTAGATTC
>Ga0209212_1003386_pt1 | contig 21093 bp, 21 predicted proteins | sample RifGroC2_FD_183996 | JGI IMG/M metagenome (GOLD analysis project Ga0209212, IMG submission 183996) | Groundwater microbial communities from Rifle, Colorado, USA - Groundwater C2 (SPAdes) (version 2) | ecosystem: Environmental > Aquatic > Deep subsurface > Groundwater | place: Rifle, Colorado... | reverse complement strand
CCGCAGGCAGCTGGCCACAGGCAGCCTGCCCCCCTCCCCGCCTCCCCCCTCTGGGGGGAGGAGAAGTTGGATCAGGTGTGGGCTCCGCTCCTGGCGGCCTTGAGCGCCTTCAGTTTCTGGGTCAGGGCCGGGATGATGCGGAACAGATCCCCCACCAGGCCGTAGTTGGCCACCTGGAAGATGGGGGCCTCGGGGTCGCGGTTGATGGCGATGATCACGTCGGAGTCCTGCATGCCGACCAGGTGCTGGATGGCGCCCGAAATGCCGCAGGCGATGTAGACCTTGGGACGCACCGTCTTGCCGGTCTGCCCCACCTGGCGATCGGGAGGCATCCATCCGGCATCGACCGCGCTCCTGGAGGCGCCCACCACACCCCCCAGCACGTCGGCCAGTTCGTGCAGCATGGAGAAATTCTCCTTGCCCATCATCCCCCTGCCGCCGGAGATGATGAAGTCGGCGCCCGCGATATCGACCTTCTCACCGCCGCCGTCCAGAAGCACTTCCAGCACCTTGACCGGGATCTCCTCTTCCCTGACCGGCGCGGGCTCCCGGATGATCTCCCCTTTCAGAGCAGGGTCGAAGGGGGGCATGGGCATCACGTGGGGGCGGACCGTGGACATCTGGGGACGGTACTTGTCGCAGACGATGGTGGCCATGATGTTGCCGCCGAAGGCCGGACGGGTCTGCATCAGGTTCCCCTTCTCGTCCATGTGCAGCCCGGTGCAGTCGGCGGTGAGGCCGGTGGCGAGCACGGTGGCCACCACCCCGGCCAGGTCGCGCCCCAGGCCGGTGGCCCCCATCAGGATCACCTCCGGGCGGTACTTCTCCACCAGGGCGCACAGGCCGCGCTGGTAGGCCTCGGTGCGGTAGTGGTGCAGGACCGGCGCGTCCATGAGATAGACGGTCTCGGCGCCGTAGCCGATAGCTTGACGGCAGAGCTGCTCCACCCCGTCACCCAGGACCACGGCGGAAAGCCGGCACTTGCGCTGTTCGGCCAGCTCCTTCCCCTTGCCCAGAAGCTCCCAGGAGACCTTGGCGGCCTCGCCGCCGGTCTGCTCGATGAAGACCCAGATCCCGCTGTAGGCGGCCAGCTTCTTCCTGAGGGCCGCCTCCTCGGCGTCCTCCTCGGCGACCTCGGGCTCGGCCTGGGCGCTGCCGGCCAGTTGCTCCAGGATGCGGAGCTCCTCCGGGGTGAAGGACATCTTGAGGGCCTGCACCGGGCAGACCTTGACGCACTTGACGCAGCCGATACATTTGACCGGATCGATGATCGGCTCGCCCGCGTCGTTCATCTGTATGGCGTCGACCGGGCAGACGCTCTGGCAGCGCGCTCCGCACGCGATGCATTTGTCCTCCAAAAGTTCGGCCTTGCCGCGCGGCTTTTTCGGTGGTTTTACAGCATCAGTCATTTGGGGTTTCCTTTGGAAACCCGTGAAAGGTGAAGGGTGAAAGGTGAAAAAAACCTTCCGCGCTCGACACCGTTTCCACGAGTTCTAGATTAGCCGGCTACGGCCCGGAGGCCGTCACCGGTTCAAACGCCTTATTTCACCTTTCACCTTTCACCATTCACAGGTGTTACAGCGCCAGGAGGTCCTTCTCCAGCATCTTGTCCACCAGGAGCTGGGCGGCCGCTTCCGGGTCGTTGACCCCGTCGCCCAGCATCTCCCCCAGGGCGCGCTGCGGCGAGAAGATGCGGCTCACCCAGGTGGGGGAGCCCTTGAGACCTATGCTGTTCGGGTCGAGCTGCAACACCGAGTTGTCCCAGGTCTCCACCTTGGCGTCCACCGACTCCAGGCGCATCTGGACCGTCGGGTAGCGGGGACGGTTCAACTCGCGCACCACGGTGAGCAGCACCGGCAGCGGCGCCTCGACCTCCTCGTGCCTCCCCTCCAGCTTTCTCCTGACCCGGATCTTGCGCGAGCCGGTGTCGAGAGCTTCCACCCGGTCCACCAGGGTGAGCTGGGAGTAGGCGAGCCGGGTGGCGATCCCCGGGCCGACCTGGGCGGTGTCGCCGTCGATGGTCTGCTTGCCGCAGATCACCACACCAACTTCCTCGTCCTGAGCCAGCTTCTCGATGGCGGCGGCCAGGACGTTGCTGGTGGCCAGGGTGTCGGCCCCCCCGAAGGAGCGGTCGGAGAGGAGGATAGCGCGGTCCACCCCGAGCGCCAGCGCCTTTCTCAGGGTGGCCTCGGCGTTGGGAGGGCCCATGGAGATGGCGACCACCGGGAAGCCGAAGCGGTCCTTGAGCCTCAGCCCCTCCTCAACCGCATGGGTATCGTAGGGGTTGACGATGAAGGGTACCCCCTCGCGGATCAGGGTGTTGGTGACGGGATCTATCTGCACCTGGGTGGTGTCGGGCACCTGTTTTACGCATACGACAACGAGCATGGGGTAACCTCGGTATTGGTTGATGCGTTTCAGACTAAAGCAGTTGTTTTAAAATAGCGTTGACACAGGTCAAAAAAAAAATAACCTGTCAATTCTACAGGTAACGCCGCGGAGGGCAACTGCAAGGGACGTGAAAGGGTGTATACAGCGCCCTTTCCGGTGCTGCAATTTCAGCCGTGCCGCGGCTCACCCTCGCTGCGGCGTTGCTTTTTTCGGGTACGCTGGTTACTATAGGCCGTTCACTACCAGACCCTGCGGGCGGATATCAATGTCGGACAAGCACCTAGAAAAAACGCTCCTCTACCTGACTCTACTTTCCGCACTGCTTCACGCGGCCGCCTACGGGCTCATCTCCCTGATTCCAGCGCAACCGCAAACCGTCGAAAAGGTCACCATGGTGGAGTTGCAGGACCTCCCGGAACCGCCCCCGCCGCCAGCACCGCCCGAGCCCAAGCCGAAACCGAAACCCGAGCCCAAACCCGAGCCCAAGCCGGAACCTCCACCCCCGCAGCAAGTCGAAGTGCAGCCCAAGCCGGTTCCGGTTCCGCTGGCAAAGCTGCCGCGGTTGCCCGCCGACCTGGCTTTCCCTCCGCCGCCCAAAAAGGGGGCTCCCAGCGAAAAGCAGAGCCCCAAACCGAGTGCCGAGAAAAATACCGCCCCGCAGGCCAGAAGCGACTCCAACCGGCCGGAGTCGAGACCAGGCAAGGCGGACTCCGTTTTTCGCACCTCCGAGAAGGGGGGACAGGAAAGCGCAAGCGGCGCGAAAAAGATCGAGCTGGCCAAGCTTTTCCCCAGTGCCAAGAAAATGAGCAACCTGGAGGAAAATTATCGCGAAAAATACCGCGGCATAGAGCAGGGCGACACCAGGATGATGGACACCAACGACCCTCTGGTCGCCGTCTTCAGCCGCAGGTTACTGGACGCAGCGAACACGAGCCTTGCCATCCAGTCAAGGTACCGGCCTTTGAATGCAAAAGATGCCATCGGCGTGCTGCGGGTCACGATAAACCGGGAGGGGACTGTCGAAAAGGTCGAGATGATGGATTCGACCAAGAGCGCGCCCCTGGATCAGCTATTCATCGATTCCATCTACAAGACGGGGTTCGTGGGGCCGCTTCCCAAGAACTGGCCCCACGAGAAACTTAACCTGATCTGGATCGGCATCTCCAGAGCCCCTGCGATGGCGCACTGAGAAGGCAGGGACGCTAGCACCCCAGCCGCATCCTCAAAAAGGCCTCGAAATCCCCGTTGAACTCCTCCCTCTTGAGCGCCATGTCCACGGTCGCCTTCAGAAAGCCGAGCTTGTCGCCGCAGTCGTGGCGCACCCCTTCGAAACGGCAGCCGTAGATCGACTCCGTCTTGGCCAGCTCCCTTATGGCGTCGGTGAGCTGGATCTCCCCCCCCTTGCCCGGCTCCTGCTTTTCCAGGATCGGGAAGATGCCCGGGCTCAGGATGTAGCGCCCGATGATGGCCAGATCGGAGGGTGCCTCCTCCATGGGGGGCTTCTCCACCAGGTCGTGCACCTCGTAGACCCGGTTGGAGAGGAGGTCGGCGCGCACGCAGCCGTAGGAGGAGATGTTCTCCATGGGGACCTGCTCCAGCGCCAGAACCGGCGCGCGGTAGCTCTCGTAGACCGCCAGAAGCTGCGCCAGGCAGGGCTCCTTGGCATCGATGATGTCGTCGCCCAAAAGTACCGCGAACGGCTCGTCCCCGATGAACTCCTTGGCGCACAGGATGGCGTGCCCAAGCCCCAGCGCCTCCTTCTGCCTGACGAAGAAGATGTTGGCCATCTCGGCGATCTCGCGCACCTGGTGCAGTTCAGCATCCTTCCCCTTGTCGTAGAGCAGCGACTCGAGCTCGAAGGCGATGTCGAAATGGTCCTCGATGGCGCGCTTGCCGCGCCCGGTGACGAAGAGGATCTGCTCTATGCCAGAGGCGACCGCCTCCTCAACGACGTACTGCACCAGAGGCTTGTCGATGAGCGGCAGCATCTCCTTGGGAGTCGATTTGGTTGCCGGCAGGAACCTGGTCCCCAGGCCGGCAACGGGGAAAACGGCCTTCTTGACCCGCATGTGTTACTCCTTTTCCGTGTCTCTAGCTGCTTGGGTCAGAGTGGCAGGCTACCCGGCCCGGCGCTCGCCCCTTCTCTTGGCGGATTCCAGCGTGTTGTGCAAAAGCATGGTGATGGTCATGGGACCTACCCCCCCCGGGACCGGGGTGATGGCGCTGGCGCGTTCGCCGGCCGCGGCGTACTCCACGTCCCCCACCAGTTTCTTCTCGCCCACCCGGTTCACGCCGACGTCGATCACCACGGCGCCTTCCTTGATCCAGGAGCCCTTGATCATCTCGGGGACCCCGACCGCGGCGATCACCACGTCGGCCTGCCCCACCTTGGCGGCCAGGTCGCGGGTCTTGGAGTGGCACAGGGTGACGGTGGCGTTTTGCTGCAGGCACATGAAGGCGACCGGCTTTCCCACGATGTTGGAGCGGCCGACCACGACCACTTCCTTGCCGGAGAGCTCGACACCCGCCTCGCGCAGCATCACCATGACCCCGTAGGGGGTGCAGGGCTGGAACAGCGGCTTGCCGATCACCAGACGCCCCACGTTGTAGGGGTGGAAGCCGTCGGCGTCCTTGTCCGGCGAGATCGCCTCCAGCACCCGGTCGGTGTTGATCTGCTTGGGGAGCGGCAGCTGCACCAGGATGCCGTCGATCTTAGGGTCGTTGTTCAGCTTGTCGATCAGGGCCAGGAGCTCGGCCTCGCCGGTTTCGGCGGGGAGCTTGTACTCGTCCGAGAAGATCCCCACGTCGGCGCACGCCTTCTCCTTCATGGAGACGTACACCTTGCTAGCGGGGTCCTCACCGACCAGCACCACGGCGAGTCCGGGTACTACCCCTTGCGCCTTCAGTCTAGCCGACTCTTCGCTGATCTCGGCGCGGATCTTCGCCGCGATGGCCTTGCCGTCAATTACCTTTGCCATTAAATAGCACCTCTTTGTGTCCGGATGGGCCCCGGGGTTGCGGCTTCCCTCTGCCCTGCGGCGCGTATACGTTATTCGCGGGACGGGAGGCGGTGCCGGCGCCAGGGCTTACGGAAGCCAGTTTTTAATTGGTGGATAATAAGTAACGCGCTGCATTTTGTAAAGGGTTTTGGGGATTACGGGGAAAAAAAAGCCCCCGCGGAGGGGGGCGTTTTCGTTGTCGATTAGGATGCGGAGGGGCACCCGGCGCAGCTTCCTCCCGACTGGCAGGGAGAAGCCGGGGCCGACTTGGAGCCGCCGTAGCCGTCGCCGTACCAGCCGCCCCCCTTGAGAGCGAATCCGGACTGGGAGATCAGCTTCTCGACCTCGCCGCCGCACGCCGGGCACTCGGTCGCCGGAGCATCGGAAAATTTCTGGCGCAACTCAAAGGATTTGTTGCAGCTTTTGCACTGGTACTCGTAAAGTGGCATCGCTTGTACTACCTCCTGATCAGGCTGTGACGCAGCCTAATGCTGCGTACGGTAACGCTAATATAAGGAGCGCCCCCCGCTTTTGTCAAGGGGCAACCTCCTCCAGGCTGCGGGTCATGGCGAAAAGGAGCCGGGAGCGGTAGATGATCCCCACCACCTTCTTGCCGTCCACCACCGGCACGCGCTGGAAGCGGTGGGTCATAAAGAGCTGGGCCACGTCGCTTATGCGCGCGTCCAGGGTGACCGAGATGGGCTGGTGCTCCATGATGGCCGAGATGGGGAGATCCTTGACCTTGTCGCAGAGCGCGGCGAAGAAGGTCTGGTCCGAGGAGCCGGCGGGCGCCTCGTCCATAAGTGCGGTGATCACGCTCAAGGGGGTCAGGATGCCGGCCAGCCCACCCCTCTCGTTCAGGACGATCAGGCCGGGAGCCGCGTTCAGGAAACTCTCGTCGCCGAAGTTGCGCTTCATGATACGCACCGCCTCGGCCACCGTGGTCCGCACCGAAATGGACGGCACGTCCGTCACCATAATGTCTCTAGCCTTAAGGGGCATGGGATTCCTCACTTGCTATATATAGGGATAAAAGGGAAGCGGCATCGACCCCTTCCACTTTGACAACCTTGTGCCGTGACTTGGCGCCCGACTTGATGCTGACCCGGGACTTGGCGATCCCCAGGCTCTTGGCGATGAGCTCGACGCACTGCTTGTTGGCCGCGTCCTCGACCGGTGGGGAGGTCAGCCTGACCCTCAGTTCCCCCTCCTTGAGCCCCACGACCTCGCAACGCGACGCCCTGGGCTGGACGTGCACGGCAAAGAGCACTCCGTCCGCACTGGCGCTCACCTTGAGGGGCGCCTCACTCATCCGGGATGGCAAGGAGCTTGTAATAGGTATCGAGCAGCGCCTTGAAGCCGCACTCGAACTGGACCTTGTCCCTTTTCAGCTCCTGAATCTGGCTATTCAGCTGGACCAGCTTCTTTTCGGCATCGGCTAAGATGCGCTCGCCCTTGAGCTCCGCCTCCGAGACGATCAGGTGCGCCTCCTTCTGGGCGTTGGCCTTCATCTCCTCGGTGATGCGCTGGGCCGCCAGCATGGTCTCGCGCAGTTGCACCTCGCGCGACTCCATCTCGGAGATGGCCTGGGCGTTGCGGGCCAGCCTCTCCTTGAGCTCGCCGTTTTCCCGGATCAGTTCCTCCAGCTCCCCCGCCACCGACTGCAGGAAGACGTCCACGTCCTCCGGGTCCAGGCCGCGGAACATCTTCCCCTTGAACTGCTGCTGCTGGATATCCATGGGGGAAATTTTCATAGCGCCGGTCCTCTGAAATGGTGGCTACCCTGCATGAGGTAGTACTCCGCGGTATCAAAAACGATGATCTGCACCAGCCAGATGAGCAGGAACACGACGATGGGAGACAGATCGACCATCCCGGTATTGGGCATGTAGCGGCGCACCCGGCGCAGCACCGGCTCGGTGACGCGGTAGATGAAGTTGACGATGGGATTGTAGGGGTCGGCGTTGATCCAGGAGATGATGACACTAGCCAGCAGGATGTACTTATAGATGGTCAGAAGTCCGCTTGCCAGCTCGACTATCTTTGCCAGGGCCAACAAGATATTGGCTAGCAGAATCATTGATCCCCCTCTTAGGCTGGATTACCACTGCACAGCTATACAGAAAACACCATTGTTTGTCAAGGGCGCCACGGCGCAGCCTGGGAACCGGGCGGGGAGATAGTGCAGGGGAAGCGGGATGAAGAGGAGCGCGGCGCGGCTGAGAGCTAAAAACGGCTGCAGCCGCCATCTTGCGCCTGCACTAGAAAGCGTTAACCTGCAGTAATTGCGGGTTTTTTAGATTGTCCACCAGGCCCGGCGGTGTTATAATGAGAAAGATTTCCTCCAGTTTTTTCCGCCCGTGCCGATAGTGACTACACTTCGATTCCAAAGGAGCAGCGCTCCCGATGCCGACGCCGCCGACCAAGTGCCAGAGCCGCCCCCCCCTCCCCCCTGCCGCAGCAGCGGGGGCGGAGCGATTTGCTGCAGGGACGACGCTCCCGAGCCGCCTGCTTGCGGTCAGCTCCCGCTCTCTTGCGGCGCATGACCGCGCGGCGCTCCCGGGAGGGGTCGCATGAACCGCGCAGGGGGGACCAGACGGCAGCGCAAGGGGTCGAAACTCCGGGTCAGGCGTGACCGCCCCCTGTGGCTCGGCCCGGCCCTGCTTTTGACCGTCTTCCTGCTGCTTTTGGGCTCCATCCTCTGGCTCAGCCAGCAAAACAACCAGAAATCCCGGCGCAGCGACCTGGCCCTGAAGGGGGAGTCGCTGCAGAAAAACCTGCAGCTCGCCCTGGAAGGAAACGGAGCCTACCTGCTCATGCTGGCCCTGGAGCGCTCCTCCGGGCAACTCGACGCCCCCCTGTTCCATGAGCGGGCCTCCCTCTACGTCGACTCCCATCCCGAGCTGATCAACATCACCTGGGTCGACGCCGACTTCTTCATCCGCGACGTCGCCCCCCTCGCCCCCAACAAGCAGATCGTCGGGCTCAAGCTCAACCTGCCCGAGCCGAAGCGGGTCTCCGCCCTGGCGCGGGAACTGCGGCAGCCGGTCTACACCCGCCCCTTCGAGGCGATCCAGGGCAACCCCTCCTTCGAGATCTGGGTGCCGGTCTACCGGGAACAGACCTTCCTGGGGCTGTTCGGCGGGGTCTATTCCTGCCAGCGCCTCATCGACCGCCTTAGCGCGCAGGGGGAGCTGCGAGGCTACCACCTGAGCCTGGTGGACGACTCCGGCCGGGTCCTGGGAGCGCTGCCCCAGACGGCGGAGCTGGAGCAGAAACTGGTACTCAGCGTCCCCGTGGCGGCCAAGGAAAGCGGGCTATCCCTGCGCCTGAGCGCCTACCAGAGCGGGCGGGACTGGCGCCTGACCGTGCTGGGACTCGTTTCCGCGGCGCTGGTGCTGGGAATGGCGCTCACGCTCTGGAAACTGAAGCGGGAGATAGAGGAGCGCCGGCGGGCGCAGGAGGAGCTCAAGGAACAGACGCTGCAACTGGAGCTGGAGGTCGAGGAGCGCCAGATGGCCCAGGAGACCCTGGAGGAGCAGGCCAGCGTCCTGGAGGAGGAAGTCTCCGAGCGCAGGCAGACGGAGCAGGCCCTGGCTGAGAGCGAGGAGAAGCTGCGCCTGATACTTGATACCACCGGGGAGGCGATCTTCGGCCTGGACCTGGAGGGGCGCTGCTCCTTTTGCAACAGCGCCTGCCTGAAGATGCTGGGGTACAGCCACCCGGACGAGCTGCTGGGCCAGGAGATGCACCAGCGGATCCACCACACCCGCAGGGACGGCAGCCCGTCCCCGTCGGACCAGTGCCGGGTCCACCTGGCCATGAAACGGGGAGAGCAGTTCCATTCCCCCGAAGAACTGCTCTGGCGGGCCGACGGCACCAGCTTCGCGGCGGAATACTGGTCCTATCCGCAGTACCAGGGGGGAGAGCTGGTCGGCGCGGTGGCGACCTTCATAGACATCACCAAACGCAAGCAGCTGGAGGAACAGTTCCGCCAGTCGCAGAAGATGGAATCGATCGGGCGCCTGGCGGGAGGGGTGGCGCACGACTTCAACAACATGCTGAGCGTGATCCAGGGGGCAGCAGAGCTCTCCAAGTGCCAGGTGCGCGAGGACGATGGCATCCTGCAGTACCTGGAGCTGATATCGAAGGCCGCCCGGCGCTCCGGCGAGATCACCCGGCAGCTCCTGGCCTTCTCGCGCAAGGAGGTGATCTCCCCCAGGCCGGTAAACCTGAACGCCCAGGTGAAGGATTGCAAGAAGATCCTGGCGCGGCTGATAAGCGAGGACATCAAGCTGAGCTTCCGCCCGGCGAGCGACCTCTGGACCGTGCTCATCGACCCTTCCCAGGTGGACCAGGTCCTGATGAACCTGGCGGCCAACGCGCGAGACGCCATGCCGGACGGCGGCAGCCTGACCATCGAGACCGCCAACGTCGAGATCAGCAGCGACTACAGTCAGTATCACGCCGACGCCACCCCAGGGGAGTACGTGCTCCTGACCCTGAGCGACACCGGTGCCGGCATGGACCAGGCCACCAGGGAGCACATTTTCGAACCGTTCTTCACCACCAAGGGGACCGGCCAGGGTACCGGTCTGGGCCTGGCCACCGTCTTCGGCATCGTCACCCAGAACCACGGCTTCATCAACGTGTACAGCGAGCCCGGCCACGGCGCGGTGTTCAGAATCTACCTGCCGCGCCTGGTCCGGGAAACGGTGGCCGAAGAAAAGCCGAGACCCCGGGCACGGGCGGCCTCGGAAACCATCCTCCTGGTCGAGGACGAGGAGATGCTGCTCCTGATGGCGACCAAGCTTCTGGAGCAGATCGGTTACCGGGTGATACAGGCGCAGATGCCGGAGACCGCCATCGCCATCTGCCTCGAGGGGGGCCAGAGAATCGACCTGATCCTGACCGACGTGGTGATGCCCGGCATGAACGGCAGCGAGATGGTGCAAAGGATCAAGGCGACCAGGCCCGAGCTGAAGGTGCTTTTCATGTCCGGCTACACGGCAGACATCGTGGCCCAGCGCGGCATAGTGGAGCATGGGATGCATTACATCCAGAAGCCTCTGGAGATGGAAAAACTAGGCGAGAAGATCAGGGAGGTGCTGGCGGAGCGCTAGCGTGCCTTTTGCTTCATGCGGAGAGCCGCCCCCCCCGGGATCGCCAAAGCAGCCGCTCACCCGCTTGCAGGTAGGGGCGAACCTTGTGTTCGCCCTTTTCAATCAAGATGCAGCAGCGGGTAGCGCCGCAGCTCCTCCCGGGTCCAAAGCGACAGGCCGGCACGGGTGCCGATGGTTTCCAGGGCGATGACGGCGTCCGGGTCGTCAAAGCTGATGCGTCCCTTGCGGCCCGCCAATTCCAGCGCCTCCAAAAGGTAGCTGTCCAGGAAGCGCTCCTCCTCCATGGCCGAGAGCCTTCCCTTGAAACCGCGGCGGTGCATGCGCAGGTGGAAGCTTTTCCCCTCCAGAGTGGGGAGCCAGGCGGAGACCGCCAGCCGCCCCCTCTCCTCGAATTCCGCCGGGCTCTGGAAGTCGAAGCTCTGCAGCACGGGCATGACCCGCGCCAGACTCCGGAAGCGATCCGGGCCTTGCTGCGCCTCCTCGCGCAACAGTTCCAGGAACTTGCGGCCATCGGGCACCCGCATCAGCAGCACGTTGAAGTAGTCCGTCCTCTCCACCCTGTCATAGCGCTCCAGAAGTTTGCGAGCCTCGTTATAACCTTCATCCTGCACCGTTATCACCACGTTCCAGTCACGCATGGCAACCTCCAAGCTTGCTATCCCTACCCTACCCCTGCCCCGGTGCCCAGTTCTAGTCATCTCGTTCCCAAGCTCCAGCTTGGGAACGTCAAACTCGCCGGAGTCCTTACTGAAAAAGAGCCTCAACCCGGGCGGCGCAGATGAAATCGTTCTCGGACAGGCCGCCGATGGCGTGGGTGCTGTAACTCACCCGGCAAGAGCGGTAGGAAACCTCCAGGTCAGGGTGATGCCCCTGGCTCTGCGCGATCCAGGCCACGGCGTTGACGAAGGCCATGGTCTGACTGTAGTTCTTGAACTCGAAGCGCTTGCGGATCACGCCGTCTGCCAGCTCCCAGCCGGGAAGCCCCTCCAGCAGGCGTCCGGCCTCGTCGGGGGGAAGTGGGGGTGTTCCCCCCTCACACGGCCTGCACTGTTGCGCCGCCAGATCGCATACCTTTGCTTCCATAGTTCCTCCTTCCGGAAGTTGATCCATCTCCGGATCCTTGTCTAGCCTCATTGTCTCAAATCTCCGGCGCGTACGGTAGCCCATTGTTTCCTGCCCCGGCAACCTCACCGGTCCGCGCGACACCCAAATATGCCATTTTCTGCATAGACAAGCGCCTTCAGCCTGGCTCCGGAAGATGCTCATTTTTTAGGCAAAAAGGTAAAAAGTTACCATCTTGGGACATATACGTAACGTTCCCCGAAAGTTATCCACAGCATTATCCACCAAAATGTGGATTGTTAAACCGCATGAATGGCGCACCCGCAAAAAACGGCTGCAACTTATGCACTTTCGGCAGCAATTCCGAAGTCTTGACATTATATTGACGACAGTTAATCTAATGAAACAAATTAAGCCGCCACAATCATCGATCAAGCAGAGCAACTTCGATGTGCCGCATCTCCCCCTTTTTCTTGAAAAACGCTTGTGGCCGGTACGATTGATGGTAGCCTTTAGATTTGCACAATCTAATGATTGAGCGACATCCCCCAGCTGCGCCAGCAGGCGATGACGCGACTGGAACGCCGGGAGAGTGCCCCGATGAGGTGGGAAGCCATGACGGTTGATGAGTACGCGGCCTTTCAGCAGGCATGCGGCGCTCATGTAGTGAAAGTTCAGGGTACCTGGTGGGTGGAGCCGCGCCCCTTCTTCTTCAGGCCTCTTTTCCCGTTAGCCGAGGTCTCTCCCGAACTGAGGAACTATCCGCTGCGCGCGCTGGCGGGAGGCGTCCTGCACCCGGTTCCGGCCGGATGCTCCGGCAACAGCTTCATGCACCTGTTCCTATACGAGAATCCGCAGGGGTACTCCCTCGACAAGCTGAACTCCAAGCACCGGCAGATCGTCAAGAAGGCCTCCGAGATCTTCGAAGCCAGAAGAATGACCGACCTCGCGCTCTTCGTCGAGCAAGCGGCCCCCATCTACCAATCGTTCTACGACAGGACACGGTACTTCTACAAGAAGGACAGGCTGCGGAAAAATGGCTTCGCACAGTGGGCCAGACCCTTGTTCGAGCAGCCGAAGGTTGTGATCATCGGCGCCTATCGCAACAACACCCTTGCCGCCGTCGAGATCCTGTACCAAGTCGAGGATGTCGTGATAGAGGACGTCTATTTCTCGGATTCGGAGAGCCAGTCCCTGCAGGTAACCGACTTCATGACCCATACCGTAAGGGAACAGGCCAGATCCAGCGAGGCCCGCTGCATATTCCGAGGCTTCCCGACCGGGAAAAAGAGTCTGGACAACGCCAAGATCATCAGGGGGTGCAGCATCTTGAAACTGCCGGCCCGCTTCAGGTTCAACCCGATGGCCTTGTACCTGGGAAAGACCTTCATGAACGAGGCGTACCGGAAGCTGGTCGCCGTAACCTCCTTCTCAGACGGAAGCGCTGACCAGGAGGCGGGTGTCGCATAGCCCCTTCTGGAGGCCGGGAGACACCGGTGGCGCAGTTCACCGGTTGGAACTATACTTCCACAACTCCTCCCCCCGGAGGGGGGAGGTGGGGAGGGGGGAAGATGTTGCCACGGAGTGACTGAGTTTCCCCCTCCCTAGCCCTCCCCCTCCGGGTGAGGGGACTGTAGGCGTCGGATCATAGAGGGATGGGTTACGGAGAAGTTGCCATGGTTTGGGAAGCGATGACGCTAGACGAGTACGCGGCCCTGCAGCGGGCCACTGGAGCAAAGGTGCTCAAGGTCCAGGGTACCTGGTGGACCGAACCGCGTCCGTTCTTTTTCCGGCCGCTTTTCCCTTTCGCCCGGATAACGCCCCAGGCGCGCAACTACCCGGTGCGCTCCTGGGTGGGTGGGGTGCTGCATCTGGTACCGCAGGAAACGGCGGCCAACAGCCGGATGCACCTGTTCCTGTACGACGACCCCGACGGCTACTGTCTGGAGCAGATGGCGGCCAAGCAGAGATGGGTGATCAAGAAGGCGTCGGAAAGTTTCTGCGCGCGGCGCATTACCGATCTGGACCATTTCGTCGACCAGGCATCCGGGATCTACCGCTCCTTTTACCACCGAACCGGATACTTCTATAAGAGAGAGCGGCTCAACACGGATTACTTCGCCGCTTGGGCCAGGCCCTTTTTCGATCAGCCCAAAACGGTGATCATGGGAGCCTATCACAAGGAGAGACTGTCGGCGGTCGACATATCGTACCGGGTTGAGGACGTGATCATCGACGACATCTTCTTCTCCGACAACCAGAGCCAGTCTCTTAGGGTGACGGACTTCCTGGTGCACACGCTCAGGGAATCGGCGAGAGGCAGCGATGCCAGGTTTATCTTCAGGGGGTTTCCAACCGGGAAGCAGACGTTGGACGACTCCAAGGTCAACAGGGGGTGCCGGATCGTGATGTTACCGGCCTACTGCAAGATCAATCCGATGGCATTGTATCTGGGCAAGACCTTTATGAACGAGAGCTACAGAAAGCTCATGGCCATCACCTCTTATCCCGACGCCGACGGCGCCGCCCCTAACCCGAGACAGCCCCGATGATCCGGGCCAGCTTCCTTTCCTGGCTTCCCACTATCTCATAGGCCCCGCGACGCAGCAACTTGTGCGGGTTGGCCAGCAGGTCGCGCACCAGGTAAATGAGCAGCGTGTCACCAAAGGGGACATAGAAGCGCACCGGAACCTCCAGTTCCCGCGCCAGAGCGAGCATGGCCCCGGTCGGCAAGCCGAAAAAAAGCTCCAGTTGCACTGCCGAACCTCTCCTGCGACACCGGGTCAGCGCCTCCCGGGCCAGCACGCAATCGTGAGTCGCCACCGCGACCTCCGCGACCTCCCCGGCAAGGATATCGATCAGCGCCAGGTAACCCTGGTCCGGCTCCACCTCATCGGCCGGCGCGGCCGGGAAATCACCCTTCACCACCTTGGGGCGTACCCCTTTACTGGCTGCCCAGCGGGCATCGGCCACGCTTCTTTTCCAGCGCGAGGGCAAGGTGAGCCCGAAACTCCAGTCCCCCGCACCGTCGGCACTGCAGGGGCAGCGTTCCATGGTCTCTTGCAGCAGTTTCAGGGTCTGCTCGGCGAAGAAGAGCCCGTGCGCGTCGAAGTGGACGCCGTGACCGTTCTGCCGCGCCCGGGCCACGATCTGTGCCACATGGTCCGGATTGAATTTAAGTGCCGGCGGCTTCACCGAGAGATAGAAGCGGTCGCCGGCGGCGCTGCGCTTGAAGGTGTCGCTGGCTTGCAGGCAGGCCTCGACGATCTGGAGGGGGTCATCTCCCGCCTTGCTCAATTTGCCCAGCGTCGCGGGGAGACCGTACCCGACCAGCGCCCGGCAGACCTCGGCAGCCTCCAGCGCGGTCCTGGGGCGCAGCGGGCAAAGCCGGGCCGCCGCGTAGACCCCCCTCTTGAGCTGCCGTTTCCAGCCGGGATCAGTTGCGGCTCTCATCGGAGTTCGCTCTCTGCAGTGCCGGGTTGGCCTTCTCGAACTTCGCCAGCAGATCCTCCAGGATTCCCTCCCCCGCCTCGGCGGATCGGGTCACCAGCTCATGACGCACGAAGTCCAGGGCCTCGGCGCACCTGTCCTCGGGCCAGCCGTCCCGGATCACCTGGATGTTGCCCCGTCCCCAGACCAGGTGCGGCCGGGTCACCTCTTCGAGCCCCTGTTTCAGGAGTTCGACACACCGTCTCAACTGGACCTCCGAGGGGTGTCCCCCCTTCAGGATCCCCTCTATCAGGGTCTCGGCCGCTCTCATGGCTATCTCGCAGTTAAGCATGGCAACCTCCTTTCCGGTCAGCGTTTGGACAGAAGCATAATTACAACGGCTCACGATGCGACAGCGCCCAGCCTGAGCGCCGCCTCCCGCCTGGTCTCGATGGACTGCAGCACCCTGTCATAGCAGCGGACCTGCTGCCGCGCGCCCTCATCCTCCAGCTCCCGGGTGATCGCGTTCAGGTCGAGACCCAACTCGCCGACCCGGCTCAGCACCCCGAGAGCCTCCTGCACCCCGTGGTCCAGCCGGGGCTCCGCCATGCCGTGCTCCCGGTAGGCGGTCAGGGTCTCCAGCGGTGCGCAGGTCACCGAGTCGGCCCCGATCAGCGCCTCGATGTACCTGATCTGGCTCGGGGAGGTTTCCCTGGAGCCGGCCCAGAGCAGACGCTGGGGACGCGCACCGCGGGCGGCAAGTGCCAGGTAGCGGTCATCGGCGAAGAGGTCCAGGTAGAGCCGGCGCGCCGCCTTGGCGCAGGCGATGCCGCTCTCCCCCTTGAGCGAGGCCACCACGCGGGTCAACCGGCCGTCCTGCTCGGCCAACCGGGCCAGCATCGGGTCGATCGCCTGGTCGATCAGCCCAAGAGGGAAACCGGCCACTGAGGCGATCCGCTCCATGGGGAGCCCGCGCGCCGCCCGCTCGGAAAGACCGTCCAGGTATGCTTCGGCCGCCGCCCGGTAACGGGGGATGCCGAAGAGCAGGTTCACCCGGACGTTGATCCCCTCGCGGATCAGCTGGCGCAGCGCGGCGAGCCCCTGCGAGGTGCCGGCGATCCCGATCATGACGTTGGGCCGGTCCACCATCTCCCAGAGCCGCCTCGCCTCGAGCAGGGTGCCGGCGCACTCCTGCGCCAGACCGGGGGAGACCTCGATGCTGGCGAAGCCGTCCCTGCCGTCCATCCGGTCGTAGACCGGTCGCAGCAGGTCGGCGCTCATCCTGATATCATCCACTACCAGTGCGTCCAGGATCTGGGGGGCGCTCACCCCGCGGCGCGCCAGTTGCGCTATGTCTTCTGCGTAGTCGGCGCCCGCCGCGAGGGCCTGGGCCAAGGCGGCCAGGTTCGAGCCCACCCCGCTCACGCCGCTCTCCTGGATCAAGGAGACCAGCTCGCCCGAGACCAGCATGCCGCGGCTCACGAAGTCGAGCCAGATGCCATGTCCGAAGCCCGCTACTCTGACCAGCGCGTTGTCTCTCATCGTCCCCGCTCCTCACGCGTCAACTGTTCCCGTGCCAGCCTCAGGACGTTCTCCACGGTGAAGCCGTACTCCTGGAGCACCACATCCCCCGGGGCGGAGGCGCCGAAGCGCTCCACGCCGAGCACGGTGCCGCTTGAGCCGGCGTAGCGCTCCCACCCCAGGGGAGAGCCGGCTTCGATGGCTACGCGCGCCACGATCTCCGGGGGGAGCACCAGGTCGCGGTACTCCTTGGGCTGCTCCTCGAAGAGCTCCCAACTGGGGAGGGAGACCACCCGGGTCGCTATCCCCTCCTCCATGAGCTTCAGCCTGGCCGCCAGCGCCAGCGAGAGCTCCGACCCGGTGGCGATCAGGATCAGCCTGGGCGGACCCTCCTGGGGGTCGGCCAGGATGTAGCCGCCGCGCGCCACCCCCTCCGCGCCGGCGTAGCTCACGCGTTCCAGGGTGGGAAGCGCCTGGCGCGAAAGGATGAGCGCCACCGGCCGCCCCTTGAGCGACAGTGCCAGGCGGCAGGCGACCGCGCTCTCATTGGCGTCTCCCGGGCGGATCACGACCAGGCCTGGAATGGCCCTGAGGCTCACCACGTGCTCCACAGGCTGATGGGTCGGCCCGTCCTCGCCCAGTCCGATGCTGTCGTGGGTGAAGAAGTGGATCACCTGCAGCTGCGAGAGCGCCGCCAGGCGCAGCGTCGGGCGCAGGTAGTCCGAGAAGGTGAGGAAGGTGGCGCCGAAGGGGATGGTGCCGCCGTGGGCCGCCAGGCCGTTCACCACCGCCCCCATGGCATGCTCGCGCACGCCGAAATGGATGTTGGCGCCGCCGGGACCCCATTCGCCCCCCGCCGCCCCCTGGCGGTCGCCCGGCTGCCTGAGCACGCTCTGAAAGTCCCCCATCCCCTGCAGGGCGGTGAAGGTTGAGGGATTCAGATCCGCTGAGCCGCCCACCAGTTGGGGCAGCCGTGCCGCCAGCGCGTTCAGCACCTTGCCGCAGGCGATCCGGGTTGCCATCCCCTTGGCATCGGCAGGGAATTGCGGGATGGCCTCCTGCCACCCGGGGGAGAGCTCACCCGCCATGACCTGCCTGAACTCCCGGGCCAATTCCGGGTGCTCGATTTGGTACGACTCCAGGAGCGCCTCCCAGGCCGCCTGTGACTCGGCACCCTGGGCCAGGGCCCTGCGGTAATGATCCAGAGCCTTTTCAGGCAAGTGGAACGGGGGGTCGACCGGCCAGCCCAGCGCCTCCTTGGCGAGCCTCGTCTCCTTCTCCCCCAGCGGCGAGCCGTGTGCCTCGAAGCTGTCCTGCTTGCCGGGGGAGCCGTAACCCAGGTGGGTGCAGACCACGATCAGGGAGGGGCGTTCCCGGTCGGCGCGCGCCCGCTCCAGGGCGCCCCGGATCTCCTCCAGGTCGTTGCCGTCCTTAACCGTCTCCACCTGCCAGCCGTAGGCCTGGAAGCGCGCCCCCCGCTTTTCCGTGAAGCTGAGCTCGGTGGAAGCGGCCAGGGAGATGCAGTTGTTGTCGTAGAGGCAGATCAGCTTCCCCAGGTGCAGGTGGCCGGCGAGCGAGGCCGCCTCGGCCGCCACCCCTTCCATCAAGTCGCCGTCGCTGGCGATCACGTAGCTGTAGTGGTCGATGACCGTGAAGCCGGGACGGTTGTAGCGCGCAGCCAGGCGCGCCTCGGCGATCGCCATCCCGACGGCGTTGCCAAACCCCTGCCCCAACGGCCCTGTGCTCACCTCGACCCCTGGGGTGACCCCGCGCTCCGGGTGCCCCGGGGTGCGGCTGCCCCACTGGCGGAAGCGCATGATCTCCTCCAGTGGGAGGTCGTAGCCGGTCAGGTGCAAAAGCCCGTACAGGAGCATGGAGCCGTGCCCCGCCGAGAGCACGAAGCGGTCCCGGTCGAACCAGTCGGGGCGCGCCGGGTTGTGCTTCAGGAAGCGGGTCCAAAGCTCGTAGGCCATGGGCGCCGCCCCCATCGGCATGCCGGGGTGGCCGCTGTTGGCCTTCTCCACCGCGTCAACGGCGAGAAAGCGCAGCGTGTTGATGCAAAGCTGGTCCAGGTTCGGGGCATCCGTTTTGGTGAGTGGATCGACAGTCATGGCGCTTCTCCTTCACGTTAATGAGATAAGCATACACCAATATGAAGGAGTTTGGTGGAGGGGGGACTGGCTCCGCAGGTGCCAGTCCCCTTTTGTTACTCCGTGAAATCAAGGAACTGCCGTGCGTCCTCCGGGTAGCGCTCGCCGGCCACCTTGAAGGAGGTGACTGCCCGGTCCAGGGCGCCCCAGACCTCGTCGGCCAGCTTCAAGCCGACCGCCTGGGCGTTCTCCTCCAGGTAGCGGAGATGCTTGGTCCCCGGAATGGGAACCACGTCGCTGCCGCGCCTCAGAAGCCACGCCAGCGCGATCTGGGCCGCAGTGGCGTCGTGGGCCGAGGCGATCTCCCGCACCATGGCAACCAGCCTCAGGTTGTGGTTCAGGTTCTCCTCCTGGAAGCGCGGGTTTCTGCGGCGCCAGTCGGTGGATTCCAGGTCATCGGGGCTGTTGATCCTCCCGCTCAGGAAGCCGCGTCCGATGGGGCTGTAGGCGACGAATCCGATACCCAGCTCGCGCAGCACCGGCAGGAGCTTCTCCTCCACCCCCCGCTCCCAGAGCGAGAACTCGGACTGGACTGCGCTCACCGGATGCACCGCGTGGGCCCGGCGCACGATCCCCGGCCCCACCTCGGAGAGGCCGATGAAGCGCACCTTTCCCTGCGCCACCAGTTCGGCCAGCGCGCCCACCGTCTCCTCGATCGGCACCGCGGGGTCGAGCCGGTGCTGGTAGTAGAGATCGATGTGGTCCGTTCCCAGCCTCTTCAGCGACCCCTCGATCGACTTGCGCACCTGCGCCGGGCTGCTGTCCAGGGCGATCATCTCGCCGTGCGGGCCGAACCTCCAGGCGAACTTGGTGGCGATGGTGACGCGCTGGCGCGGCACCTCCTTGAGCAGCAGCCCCAAGAGCTCCTCGTTCTTGAACGGCCCGTACATCTCGGCCGTGTCCCAGAAGTTGATCCCCAGCTCCAGCGCGCGGCGCAGCACGCGGATCGAGTTGGCGTCGTCGGGGTGCCCGTAGGCGTAGGACATCCCCATACACCCCAGCCCCAAGGCGGAAACCTCGAGCCCTTGCCGCCCCAGCTTGCGTTTGTGCATGGCAACTCTCCTTATGGGTAAAACCCGTTCTACGTTCTACGGTGGAACGGGTTTTACCGTTTCAGCATCTCCTGTCCAGCACCAGCTTCGCAAGGGGGACGGTGCTTGCCGCTCCGGCCAGGAACAGGGCCCAGCCGGCGGCCCTGCGCTGCTTCCCGCTCAGCCGGTCCGAAAAAAGCAGGGCGATCCCGCAGCCGAGCGCAACTCTGGTCACGGCAATGAGTGCCACTTGCGGCAGTGTCAGACTGGTCCTTTTCATAGCGCCTCCTGGTGCTCCTTGCTATTTGACAACTCCCGCATTTACTCTAACACAACAAAAATAGCCCATATGCGCTATGGGCTATTTCTAAGGATCAAGGTGCAAATGACTCACTAGCTTTGCAGACAGTACAGCTCACCATCCGGATCACGCCCCGCTATCTCTTGACCACGCAGTCGATGACGGCATTGATCCTGCGGTTTTTCTGGCGCCCCTCCGGGGTGTTGTTGTAGGCGATGCGCATGGTGGAGCCGTACCCCTTGGCGGCCAGGCGCGAGCGCTCGATGCCGAAGTTGTCCACCAGGTAGTTCACCACGTTCTCGGCGCGCTGCTGGGACAGCTTCATGTTGGCCGCCGGGCTGCCGGTGTTGTCGGTGTGCCCCTCGATCAGGGCGGTGGTGGTCGGGTACTGCTTCATGTAGTCGGCAACCTTGGCGATCTCGCTTCTGTACTGCGGCTTGATGTCGGCCTTGCCCGAGTCGAAGTCGATCACCAGGCTCATGCAGAGCCGGTCGGGGGTCTCGACCTTCTGCACGTCAAAGGCGCAGTCGATGATGGCCTCGATGCGGCGGTTCTTCTGGCGTCCTTCCTCGGTGCTGTTGTCGGCGATGGGACGGCTGTAGCCGTACCCCTTGGCGCTCAGACGGGAGCGGTCGATGCCGAACTTGGTCACCAGGTGGTTCACGATGCTCTCGGCGCGACGCTGGGAAAGATCCATGTTGTGGTTGTAGGTACCGACATTGTCGGTGTGCCCTTCGATCACGGCGGTGGTGGTGGGGAACTTTTTCATGAAGTTACCGACTTCGGCGATCTCCTCGTAGTTTTCGGGACGGATCACTGCCTGGTCGATGTCATATTCACCCTGCAGGGTGATGCAGTACTTGTAGTGACCGGGGGTCGGCTCCGCGGCCGGCACCGGCTGCAGCGGGGGCTCCGGCTGGGCCTCCGGCTCGGCAATAGCAGGTGCCGGCTTGGTCACGGGCGACGTGACGGCCGCCGCCGCAGGCTGGCGTCCGCCGAACAGGAAGCTTAAACCGGCCGAGTACTCCCAGTTGCGCGCGATGTCGTTGTCCCACTCCTCGCTGACGAAGTTCAGGATGTGGCGGG
>Ga0209212_1003384_pt1 | contig 21095 bp, 14 predicted proteins | sample RifGroC2_FD_183996 | JGI IMG/M metagenome (GOLD analysis project Ga0209212, IMG submission 183996) | Groundwater microbial communities from Rifle, Colorado, USA - Groundwater C2 (SPAdes) (version 2) | ecosystem: Environmental > Aquatic > Deep subsurface > Groundwater | place: Rifle, Colorado... | reverse complement strand
GGAGGAAGGTCAGACAGCAGGTGATGATCGCTCAGCAGGGTCTCCCTGCCCATCAGCTTTACTCATTGCGGACATAAGAAAGGCCCGATGAATGTCATCGAGCCTTTCCTGAAAAAATAACTGACGTTCAATTGGGAACCACTGCTCATGCCGTGGGGGTGTGGAGCCGTGAGAAATGCTTCCACCCTTTATGGGCGCTTTTTAAGTGCCTTAACGGCTGAGATCGTAAGCCTTCCGGCCTGGTCCGTTGGACGTCAGTTACCAACCCCGGATGCCGCTTTGCATCTGGAGTTGAGTTGAGGTTGTTGTCAAAGATCCCTTCCTTCCATAAGATACATTCTACTCCTGTCATTTTAGGGAGGTCAACAGGTTTTAAGTAACACCTGCTGCTATTACTGTCTTGTCGGGTAAGGTATTCTTCGGCGCAGACTACCGGCGCGCCGAAAATAATATGTTACACTCACTGATGTTTTGCCCCGGCTGTTGCAGTGCCACCAGGCACTATAAGAGGAGCGGCGAGACTGCCATGCGGAGATGGGCTCTTTTGTTCCTGCGGTCAGGAGGCAAAAGGCACGACAGATGTGCTTAATGCAAGTCCTTCAGGGGGTTGCACATGAAAACGTTATACGATGGCATGTCGCTGCATTACGCGACCGGATCAAGGAAACCGGTTTCTCCCGGCGCTCCTGTGCCGGCCGGACCGGTTATCTTCAGCCTGCTGTTGTTGGGATTGATTGTTCTCATGAGCATCCCGGCGCTGGCGGCGCCTGTCCCGGTCCGCTTCACCGAGGGGATGGTGCACGGCTTTCTGGAATTGAGCGACGAGGGAGGAAAACGTATCGCCTCCGGCGACTTTTTACAGGTCGGGCGAGGGGGAGCGATCAAGACCCGCACCGTTTTTTATTTCAAGGACGGCTCCCTCCACGACGAGACGGTGGTTTTCACCCAGCAGCGCACCTTTCTCATGAAGAGCTACCGGCTGATCCAGAAAGGGAACGCCTTTGAGCAGGACATGGAGGTGTCGCTGGAGCGGGCAACCGGGAAGTACCGCGTGAAGGTCAAGGAGAAGGATGGACGCGAGAAGGTGCTGAACGGGAAACTTGATCTGCCGCCGGACGTCTATAACGGGATGGTTCCCACGGTGACCAAGAATCTGCCCACGGGGGCTAAAGAGACGGTTCACATAGTCGCTTTTACTCCTGGACCGAAGGTGATAGAGCTGGAAATGGTGCCATCCGGTGCGGATAAGCTCGTCATCGGAGACCTGGAGAAGAGTGCCGCACATTACGTCTTGAAACCGAAGCTGGGCGTTTTGAAGCTGCCTGCCAAGCTGCTCGGGCGGATGCCGCCGGATAACCATATCTGGACCGTGCTGGAAGATGTACCGGCTTTCGTGAAATTCGTCGGGCCGCTAGCGACCGGCGGGCCGATCTGGCGTATCGAGCTCACCAGCCCGCGCTGGCCTAAATAGTCCGTGCGCAACCACCCGTATTTGTTAAAGCCGCAGTTGACGGTGCTTGATGCAAAAGGATCACGTGATGCCCCTTACCCCGAAAAAAAGGAACGGCCTTGAATTCCTCGATCTCCCTCCGGATGTTTGCACCCTGGAGGAACTCGAGGAGAGCCTGGGCGACCTGAGAGCGGTAAACCGCTACCTGGGCGACAGGCGCACGATCTTGAAGCACCTGTCGGCAAAGATGCAGGGGGGGGAGCCGGTTACCATGCTCGATGTCGCGACCGCATCTGCGGACCTGCCGGTTGCCATCGTCGATTGGGCCAGGAAGAGAGGGCTTCGCGTCAGCATAACCGGCGTGGATATCAACAACCGCAGCATCGAGATCGCACGCAGACAGACAACGAGCTATCCCGAAATAAAGGTCGCGGTCGCGGACGGTCTCAACCTCCCTTATCCCGACAAGAGTTTCGATTTCGTGCTGTGCAGTAAAACTCTGCATCACATGAAGGAGCAGGAAGCGGTCCGTCTGATAGAGGAAGTTTTGCGGGTCGCCAAGCGTGGCTATATCATCATCGACCTGAGAAGAAGCTGGGTTGCCTATGCCTTGATATACCTTTTGACCAGGCTCTTTTCCTCGAACCGGATTACCCGCTATGATGGCCCGCTCTCCGTAATGAAATCGTTCACGACGAGTGAGCTTGCGGCGCTTGCCAAAAGCGCCGGGGCTGCCAAGTTCACCGTGTCCAGAGAACCTTTCTGGCTGCTGGTTTTATCCGGCGAGACAACATGAAGTTTTGAAGTTTTACCATTTTTTACCGCTTCCCGCTCTTTTGCGCTGGCAAATAGCGCCACATGCTCCCGCCGTGCAATGAATCGAAAAGCTCTTCGTAAGCCTTCAAGGCCTCGGCCCGGTTGGTTTCATCGATGGTCACCGCCTTGGCGGCGAACTCGTGACACCAGCGGCACTCCTCGCAGTCGACCCCCATGCAACTCTTGGTACGGAAGCGCTCCATGAACCCGTCCAGCGCCCGGTTGTCGATGTACACCGGCGCACGCCCCTCGATCGGCTGAGTCATGCCGCGCAGTTCCGCCAGGCGCTTCATCGGCAGCATCCTGAATGGGTTTGCCAGCCCCGGCCGGATGATGAAGCGCAACAGCCATGGCAGACCGCGCTTGTAGTAGGCGTGGTCCTGCTTTATCCCTTTGAAACCGTAGGCCTGAATGAGATCGAGCAGGTTGCCGTCATAACGGCGCTCGCTGTAGGCCTTGACCCGCTTCATCATCATCTCGGTCGGGATGTCGCGCTCGGCGATCTTGAACAGGTCGTACCCCATCTCCTCGTAGATCGGGAGGTCCTCCGGGCGGATCCACTCCGAGCGGATGTAATGCACCGGGTTGCGCAGCTTCATCTCGGTGCACTTGAGAAAGCACCAGTCGATGAAGAAGCCCTTGTTGTCGTGCCATGCCTGGCCGGAGTGGGCCAGGGCGTTCATGTGCATGGGCGACATGGCGCATCCGGTCAGGCAGTTGTTGTTGGCCATCAGCTCGAGGTCGCATTTGACGGCCTTGCGGATCTCCTTCAGCGTCTCGAGTTCGCGGTTCACCAGGATGCTGTCCAGGACGATGCAGTCGGCACCGAGCTCTTCCCACATCTGTGCCTTGCGCACCCGGTCCACTCCGCCGAAAACCGAAATCCTCACCTTCAGATTCGGGTGGCGCGCCTTGATCAGTTGCAACATGAAGGGAGAGGCCACCGTTACCGCCGTGACCCCTATGCCGTTGATCCAGTTGAGCAGTTCGTTTATTTCCTTCTGTCCCTTGCTGGTGATTTCACGGTTCCCCATGCAGGATGAGTTGAGCAGGTAGTTGAAGGCGATGCCGGCCTTGTTCAGGTGCCGGACATGCTCTTCGAGTTGCCGGCGCGACACCTTGGCCAGCTGGTACGGTGCCCGGCCGCCGCCGACGGCATCGGTGCGCAGCTTGCCGAACAGTTCCGTGACCGGGTAATCCCGGCACCGTTCCACGAGTTCCGGGTCGAAATTTGTTGCAACACTGAGTCTCATATACATCTCCCTATTGGGCCGCTGGTCCGAGCCCACATCGTCGGGTCAGAAGATCCCGCACAAATGCTCCATCCCGCCTGTCAGAGGGGCTTTCGTATCACGACCAGTTCCAGCATCCCGAAATAGAAGAGCTGGCTGGCGACGATCTCGAAACCGGCGCGCCGCACCATTTGATGGTAGTCGTCACGTGGCGGGAATTGCTTGAGGCTGTCGGCGATATAGGCGTGTATCGTCGGATTGCCATGCAGCAAGGTGCCCCAGAGGCCGCACCAGCATTTGAGCAGCCAATATTGAATCGCCTGCATTTCTGGCCGGCTCGATTTGGAGAAGTCGAGAAATGCGGCCCGCCCGCCCGGCTTCAGGATCCGGTGCACCTCCTGCAGCCCCATGGCAAGATCCGGTGCGTTGCGCAAGGCATAACTGCCGGTGACGATATCGACGCTTGCATCTGCGAAGCTCGTTTCCGCCATATCCTGGCAGGAAAAGCTGACATTCTCGAAACGGTTCCGTTGCTCGGACAGAGTCACCATGTCCGCGGTGAGGTCTATACCGGTGATCCGCCCCTGTGGGAACCTGGCGCCGAGCATGAAGGCGACATCGCCGGTCCCGCTGGCAAGATCCACGCAGAGCGGCGCACTGATCTCCGGAAGGGCTGCAACCAGCCGTTGCTTCCAGCTCTGATCGCGACCAAGCGACATCGCCCGGGTGGCAATGTCGTAGCGGCTTGCGGCCTCGGTAAAGTGCCGCTCGTTGAAATGGCGCTTTTTATCCGGGCTGTCGATCTGCTTATCAATTTTTAGGACATCTTGCCAGTTGCGCATGTCAATCCCCCGCCGTCTGCTGCAACAATTGGATCGCTTTGCCGGAATCCAACTGGAAGCTGTCCTGAATGATCAATTGCATGTTTTTGTGCAGGTAGTTGCGTGACAGTGGCAGCTTCTTCAAGAGTTCCTTCTTCTGCGGGACAAGACGACCCCCCTCCTGCGTCAGGGTCGGTGCGTACAGGGCTACATAACCGCGCTCCCCTTCAAGGACAAATTCAATCATCAGTTGGAGGTGGCGCTCGCGGATCTTCTCCCTGTTTTTGGCGCGCTCCCGAATAACATAGTAGGCCTCAACGAGTTCCTCGGTGTAGCGCCGCGAATCGAGCGACCCTTCCCGATCCTGTGGCCACGCTTTCGACTCTTTCTTCTGAATAGCTGCGATCACGTGGTTCATCACCTTGCTGTTGAGAATGGTTTGCACCACCGGTGCGGAATCGCGGCGTAGCAGGCGGACCTCACCCTGGTAGGGTGGCTCGGCGGGAACCGGAGCGCGCCGGATCACTACCTCGCCTCCTTGCGAAGCGAGGGAAAGCCCGGAGGGAAGCAGACAGATTATCAATAATAGGAGAATTTTTCTCATGTCGGGTCACCTTTTTTGCCAGGTATCGTAGAGCACGAGACTGGCGGGGAGGACGAGGAGGTCGCAGACAACGGCACCGAGCATGGTGATCCCGGTGAGAACGGAGAAATAGATGGTCGGCAAGAAGCTGCTCAAGCCGCCAACCGAGAAGCCGAAAAAAAGGACCAGCGCTGAGATGGTCAGGGCGCGGCCGCATGCCATGGTGGTGCGCCTTACCGCTTCCTTGAAGTCTCCCCGGTCTTCCCTTTGGAAGCGGGCCAGATAATGAATTGTGCTGTCGACCGTCAGGCCGATCGCTACCGACGCAATCATCGCGGTTCCGGTGCTGAGATCGATACCGAGGAAACCCATCAGCCCCGCGGTCCAGGCCAGTGGAACCAGGTTCGGGACCAAGGCCAGGGCAAGCAGTTTGAACGATCGGAAGAGGACGAAAATGGCCATGAAAACCGTGCCAAGGGAAAGGCTGAAACTGCTGATGACATTTGCGACCAGTCGGTTCGAATCGGTAACCACCTGGTAGTACTCTCCCGTGGGGGTGAGGTTGTAGTCCGGGCCCAGTTGGCGGGCGGCCACCTGCTCGACGCTTGACACCATTTTCGCCGTGTCGGATGTGCCGATAGCCTTAGTGCGTACGCTGAGGCGAAGCTTGGTGAAGTCGGCGCTGATCAGTTTGCGCAGGAATTCCTGGTCCGGGGCTACTTCCAGCAGGTCGAAAAGGTTGAGGAGATCCCCGCCGTTGTCAGGCAGGGCCAGCTCTTTTTGCTTCGTTTCAGCGCGGTTGAGCTGTCTGAGAATGCTGATGATGCTGAAGCTTCCGGAGACATTCTGCAGTTGATCGGTTGACTTATGCAGTGTGCCCAGCCGGGTCATGTCCTCCAGGCTGGTCAATGCCTTGCCGTCCTTGCGGCTGAGCATGAACTCGACCCGGTTCACCCCTCCGACCGCCTCATCGATCATCAGCGTATCGCGATGCAGTGTGGCGCCGGGCTTCAGGAAGCGAACCAGGTCGGTGTTGTTTTCTATGCGCCCCAGCCCGTTCAGCGCCACCAAACCGAGAGCCAGCGACGAAATCAGCACCAGCCGGGGGGAATTGACGGTCAGTTCCGCCGTCCAATGCAAAACGTTCCGGAGTGCTCCCGTGTCGTACAGGCGGCGACCTTTCTCCGGCATCGGCAGAAAACTCAAAACCGTCGGCACCAGGAGGATGTTGACCACAAATGAGAGCATGACGCCAACGGCGGAAAAAGCGCCGAAGAGCTGAACCGCCGGCACATCGCTGACCAGCAGCGAGACAAGACCGAGGGCGGTGGTGATCGCTGTGAAGAGGCAGGGGAGGAACAGGTCCTGCATTTCCCTGGCGAGCAAGGTTTTCCGGTCGCCCGGTCTGCCGGCCAGCTGAAGCCAGCCGCTGTAAAGGTGGACAGTTGTGGCGATGGAAATCACCATAAGTACCGGCGGGAGCAGAGCGGTGATGGTGTTCAAGGGATAGCCGCATAAACTGTACAGCCCGATGGTCCAGCAGAGGCTGATTGCCATTGCGGCGAGAGGGAGCAGCAGTCCGGAGATGCGCCGGAACATAAGGAGCAGCAGTACGCCGAGTGTCACGACTGAAAACGGGATAATCACCTGCTGGTCGCGTTGAATAAACCGCGAAACGGTCAGCTTCAGCAGGGGGATACCGGTCAGGTGCACGTCCTGGTCACTGAAGCGGGAGGCAAGGAGGGCTTCGATAGCGGCAATGCACTGTCCCTGTTGCACCGCGTCGCCAGCCAGATCGACGAGGAAAATGCCGGTCTGCCTATCCTTTGATAGCAGCAGTTGCGACAGTTCCGGGTTCTGCTCCAGGGCTCGGGTGGTTTTCGGCAGATCTTGTTCTGTGAACGGTTTGGCGACAAGTGGCACTGCTTCCGACCCGAAATCGCCGGCAACGAGCTGCACGGCATTGGTCAGGCTCAAGACCCGGGTCACCCCCCTGAGGCCGGAAATCTCTTGCGTGATCGTGTCGACCATCTGCAGCCCTTGAGGTTGCAGCAGGTCCGGTCGGGTGATGGCCAGCAGGAGCGTTTCGTCATTGCCGAAGGTCTTGCGAAACAGCTCGTAATTAAGCTGAAGCTCCCGGTTCGCTGAAACCATCGAGGTGTTGCTGCTCTCGATCCGAACCCGGAGAGCGAAAAACAGCATGACCAGGGTCATGATCAGGATGATGAAAAGGCAGGGCCAACGCCATTTGCCGACCAGCCGGAAAAACAGCTTTTCGACGGCCGCAGATGCTGTTTTCCGGAAGTCCATAGTCAGGAGAGCTGCGTAGCGATCTTTTCGATCTGAAGCAGGTTCATTTCTACGGTCAGGCCGGGACCGAAGGCGATGGCGCAGACCTTGTCCTGATCTTCGCTGGCCGCCTGCTCCAAGGTCTCCTTGAGGACGAAAAGAATCGTCGCGCAACTCATGTTGCCGAATTCCCGCAGAACACGACGCGATGGGAGAACCTGATCCTGAGACAACTCCAGGCTGCCGGCGACCTTGTCGATAATGGATTTGCCGCCGGGGTGCACCGCCCAGCGCTGGATGTCCCGTATCGACAATGCGTTTCTATCGAGCAACGGGCGCAGCAAATCGACAATGCCGGCGCCGATGATCTTCGGGACGTAGCTCGACAGGGAGATGTCGAAGCCGAGATCCCCGATGCTCCAGGCCATCGCCTCCAGCCCGCTCGGGATCAGGGCCGACTCGGAATCGCAGATGCGGTAGGCGGTTTTGCCGGGTCGCGGTGCACGGGCGCTGACCAGGACTGCTCCGGCACCGTCGGCAAAGAGGGAATTGGCAAGGATGGTATCTTCACTGCCGTTGATCTGCAGATGCAGGGTGCAAAGCTCCAGGCACATGATCAGGACCACGGCTTGAGGGTTGGCCAGGCAGAACTGGGTTGCCATGTTCAGGGCGGGAAAGGCGGCATAGCACCCCATGAATCCGAGGTGAAAGCGCTGGGTGTTGCCGGCAAGCCCCAATTCCTGGCAAAGCAGGTAATCCATTCCGGGATTGAAAAACCCGGTGCAGGACGCCGTGACCACATGGGTGATGTCCGCCGGTATAAATTCAGGAGCGGCGGCGAGCAGCTTGTGCCCAAGATCGACGGCGAGATTTGTCGCTTCACGGGTATAGGTCGCGTTGCGTTCAGCCGTACTCTGCTGTCGAAAAGTTCCCTCTCCGTCTGGGATGAGAAAGTTGGCGCCCAGGTCGGGGATGACGCTGTGGCGTGATTCAATCCCCGAGTTGCGGTAAAGCATCCGGACCAGGCGCTTGCTTCGTTCATCGTGGGTCCACTCGACCATCTGTTGGCCAATATCTGACTGGTTGTAGCACATTTCCGGTACTGCCGTTTCTATATGGTGGATCCAGATGGACATACATTCTCCGTACTTTTTCTAGACTCTTATTTGCCGCTCAGAACGAAAGTCGCGGTTACGGAAACTTTATCGTCGACGCCGATCACACCTAGAACTAACGGCGGTTTCAGTTGATAGTCTGCCAGCGACAGCGTAAAAGACAGCTCCGCCGTGATGCGTGAATCAGTTTCAACGAAGTTTGTCACGGTTGCGGTGACCGGTTTCACTATGTCCCGGATTTTCAGTTTGAAGCTAACCTTTGTGGCGCTGCCCGTCCCCTTCTTGCTGCTCGCCCGGAGGTCCTTTAGAGCGACCTGCCCGGCACTACCGGTTATCACAGGGTAATTTTTCGCATCGAACATCTCACGCATCTTCTTGTCACGCTTGGAGTTGTCCGTGTCCATGTCGGCAACCGCGACGCTCACTTTGGACATGTCGACAACTCCGTCGGTCTTGCTGACAGTAAAAGGCTGACAACTCGCTTTGCCCTTGAAGTCGTGCAGCGTTGAACTCCCCTTAAAGGCAATTGTGCAATCACCGCGGTAGTCGGTGGCAAAGACGGTCGAGGTAAGGGTGAAAACCAGGATAAATGTAATCAAATACCTCATGGTGGAATCCCTCCGGAAGCTGGATGATGGCAACGACAGACTGAAGCTGCGGGGTTTGAGCATGCGGTAAACCTTTTCTGGCAGAGAATAACCCTCCTCTAGTTAACGGGGGCGGGATGGACACAACATCCATCTATCAAACTCTTAATATATACCCGAAATAAACCAACCGTCGAGCCTATTATCAAATTCTCCGGTTCATTGTGGTAGGTTCATCTGCGAGGAAGACAGATTCGCTCACACTACGCCCACACTATTACAGGAAACTAGCGAGAAGTATCGCGCGAAAGCCTCATGACAGAAAATTGCAGCCAGACATGATCGATACATGTTGGGGAATGGGGATTGCCGCCGCCGGCGAGAATAATCTGTGTAGGCCGTGGCGAGATCGGGGCTTCGGGGCGGGCGATATTCGGGTTTAGAACCGGTGCCGGGATCTGAACTGGTCGCCGGTGAACCATCCTCTCACCAACTCTAAGTTGTTTAGCAGTACCTTCAGCGCACCTTTCTCTCTTCTCCTGACAAAATAGTTGCCGATGAACATTGAGGGGCTGAAGAAGGCCTTCATGTTCTCCCAGTTCATGATGCGGTTCAACTGCCCGACCGTCAAGTGGCGGGTTCTGACGTTGCAGATGAAGCCGGTATACCTGCTCAGGCGGTCGGGGTTGGTAACGAGGCCGGCATCCAGCAACTCCTCCCTGATCCTCGTGCCGGGATACGGCGTCACGCACTGCATATAGGGGAGATCGATGCGCAGCCTTTTCGAGGCGCGGAAGACCTCACGGATCTCCTCGCGGCCGTCATCGGGATTGCCGACGATGAAGCCGCCCATGACGCCGATGCCGTGTTCGCGCAAAAGCCGCACGGCACGCTCCGTTTTTTCCCTGATATCCCCCTTTTGAAAGAGGGCCAGGTTTTTCGGCAGCACGGACTCTATGCCGAGGAACACCAGGGCGAAGTTGGCCCGGGCCAGGGCGGGGATCAACTCCGGGTCGGCCACGATGCCGGCCACCGATGCCTGCACCAAGTATTCCATGCTCTGCAGCCCGTTTTCGACGATGGCCCGGGCGAGCCTCGTGAAGCGGGCGGCATCCAGGGTGATGTTGTCGTCGACCAGCAGTACCGTTTGGGTGCCGCGCTGCCGCAGTTCCTTCAGGTCCGCGATGACACGGTCGACGGCGTAGCAGCGAAAGTTCGAGCCGTACATGCCGGTAATCGAGCAAAAAGTGCAGGTCATGGTGCAGCCGCGCGAGGTCTCCACGCAGTCGAGCTTGCGGTCGAAGTAGGTGAAGCCGTTCAACACGCGAACGCTCCGATCCGGCAGCGGCAGCGACTGCAGGTCGAGCAGGGCCCCGGTCGGGTTGTGCAGGAAGACCCCTTCGCGCGCCCAGCTAAGCCCTGGCACCTCTTCAAAGCGCCGCATCCCGCCCAGGGCTTCCACCAGCGCCAGGAAGGCGTGCTCCCCCTCGCCGCGGATCAGGTAATCGAAGGGTGATGCAACTGCTCCGGTCAGTTCGCCGTATGCCAGAGTTGCGTGGTAGCCGCCAAGCACGAGTTTTGCCTGTGGGGCAAACTGCCGGCAGATGGACATCACCGTCACCGCGCTCTCGTACTGAAAGCTCATGCTGCTTATGCCGACCAACTCCGGCTGAAAATCGGACAAAAATGTCTGCAACCACGAACGGATATGCTTGTGAACCAGCACCAGGTCGACGACCTTTACCTCATGGCGGTTGAGATGCGCGGCAATGGAGCAAAGGCCAAGGTTCGGCACCTTGATGATGCGATGGAAGTTGTTTGCAGCATCGGGCATTGCCAACAGAAGAATCTTCATCCCTTTCCCCGAAAATCTAATAAGAATTTATTTCCTGGATTTTTCACCCTAAGCATTATAGGGGGCGCGGCAACATAAGCAAACGCTGCCGTCTCTATAACGCCTCCAACCCACCGGCACCAGCGACATTTGCTGTCCTGGCTTCCGGCCAACTCCCCTGCTGTCGGAAGAGCTCCTCCCCGATGAGACCTCTTAGCAGCACTAAGATTTTAATGATTGACAGGAAAGCGGGAAAGGCATAATAAAGAATGAACGTTCATTCAGTACGAGGTGGTCGATGGATTGTAGCGAAAAACGGACGGCGATTATTCAGGCAACAATCGAGTTGGTAAGCGAAAACGGGTTCCACGGTTGTCCTGTGGCCATGGTGGCCGACCGGGCTGGCGTAGCAGCCGGTACGATATACCGGTACTTCGAGAGCAAGGACGTGCTGATCGGCGCGACCTACACGGACCTGGAGGAACGGTTGCAGCGCATGGTCCTGCAAGGCTTTCCGGAACAGGGGGGGGCACGCGCCAAATTCGCACACCTGGCCCGGGTCCTGGTCACTCACTGGATCGCTTCCCCCGTCGAGTTCCGGTTCATGGAGCAGTTCCACAACTCCCCTTACGGGGCGGCGCTGCGCAAGGATAAGCTGTTCGGTAAGGAAAAGGATCTCTGCCGGCAGATTTTCGAGGAGGCGCTCGAACATCACCAGGTGAGAGAACTCCCGATCCCGATGCTCTTCGCGCTCGCCTTTGGCCCGCTGATCTTCGTTTGCAGAGACCATAACCTTGGGTTTTTCAAACTGGACGAAGCCCTGCTCGAACAGGTGGTCGACGGTTGCTGGAACGCGGTGCAGCGATGACCCCGGAGTGCAATCGCTCTGGATTACTGCTTTTGGGTTGCTAATTCAAGATAGAGATGGAGCTTATGTTACAAACCGTTTTACCGATAGCCGTTGCGGTCATATGGATCTTAGTTGTCGCCGTATGCTTTTATCCGCGCCAGAAGTAGTTACTTACATGCCCTCCAGGGCATTTACAATTCCAAACTGAGGTGTCGCATGCAAAAAAGGTACAAAACGGGTTACCTTGTCACGGTCGTCCTGGCCGCTGGCCTCATGATAAGCGGTTGCGGGAAAAAAGCCGAACCGCCCAAGCCTATGGGGCCGCCCGAGGTGGGTGTAGTGGTGGTTCAACCCGAGCGGGTCGCGCTGACGACGGAGCTTTCCGGTCGCACCTCTGCATTCTTTGTCGCTGAGGTCCGGCCGCAGGTGGGAGGCATCATCCAGAAGCGCCTTTTCACCGAGGGGGCCGATGTCCGGGCCGGCGAGGTGCTGTACCAGATAGAGCCTGCCAGCTACCAGGCGGCCTACGCCAGCGCCAGGGCCGCCCTCGGTAAGGCGGAGGCAAGCCTTACCCCGGTCCGGCTCAAGGCGGAACGGTTCAAGCAACTGGTTGCCATCAACGCGGTCAGCAAGCAGGATTACGATGACGCAGCCGCCGCGGTGAGAAGTGCGGAAGCCGAAATCGAGCAGGCCAAGGCTAACCTGGAGAACGCCCGCATAAACCTCGCCTACACCCGCGTCACCGCACCGATCGCCGGGCGGATCGGCAGATCGTCGGTAACCACCGGTTCGCTGGTGACCGCCAGCCAGCCCGCACCGCTCGCCACTATCCAGAATCTCGATACGGTCTACGTCGACGTGACGCAGTCGAGTTCGGAGATGCTGCGCATGAAGCGGGCGCTGGCCAGCGGCCAGCTGAAAAGCGCTGGCGCGAGCCAGACCAGGGTGAAACTGATCCTGGAGGACGGCACGCCATATCCGCTGCAGGGGGTCATGAAGTTCTCCGACGTCACCGTTGACCAGAGCACCGGCTCGGTTACCGTGCGCACCGTTTTCCCCAACCCGAAGCAGGTGCTGCTCCCCGGCATGTACGTCAGGGCAGTGCTAGAGGAGGGGGTCGTCGAAAATGGCATCCTCGTGCCTCAGCAGGGAGTCAGTCGCAATCCGGCGGGTAATGCCACGGCGCTGGTGGTCGGTGCTGAAGACAAGGTGGAACCGCGTGTGCTCAAGGTATCGCGGGCGTTGGGGGACAAGTGGCTGGTGGAGGAGGGTCTGAAAGCGGGCGACCGGGTGATCGTGGAAGGGATACAGAAGGCACGGCCGGGGACGCAGGTGAAGCCGGTCGCCTTTGCCGGCAAAGCGAGCGGAGCACCGCCCGCAGCGGCAGCTACCCAGCCGGCTACAGCTGCCAAGAAATAAGTGACTTTGCCGACGCCACCCTCTGTCGAGGTTGGGAGGGTGGCGTCGCACGATACTGTTATAGCAACGAATAAGGAGCTTCTCGATGCCTCGTTTTTTCATAGACCGCCCGATTTTCGCCTGGGTAATCGCGATCATGATCATGCTGGCCGGCCTGCTGGCGATCAAGACCTTGCCGGTCTCACAGTACCCGCCGATTGCGCCGCCACAGATCACCATCAACGCCGTCTATCCGGGGGCATCGGCCCAGACGGTGCAGGATACGGTGACCCAGGTCGTTGAGCAGAAGCTGAACGGAATCGACAACCTGATCTACATGTCCTCCACCAGCGACTCCGCCGGGGCAGTTGCCATCAACCTGACCTTCAAGGCCGGCACCGACCCGAACATCGCCCAGGTGCAGGTGCAGAACAAGCTGCAGCTGGCCACCCCGCTGCTGCCCCAGGTAGTGCAGAGGGGAGGGATTTCGGTGGTCAAGTCCACCAGGAACTTCCTGCTGCTGGTAGGCCTCGTCTCCGAGGACGGCTCCATGGACCGCAACGCCCTGACCGACTACCTGGTGTCCAACGTCCAGGATGTCGTCAGCCGCCTGGAAGGGGTGGGCGAGATGCAGATCTTCGGATCCCAGAACGCGATGCGGATCTGGGTGAACCCGGTCAAGCTGAACAACTACCGTCTGACCACCAATGACGTGATCGCCGCCTTGCAGGCCCAGAACGCCCAGGTCTCCGCCGGTCAGTTCGGCGGCAGTCCCTCGATCCCGGGGCAGCAGCTGAACGCCACCATTACCGCGCGGACCCTGTTCCAGACCACGGAGCAGTTCGACAACCTGATCCTGCGCACCAACAGTGACGGCTCGACGGTCAAGCTGAAAGACGTGGCCGAAGCGAAGATCGGCACTGAGAACTACGAGATCCAGTCCTTCTACAAGGGGAAACCGGTGGGCGCCATGGCTCTCAGGCTGGCAGCCGGCGCCAACGCGCTGGAAACGGCCGACCGGGTCAAGGCGAAGATGGAGGAACTCTCCAGATACCTGCCGGCAGGGGTAAGGGTGGTCTACCCATACGACACCACCCCCTTCGTCAAGGTCTCGATCGAAGAGGTGCTGAAGACCCTGGTCGAGGCGGTCTGCCTGGTCTTCATCATCATGTTCGTCTTCCTGCAGAACTTCCGGGCCACCCTGATCCCGACCATCGCCGTGCCGGTGGTGCTGCTCGGGACCCTGGGCGTGCTCTCTGCCGCCGGTTTCTCCATCAACACCCTGACCATGTTCGCCCTGGTCATCGTCATCGGCCTGCTGGTCGACGACGCCATCGTCGTCGTCGAGAACGTGGAACGGATCATGACGGAGGAAGGGCTCTCACCTAAAGCGGCCACCATCAAGTCGATGCATCAGATCACCAGTGCCCTGATCGGCATCGTGACCGTATTGTCGGCCGTTTTCATCCCGATGGCCTTTTTCGGCGGGTCGACCGGGGTCATCTACCGCCAGTTTTCCATCACCATCGTCTCCGCCATGATTCTCTCCGTCTTTGTGGCGATGACCCTGACCCCGGCGCTGTGCGCCACCATTCTCAAACCGGTGGCCAAAGGTCACACCTCGGGTGAATCGGGGTGGTTCAAGGGCTTCTTCCGCATATTTAACCGCGTGTTCGAAGGCAGCAGGGCGAAATACGAGGGAATCGTCGGCCGCTCCTTCGGCAAGCCGCTGCGCTACCTCGCGATCTATGGGGCCATCGTCGCCTGCATGATCTTCATCTTCCTGCGGCTGCCGACCGCCTTCCTCCCGGATGAGGATCAGGGGTTCATCGTCTGTCAGGTCCAGTTGCCGGCCGGCGCCACCATGGAGCGGACCATCGCTGTCATGCGGCAGCTCGATCGGCATTTCGAAACGAACGAGAAAAATACGGTCGATTCCGTGATCACCGTGACCGGTTTCAGCTTTGCCGGTCGCGGCCAAAACATGGGGCTCGCCTTCGTCAAGCTCAAGAACTGGAAATACCGGCAGAGCCCGGACCTGAAGGCCCCCGCCGTAGCGGGACGGGCCATGGCGGCTTTTTCCGGCATCAGGGACGGTCTCGCCTTTGCCTTTTCCCCGCCAGCCGTCGTGGAGCTAGGGCAGGCCAACGGCTTCGACTTCATGCTGCAGGACCGTGGCGGCCTGGGTCACGCCAAGCTGATGGAGGCCCGCAACCAGCTTCTCGGTATGGCCTCGAAAAATCCGAAGATGATGGCGGTGCGCCCCAACGGCCAGGATGACTCCCCGCAGTTCAAGCTCGAGATCGACGACGTCAGGGCGGGTGCCCTCGGGATTTCCCAGGCGGAGATCAACAACGTCCTGACCACGGCCTGGGGCAGTACCTACGTCAACGATTTCATCGAAAACGGGCGGGTCAAAAAGGTCTACCTGCAGGGCGATCCGAAGTTCCGGATGCTGCCGGAGGATATCAACAGCTGGTATGTCCGCAACAAAGAAGGCGACATGGTTCCTTTTTCGGCATTTGCCACCGCCCGCTGGCAGTACGGCTCGCCGCGTCTGGAGCGCTACAACGGCATCCCGTCGGTGCAGATCATGGGGCAGGCGGCGCGGGGGGTGAGTACCGGCGAGGCCATGGCCGAGATGGAGCAGATGGCGGCTCAACTGCCGCCGGGAATAGGCTACGAGTGGACCGGCCTCTCCTATGAAGAGAAGAGGGCTGGCGCCCAGGCGCCGGCGCTGTACGCGATCTCGCTTTTGGTGGTGTTTCTCGCCGTGGCGGCGCTCTACGAGAGCTGGACCATACCGTTTGTCAACCTGCTGATGTTGCCGCTCGGCCTGGTCGGTGCGGTCACCGCGGTCAAATTGCGGATGCTGCCAAACGACATCTATCTCCAGATCGGTCTGCTCACCACCATCGGGCTTTCGACCAAGAACGCGATCCTGATCATCCAGTTCATCAAGGCGGAGATGAGTCACGGGCTCGGCCTGATAGAGGCCACCCTGTCGGCGGTCAAGATCAGGCTGCGCCCGGTCATCATGACCTCGCTGGCGTTCTTTTTCGGCACGCTGCCGCTGGCGCTCACCAAGGGGGCTGGTGCCGGGGCCCAGAACGCCATCGGCACCGCCGTTACCGGCGGACTGCTCTCGGCCACCTTCATCGACCTGATCTTCATTCCGTTCTTTTTCGTGCTGATCTCCAGGGTCTTCGGCCGCAAGCCACAGCCTGCCCTGGAAACAGCCGCTGCAACAGAGGGTGATTTGATATGAAACGGACCAGTTGCTTCCTCAGTCTCACCATGGGCGCCGTCCTCACCGTTACCGGGTGCTCGACCATGGCTCCGAAGTATTCGCGGCCGGAGGCGCCGGTCCCCGCCGCGTGGCCGGCCGGCCCGGCTTATCAGGCAGCAGCGGCACAGCCGGCAGAGATGGCCATCGCCGACATCACCTGGCAGGAGTTCTTCGCCGATCCGCAGCTGCGCCAGGTGATAGCTTCGGCCCTGGAGAACAACCGGGACCTGCGCCTTGCCGCTCTCAACATCGAGCGGTCCCAGGCGCTGTACCGGATCCAGCGCTCCGAACTGTTCCCGGCGCTAAACGGCAACGCCAGCGCGGCCTTCCAGCGCGCTCCGGGCAGCCGCTCCGGTTCGGGGCAGTCCGTCACCTCCCACTCCTACGGCCTGAACGTCGGCATCAGCGCCTATGAGCTCGACCTCTTCGGCCGGATCAGGAGCCTCAAAGACCAGGCGCTCGATCAGTACCTGTCGACCGAGCAGGCGCGCCGTAGCGTGCAGATCAGCCTGGTCGCCGAGGTGGCCAACAACTACCTCACGCTCGCCGCGGATCGCGAGCGCCTGAGGATCGCGCAGGAAACGCTCTCCTCCCAGGAGTCGTCATACCAGCTGACCAAACAGCGCTTCGACATCGGAGTCGTTTCCGCCCTCGATCTGAGCCGGGCCCGGACCATAGTCGATGCCGCCCGGGTCGACATCGGGCGCTACGTGGGGCAGGTGGCCCAGGATATGAATGCGCTGCAGCTTGTGGCCGGCGCGCCGGTCCCGGCGGAACTGCTGCCGGGGGGGCTCGCCCCGGTGACGGCGCTCAAGGATATCGCCCCGGGGCTACCCTCGGAGGTGCTGCAGCGGCGCCCCGACATACTGCAGGCAGAGTATCAGCTGCGTGGTGCCAACGCGAACATAGGCGCCGCGCGCGCCGCCTTTTTCCCGCGTATCACGCTTACCTCCGCCATCGGGCTCTCCAGCAACCAGCTTTCCGGGCTGTTTTCCGGTGGCGCGGGGGCGTGGTCCTTCCTGCCGCAGATCAGCGTGCCGATCTTCAACGCGGGCGCGAACCAGGCCAACCTGAAAGTCGCCGAGGTGGAACGGGAAATGCTCCTGGCTGAGTACGAGCGGTCGATACAGGTGGCGTTCAGGGAGGTGGCGGACGCCCTGGCGCAGTACGGGACGCTTGGGGACCAGCTGGCGGCACAGCAGTCGCTGGTCGAGGCGACGGCGCAAAGCCATCGCCTCTCCGATGCCCGCTACCTCGGCGGGGTGGAGAGTTATCTGTCCGTGCTGGACGCGCAGCGCTCGCTCTATGCCGCGCAGCAGAATCTGGTCACCCTGCGTTTCTCCCGGCAGTCCAACCTGGTGACCCTTTACAAGGTGCTGGGGGGCGGTGCCTGACAGGCGCGGCAAGGCTTCAATATTGTGCCGCTAGGCGATTCACGATAAAATAGGGGGCATAGCCAAGCCGCACGGCGCGAGACGCTGCTGCCGCTTCGGAGGTGAACCATGGATGAGAACGACCCCAAAAAAGAGGCAGCACCGGTGATCGTGATCGTGGAGCGACGCAGACAACGGGAAGGGGAACTGAGTTCCGCAGACGTAATGAAGATAGTCAGAAAGAGGGCGGCCAAGGGGGGCAGGAGGAACCCAGATGGGGCCTGACCCATTGCATGACAATTTGAGCTTCAGCGCTGGAAACAAAAACCCCCGGATCGGCAACCTCTCAACAGGGCGCGCCGAATCGGGGGTTTTGCTTTGTCGGGTAAAGGCTTTTTGCGGAGCTTGCAAATGCATACAGTATCTCTTGTCCGCGGTTGCCATAATCCGAAAATAATGTAAGAATAATCCATTCCTAGAGCGTCCGGAGAATAAAGTGACAGAGACTAGAACGACCGTTCCGCAACAATCAGATTCAGATCGCGATCCGGAAAACATGCCGTTGCTCCCGAAACTGGAAAAACCTCCCGTCGATACGCTGCAGACAGCTCCGATGCGGTTGAGGGTGGTTGGCACTGCACCGGACAGTGCAGCGGCAGCTGCCGGCGCAAATTCCGCGGGGCCGGCTGAGGCACCTCACAAGGGGACCGGCAGCAAAAAGATGCACGCCAAGGCGCTGAAGCAGAAGGCACTCAAGCCGGATAGCCCCAAAGGGAGTGGCATTAAACCCAAAACTGCCAAAGCGAAGAGTGCCAAAGAGAAACCGGCTAAGCCCAAGGCGAGCGCGAAGCTTGTCACCGCCGGCAAGCATCTCTCCAGGGTGAAGGACGCCGCCGCCGAGATCGGGAGCCCGTTCGACCTGAGCGACAGCGAATGGTACCTGAACCGTGAGCTGACCTGGCTCGAATTCAACCGTCGCGTGCTGCACGAGGCGGTCGACGAGCGGACGCCGCTTTTGGAGCGCCTGAAATTCGTCGCCATCGTCAGCGCAAACCTCGACGAATTCACCATGAAACGGATCGGCGGCCTGAAGCAGCAGATCGGGGCAGGCCTGCACGAGCTGACGCTGGATGGGCGCACGCCGCGCCAGCAGGTGACGGAATGTCACGCCTTCATCCGCGAGATCGAGACCCAGAAACGAGAAGCCTTCAGGGGGGTGCGGGAACTCCTGGAGCTGAAAGGAATCGTCATCGAGAGCTATGAGACGCTCTCCCTCAAGGAAAAGAAGCAGCTGCGCGAGCACTACTACACCAACATCTACCCGCTCCTGACGCCGCAGTCCATCGACCCGGCCCACCCGTTTCCGTTCATCTCGAACCTCTCCCTGAACCTTCTGGTCACCCTGCGTTACCCGAAGGCGCGCGAAACGTCGCTGGCGCGGGTAAAGGTGCCGGTCGGTCTCGGCACTCCCCGCTTCATCAGGGTCGGCAAGGGAGACCACTTCATCCCGCTCGAACAGGTGATGATGAACAACCTGGACATGCTCTTCCCCGGCATGCACATCGTCTCCTGCGAGATCTTCAGGGTCACCCGCAACGCCAACACCGAGAAGGACGAGGAGGAGGCGGACGACCTGATGGCGATGATCGAGTCGGAGCTGAAGGAGCGCAAGTTCGCCCCGATCGTCCGGCTGGAGATAGGGGCCGGCATGGAGCCGCTGCATCGCGGGCGGCTGGCTGCCGAACTGGAGCTGGACGAGGCGAACGATGTCTTCGAAACCGCGGGGATGCTCGCCCTGCGGGACCTGTTCGAGATCGCCCGGCTCGACTACCCGCGCCTGCACGATCCGGCACACCACCCGGTCGACCACCCGCAGCTCCTCGCCTCACGCAACATCTTCCACACCATCCGGGATACCGGGGCGATCCTGCTGCAGCATCCCTACGTCTCCTTTTCCACCTCGGTGGAACGGTTCCTGCGGGAGGCGGCCACCGATCCCAAGGTGCGCGGCATCAAGATGACGCTGTACCGGACCTCGAGCCAGAGCCGGATCATCGACGCGCTGCTGCAGGCGGCTCAAAACGGCAAGCAGGTCGCGGTGGTGGTGGAACTGAAGGCGCGTTTCGACGAGGCGACCAACATCCGCCTAGCGGAGCAGATGGAGGAGGCCGGCATCCACGTCACCTACGGCGTGGTGGGACTGAAGACCCACTGCAAGGTGATCCTGGTCGTGCGGCAGGACTACCAGGGGCTGCGGCGCTATGTCCATATCGGGACCGGCAATTACCACACGGAGACCGCGCGCATCTACAGCGACATTGGCCTGATCACCTGCGACCAGACCATCGCGCAGGACGTGACCGAGCTGTTCAACTACCTAACGACCGGCTTCTCCGCCAAGCGCAACTACCGCGCCATCGTGCCGGCCCCGAAGCTGTTGAAGAAGGCGCTGCTGGCACGGATAGAGCGGGAAGTGGCGCTGCATGCGGCGAGCGGCGGCGGTGCCATCCAGTTCAAGATGAACGCGCTTGAGGACGGCGACATCGTCAAGGCACTGTACCGCGCCTCCATGGCGGGGGTGAAGGTCGATCTTTACGTGCGGGACACCTGCCGGCTGAGACCCGGCATTCCGGGGCTCTCGGAAAACATCCGGGTGGTCAGCATCGTCGGGCGCTTCCTTGAGCATGCCCGGGTCTACTATTTCAGAAACGGCGGCGCGGAGGAATACTTCATCTCGTCGGCGGATGCCATGAAGCGAAACCTCGAGGCGCGGGTGGAGATTCTCTGCCCGGTTACCGCACCGGAGCTGACCCGTGAGCTGCGGGCGGTCCTGGACTGCTACGACGCGGACCATCGCTCCGCCTGGGACATGCAGCCCGACGGGAGCTACCTGCAGCGCCAGCCGGCCGAGGGAGAGAGCGGCGATGGGACGCACCAGATGCTGATAGCGCAGGCGCAAAAAAGGCTGAAGGAGTCGCTGAAGCAGAAGAAAAAGCTGTTGCAGCATCGCTAGGCGGCGGGTCGGGGCCCGTGCCGGTGCTGCCTCTTGCCCCTGTGATAAGGGGAAGCCGCTGCAGGAAGCACCTGCCGCTTTGGGGATGACAGCATGATTGAAAAGCGATAGCATGTTCGATGGGCGGTTGACGGTAAACCGGAAGGCCCAGCACCCAGACAGGGGGACACCCAGATGGAGTCAAAAGAAACGTGCGTCTGTGCCGGTGAACATGAAAAACACATCTGCTATCTGCACAGCAAAGGATTTATAAAAGAGGCCGAGCAACTGACGGACAACCCGACCGTGACCTGCTCGATCTGTCTGGTCAACGCCAATGCGCCCAACAACGTCTGCTCGCCTACCACCCTTGGAGGCGGGTTCAAGTACTCCGACATGCAGCACAGTAAAAAAATAATCTGCGACAGCGTCGTAGTAGGATCCGATCCCGATAAAAAAAGCGACT
>Ga0209212_1003383_pt1 | contig 21114 bp, 15 predicted proteins | sample RifGroC2_FD_183996 | JGI IMG/M metagenome (GOLD analysis project Ga0209212, IMG submission 183996) | Groundwater microbial communities from Rifle, Colorado, USA - Groundwater C2 (SPAdes) (version 2) | ecosystem: Environmental > Aquatic > Deep subsurface > Groundwater | place: Rifle, Colorado... | reverse complement strand
CGCCTTCCGGCACAGCATCGCCCGGCCCCGGAGCGTTTCGGCGTGCGCCCTGGCCGCCGGCGGGAAGGTGCCGACGTCGATGGAGATCATGTGGTTGGGGACGATGTCGGAAAGCATGTTGAACCAGAACGCCGAGATCTGGGTCAGCACCTTCCCCTTCCCGGGGATCCCGTCCGGCATCACGACGTCGAACGCGGAGAGCCGGTCGGAGGCCACCAGGAGCAGTTTCCCGTCGACGTCGTAGATGTCGCGGACCTTCCCGCGGCCCAGCAGTTTCAATCCGGAAAGAGTCGTCTCGACCACCGTGGTCTGGCTCACGTTGCGGACCTCCGGAAGGTTGGTTGGATTCCCCCTACTATACCACCGGGAACTCCCCGGGGACCCGGAGCTTTCCTCACACCCTCCCTTTGACCTCCTGCCGGCCGCAGTTTATGTGCCGGGGTCCCAGGGAAAAGGGGCCGATGCCTGCGCCTCCCTTTCGATCAGGGAACCGCTCCTCCAGAAACCGTTTTCACCGAAAGCGCTGAAGGAGAAAGCCCACGAGATCCTGGACGGGGTGACGGTGAGTTAGGCCGTCCAGTCACCCCGTTCAATGAACAGGAAAATCCTGAGGAGTCCGTACGATTTATTGAACCGTTGAATAGATTTGTATCCTGTTGTTCCCCCGATCTGCAATGAACACCATCCCGTTGCTGTTAACGCAGATCTGGGAGGGATATCGGAGGAGCCCCTCCTTCCACCCGATGCCCGACTGACGTCCCCGGAAAGAGCCGTCAGCGCCGAGGATGACAACACCTCCGCCGTTCTGGTCCACGACAAGAAGGGTCCCTTGATGATCCACGGCAATGCTGACGGGGAAATTGGCGTTCTCTTCCAGGCCTCCCTTCAACGGGGAGATCGTCGCAGAACCTTTAGCCGCGAAATAAACCCTCCGACCAACGCTGTCCAGGAGGAACAGATTTCCCGCCGGATCCTCGGTGATATCGGAAAAGAAACCATACTCCTTCGGGAACCCGATTTCCCGAAGAACCTTTCCCCCGGGATCCGTATAGAGGACGCGGCCCGAACCGACGTCGAGGATGTACAGATTATCGTTTTTGTCGATCCGAAAACTTCTCGGAACTACGGGGGATTCGTTTGCCATCCCTGTGGCATCGATGTATCCCTTGAATTCTCCGGCCTCCGAGATTCGAACGATCCTTTGGGTTTTCCCGTCGAGGGCGAGAATATCCCCCTTGGAATCAATCTGGAGACGGATCGGGTACGTCAACTGGGGCAATACGATTCCAGCACCCGGGGTCAGCTTCTCTCCGGTGAAAATGAATTTCACGAGGCGACCGTTTCCCGTGTCCGCCACGACCACCGTCGACTTTCCGTCACACCCGACGCCCTCCGGTTGTTTCAGACCTCCCCCCATCGTGTCTCCGTAGCCGGACACGATGGGCCTTAGCTTCAACATCTCCAGGGCAAACCCCTCCAATGCCACAAGAACGCTGATGGCTAAAAAGAATAAAAATCTCAGAAGGTTCCACATTACATCACCTCTTCAGAGCCGCGTGACACTGAACGCAGAGCTCCATTTTGGGGTCGAAATACATGAAGTTTTTCTGACTTGTTCCGTGGGCCCGGTGGCAACTTAGGCAATCGAGATTCAGATTCCTGTTCCTCGGGTCGATGATCTTCGCCCCGATCGGATGGGTGGTATGTCTTTGCCAGTCGTGGCAGGCCCCGCACAGATCGATTGTCGTATTGTCGAGCAGGAAGACATTGTTCGAGGAATGCGGGGAGTGACACTTCACGCATTCTCCCGCCTCAATCGGCTTATGCTTGGTTTGGGATTTTTCCTGCCGTTCGATGGTGTCCGGATGGCATGTGCCGCAAAGCGTTTTCATGGGAGCTTTCAGGAGGCTGGCCCCTTTCGACGCGTGGGGGCTGTGGCAATTCAGGCAGCCGTCCTTCGCTTTTATCGGCCAGTGGATGCGGTTATCCGCCAGCATATTGTTCGCCATCGTATTGTGGCAACCGCGGCAGAGGTTGAACCCGGTCCTTTTCGTTTTCAAGGCATCCGGCGAGGAAGAGTCCAAGTGGCACTGGTTGCACATTTTGCTGCCGACCGGCGCGTGCAAGTTCGCCCACAGCAGACCTCCCCGATCCGAGCCGTGGGGGTCATGGCAGGAAGTGCATCGAGACCTGGCCACGGGGTAACCTTGGTGTTGTCGTGTGAATGTCGGCCTGTTTGCGTCGTGGCACACGGTGCATAGGGACGGCACACCGCTTTTCAGGAGGAAAGCGGATTTCTCGGATGCATGGGGATTATGACAGTTTATACACCCCTCCCTTACCGGGCGATGCTGGAATTTGTCTTTCGCGATGGCCTCAGCGATATTTTTATGACAACCACTGCACAACTCGTTGCCCGCCAACAGCAGGTTGAACTTATTCTTCGAGGCATGGGGATCGTGGCACTTCACGCAATTTCCTTCAACCACAACTTTGTGAATGCTTTGCGCCTTCCCTGGTACGATCCCGTTGTGGCACGTCAGGCAGATCTTGCCGGAGCTCTTCGCCAGGAATTTCCCGTGGTCGGAAGTATGGGGGTTGTGGCAGTCGGAACAGTCTCCTGCCCGAACCGGAGTGTGAACAAAGGGAAGTTTCATTTTCTCCTGGAAAGCGACGTGGCACACCAGACATATCTTTCCTTTCGCGCCCGGCTTCAGCTTGAATTGATCTTGGGAAAAGGCGAACGAGGCTGCCGCGAAAGACATTACACCGAGAAGCACCAAGGCGGTCTTGAATCGCAAATTCATCTCCTCTCCTCTACTTCTTCTTTCCCACGGTGTGGCATTCATCGCAGGAGCGTGCAGCAAAGGGCGGGTGAACGGTCGCCTTGAAGAACTTCGGATCCTTCGACGCATGGGGGTCGTGACAGGATCGGCAATCCATTGCGACCGGATCGATCGAAAGGTGCGCGCTTGCGAAGGAAGTCCCTCTGAGGTCATGACACTCCCCGCATAAACCTTGCAACGGCTTGTCGAGCAAGGTTGGTTCCTTCGAAGCATGAGGCCGATGGCATCTCAGGCAATCCCGCTCTGCGGGTGGATGAGCTTTCTCTTTCTGCATTCTTTGCTGTAGATCCTTGTGGCAGACCAGACAGAGGTCGGGGCTTTTCGCCAGAAGAAGCTTTTCGTTCCTGGAAGTGTGGGGGCTGTGGCACTTCGTGCACTGGCCTGACGTAACAGGGGAATGTGAACTCTTGCCCTCTTTCAGATCTTTCGCGAGTTCGGAATGGCACTCGAAACAGATCGTCGCCTGTTTTTTCCTCAACATCCCCGGGAGATTCGCTCCGTGGGCATCGTGGCAGGCCAGACACTCTCCTTCCTTGAAAGGATCGTGCTGGGTGCTTCCATCTGTCACTTTCATCAGATCTCCATGACACTTCGAGCAGAGTTGTGCGCCGGCAGCCCGCAGCAGATTTTTTTCTTCCCCGCCATGGGAGACATGGCAGGAGCTGCAATTCCCATCGAGAACCGGCCGATGGGTGTTGGTTTTCAGGAAGCTCATCTCCGAATCGGTGTGACATCCATAGCAAACTTTATCCAACCGATCCTTCGCCATGGCTTCGAAAGGGGAACCGTGCGGATTGTGACATGCGATGCACTCACCCGCTCCGAACGGCGCGTGGGGTACCTTCGCTTTCTTGGCCGTCTTGAAATTGGCGTGGCAGGAAAAACAGAGTTCGCTCCCGCCAGTCACGAGAAGTTTCCTGTTTTTACTCGCGTGGGGGGCGTGGCAGGAAATGCACCCCTTCCCGCCAGTGAGCGCACGGTGACTCCTTGCCACAGCTTTCCCTTTATCCTCGTGGCATTTGACGCAAAGCCGGTTTCCGGCGGCCACGAGCAATTTCGCGTTCTCCGACGAATGCGGGTTGTGACAGGAAGTGCACTCTCCTTCCTTGAATGGGACGTGTACAACCTCCCCGCCCTCTTTCAGCTTGACCTCGTCGTGACATTGGAAGCAGAGTGCGCTGCTCTTTTCCGTAGTGGAAAACGGCGTTGGTGAGGTGGGGGGGGCATGACACGCGTCACACGAACCGTCGATCACAGGAGCGTGGGAACTAGACTTCAGGAGCTTGGGCCGGTCCGACGAGTGCGGATTGTGACATACCGAACAGGAAGATTTCTCGACCGGATAATTCCCGTGCGCTTTTTTGAAGGACCCCTTCGCAGGGTCATGACATGAAAGGCATAGGGGGGTACCCGCCTTGACCAGCAGATCGTTTTGGTCGGATCCATGTGCGAAGTGGCAAGCACTACAGCCGTTCTTGGACAATACTGGATGGACAACCTTTTTCTCGAACCCTTCCTTCTTATGGCATCGATAGCATACCTCTGCCCCCTCTGTGTTCAACAGATGGCTCCCCGTGGAGGCATGCGGATTATGGCAGGCCGTGCACTTGCCCGTCCGCAAGGCGGTGTGCACTTTCGACTTATCCATCCCGATCTTTTCCTTGCTGTGACAAGAGAAGCAAATGTCATTCCCCTGTTTCTTCAGGAGGAGTTTCGGGACAAGTCCATGGCGCAGGTGACATTCCTCACACTTCCCGTCCTTGATGTTGGGGTGCAGCGATTTCATAGGGAGGTATTTTTCGGCAAACTTCTTGTGGCAGTCCAAGCATCCTTTCTTCTGGAACGACCTCGGCTCAGCCCAGGAGGAATTGCCTTGAACGAGGAATATCGCTCCACAGACAAAAAGCAAAAGGATCCCGGCAATCTGCAGGATCCGCCTCGAGCCTAACGTCCCCATAGTCTCTCCATGTCGTCGTAGTAATGACTAATTGTGCAATCCGGATGCGATTTCCTCTAATTGAGAACTGGACGCATGCACCTTGATCAGCGACGATTCCCTTATTTTTTTGATGTACGCATCCAGTGCTGCCTGACGTTTTTCCAAAAACAGCTTCTTTCCAATTTCCTCTCTTGCCGATTCGAACGGTTTCGGGCCGGGAAACGTCACGGCCGTAACGTAAAGGAGATAGGTCGGCCCCTCCGGACTGGAATAGAGACGGAAATCTCCGGATCTCACCCCAGAGACAGCCTTTCGGAATTCTTCCGGCATCGCGTCGGAAAGGATATTTACCCCGTCGTAAATCGGAAAATCCTTCACCTCTTCCGGATCAACCTGGCCAGGGGCATTCTGGCGGACCCAGATGAATTCCGACCTATTTCTCAACTTGTCAAACGCGTCCACTGCGTCTTCCTGTTTCTTGAACAGCAAGCTTTGAATCGTCACCGTTCCCGGGGAACTGTACTCTTTTGGATGTGCTTCCTGGTACTTCCTGATCTCCTCGTCTTCCACATGAATCCCGGGATCGATTACCTTTGCTATGAAGACCCCGAACAGAAGCCCTTCACGGGTCTCCTCTACCATGTCTTTATAGTTTTTCGACCTGTCAATCTTCAACCGCTTCGCTTCCAGATCGAATGCCCTTTTCAGAACTAATTCGTCAAGAACCTCTTTTTTTTTCAGATTGATCCTTTTCGACTGGTTCCCCTTTTCCACCCCGTGGAAAAACTTCTTCTCTAACGCTTCGGTAAGATCTTTGACCGTCACGGGTTTGCCACCTTTCACCCGTGCCACGACACGCTTATCCCGAAGGAATGCCTCGAACCCGATCCCCGGAGAGTCGTAGTCCAGGCGATCAAGAAGTTTCGCGTCTATTTCGACATACTTTTTTTTCACCGCTTCCGCGTATCCCTCCAGGGCCACGGTTTTCTGCTTCTTCAATACCCCTCCCTCCACCTGACGGCGGACCGCGGGACTCTCCTCGGAACGGATGTCCTCCAACCGGAACAGCGAGAAACCTTTCCCGATGGGCACAACAGGACTTACCTCTCCCGCTTTCATCGTCGACATCACCTTTGCAACCTCAGGGAGGAGATCCTTCTCCTTGATATATACTCCCTCCTGCCCTCCTTTTCCTTTCCCTTCCGCAACCAGTTTCCCCGTGAGGATCCCGAAATCGCCTCCGATTTTCAAATCGTTTTCCAACTGACGGGCGTCTTCTTCTTTGTCGACCAGAACAGAGGAGATTCTCATCTCCTTGATTGAAGCCTTGTAGAGTCTCTCAACCGCTTTTTGGTCTGCCTTGATATTTCGGACGTGGTACGAGTACAGCAATTGTCGACGCGCCCTCTGGCGGAACGTATCCATCGCCACCTTCACTTTCGAAACCTGATCGAGTCCAATATTTCCTGCTTCCTGAATAATCAATCTGCCGTTGATCATCCGGTTGAGGAGCTCTGCAGGATCTTTCCGTACCTTCGTCTCCTTTTCCCCGGCATTCATATGCAACAACGCCATCTGGCGTTCAAAAGCCCCCCGGGTAATCGCTTCCCCGTTGACTTCGGCCACCATATTCCGTGTGTTTGCGGACGGAGGTTTTGAATATGCAAAACGCCCCCCCACTCCCAAGAACACCAAGGCACCCGATACAACGATCACTGGAAGAAGATATCGCTTCATGGAATCCTTCCCGGTTGTGATTTACGCACTGTAATGCTTCCCCGCTGCTCTTCCAATGGCTATCCGGTTACTTTGCGAAAGAGTCCCTCGACGATTTTGCCACCGACACTTTGAGGGAGGGTCCGAAGATCTGCGTGATCAATTTCTCGATCATTTGCGAAAGCATTGCGGGTACTGTGTTGACCCTTCCCACGTCAAAGAAGAAGACACCGCCGTCGCCCTTATTATAGCTGATGGATGACCAAATCACTCTCTTGCTCTTCGGATCCAGAATCTGGCATGAAAAATTGATTTCCGCTACCCCTCGTGGCCCCATTCCCTCCTGGTATTCCTTGACACTCCCGTAAAATATGAGGTCGGTTTCGGTCATGTAAAGCAGGAGATCCCCTTGAGGCAGCGAGGGCCCCCCCTCCATAATCGTCCGCGACTTTAATAGCGCGACCCGTATTTCCCCAGGGTCAAGGACAAGGGAATTCCCTTGTCGGACCAGCACCCCCAATAAATGGAGACGTACAATCTCGCCCGCGTGCCTTCGGCTGCTGTCGTTGAAAAACGGCAAAACCGCAACCTGCGGAGGTCTTTCTGCCACGGAAGCGGCAAAGAATCGGGAACGGAAGAATTTTTTCGGACGGAACCTCCCCTCCATGGGGATGCGAGACCCATCCTTCTCATCCTTTCCCCGCGAATTGGAGAGGTAGCCATCCAGAGATTTCACGGTCTTCGCGATCACTTTTTCCAGCAACACCAGATCATCCCGGATCAGGCCGAGGCCCAATAGGCCTGGAGTATCATTGCCCCCCCTGGATGCCAGGTCCATCCAGCAAATGATCGGTTTTTCCCCGGTGGACACGAGGCGGAGGGCAAGGCCCACTTTGGGCGGATACGCCCCCTGATACAGCTCGATGGACCCGATAAGAACGCCTTTGACCCCGGTTTCCCCGCGCAATGTCTGCCCGATCTCCCGTGAAAGCCCCCCTGTGTATCGGACCCGGTGTCGAACCATGAATCCTTCAAGCACCTCATCGGCCAAAATGTGGAGCCCACGTCCCTTCAGATGATCCAACAGCTGCCGCCGTATTTCATTCGTCGGGGCCGCATTCCCGCTCAGGTTCTCCAACGGGAAAACGGCGAGCAACGAATTTTGGTCCATCTCCTGGTAGGCAGCATGGGACGATTTGGACAAGGAGAGCGGCTCATTCTGCACGTAGCCCTTTGAGGAGGATGCCTCCTCCGCCCGTACGGAGAAATTGCCGGCGACAAGAAGCGCGACGGCAAAGAAAAAGGAAAGATGCCTAGTTCCCGAACAGTTTGTCAAGGAGATCTTCCACCGCTTTTTCCGTGACTACGTTCATCGGCTCCCCTCCACCGCCGAACAGACGATCCGTCATGGTCACTCCTCCCCTGGTCGAAGATGCCGCCCACACGACCTTCCCCGTATGCGTTTCGATCATTTCCAGTTGCAGGGAGATCACGGTCGCCAAAGCCGTGCCGGACCGAACATCGCCGTATTCCTGCACAGTCCCTGTGATTACAGCGTCCGACTTCACTATCGAGGCGAACTTGATGACATCATCGGCCGCCGGGGCCGTCGGCGTCTGGATTCCTGCCCTTGAGATTCCGCGGGACACCTCGCCGGGTGGAACCACGTAGATGCTCTGGGAGGCAAGAAGCATGGTCATGAAAACGCCCCGCACCCGTTCGGCGGCGTTTGAATCACGAGACAGGTTCGCGAACGGCATCACGGCCACATTCTGGATCTGCCCGAAGTCCATGTTCGCATCCCGGTAGACCCCGTGGATGGAGCCGCGGGTCGAGGCGCATCCCATCGAGACGATCAATATGGCAAGAACGATTCCGATTCTTCGCATCACACTCTCCGTTGTCCCCCGAGGGGTATTCCGTTCATTCGACCCACCACCGGTTCCTCCGTCAGAAGGAAAGGTGAAGTCTCCCGGTGGTACTCTCATTCCTCGTTTTCAACGACGGTGTATCGTTCCTCAGGTCCTCGTATGTCAACTCCAGATAGGAGGCCCTGGAGACATTCCACCGTATGTTCGGAACGATCATTCTTTGACGTTGGTTCCCGGTAATATCCAGGATTTCATTGTAGTTGAAAGAACAATGGAGAGTGCCGTCCCTGAAGGGAGACCAACTGGCCGAGTAGTTCAATGTGGTCGTGCCTGGGGATCCCGTCACGGCCTGTGTGGATAGCGAAGCAAACAGGTAAAGGGTTGGAACCGGCGTATATGCTATCGAAACCACGCTGGTCCGGGTCTCATTGCTGATCTCCGTCGTCAGGTCCCCTCCGGAGGATTTTCTCCTCGTGTCCGAAAACGCCATGCTGATATTCATGGTTGAATGGGGAATCAGGGTCATCCCTGCGGTGACCTGGTTGGATACGGTTTTTTCATCCGTTGCGGCGGTGTCAAAGCTTACCCCTAACGCGAGGCTTGCGTCCACCCCTGGATATACCTGGGCGACGTTGCTCAGGGAAAAGGAATTGTTCAACGTGCCATGGCCCTCGACGGTTTCTTGCCTTCCGCTGTAGACAAAGCTGTGGCGCAACGAATCTAATGGAACCGCAGTCATCGAAGCCATGTAGGAATACGCGACGCGGTCTCCGGCAGCCTGATGACTGTCCTCCCGGGCGAACCTTGCGGACCCCGAAAATATTTTACCGAACTGGTCGCTGCAAGAAAGTCCGTTGGACAAGCTGTATTTTGACGGCGATGTACTGTTCTTCATCAACAGGTAAGAAAACTCATAGTAAAAGGCCCGTGAATCGAGAAGCCGCACCCGTGTGTTTAAGTTGTACCGGTGTGACGTCTGGGTTGTCCTCCCCTGGACACCGGAGGCGGGTTTCGTCAAAATCGCCTGGATCTCCGTCACCTGGATGCTTGGATAATCCCTCGCGAAGGGAACCGTGGGCCCGAGCGGCTTCGTGACGACCTTGAGGTAGCGGGCCGTCACTTCCGCGAATCGGATCTCGAACCGCGTCTCGAAGGGCCCGAAAACGGCCGGAAAGATGGTCTGTCGGAGAACCCAGGTTTTGTTATCTGAACTCGTGTAGACATCCCAGGAAAAGGCACCCGAGATTTCCGGACGAAGGTCCTGGTCGACCCATACCCGAAGCATGTTCACCCGAAGATCGGAACCGAAGTCCACCCCCATATTTCTCGGTCGGGCGTCACCTCCTGCTGGCGGCAGGCCGAGGTTGATTCCCGTGCCTGCCGTAAAATTGCCGTCCAGGAGTCCTGGATTCGGAACGAGGGCAACGTCCAACGGGGTGTCCGTAACCGCCGAGAGCCCCGCCAGGGGAGAGATCGGAAAATTCACATCACCGGTACCGTTGCCGAGAACCTGGGTTGTAACCGACACAACGTTATAGTCCGAAGAAAGGGAGATCCGATGCTCCCAATACTGGCTGTTATAGCTTACCCTCCCAGTTTGGCTAAGATCCTTTTGTTCCACGTCCTGAAGATGGTCCATCGTGACGGCGGATGAACCGGTGTATTTCAGACTGAGATCTTTCAGCGACCGATAATCCAAATTGAGCTGAAACCGGTCCGTCGTGGTGTCTCGAACCAAACGGTCCTTGTCGAAGGTGTTCGTCCGGAAATATTGGAGCAAAGCAGTGGGAAGCCCCGCCGGTTTCCATCCCACGGTGGTGTAGTAATTCTCGTTGATCAAGCTCACCGTCCGCGCGGCGGAGGATTTCGTTTCGATTTCATTCCGGTCGAATCCCCCATCCACCGAAAAGAGCCGTGTCCCAAAGTTCAATATCACGTAAGGCTTTAACCGTGTGATTGTCGTGTCGGTATCCTGCTCACCCGTTTCTGCTTTGCTCGAAGTCTTATCGAACAATCCACCCGCCAGAACCCGGAAATTCGGATAGAGACGCTGGTCCAACGTCAAACTGTACCGCTGCGTGAACGAATCGCCTCTCGATTCCGACCCGCCCCCTCCCGTATCCCCGGTTCTTTCCCTCGCGTGGGAATAGAGGAGATCCGTGTAGCCGGAGATCCGGGCCGCGGCTTGTTGTTCGAAGAGGACCAGGGCAAGCAGTATCCAAAACAACCGGATCGCGGGAGATATCGTCGTTGCGGCTCTTGCCCCACTACGCCTACCCACGCAACCGGTCACCTTGCTCCCATAAGGGTCAGTTCGTACGGATCCTCCCCGACATCCGTTTCCATAATCACACCTTTTCCGACGAGGCGGATTCCACGGATGGCACGAATTTCCGGGAGAACCAGGAAGAGGTTGTTCTCCTCTCCATCGATCGCCATGGAGGTCACCATCTCTCCGGAATGGATGAAATCGATCGGTAGCAGCGAGAAGGGATCGAAGACTTCGATCTGGCTGGTGTGCTTCCGCGAAAGATAGATCCAGTCGGTCCGGGGATCCACTTTCAACGCCGACGCCCCTGCCCCCACGTAGATCTTGCGGACAATCGAGAGGGAGGTGGTGTCGATGACAACAAGATAGGGAGAAGAATAGTGGGCGATGTATAGCCGGGATCCATTCCGATTGAGATCCCCGCGCACCGGCTCGGCCTCGGTGGCGATGGTAGCGGCGACCCGCCGGCCAGGGATGTCGAGGACGGTAACCGTGTCGGAGGAGGCGTTGAGCACATACGCCCTTGAACCGGAACGGTCCACCACCAAGTACCGGGGATCCACCCCGACGGGAATTCGAACCTCCTCGACCGGCACGGTCGGGTCGATGATGCTCACTGTGTTCGATCCCGAATTGACGGAGAGGAGTTTGCCCCCGCTCGGCGTCAGGGCCAATTCGGAGGGGGTGTCCCCCGGGACCAGGTTCAGCCGGTCCACAATCTCCCCGCCCAGCACATCGATGATCTCCACCGCATCCTCGCCCGATAACGCAACGTATACCCTCCGTCTTAGCGGGTCCAGGGCCATCCCCTCGGGAGCCGCCCCGGTCGGGATCACACCAAATACCTGTCCTGAGACCTTGTCGAACACCGTGACGGTGTTCCCCCCCCGGCTGGTAACAAAACCATTCAGACCTCCCGGCAGTTTTCCCCGAACGATGGCGTCAAAAACCGGGAAGAACCGAAATCCCCCAGGGACCGAATCACCGAACCGAAGTGTCAGGGACAGGACGGTCCCCCGTTTCCGGCTCACCGCGAAAGGAACCCCCACCGGGAAAAGTTCCCCGGAAAGGAGAAGGGCGGCTTCCCCATCTTCCCCTTTCAGCGATGCGCTTTTTACTTGCAAGGAAATACCCTTGTAGTGACCTGGCGGGACCGGCCCGGACGCCAGAAGGCGCTCACGACTCACATCTCCGCGGTTAATTGTCTGGATGGACAGGGACAGGGGAAATGCCGACCCATCCTCGCGCAGGGCGGCCGCACCGACAAGTCGAAAGGTGAGCCGGTCTGCCTCCTGGGGAATGGGGGAAAGATAGACAAAAAGTTCCCCCTCCGTATCCAGAACGGGTTTCGAGGAGATCGATTGGGCAGTGCAACCCGCGACAAAGAGGCCGATGGCGATGATAGTACCCACCCACTTCGATCCGGTCACCACGTTCCATGCCCCCTGCAACCGTTTCCGTCAAGTCTACCGTCGGATCATGCACGCGGGGTAAAGAACATTCTCCCCCGGAAACCCGTAGATAAAAGTACGGAAGGGCCCGGTGAACCGGCCCCTTCCGTTTCCCATCCAACCATTCGATGACGCTATGCGATCAATCTTTCGCGTGGCACTTGTTGCAGAGCTGCCTCTGATAGGCGCCGAAAACGGTCACAGGACGATCATAGTACGCGGCCGCAGTCTCAAGACTCGTGCGGCCGTTGCTCCCCTTCGATGCCCCACCGACAGCATCCGTTCCCGGCCAGATCACCGTCCCCGTGTTGTCGACCGCAGTAATGAACTCGGATTCCGTGTTCCACCGAAGCATTTCCGGGAACCCGGAAGCGTGAGCCCGGTGGCAGGAGAGGCACATCACCTTGTCGGCCGCGTCAGGTCCGGACCCGGTAATCGTGCTCGCAGGATCCGCCAGTGGCTTAAGGGTGCTGAATTTCCAATCGTTCGTAGCAAACGGCACCAGAGACAGATAGGAAGTAGCGGAAGAACCCGTCATGATCCCTGAGGACACATACTTCGCATAGTTAACGGAATATCCGCTCAGCGGCTCATCGATCGGGTGGACAAGATTCCCCGATTTGGTCGAATGCATGTTGGCATGGCACGTGGCGCACCACTGCCCCCAAGAGGCCCCATTAGAGGATCCGGTAGCATCACCGTACGCCACCCGGGTCTGTGTTACCGCCTCGGTCCGGTTGTATGAGTACGGCGCAACCGCGACTGGGTAGCCTGTGAAGTCGGCATTGGAGACTGGATTAAGATTCCCTCTCAGCAAACGATAGATACCCATCGCCTGTGTGCCGACGGGAAGGATGCTCGTGTCGTACGACCCGGAGCCGATGATGGGGGCACCGGTATCAGCGATCGTCCCGTCGGGGAACCGGCGGGCCTTGCTGTGCTGGTCGTGGCAGGAGGTACAGGCCAGCTGGGCCGAAGGAAATGATCCGCCGGGGGAGCCAGCCTTATCATCAACGAAGTACCCATAGTCGGCAGCTATGATGTTGTGACCGTGCGTAGAACCGGCTTCCGTTTCAGGGCCATGATAACCTGTCCAGGAATAGGTCTTCTTCAGCCACGCAAAGTCGCCACCGGGCGTCCGCTGCAGAGGCGACCCGGTCCCGGTCAGTTTGCTATCCACGGTGCTGATGTGGTAGCTGGAGGCTTTGGTGTCAGCGGCGTTCTGGTGGCAATTCAGACAAGTGGAGCTGTCATCCGTCCCCAGCAACAGATTATTGGCCGATAATGGGGCATGCATGCTGTGACAGCCGGTGCATTCGGCGACACCGCCCGAATGGAAGGCAAAAGACATGGGGGCGACCCCCATGGCCAACAGGGCCGATGCCAAGACGATAAAACCAACCTTTACCGCTTTCATTTCTCCTCCTTTTTTTCTCCGGCGGCCCGGCCGTCCCCGCTTTCATCCTGGACCCGTGGGCTTTGTGCCCCCACCTTACGATGGGTTTACCTTTTTCGGAGGAGTCCGTGAAATTGAACACCGAATAAGAACACAACGACATTCCTCGCCTCCTGCTCCGTCCGACTCCGATCCTCCGGCAACCACCCCCTTCCCCACTTGAAGTTATCTTGCATACCGACGTTCATTTATCGTTGAGCGAAAAAACACTCACTCCCTGGTTCCGCAACTGGGTAATGTACAATCGCCCCGTGTTGTCAAACACCATACCGGTAGGCCCGAAGAGGCTTTCCCGCCTGTCCCCTCGGCCTCCGAACTGAGTGATGAACTGGAAATTCTTGTCGAATGCCATCACCACGCTTTTCAGTTTGTCGGAAACGAAGATGTTCCCGTTCCGATCCACGGCGATGCCGGAGATCACGCCGAAAAACCCGGGTGCGCCCCCGGCCTTTCCGAACGCTGACACCTTCCCATCCGGCGACACCTTGAATACCTTGGAAAGGGTCGGCGCAGTGAAAAAGAAGTTCCCCTCCCCGTCAAGAGTGAAGCCGAAAAACTCGTAATCGGCCCTGTTCATTTCTTTTCCGAGGACCATTGCTCCGAAATCGTACCCCCGCTCGAAGACACCCTGCTTATCGGTCACGACTCCTTTCATCTGCGACAAACTGACGATGACAAAGCGGCCATCCCTGTAGATCATCCCCTCCGGCGCAAAGGAGGAAAACTCTTCCGGAAGCTTTGCAATCGGAAAGCGCTTCTTTGGCTCCCCCCGGTAATTGCAGCGGATGAGATAATATTTCGTAACGGTTAATGACCCTTCCGGGACCTGGAAATAGGACAGGGTGTAGATATCCCCCTTCTCATCTGTAGACATGTCCACGATCCAACCCAATTCCTGGTTTTCTCCGAATCGATAAATCTCCATCCCGATTGGGTTGAATACACGGACGGCTTCCCCGTCGTAGGCGTACACTTCGTTATGCCGGCAATCCACGTAAAGCTTCGCCTGGCTGTACCGCACGGCACCCGAAAAATCCGAAAGAGAGTAGAGGTAAGTGGGCCGAACCTCCGTCGGAGGCGAACTGGCGATCCCATGCGCAGGGAGGGCCGCACAAACCGCAAGGATCTGGGCGACCACGAGAGAAATACGGAACAATAAGTGGCGGGTCCGTTCCATGGCACATTGGATTTAGCAAGAGACGTGCCTTTGCTCAATAAGCAAAATAATTATTAAAATACAGCTATTTATATCTTGTCCGTAAATTCCACAGAGGGAGGATCGGCGAATATCCCGCTTTCCCCGGGCATATCACCAAGTGGGCCTACAAGGCGTTTTTTTCCAAAATGGGAAAACCCCCGAGAAGTCTGGGGAAATCACATCCGGATTATGGAATATGACCAGAATGAATCGCCCGAATTCACTTCACCGTGCACATCATACCCGTAACAATACGATTTATAAAAGAAAAGTCGTCAATCATCCACGATATATTAGGCATATTAGTTGCACGCAGTTTGAGCCATGCCTGCATTGCCGTCCCACAAAGTGCTCATCGTCGATGACGACAGCCTGATCTGTTGGGCGCTCCGGAGGGAATTTACCAATCATCGCCTGAATGCGCTCATCGCCGGTTCAGGAATCGAATGCCTGAACGCGGTCCGGGAGAACCGTTTCGACCTCATTTTCCTGGACATCCACCTCCCCGACGCGAACGGGATCGACCTCCTGAAAACCATCCGGGAGATCTCCCCGGAAACCCGGGTCGTGATCATCAGTGGGGACGGGGATTTTCAGAGCAAGGAGAGGGCCCTGTCGGAGGGGGCGGATCAGTACCTGGAGAAACCGTTCGATGTCAGCATGGTTAAAAAGATCGTGGACAGCACTTTCCTGGAATTTTCTCACAAGCGGAAGCACTCGAGATATCTGTGCAACATTCCTCTTCGATTATTCCTCCTTGCGCCATCGCCGGAGGAAGCTCAGTTCGATCGCTACATCCTGAGCTGTACAGCGAAGGATGTCGGGCGCCATGGGGTCCGTGTGAATACGGAGTATTCCCTGCAAAAAGGGCAGAACGTCCGCTTAAGGGTCGGCGACGCGGGCGATCCGTTTTCGAAGATGATCCCCCGCGAGACGACCGCCGAGGTCGTATGGTCGACCCCCGTAGGGGGAATGTCCACCGCCGGTTTGAGGTTCCTCGCGGAAGCCCCTCAATTTTCATAAAGTCTCCCCCGCATCTTGCCGATATTTCTCTTGAGCGCGGATTTCACCGCCCGGGAGACGATCGATGGCAAGGAGTCCACGGATCCGGCAGATTTTCCCCCTCCTGGTTACTCTCTTTCTGGTTGCCACGGCCTATTCCGACCCGGCGCAGGCCTTCCACTCGGGGGGGGTCGGCGACTGCAACGGCTGCCACTCCATGCATCGCCCTGGAATGGGGGAGGCAGGTACGAACACCGGCAACCCCGCTTCCCTTGCAGCCTCTGACCCAGGCTCCACCTGCCTGAACTGTCACCTGAAAACCGGAGAGAAACGGCCTGATTCCCACCTCGTTTCCACTGAGGATGCGGACATGCCCCCGGGATCGCCCCCGATCCAGCTCACCCCGGGAGGGGACTTCGGCTGGCTGAAGAAGAATTACCAGTGGGGGGCAGGTGGCGGGGAAGATGGAGGAAACAGTCCTGGCGACCGGCATGGGCACAACATCGTCGCTGTCGATTACCGATTCACGTCGGACACCACACATACCACGGCTTTCGGGGGGACGTTTCCGACGAACCGGCTTTCCTGCATCAGTTGCCACGACCCGCACGGGAGGTATCGGCGGTTTGCCGACGGATCCATCGGAATGGGGGGAACACCCATCCATGCGTCGGGATCCTACAACACCAGCCCCGACCCGACGACGGACCGCGCGGTGGGGGTCTACCGGCTTCTCGGGGGAAAGGGGTACGTGACTTCCCTGTATGATGGCGTCCCCTTCACCACGGACCCTCCTGCCGTCGTGTCCCCAGCGGATTACAACCGCCCAGAAAACCAGAGCGAAACTCGTGTGGCTTATGGGAGGGGAATGTCCGAGTGGTGCGCCAACTGCCACTCCGCCTTCCTCGGAGGAGGCCGTGGCGCGAAGGTGCACCCCGCGGGAGACGATGTCAAACTCAGCGCGGCGGTGGTTGCAAATTATAACGCCTACGTCGCCTCGGGGAACCTCACGGGGAGCCTCGCCACGGCATACACGTCGATGGTGCCTTTCGAGATGGGCACGACGGATTACGCACAGCTGAAACGAACAGCCGGGGCGATCGGCGCGTCCACGGCGGGACCGGACACATCCTCAAACGTCATGTGCCTTTCCTGTCACCGGGCACACGCCTCCGGGTGGGACCACGCTCTACGCTGGAACACAAAATCCGAGTTCCTGGTGTTCAACGGAGAGTACCCGGGGATCGAAGTCTCAGGGGTGCCGGCACGCATTGCCGGGGGGCGTACACGCGCGGAAACACGGAGAGCGTATTACGAAAGGCCGGCGACCCGGTTCGCCACCTACCAGCGGTCTCTTTGCAGCAAATGCCACGCCAAGGATTGAGCAGATTCAGCAAATGAGGCCTACTCCAGCCCGAGCTTCTTCACCTGGTACCGCAATGAGTCGTAGGTAATCCCAAGGAGCTTCGCGGCCAGCGTCTTGTTGTTACCCGCCTTCGCGAGCGCCTGGACGATCAGGTTTTTCTCCACCTCTTCCAGGGACAGCCCCGCGTCGGGGATCGTCAGCCCGAGAGAAGGCTTCGCCGCGGCTCTCTCCTTGAGGTGCAGGATCTCCGCGGGCAGATGTTCCGGCTGGACGATCTCGTCGTTTTCGAGGACGACGATCCGCTCGATGACGTTGCGCAGCTCCCGGATGTTCCCCGGCCAACGGTAGGAGACCAGCAGATCCTCCGCCTCCGGGGAGAAATCCTTCATCCCGTTCTTCTTGTACCTCTCCGAGTAGTCCTTGAGGAAGTGGCGGACAAGCAACGGGATGTCGCCTTTTCGCTCCCGCAGCGGCGGAAGATGGAGGGAAAAGCCGTTCAGCCGATAATACAGGTCCACGCGGAACTCTCCCTTTTCCACCGCCTCCTCGAGGTTTCGGTTCGTCGTGGCGAACACCGTCGTGTCGATGGGGATGTCCTGCCGTCCGCCGATCCGCCGGACCTTCCGATCCTCCAGCACCCGCAGCAGCTTCGCCTGCAGGTCCAGGCGCATCTCCCCGATCTCGTCGAGGAGGATCGAGCCGCCATGCGCCATCTCGAAGATCCCCTTCTTCTCGGCCTTGGCGTCCGTGAACGCCCCCCTTTCGTGCCCGAAGAGCTCGCTTTCGATGAGCTGCTCCGGCAGGGCGGCGCAGTTGATCCCGACGAAGGGGGCAAAGGCGGCGGAATCGACCGGGTGCATCCGCCGATGGATGCAGCGGGCGAAGACCTCCTTCCCCGTGCCGCTCTCGCCCGTGATGAGCACCATCGGGACGCCCGCGGCGGCGAACTTCTCGCACTTCTCCTTCAGCTTGTGGACCTTGTCCGTTTTCCCGATCACCTCCTGGTCGTTCAGATCGGAACTGATCTTCCGAAGGTATTCGACCTCATGCTTTAGTTTGCCCCTCTCCAGGATGCTTGCGACGACGATCTTCACCTCGTCCAGGTTGAACGGCTTCGTCAGGTAGTCGGCGGCGCCGATCTTCATCGCCTTGACGGCCGTCTCCGCCGTGTCGTCCGAGGTCAGCATGACCACCTGGGTGCGAATCCCCAGCCCGACGATCTCCCCGAGGATGTCGATGCCGTCCCGCCCCGGGAGCTTGATGTCCAGCAACACGACGTCGGGGGAAAACGCACGGATCCTGTCGAGGACACCCTCGGGGTCGCTCTCCGCGCGGACGTCGTACCCGTCCCCGCGCAGCGCCCGCTCCAGCATGGAGACGATCAGCTCGTCGTCGTCCAGCAGGAAGACCTTTCCCTTGGGCTTCATGCCGCCGCCCCTTCCGCCTTGACGGGGAGCAGAATCGTGAACTGCACACCCCCCCCGGCCCGGTTCGCGACGGCGATCGTGCCGTCGTGCTGCTCGATCATCTGCCGGGAGATCGCCAGGCCCAGCCCGGTCCCCTTCGGTTTCGTCGTGAAGAACGGCTGAAAGACCTTCTTGATCAGGTCTTCCCGGATCCCGCTGCCGGTGTCGGAAACCTCGATCCGGATCGTCTTTCCGTCCTCCTCCAGGCAGGTCCGGACGCCCAGCTCGCCACCGCGGGGCATCGCGTGGAGCGCGTTGAGGAACAGGTTCAGGAAGATCCGCTGCAACTGGGTGGGATCCGCCAGCGTCGGGGGAAGCTCCCCGAACTCCTTGACGATCTCGATCTTCCCGGAACCGCCGGCGCCGACGGCCTGGTGCTTCAGGTGGAAGGTGAGGGTCGTGTTCAGCATCTGGTTCACGTTGACCGGCTCCAGCCGCGGCTTCTGGGGCTTGGCGAAGTTGAGGAAGCTCTTCATCAACCCTTCGAGCTGGGTGATCTCGGCGACCACTTTCTGAAGGACCGCCTTGTCCTCGGAGGAGATGTACGCCTCCTCGGAGAGGACGCTCATCGCGACCTTGATCCCGGCCATGGGATTCTTGATCTCGTGGGCCAGGCCCGCCGCCAGTTCACCGACCACCACCATCTGCTCCGTCCGCTGCATCTTCTGCATCTGATCCTTCAACGATCCCGCCATCTCGTTGAAGGAGGCCGCGACCTCGCCGAATTCATCCTTCAGGCCCTCGATCCGGTGGTCCAGGTCTCCGCCCTTCAATTTCCGGGTGGACTCGACCAGGACCTTGACGGGGCGGGTCAGCCCCGAGATGAAAACGAACCCCAGCAAGGCCGAAACCAGGGGGCCCAGCGCCACAAGCCCGTACAGGAAATATTTAGTGCGCTCGATCTCGTTCATCGCCTTCTGTGTGCTTTCCCCAAGCCTGGAGGTGGTGAAGGCGATCACGTCTCCGACCTGCCCGATCAGCTCTTCGCCGACCCGGAAGGCGATGTCCTCCTCCGCGGCGTGCCTGGACGCATTCGCCCGGATGGTCAACACCCTGCTCAGGGCGTCTTTGTACTTGTCCGTTTGCCGTTTCAGCCCGTTCAACCGATCCATCCCGCGCGGCGAGTGATGGCAATCGAAACAGGTGTCGATGAGTCTTCCCATGCCCATGACGTGTGTGACGATCGTATCGAAGCTCCTGGCATACTGCGTATTCTTGAGCGTGAGATCCGCCTGCACTCTCTTGATCTCCAGCAGGTAGTGCTCCCGCAGGATCTCCACCTGGTGAAGCGTGATCAGCCGGTCCAGGCTGGTCGTGGCGTTGCGGATGGTTGTGACGACGTAGACGCCGGCCAGGAGGAAGACGACGGAGTAGATCGCCAGCCCGATAACGAGCTTCCGTTTCATCAGTTGTTCGAGTAATCGTATTTGGTAAGATCCAGGTGGATATCCCCCGCATACTTCACGATGATGTCGTACTCCTCGTTCCGGGTTTCGATGAACCTCTGGGCGCCGAACTGCTCCAACACCTTTTTCCCGGCCGGATCCAGGTGCATCTTGAGGAGCGTTTCCTTCAGACGGCTTCGTAACACCGGGTCGATGTCGTTCCGCAGGGCGAGGGCGTTCTCCGGCACTTCAGGGGACCTCCGCAGGACGACCAACTCTTTCCGGATCCTGGGATTTTCGCTCGCAAGCCGTTGAAATACGGTATTTTTCGCCGCGCCGATATCGGCCTTCCGGTTGAGAACGTCGTAGATCGCATCTTCATGCGTCCCGGTGAAATACGCCTCCTTCAGGTAATGGTTGTAATCCACTATCCCGTTATCATGGAAATACTCCAGCGGGAGAAGGTACCCGGCCGTCGTCGCCTTGTCCACGAACGCGAACCGCTTCCCCTTCATGTCGCGGGCGGTCCGGATGCCGCTGTCTTTCCTCACGAAGATCATGCCGTAATAGGTGGAGGTATTATCGAGAGCCACCGGACGCGCCAGGACTTCCACGCCGACCTTCGCGTGGGCCAGCGTGTAGGTGAAACTGCCGAAAAAGGCGCCGTCCATGTCGGAGGACTTGAAATTGTCGATGATGTTCCCGTATCGCGGGAGAACCTTCAATTTCATTTTCGTGCCGGTTTTTCGCTCTAGATACCTCATCAAGGGCTCGTAGCGCTCCAACTGTCTGAAGATGTTCTGCTCCGGGATCAGGCCGATCAGGAGTTTCTTTGCAGTCGTTTTCTTCGCTGGCGCGGGCGGTTCTTTCGGGGAACAGGCCGCGAAGAGCGGAAGGCACAGCGCGATAAGGATGCACGCGATCGATCGTTTTCGCATCGCGCCATTCTACACGAAGTCCTGAAAAGACGGCAAGAACGGCATGCTCGGCCGTCCCGCCGATCACCCCCCGGGCGCCTCCTCGAACTGCAGGGCGTACAACCTGCGGTAGATCCCCCCCTCGGCCATCAATTCCGCGTGGGTCCCCGACTCCCGCACCTTCCCCTTGTGCATCACGATGATCCGGCCGGCGGACAGGACCGTCGACAGC
>Ga0209212_1003381_pt1 | contig 21125 bp, 16 predicted proteins | sample RifGroC2_FD_183996 | JGI IMG/M metagenome (GOLD analysis project Ga0209212, IMG submission 183996) | Groundwater microbial communities from Rifle, Colorado, USA - Groundwater C2 (SPAdes) (version 2) | ecosystem: Environmental > Aquatic > Deep subsurface > Groundwater | place: Rifle, Colorado... | reverse complement strand
CCCGGTGCCGGGCAACGAAAAGCATGTGATCTACGTTTGGTTTGACGCCTTGACCAACTACATCAGCGCCTTGGGCTATCCCGATGCGACCCCGGAATACCAGCGTTTCTGGCCGGCCAGTGTACACCTGATCGGCAAGGACATCCTGCGTTTCCACACCGTTTACTGGCCCACATTTCTGATGGCTGCCGGACTGCCCCTGCCGGAAAAGGTCTTTGCCCACGGTTGGTGGACGGTCGAAGGTCAGAAGATGAGCAAGAGCCTGCAAAACGTGGTCGAACCCAACATGCTGATCGATAAATACGGCGTTGACGTGGTCAGATATTTCCTGCTGCGCGAGGTCCCTTTCGGCCTGGATGGCGACTTTTCCCACACTGCCCTGGTCCAACGCCTCAATTTCGATCTGGCCAATGATCTGGGCAACCTCCTCAGCCGCTCCACTGCCATGGCGGTCAAGTATTTCGACGGCGTACTGCCGCCAGCTGCCGAACTGACGGAAATCGATCTGGCGCTAAAGAAGAAGACTGAGGATATGGTTAAAAACGTGGCCGCCTGTATGGATGATCTGGCCTTCAGCAAGGCGCTCCAGGCGATCTGGGAGGTTGTATCGGCCGGCAACAAATACATCGACGACACTGCACCTTGGACTTTGGCAAAGGATCCAGCCAACCAGGAACGGCTGGCTACGGTCATGTATTGCCTGCTGGAGTCGCAGCGGATCGTGCACTGCATCCTGTCGGCCTTCATGCCCACTACGGCTGAAAAGGCATTGTGCTCTTTGGGCTGGATTGACGAAATCAGCCAGGAAGGCCTTGTATGGGGCGGGCTGCAGGCGGGAACGACAATAACCAAGGCGGAGGCGCTGTTTCCGCGCTTTGAAGAAAAAGAGTAGGGAAAATTCCCTACTCCCCTTGTTTCCTGTTGACGAGTGACAAAAAGAAGTCCTCCAGGTCTCTGCGTTTGGTTTCAACAAGAGCCACTTCCGTTCCGGCCTTGTTGACCTCGCCCATGAAAGCGTTAAAAGCATTGCAGGGCACATAGAATTCAGACACAGAGCCGGTGCGGCGAACCGCTTCGAGTCCAGCATAAGATCCTGACCCAGCATCCGGCAGTTGCAAATGGACCAGATACCCCTCTACTCCGCGCCTCAGGATATTTTCCACCCTGTCCACCGCCACCAAACTCCCCTTGACAATCACCCCTACCCGATCGCAGATCTTCTCAACATCGTCGGTAATATGTGTGCTGAAGAAGACGCATTTGCCACGTTTTTTCAGGTCAATGATGATATCTTTCACCAGCGCCCGGCCAATGGGATCAAGTCCGCTCATAGGTTCATCCAGGATATACACCTCGGGATCATGGACGAGCGCCTGGGCCAAGCCAACCCGCTGAACCATCCCCTTGCTGTAGCCACGCATCGGCCGCTTACGTGCCTCCCACAGGTCCAACCGTTTCAGCACTTCATCTGAACGCCGTTTGAGCAATGCAGCATCCATCCTGAATTGTGAACCGACAAACGCGACATACTCCTCGGCGCTCAGATAATCGTAGAAGGCTGGATTTTCAGGGAGAAAACCGACCTTACTCCGGGAATCGGTCACAGCTGAATCCACTCCCAGAATGCGGGCAGTGCCGGAAGTCGGTCGCAACAAACCCATTACAAGCTTTATGGTTGTACTTTTACCGGCACCATTCGGACCGAGGAAGCCGAACACCTCACCGGCCTCAATCTGAAGATCAAGGTTCTTCAGGGCATCGACCCGTGACATTTTCTTGCCCTTAAACTGTTTGCAGAGACCTGTTATTTCAATGGCATTCATTGTAACTCACCTATTTATTGTTATTTTCTTTTTTCACGCCAGCAAAGGCAAACTTGCTGGTAGTTGCTACCTTGCCATCCGGATCAAGGTAGAACCGCCCACCATATGGATCAACTGGATCTGGAGCAAGAAAACCAGCCTGGACCAATTGTTCAACCGTTGTCGGCAACTGCCCCCTCACCTCTTTGAAACGATCCCGAGCCAACTCGATTCGGCGAACCTCTTTAAATGCCGCAAGTCGAATTTGGTAGTTCTTTTTTACGGCCAGATTCCTCTCACCCTTTTCCATCGTGCTAAGATACACTATGGCAAGCTCTGTTTGTCCGGATTCCTGCATATAGCGGCCTGCAAGACGCTTCGACAGATCGGATCCGGAAAGCTCACCGGCTCGTTGATAGTAGCCAGCTGCGTTCTTGTAGTCCTTAAGGAAAAAGGCACTATTGAAGCCTGCAAAAAACGGCAGCATCCAATCCCAGGTCCGGTACTTCATTCCATAATCTAGAAGCTTATTAGCAATTTCAATTTGTCTAACCTCCCATGTCAGAAACGACTGGGCAAAATAGTAGGCATCCATATTGTAAGGATCCAACTTTACCGCGTCGAACAAAATACCTGCCATTCTCTGATAGTCTGGTGGTTGAACAATCACATTAGCCTGTTGTTTCTCGATAATACCACCGAAGTACATAACAGTTTTCATGACCAGCAAAGCACCTACTAGTTCCTTGTGATCAGCACAGGCATACCTTAGTACATTGATACTAGGCAGATAACCAAGTTTTTCTTCAATTGGCTTATGCTTCATATATGCCGTGAACGGACCAAGAATAGCTCCATAAATAAGCAATCCAACCAATAAAGCAGTTAAAGGTTGACGCAGGATACTCATTTCATCTCTCTCCGGGCAAATAGAATGGAGCCAATGCATAATAGTATAAAGGTATAAACTACGAAATACATTAATGTCAGTATAAGCCCATGAAAATCAAGTGGAATGGAATATATAGCTTGGACCTTGAGATCAAAACCGCTCAGATTGGGAAGAAGGTAGTACAGTACCATTGCAGCACTGCGAACAACAGTAGAGACAGCTGCCAGTGCCGAGGGGGTATGCAGATAGTCAAACACCTGCTGTGTAACCGTGCCTGCCAAAAATAAACTTATCGCCCCGAAAACCGGGAGGAAAAAAGAGGTGCTCACAGTTGCAAGCAACATGGCGATTGCAACTACAAGAATATATTTTAATGCATCAAAAAAAATTGTCGCAACAATTGCCGGCCAAAGCACAGGGCGAGCAGGGGGATATGCCATTGAAACAAGCTTGATTGAAATTATCGCGATAATTCCAAGAAAGGAAGCAGTAATAAACATGAACAGGGCAATTCCAAAAAAACGACCAATCAAATAAGTTGAGCGGCTGATCGGAAGGCTCAATACACTGAAGGTATAACGGCGTTCGATGTCCTTCCAGATTGATGTTGCTCCCAGAAACACCGCCAGGAGGAGCATGATGAAAGATATTAGCGACAGCGAAAGCGTAGTGGACAATTCCGTCACCTGACGCATGGAAAGTACTGCGGCTGATGGAATGAAGAGAATAAGAATCGCCAGCGCCATGATTCCCTGAAAAATTCGGTCGCGGAAGATGCCTTTAATGGTGATTTGTATGATGTTTGTCATGACCAACTCCTATAAGATCTAACAGGATAATGATTGATATAAGCATACTAAGTCAAGTCAGAAGGAGCATTCTGCTAAAGCTCCTCCAACTTTAGTTCATAAGCGGCTACCTTCCATTTCAGGTACGGATGCTGCCGGAGAGCCTTAAATCCGGACAGAGCTTTATCCCTCTCGCCGGTTAAGAAATAAATAACTGCTTGCTGAAAGAGCGGGGCATCCCATCCAGGATCATTGCGAGATGCTTTACAATAACATTCCAGAGCGTCAGTAAAATTACGTTGCCGTTGATATGTTTGTCCGGCACCGTAGAGCAATTTAGCATCTTCAGGCATCTCCTTAAGACAGAGAGAATAGTACAAGAGTGCCTTGTCTTGCATCCCCTGTGCCGCATACATGCTGGCTCTCATAAGATTTTCATCAAATCGGTCTTCAAGTTGTGGAACTGTATCCAGTTCCCTGAACGCGTCGTCAAATAGATGATATTTATAATAGAGACCCGCCAGGGCATGGTGTATCAAATCAGGCGTGTTTTTTTGCTTTCTTATTTCAATGGCCTGTTGCTCAACAAACGGCTTCACAATTTTCTCCAGCCCAAAACGTGCCTTCTGTTTCAGGCTATTGATGTCCGAATCCGGGGATAAAATAACACGACTAAAATAACGTGATGCGTTTAGCAGGTCACTAGATTTTGTATACGCCACGCCGCACAGAAACAGCGAAACAATGTGTGTCTCTTTCTTCATAAGGGCTTTGTCAAACCATTCAATAGCGCTGTTAAAGTTTCCAGCCTTCATTGCGCGGCTACCCATTTGGCACTCGTAGTCAGGTACCATAGGATCTAACTCTGCCGCTTTGTTAAAGAATTTGAGAGCTTCTTCAGGCTTCCATTCCTGTAGAAGTGTATATCCAAGACGTGCATACCCCATTGCCAGTTCTGGTTCTCGGGCAATCATCGCTTCATACAGTGTTCTGTCATCACGCCATATTCTAACTTCACGAAAGGAAAGAACGCATAAAAGGACCATAACAAAGGCAAACAAGCTAGTAAGGAGAATTTTGTTTTTTATGACCGCAACAATAAAATACGCCGACAACAAGCAGAATCCAAACGATGGCAGATAAGCATAACGATCTGCGACAACCGGGTATGTCGGCAGCAGGTTAAGAACTGGCAGTAATGTGATGGCATAACAACCAATTGCAAACACCGCAAGTTGATGGTTGCAGCGTAAACGCCACATTAAAAATGAGGTGGCAAACAAAGCCGCTAGAGAAAGTAGGGCCGGAAGATGCGAAATATAACTGCTTAAATGAGTACCATACTCCGGTGCAAGATTGATTGGTATTATGAGTTTTGAGAGGTAAAACCAGGGTATCTGAAGCGCCCGAGCCAGCTTGACAGTTGGGCTGAATGCCCCGAAGTCCATAGGATTGGAGTTGATGAATCCGGTGTGGCGAGCAATTTCACTGAAGAGCCAGGCGGTCAGAATACTTGCAATAAAAAACGGTGTTAGAGCAAACCAAGACTTTAAGTTTCGACGACGGGCGGAGCATAGCAAAATAAGGGCCATAACAACCGGAAGTGTAATACTTGTCGCTTTGGAAAAGAACGCCAGTAGACAGCATACAAAGGCAGAAAACCAGTACACAAACCTACTCATTCCCGTCGAAGCAACAACATGTTTGAGATACAGCAGCAGCGAAGAAAAGAAAAACAATCCAGATAGCAAGGTATTGCGCTGAATTATAAAAGCTACAACCTGACAATGAAGCGGATGGGCAACGAAAAGCAGTGTCGTACACATCGGTAGAATCGAATAACGGATGGATACGCCGTTGTCGGAGGATGGAGTTCCAATTACGACAAGGAGTCTGGCAACAAGATGATATAACAGAACTGCGGACAGTATGTACAAAAGAAGGTTTGTCAGATGGAAACCAAATTCGCTCTGCCCCCAGATATAATAATCAATTACATATGAGAGGTCTCGTACAGGCAAATATTCCACACCATTTGCCGGACTGTAGGGATGAAAGATTATATTGTGAAGGTCAAACTGGCGATAAATTGGTTTTCCAATTATGAATATTTTGTCATCCCAGACAAAATCATAAGCAAGGCTAGAACCGAAAGTCAACGATGCTAAAGCGACAATACACAGAAAGGGAAACATTGTGTAAATCGTGCTTAGCAAAATTGTTCCTGTCTGCCACGACGCGACATGGTCGAAACGAGCATGTCACGTCGATTCTGTAGTAGATCGATGTCATTCTCAATTTTGAACACACTGACGACATTGTCATAAGTCAACCATGTGGCGAATTTCTTTCCATTTTCCGCTATGTGACGGCACGCTTCGTCATTTTGGAGCGCCCATTCAAACCTGTCATGAAGATCCGATAAATCCCCCTTGACCGGAACATAGTGAACCCAGGGCGATATGTCACTGTAATACCACTGTTCATAATGTGATTCGACCTTAAATACGACACTACCACTGTAGAGTTTCCAGAAGAGACCGCTCCACGCATTCACCTCCCCATCAATATCAATTAGGTATTTATAGCCAAGCATCTCTTTTTTTTGCGTGGTGCAGGAGAAAGCTGCATCACATATAGTGGGCAATTGATTACTAAATTTCAGGAGAAGTTTTCGCTGACTACTAATATTTTCCGGATCATAAGCCCGATAGGGGAAACCGTGAGGGGCGCCTCTCCAGTAAAGACGCGGGTATTTTTGTTCCCATGATAGATCACTGTCATCAATATGCTTGCGCAATTCCTTATAACCATGGCTTGTAATAAAGTCCGTGTCTGGAATCAACAAGGTGAAAGGGTCGTTACTGTGACGACCAAATGCCAGTACATTACGATTGAAAACAGGGAACAGGTCTTTCAAATGATACGGCTGCATGAAACGACCTTGTTCACCGATAGAGCCAGTACCGACATACTGACGCAACTGTTTTGTAGTACACAGTGCAAATTCTGGATTTTCACTAGGCTCGGCATGTTCACGCCAAGCGTCATATAGAGTAAAATATCCCTGGAACCGAAAATCAGGATTCAGGCGTTTGTAATCAACCAGGAATTGAACGAACGGTTCCATGCGCGTTTGATGGACATTCATGACGGGCGGGGTTATCTGAATCTTGCCATTTTTGTATATCTCAACAAAACCCAGTTCCCCAATTACCTTCAATATCTGTTTGTTTTGCATAAGAAGCTAAACCATAGGAATAATTTTTATTAGAGGGATTCGGTATATTTGGGTGCACATATCACTGAAGCCGCTACCCCAGGGATAGACAGAATATTGATAAATTTTTTGAGCCTTCGACATAGTAAAAAAATCAACCATAGAATCGCGGACACCGGTCCGTGGAAATTCTAAGGTACCGCACTGTCCCAGATGTACCGGTGTATTCAGTATAAACATTGATCCAAAACGTTCTGAGAGATGTTCCTTGATCCAACTATTATCCGACAGGACGAGAATCCGATCACCCCATTCCGGGACGATGATATCACGAAACCATGTGTCAACAGCAGGAACCGCTGAACACCCTCCGCCAATTGAATGATCACCCATTCTCAGATGGACTACGCAATAGTCGCGTCCAAGTTGGTTCATGACATCTTTAAGTGTCGTTTGTAACTGTCTGGTGGGAGACAGCCTTTTTTTCAGAAAACGCCGGCAACCTTCGTCAATTCCGGATACTGGTACGCAATGAGTTGTAACGAGAGATTGCGAGTTTTCGGGCAATGTGCTTATAAACGGTTCCAGTGCGGCATTGTTCTGATTGAAGAATTCATGTACCTCAGCATTATCATCATATGCAACTGAGTCAGTCTGTTCCAGATACTGAGACAGCGGGTGACATGAAAAATCAATCTTAAGGTTAAAACCGTATTTCTTCGAGAGCTGATACAGTGCTGCTGAGCCTCGCAAGAAATCACCGAATCCAGGCGGTTGCTCAACAGTCTTGCATGATGTCCTGTATGTATGTATGAGGTAATACATGGACCTATTTTTTTCTCCAATAGACACTTTGATTGTCTATCTGGACAATTTTCTCCTTAATGCCATGATTCTTCCTGAAGTCGCTAATAGCTCTTTCGCAAGGAGGGCAGGAATAATAGTCATCCACAATGATAAAACCGCCTTGGGAAACTTTGTCGTATAGCGGATTAAGAGCATCCATGGTTGATTCATACAAGTCTCCATCCAGACGAAGTATGGCCAATTTATCAATAGGCACATTATGCAGCGTGTCCCTGAACCATCCTTTGATAAATTTGACATTGTCATCCAACAGATCATACCTATCAAACAATTCTTTGACATCTTCCATATCAACGGCCAAAACAGGCAGTACCCTTGCGTCTATTATAAACCCGGCGTCTTCTGGATGTGTTGGTACAGGAACGCCTTCAAACGAATCCGCTACCCAGACAGTTCTGTCGATCACCCCATATGCTTTGAGAATTCCCCGCATAAAAATGGTAGCCCCACCCCTCCAGACTCCGGTTTCTATAAAATCTCCTGGCACCTTATCCTTGATTACACTTTCAATACAATAACGTATGTTTTCCAGGCGTTTTCTACCGATCATGGTGTGGGACAATTCCGTGTAATTGCGAAGACCAACAGGAGAAGTTGAATTACCCTCGGAGTCAAATATTGAAAGCCGGATGGTGTTTCCTGTTTCCTTGGTGCTTTTTACCAGTTTGAAAAGCTGGTCCTGATGCCTGATATTGTAAATATCATCCAGGACCGGAGTAATATTGTTGATAATACAATAGATGACATAATTTATGCGCGTCTCGTTTTCGATATACAGCTCATTCAGAAGCGATTTTTGCAGCAGATTAATATAACTGTCGGCAACAATGTTATTTTTCATGATAGTACCTCATTTTATTGATAAATTAGATGGTTATATATGATACAGCAGGCTGATTCTTTCCTTGAACTGCATACCTTCCGAGCAATGATAAAAGGCGTCTCCCTTGCCGTGAAACCCGAAACAATTGTTCAGATCATACTCACACTCAGGGACTTTAGCCTCCAGGGCGAACCGCATAGCCACCTCCACCGGGGCATACCGGCACCCGTGAGTGATAAAATAGTCATACTGAGTGTTTGTAATAAACACGTCTTCATGCTTGAAATCGTCGTCCAGCAGTGCGGCCAGTTCCATGAACCTTCTGCTCCTAAGGGAAAATCCGCCATTCCCCACCCTGTTCCGGGCACACCAAGGAGCGGAAGCAGGCCAGGGAGCACCTATATAATCATATTCAAGAAACTCGTCACGCCACAGGTGGGGATTAATGATGAATCCATCTGCTTGAACGGTAATTATGAAATCAGTTGATACGTGACTGAAGAGTTTTTTCAGGCAAAATCGGCTGTATCCGGCAAGATCGGAGAGTTCATCTATGTTGCGTATTGTAATTCCCTGACACACCAGATCCGCGGATGTAAACAGCAACACCTCGCTAAAATTGATCTCACGGGCTGAGTATTTCAAGGCACGGCAGGCCATTTCAGGCTGTATACAGTCTATAGCCAGCAGTGTAACATTACTCAGCTCCAGCATGACCCGCCCTGCTCTTGCGCTGCTGTTTACGACGAATTACCATCAGTCCGTTGTTATCAGTCGATTCATGAACAATTTTCCATTCCTTATGTGACAGCAAAAACTCATCTATTGCCTTTCTGATGCCTCCTGAACTGTCTATAGGCGATTTGCGAACGGGATGGTTCGGGTCCATGAATGGGAAATCTTCTCCGACTTCGCCGAACTGTATAGTGTCATGAAAAGCGATATATTTGCGAACCCTACCAGCATGTAGTTCCAACTCTTTCTTAAGTTGTTCATAACAATGATACGTATCGATGAAAAGCAGGTCAGTCTCTTCTATTTCTACTTCAAGAACATTCTTACCAACATAAGTGCAATTAATGCCTGCTTTCCGGCACTCATCAAAAAGTGATATTAATGCCTGTACTCCCTTTATTAGGTGAGGTTCTGGCGTCGCATACTGGTAGTCATATGAAACAAATGTGTCGGGCTTGGCATAAAGGAAAGCCCTGGTACTTACTCCTGTCCTGCTACCCATCTCTGTGACATGTTCACATTTTTTTGCATAGCTATAGAGTACAGGAAGGTGCAGATTGATATCAGATACGGTAGTACAAGCCTTGAAATATTCATCTTTGAGATTTGCCATTGGATCTCATCCTTTAGGTTTTTGACTAATTATTCATAAACCTGCCTCGCTTTTGCCTAAAACATCATGATAAAACGCTTCCATCCTCTCAGCAAAACTCAAAGCATCGCACAGAGGTGAAAGTTTCATCTGCTCACGCAAACCAGATCTAATTTGTTCAAGAACAGTAATACAGGATGATAGTTGCACTGCCGTTGACACATAGCCATCCAATGATTCCGCCACACAACCACCCTGTCCAATCCTTTTTAAAATATTTGCACCTACTCTTCCGGCATGGCGATCACCAAACATAGTCACTACTGGCACCCCCATCCATAACGCCTCACAAGTTGTAGTGGTTCCGTTATAGGGAAAGGTATCAAGGGCTATATCAATCAGCTCATATCTGTTCAGATGCGCTGAAAGCTCAATGTCGGCGGGATACAGATCAATACGTTCCTCATCTACACCGTTGATTACAAAACGTCTGATCATGCGTTTGGCTGTGGCGCTATCTCTGAAATAATGATTTTTCAGGACTAGTCGCGACCTAGGTGTCTGCCTCAGAATATCACTCCAGGCAGTTATAACAGTATCTGTCATTTTCGGGAGCATATTGAATGATCCGAATGTGACAAATCCGTTCTTCAGCATCGGCAATGGTGCTACATCCGGTGCAAGCTCCGGTGGTTCATAACATAGGAAACCGCCGGGTAGCCGGTATAAGCGCTCACTGTATAGCGCAGTATCCAGAGAAGTGTTCGGGTCTGACAATTCATCGGTCAGACGATAATCCATTGCTGCAATGCCAGTTGTATTCGGATATCCAAGCCAGCTGACCTGAACCGGTGCCAGTCGTTTTGAAAAAAGTGGTAAGCGGATAGTGTGCCCAGTATGCCCTGCAAGATCCAAAAGTATATCCGGCTGAATTTCTCGTATAACCTTTTCGACTTCATCCATGTCAAGGCGCGAAATGTCACGCCAACCGTCACACAATGCCATCAAGCTGTTTGTAACCGCATCAGGATACAATGCGTCACTCAGGCAATAGATTTCAAATTCATCTCTGTCATGATGCTTGAGCAATGGTGAAAAGAAATAACTGACAGAATGGTTTCTGAAATCAGGGGATAGATAGGCAACTCTAATGCGAGAACGCTTAGGAGGTAAAATACTTGATAAAATCGGAATCTCCGGAGCATGCAAAGACGCCCAACGTCGGCTTTCCCGATAGATTGTCTGCTGCGTACAGGCTTCCGAGTAGTTCATACTTAAAAGTAGATTCGAATGTGCCTTGATGGATGCAGGCGATAGCTTCACTGCTTGACGAAAAGCCTTCATCCCTTCGGGGAGTCGTCCCTGATACACAAATGCGCTGCCCAGCACAGTCACGGCATCCATGTTTTCAGGATCAATTTTCATCGCCTCACGGCACAATTTTATGGCATCCGTCACTCGGGAAGCATTTGTGTATATCCTGGCCCGTTTCGCTAGCTCCGTTGCACGATAAATGCGCCAGTCCATAGAATTAATATCTAAGGGCACCAAGAAACGTGAGTGATCGCAAGGAGGGTACATGGTAAAATCATCCGGTTCAGATGGAGACGCCAGTCCGTCCCAAGGGATGCGACGCATACCCTGATAAGGAAGGTAAACGGGAAGATTATATTTTTCTTTGAAGCGTGCCCAGTTTTCATTGACTCTGGCCCACCTGACTTTGACCTTTTTTTCCTTCTCTACAGGGTTGAGATAATCGATATTGGAACCATGTTGATGCCACGCAAAAGCTCCCATTGCCACAAGTGGCCGGAATCCGGCCCTGCGTGCCCTCACCCCTAGATCGTGGTCAACAAAGTAGCCGTAAAAACGAGGGTCAATGAAGCCGATTCTGTTAAGTAAGGCTCTCGTCACCAGGAATGCATCGCCAGTCAGAAAGGGGTCATCATGGCAGCTCATACTGAGAGTATCTGCTCGTTGTTGTGAATATTCGAATAATGAGGAAAAATTGTCCAGATCACCACAATCCCTGATAGTATGAAGCGGTAGTCCGTTATCCACAAAATTTGCACAACCTCGAACCAGTCCAGCATTCGGTTCTCGTTCAGCAACATCCAAGATAGTCCTGATGTATGAGGGGGTAATAAAGATATCGTTTGAAACAAAGATGATGTTATTGCCATGGGCATGTGAAAGTATCGTATTCAGGCTGCCACTGTACTCAATATTCTGTGAAAAACGGAATATCTTTGTATTCATGTGTAATTTTGAAACAAGTTCAAACAGCTTGCCAGTCTCATCCGGTGAAGCGTCATCCACCAGGATCAATTCAAAGTCACCACGAACACTGGCCAGAATTGCTCGCAAGGCAAAAATGGTTGTCTGGATATTTCCATGGGCAGCCATACCGATTGTCAGGGATCCATTCGCCTCTACAGATGGGAACTGGCTGGTAAAGACAGGGGGCATTGTAAGCAGCGCAGAAGGATCAGCTTTTTCAAGTTCTTCCCACGTCAAGAGAGACTCTCATTATGTATGCGTGAATAGCCTGAAGCTGACTTATCTTGAAGTTTTTTCAATCTAGAGCGATACAGTAAAATCTGTCGATGGATTTCCGTAGAGGACAAACTCAGTGACGAATTCTTTGCAGATTGCTCAAGAAAACTCAGCATAGCGCACAGTGATGTCTCGGACTTGAAATGGGTATTTTCATTTGCTTTTTCATATAATAGATAAGCATCGTTATTTTTTAGCATGTTCTGCTGGATCATTCCCATCATAATATCAGGAGCCGGATCGTATATTCGACTATAAAGAGATTTGCCAATTTCATACTGTTCTGCTGCTTCTTCATAGCGACCTGCTTGAAAAAGTGCAGCCATGTAAAAGTCTCTCAATGGTTTAACTCTTGGAGACTTGTCAACAGTATCCTGCAGCAAGGTTACATTCTTCTGCCACACAACGTTTCTTTGCCAGGTAGTTATTGAAAAAACAGTTGCAACCGTTATGAGAAAAACAGTAATCATCAGCCTTAAATCTGGTCGATTAATGTTGCTTCTCATTTCCATTATTTTCATTACCTGAACTGCCAAAGCTACGCTCCAGAAAGCGGATGGCAGATAGATATAACGCTCTGCATAACTGGTCCAGGCAATGGTTCCAAACACAAAAGGCAACACGGGCAACACGAGTCCCACACCAATGAAAAAGAGAGCAATGCTGAGGGTGTTTTTTGTCAGAAAACGTATCATGATTAATACAACGGCAATGCCGACAAAATCGTACAACGGGTCTATCTCCAGAATAAAAAAATTGAGCGGCCAAGGGAAAACAAACTTTTGAACATAAAACCCCATTGCCCCGATAAAAAGTGAAATCGAATAATTCAGGTCCATAAACATCAATCTGATAGTATTTCCAATTTTTCCGGCATCTGATGAGAAAGCCATGCGCCTCAGTAAAAATAACAGCACCACTGACAAAGATGTAACCAGGACGACGATTAAAACTGGCTTGACATGATTCCTTAATATCATTGATTTGGTCGAAGTCTGACGATACATGACCAACAACCAATACCCCGCAAAGCATAAAAGAACTACCCAGTTATTCCCCAGAAAAAGAGCGGATAGGAAAGCTACGCTATAAAAGATCAGAAAGTCGATGGCCGAACTTCCTGCTGCATGGGGTACAGCTGTTCCCAAATTCCAAGAACAATCAGGTTTTTGCAATATACAGATCAAAACGCCTCCTGCTAGAAAACCAATAGCCGCTTCCTTGGCAAGGACACCCAAAAGTAAAGCAAACAGTGCCGGAAAAAGATACCGAATTTGATCGACACGCCTATAGCGTATAAACAAAATTGCACCAAACAACACAAAATTTCCCATCATGATGTCCGTGCGTCCAGATATCCAGTTGACGGATTCTGTGGTAATCGGATGCAACCCAAACAACAAAGCTGCAAAAAATGGAGGCATACCATCTTGCTTTTTTCCGAGAAGACTAAGGCACTCTCTGGTTAAAAAGAAAACCAAAACAACATTAATGAGGTGAAACAAAATTCCTTCCAGATGCATAATGACCGGATCAGCACTGAAAAATACTTTGTCAAATAAAAAACTGATTCCTATCAAAGGGCGATAGTAGCCTCCATGAGCACCGCCAGGGATCAGAATCTGACGCAACCGTGTGATATCTGATTCAGAGTGATGCAGCCAGTTCAACATATCCATATCATCAATCAGACTTACTTCGGCATGTATCGTCGGATAAAATACAATCAGAACGGCTGCTGTCAAAAACAACAACTTGAAATACAGGCTTGAGTTAATATAAGAGACTTTGTTCAAAATTATCAACTTTCAATAATTGACGTGATAAGCGCACCAATATCCGGTTCTACCGCCATAAGCTTTTCGAGGTGTATAGATGCAAGATCAGATGCCCCTGATCTCTTCAACGTTCTGAGCAGACCGATGTGAGCTTGAAGAGACGAATTATCCTGTGATAGAACTTTATTGAAGCACTCAATGGCGCGTGGAATGTTTTCATTCTGGAGGGCATACTCCCCAAGCAACAATTCAATCTCTTTGTTCCCACAGTCGAGATGCGATATAATCTCACCCATTGCCGCAGCACAGTCATATTCACCTGAATCCCACGCTAGGCAAGCCCTTGACGAGAGACTCGTCATATCAATCATTGTTTTGCCACCGGAGAGCAGACAACTATCTAACCCCAACGCAACAAGCAGACTCTTTGCTGGACGAGTCTTGAATGCGACTACCCGCACTTCAAGATTCGCACGACTGCTCACAAGCCACGGAAAGCCATGCTCAAACATAAATCGCCGCAAAGAGGGCTCGCTGAATCCGCAACGATGAGCATAGAATTCTTCTCCGCTTGCCTCCATCTGAGTTCCAAATCCATACAGAACATCATGAACTAATATCGGCTGACCATTCGCAAGACGATACAGGACTCCATCCAAGTCTAGAGAATCTTTAACAACCCGTTCCATGACTTCGATAAGATCCGGTACCCTGATTTCTACAAATCCGTTTGGTTTTATGATGTGCCAAAAACCGGTAAGTACACGAGATGCATGATGACGCAGATAATGTTCCAGATTATGTGAACAATAAACAGCATCGTAGGTTGCTTTGGGAATATGAAAAAGGCTGCGTGCATCAGCAACGATGTCCGGTTTACCTTTAGGATCTATATCAAGAAGATGATGCTCAAAAGTATGGTAATATGAGGGCAAGGGAATGGTTTTATTGTTTCCGCCAACATTCAGAACTCTTTTTTTCATTATTTTCACCCTCGCTCCCGCAACATTTGTTCAAACAGGCTCTGCATATTTTTTGCAAACAACTCGCCATTCATCAATGGTGAACTTATCATTCTCTTACGCAAACATGCTCTAATATCATAAAGTCGCGCGCGATCTGATGTGAGCTTAACCGCTGTTGCAACATATTCATCCTGAGTATCAGCTATCAAATCATCCAATCCCAGCACACGGAGAAAACTACCAGTCTGACGACTGGCGGGTGTTGTACCGGCCAATGTGATGATTGGAACACCCATCCACAATGATTCAATACTTGTCATGCCGCCATTGAAAGGAAATGTATCAAGCACAATGTCCACATCAGAATAATCGGCCAACATCTGAGAATGATGTATGTCTCTCCTTATCATTACCCTGTTTTTGCTGATTCCTTCCTGCTCGAATCTTTCAATGATCCACTCCTTGACACTATGGTCACGATAAGATTTCCACTTGAGCAACATTCTAGATTTTGGGATTTCCTTAAGGACAGCAGCCCACATTTTAATAGTGGTGTCAGATAGTTTCGAACAATTATTGAATGACCCGAAAGTAATATAACCTTTCCATTCCGATGGCGACATGGAAACAAGCGGCGAATAGTCCGGCGCTACATAACAAAACCGGCTGTGCGGTAGTCGGACGATTTGCTCTGAAAACCATTTCTGCATCCAATGCGGTGTAGTAAATTCGTCTGAGATAAAATAATCAATTGTCGAGACACCGGTTGTATTGAAAAACCCAAGCCATGTTGCCTGAACCCGGCATGGTTTCATCGAAAAGAGCCGCAACCGGTGCTTGTCAGTATGCCCGTTCATATCAATAAGAATATCTATTTTATCTTTCAGAATGACATCGAACAGTTGCTGGTTTGACAGAGAAATGACCTCGCGCCATGTATCGCATTTTGATCTGATAGCGTTTGTCATATCATCATACTTGTGATGATTATAGTAACAATAGATCTCAAGACCGTTTCTGTCATAATGTTCAATGAATGGATAAAACAGCATCCCGCCCGGATGTTGCCTGAAATCGGCGGATACCAGTCCGATACGAAGCTTGCCATGTTTTTTAACAGGTGGCAAATGTTGTTTTGTATTAACAATGGTGGCCGAATGAGTCCGATCCCACTGAAGAGCCTCTTCATACAACTGCTGCTGAGTGTATCTGTCGGTATTATTCATCAAATATAGCAGGTTAGAATGTGCATCCGCGTTGGTGCCATCAATTTCAAGCGCCTTCCTCAGAGATCTGTCAGCCTGTTCCGTATTCCCCATGACACCATAACAGCCAGCGATTATCGCCATTATTTTGGAACTTACGGGAAACTTATCCATCATTTTTTTCGCGGCTTCAAGAGCCTCAGTCAACTTTGAAAGCTCGAGCAATGCAAAAATGTGATTGATGTGTAAATCAGGGTTTTCGCTGGCAATCGCAAGTCCCTTTCGGCTGTAGGCCAAAGCAGCTTGTTTGTTCTTCAACAACAGAATGCCCGACAGGTTACAACAGACATCGCCATTGTTACGGTTGATTATTCTGGCCCGCCGCAATGCCTTTTCCGCGCCTTCCAGGTCCCCAAGTTCCCACAAGCAAATTGCCAAGTTGTTCATGGCCTTATCGTTCCGAGGCGTTATTTCAATTACTTTTCTGAAATAATGGGAGGACTCCGCGTGAAATCTAATGTCCATCAGATTGATTCCTTCGTTAAAAACCTCGTCGACGTTGAGCGGTTTCTGTGCCAAAGCACTCTCTACACTCTTGCCACGACACCAATTGCGCCAGACTGAACGCATCATTGCTTCAAAATCATTTGTAAACAAAACACCATCACACAAGTAAGAGCTCAAAAAGCGGTCTCTAAGTGATGCCCTGAGATCTGTAATCAGATTGAGATCACCGGCAAGCGCAATTGCTCTGGCAACGTAATCGTCCAGCGAATATGTAACAAGCTCCCTTTCAAGCCCCATCAGCTTAAGGAAGGCGCTAGTTTGTCTGCTTATGGGAATGTTTCCCGAAAAGGTGATAACCGGCACCCCCATGATAAGGGCATCACACGACGTGGCCCCTCCTGAGTGCGGGAATGTATCCAGAACAATGTCTATGTCATCTGTATACTCTTTCAATAAATCCCGGTAACCAGATTCAGTCCTGAATTCCAGTCTGTCTGAATCTACACCAAACCTACTGAAACGATCACTAACCGATTTTATTGCCGTTTTATCCTTATAAGCCGGCCACTTCAAAATCAGTCTAGCATCCGGCACCGCTTGCAGGATTTCGGCCCATGCCCTGACAACAACGTCGTTCAATTTGTTGACCTTATTAAAGGCTCCGAATGTGACATACCCCCGCTTAATGGCAGGTGTTGGCGCAATTTCCGGTAGGATATCCACGCAAGGATCATAACAGAAACGACTGTGCGGCATACGCAGAACTTTTTCACTAAACCATGCGTCTTCTCCAGGCTGTACGGTCACACCATCAGATATTATATAATCCATGGCGCTAAGACCGGTCGTATTGAAATAACCAATCCAACTGATTTGGATGGGTGCAGGCTTGCGCGCAAACATCAATAGACGCGAAAGACCTGTAAATCCGGAAAGGTCGAAAAGGATGTCTATAGTATCAAGACGCACCATCTCCACCGCTTTTTCATCGGATAGCTCATGGATATTCCGCCAGTAACAGAACAGGGACTTAAAATCCTCAGTGACTTCATCGTGGATATTGAAGTTATTATAGGCATAAAGTTCAAATCGGTCGCGGTCCAGATGCTGGATAAGCGGACGCAGATGGCGAGCTACGGGATGAAGCTTTATATCGCATGATACGAAGCCTATCCGCAGTTTACGTTCAGGGTCAGGACTATTAATAAGGGGAGTTTGTAAATGATGGTATTGGCGGGCAAACCTTTTTTCAAACAGCCTGGACTCTCGATATATCTCTTTTTGACTGATCTCTGGAAGCAGATTAAAATAATAGATTTTTGATGCGTGGGCAACAAAACCGAATGGATCGGAATGTTTAACCTTGTCCATCCAGCGGATCGTTTCCTGAATATCGCCATACTCAGCGCGTATGGCGCCGATCATAAATTGGGCTTCCGCATTGTCAGGCTCAAAACGGAGGATTTTCCTGCAAAGCTTTTCGGCTTCTATTAACCGGTTGCGTCTTTTATAAATCCTTATGATCCCCAGATATGCAGGAACAAAGGTTCTGTTGTGCTTGATAGCCTTTTTGAAACACTCCAAGGCACCATTTTCGTCCTGGTCCTTCTGCTTTACCTCTCCCATGTTGCAATGCGCTAGATAGTTTTTTGGATCAACGGCGATGATCTTTTCGTAGCAAGCCAGCGCCTCGTCATATCTATACTGTGTCCGGTAGATATTCCCTAAGGTGTTCAAGGCATCCAAGTAGAGAGGATTGGCATCGAGACAATTGTTGAGAATTTCAATGGCCTGGTCCGAATCCCCGCTTCTGTGCAACATCGCACCCTTGGCATGCAGTGCGCGAGGGTAGAGTGGAAACTGTTTTAAGACATGTTCGAACAATTCAAGAGATTGGGCAGAATTTCCCACTTTATCGCTATCGGCAGCTGCATCACACATAGACTCGGCGTTAGGTATAAACGGATCATACTTAGGCATTTTCAACCTTTCGCAGTGCACATAAAAAAAGGTTGGCACCCGGGAGTACCAACCTAGTAGAAGCAAAAATTAAAAAATTACATTGCTGTCCAGGCAGTTGCAACAGTAAATGAGTCAGTTGCACTGGCACACGCTTCAGCTGTACTTGTTACTGCTACAGTTTTGTAGTATACTTTAGGATCGGTGTTATTCGAAGAAAAAACTCTGTCACCAGCAGAATGCTTAGATTTGACACAATATTGCTGACAGGTGGCACCTGGTAATGAAGGGTCACAAGCTGTGGGACCAACTGAAACATTGACAGTTACTTTACTTGAGGGTGAATAGGTGCCACCACCGATCAAAATTGACCCCGTGATTGCTGAAGAAAGAGCGGCATGTGAAGAAGTTGCTGCTCCAATGCATGATAGTGCTGCAATCACAAAACAAATTTTCAAAATAGTTGGTCTGGCCATTATAAAATCTCCTTTCTGATTAAAATTAGAACGTCGGATATGACTGTTGATCAGCAAAATTAGATTCCATCTGTGTCCTAAAGTTCCTCAAATCGCTTGTGGCGGACGAGTTAAAACCCTTGATGCGGTACGCCGAAAATTGCGGAATGGCCACTGCAGCCAGGATACCGATGATCGCAACAACGATCAGCAGCTCGATCAGGGTGAAGCCTTTTTTGCTACGTAGTTTGTTAAGCATGTTTTTCTCCTTTCATTTGTTGTGTGCTCTGCAAGAGAGCGTTTAAACTGCATTGAATTAGATGTTTAACTATATAAAGCAAAATCGATACCACGTCCAACTAAAAATATAATGCGTATAATATCCCACAATTACAGTTAACTACCAGTCCATACAAACAAAATCCGTCAAACATGAACCAAGTACGTCACATTAACTGTCATTTTTTGTCACTCTTCCCCACTATCCAGCCCAAACTTTGCCAGGCGATAACGAAACGAACGAAACGACATCCCCAACAGTTCGGCCGCCTTCTTTTTGGCACCGCCGGTTTTTTCCAACGCCTTCAGCAGATAACGCTTCTCCAGATCATCCAGCAATGGTTCCAGGGCCATGCCGCCTTCGGGAATCTCTATTTCAGCGCTCAGGCAGGGCGACCTGCCGCTGAAAACCTGTTTGGGAAGATTGCCTTCCGAGATACATGCCTGATCAAGGATCAGGCTGCGCTCGACAATATTCTCCAACTCGCGGATATTGCCGGGAAAGCTGTAGTTCATCAGCGCCTTGAGCGCAGCAGGGGTGATGGTTTCTCCCTGCGGCTGATGAACTGTGCTGAACTTGCGAAAGAAACATTCCACAAGTGGGGATATGTCTTCAATCCGCTCCCGCAAGGGCGGCAGGATGATCTGCACCACATTGATTCGATAGAACAGGTCTTCACGGAAACCACCGTCCTTGACCTGTAGCTGTAAATCACGATTGGACGCGGTCAGGATACGCACATCCGTCTTCCTGACAACCGAATCCCCCACCCTCCGGAATTCGCGTTCCTGCAGGACGCGCAGCAGCTTGGTCTGCATCAGCAGCGGCAGTTCACCAATTTCATCCAAGAATAGTGTCCCGCCTTCGGCCTGTTCGAACAAGCCGGGCCGGTCGGCAACTGCCCCGGTAAATGAACCTTTTTTGTGGCCAAACAGCTCGCTTTCGATCAGTGATTCGGGAATGGCCCCGCAGTTTACCGCCACAAAAGGATTTTTACTGCGTTGACTGGTGGCATGAATCGCCCTCGCCACCAGTTCCTTGCCGGTGCCGCTTTCTCCCAGGATCAATACGGAACTATTGCTGGGCGCAACCTTTTGGATCAGTCCGAAAATTTCCTTCATTTTGGGGCTGGAACCGATAATGCCGCAGAAGTTGTCCCGCTGAAGCACATTTTGTTTCAGCAAGGTGTTCTCGCGCTTGAGTCCCTGTTTTTCCAGGGCATTCCTGACGAGCAGCTTGATCTCCTCGATCTTGAAGGGCTTGGCAATATAATCGTAAGCCCCCAGTTTCATGGCCTCCACTGCCTGCTCGGCCTCTGAAAAAGCTGTAATCATCAGCACGGCGGTTTCCGGAGTTATTGCTTTAATCCGCCCCAACAACTCAATTCCTCCCAGACCCGGCATCTGCACATCGGAGATGACCAGATCGAACATGGAACTGTCAAGCAGAGCCAGCGCCTGCTCGGCACTGCCGGCAGATTTCACCGCGTACCCTTCCCGTTCCAGCAGAATGGTAAGAAATTCACGCATGCTAAGTTCGTCATCGACTATCAGAATGTTAATTTTCATGATTGCTCCATAAGATCATTCAATACGTTACTGCTAACCCTTCCCCCGCCTCCCCTTTTCAAGGGAGGAGCCATAAGCCTCCACCCTGATAAGGGGGGATTGAGATACCGTCATTGGGGTCAAGTAGTTTTTA
>Ga0209212_1003380_pt1 | contig 21133 bp, 18 predicted proteins | sample RifGroC2_FD_183996 | JGI IMG/M metagenome (GOLD analysis project Ga0209212, IMG submission 183996) | Groundwater microbial communities from Rifle, Colorado, USA - Groundwater C2 (SPAdes) (version 2) | ecosystem: Environmental > Aquatic > Deep subsurface > Groundwater | place: Rifle, Colorado... | reverse complement strand
ATATCATTTCTAAACACTTTGTTCTCGTAATCAAGTTGTTTTATGGCATCATAAATATCTTTTTGTACGCCAATTCCTGTTTTGCAGACTGATAGAACTCTGCCTCCATCTGCAAAAAGCTTTCCGCCAATTTTCTTTACTCCTGAATAAAAAATATCTATTTCATTATTTTCGATTACTTCTTCAATATTTACGATTTCGCCACTCTTGACAGGGTTTTCTGGATAGCCTTCAGCTGCAACCACAACACAAAAAGCCTGCCCTTGTTTCCACTTTAGCTCAACTTCATTAAGCTTTTTCTCGGAAAGTTTTTTGAAAACTTCAAGCAAATCAGTATTGAGGTGTATCAATAAAGCTTGAGTTTCAGGATCACCAAGCCGCATGTTGTATTCAAGTACTTTAATTCCTTCTTTTGTAAGCATTAAGCCCGAATAAACCACGCCTGTGAACTCCGCGTTCTCTTTAATTAATGCCTCTCTTAAAGTATTTGTGTAATTTTCAAGTTCTTTATATTCTTCCAGCGTTAGCGAAACAGGACAGTATGCCCCCATTCCTCCAGTATTTGGACCCTTGTTCCCGGAAAGAAGCTTTTTGTAGTCTCTTGCAGGAATTAAAGGCAGTAAGGTTTTTCCATCCCATAAGGAAATCAGGGAAATTTCAGCCCCTTCAAGAAATTCTTCAACGACAATTTTTTGGGAAGCCTCGCCGAATTTGCCTTCTAAAAATTCTTCCAGCGTATTTTGAGCATCTTCTCTTGTACAGGCGACATGAACACCTTTTCCTGCTGCTAATCCATCAGCTTTTAGGACTACAGGGATTTCAAATTCATCGAGAACGTTTTTAATCTGTGATTTGTCTGTAATTAGTTTATATTTCGCGGTTGGAATATTGTTTCTCTCCATAAACTCTTTGGCAAAAGACTTTGAGCCTTCCAACATCGCCCATTTTTTATCGGCGCCTATTGAAGGAATTCCCTCTTTTCTGAATTCATCAATTATTCCGCTAATTAATGGTTCTTCTGGTCCTACAATAAGCAAATTTATACCGATTTCTTTTGAAATTTGGGCTAATTTTTCAAAATTCTCAGCATCTATAACTTCTCCGAGATGAGCAAAACCATCATTAGGCTTGCATAGATATAATTTTTTCAGTAAAGATGATTGTTCTATCTTCCAGGCGAGTGCATGTTCTCTTGCTCCTCCTCCGTATATAAGTACTTTCAAGTTTTGTTCTCCTAAATTAAGTCTACTTTTTTGTGAATGTTTGATATTATTTTTCCTAAAATAAATGGTTCATAGGTTTTGCAAATTTCAATAACCCTTTTAACTTTATCAGGGGAAGCTATAATGCACATTCCAACTCCCATGTTAAAGGTTTTATAGGCTTCTTCAAAGCCTACTAAATCTTCAAGCTTTTTAAAAATAGGTTTTTTAGGAATATTTTCTACGGATATTTCTGCGCATAAGCCGTCAGAAATAACTCTTTCGAGATTCCCTGCTATTCCCCCGCCTGTTATATGCGCACAGGCTTTAATTAGATTTCCTTCACAAAGTTTTAAGATTTCATTCACATAAATACAGGTTGGCTCAAGGGTTTCTTTAAGTTCTTCCTCAGTTAAAAGTCCTTGTTCGTGAAGTTTTCTTATCAATGTATATCCGTTAGAATGTGGACCGCTTGATTTAAGTCCGATTACTATATCATCTTCTTTGACATTTTCTTTTCTTAGCATTTTGTCTTTTTTTACTAGTCCTACAGCAAATCCTCCAACATCAAAATGTTTTTTTGTGACGAGATCGTTTAGCTCAGCTGTTTCTCCACCAATCAGAGTGCAGTTATATTTGCTTAATTCGTTTTCGAGGGTTCTTATAAATCTTGAAGTTATTTCTAAATCAAGAGAATGTGTTGCAAAATAATCGAGAAAAAACAGCGGAGCAGCACCAAGACATATCATGTCATTTAAGTTCATTGCTATCAGGTCTATAGCGACTGTTTCTATCAGGTCATATTTAATTAAAGGAATGATTTTTGTCCCTACGCCATCCGTACAGCCCACCAAATAATAGTCAGGAAGAACTGGATGCTCGTAAATTCCTGCAAACATGCCTATATTTTCGCTTTTTACTTCTTTTTGTATTAATGCTGTGAGTGTATCAGCTTTTGCTATGCTTACTCCAGCTTGTTCGTAGTTGATTTTCATCTTATTTTCCCGTTATCTATTAGAAATCAGCTCGCAATAATTGTTTTTGCAAATATCTTCCCTGTTATTGGCGATTGAAGAAGTTAAGCACGAATAACACCAGCCTTCCCATCCAAAAACATCTTTCAATCCTTCAAGTGACAGATATTTTAGGGAATCTGCTTCTATAAATTTTTTTACTCCATTAATATCCTTATGGCTATTTGCTATAAGCTCTTCTTTTGAAGGAATGTCAACCCCCCACTGGCATATATTTATTAATTTTGGTGAAGCTGATCTGAAATGGACTTCTTTTGCTCCTGCATCTCTTATCATTCTCACTATTTCAAGAGAAGTTGTTCCTCTTACAATAGAATCATCAATTATTACAACCCTTTTTCCTTCAATAACTTCTCTCATGGCTGTAAGCTTTCTTATTACACCGTTTTTTCTTAATTGCTGCTCGGGAAGGATAAAAGTCCTTCCAACCCAGCGATTTCTCATCAATCCCATTTGAAAAGGAATTCCGGACTGCTGTGAAAATCCTAAAGCAGGTGCAAATCCTGAATCCATTACCGGTACAACAATATCAGCATCCACAGGGTTTTCGATAGCACATTTTTTGCCGAGTTCTACTCTTGTCATGTATACATTTTTATTAAATATATTGGAATCTGGGCGTGCAAAGTATATATGTTCAAACACACACATTTTTGACGGCATTTCTGGGGCGAATCTTTTTATTTCATAACTGTTTTGAGTAATTATGACTCCTTCACCAGGTTTAATATGTATAATTTTTTTAACAGTAAGAACCTGGAAAGCTGTATCTTCCGAACTTACAAATATCCCTTCTTCAGCCTCGCACAATACTAAAGGTCTATATCCAAGGGGATCTCTATAAGCAAAGACTTTTCCTGGCACACAAAATAATATAGACCAGGCTCCGCCAAGAAAATTATTTGTTAAGACCTCTCCAATCTCTTCGAATAACCATTCAGAAGGTGGCTTGCAAAGCTCTCTTACAACTTTTTTAAGGATCATTTCAGTATCAGAGGTTGTGAGAAAAACTTCTCCCTGTTCTTCAAGATCCTTTTTCATCTTTATAGCTGCATTCACATTGCCATTATGGGCTACAGCAACCTTTTCTCCAAGGTAAGTGATGATATATGGCTGAGCATGAATGGCATCAGATTCACCCTGAGTGGAATATCTGACATGACCAATGCCAGTTTTGCCTGTTATATTATTAATTACCTTGTCAGAAAGGACTTCCATTACAAGCCCCTTGTTTTTATAGGTAAATAAGTCATCATCACCGCAACACAGACCTGCGCTTTCCTGCCCTCTATGCTGAAGCATGAAAAGTCCCTGCTGAATAAATGGTGCTATATTATGTTCTTTGCTTGCTCCGCCGAAAATACCGCATTCTTCCGAGAATTTAATCCCGTCAATTCTGGAATCAGCATAGCCAATGCAATGTTTTTTACAGGAAAAATTCATCTTTCCATCTCCGATTCAATGGATTTATCATACAGGTAATATAATTTTCTTAAAGCAAAGCTGTATCCATCAAATTCCATAATATTCTTTATGCAGTTACCAAGTATTTTATATTGAATTTGTTTGGATTGCAGGATTTTTTTTGTTTTTTCAAGCTTTGATGTTGAAATTATATATCTTCCTGTAATTTCCCCAAATAGTGCTTTTTCTTCGTCTTTGCAGAAAATAAGGTTGCCTTTAAAGCCTGTATTTCCATTTTTTATGCCTTCAAATACGGCTCCGAATAGTCCTCCTTCAGAAACATCAATGCATCCGCCGATTAGTTTGTTATCTCTTAATTCAAATATTGTTTCTTCAAGATTTTTTTCCAGATTAGAATCAGTTTTATCAATTTCTCCGCCAAGAAAATCATATAAAACTCTTTGATAAAGAGAGCCTCCTGTATTTGAATCATCTGTAATATGTTTACCCAATAAAATTACAGTTTCTCCTGTAGCAAAAGCAGCTTTTAATAGTTTATCAGGGGAGTCAGTATAGCCTATCATTCCTATTGTTGGAGTTGGGTAAACTCTTCTGTCAGGTGATTCATTATAGAAAGATACATTGCCGGAAACCACAGGAACTTCTGCCTCTCTACATGCATCCGCAATACCTTCCACTGATTTTACAAACTGGTAGGCAACCTCATCTTTTTCGGGATTTCCGTAATTCAGGCAGTCGGTCACTCCTAAAGGTTTAAATCCGCTGGAAATCAGGTTTCTATAGCATTCCCATACTGAATTTCTTCCGCCTTGGTATGGATTAAGGAAAACTTGTCTTCCGTTTGAATCAATCGTAAGTCCAACAACCCCGCCTTCTTCATGTATCCATATTCCAGCAGCGCCGGATTGTGCTGGTCTTAATGATGTTCTTGTTCCAACTGTATGGTCATATTGACTATAAACCCATTTTTTTGAAGCAAAGTTAGGATCAGAAACCATTTTTTCTATTGCTTCATTAAGAGGCATCTTTTTGTCAAGAGTTAAATTTCTGTATTCGTTTATATATTCAGGTTCTTCTTCGTTTAAAGTGTATTTTGGAGCTTCTGCAAGAATTTTCGGGGGAAGATTTGCAACTTCCTCACCATTCCAGAAAAGTCTATAACCTCCTGTTTCTGTGGTTTTACCTATAACGCTTGCAGGAATTTCATATTTTTTAGCGATATTAAGGACTTTTTCTACGCCTTCCTGCTCAAGGACGAAAAGCATGCGCTCCTGTGATTCGGAAAGCATTATTTCCCAAGGCTGCATGCCTGCTTCTCTTAGATGAATTTTGTCAAGATGAAGGTCCATGCCACATTCACCTTTGTAAGCCATTTCAGATGAAGAGGATAAAAGTCCTGCCGCTCCAAAATCCTGACAGCTTTGAACTTCTTTTAATTCAAGAATTTCAAGAGTGGCTTCAATTAAAACCTTTTTGATAAATGGATCGCCAACCTGAACGGAAGGTCTGTCTTGTTTTGAGTTTTCATTAAGTTCTTTGGAGGCAAACGAAGCTCCATGAATACCATCTCTCCCTGTATGAGAGCCTACAACAATTACAACTTTATTTGGTTCGGCTTTAGCTGAGCGGATTTTGTCTTTTTTCACAATTCCGACTGCCATAACATTTACCAGTGGAGAATCTGTATATGACTCGTCAAATCCAACTTCTCCTGCCACTGTAGGAACTCCGATACAGTTTCCGTAATGAGAAATTCCGCGAACTACGCCGTCAAAAATATGTTTTGAAAAATTATCAGTAATTTTACCAAATTTTAATGAATCTAAAAGCGCTATTGGTCTTGCTCCGATTGCAAGAATATCACGAATAATCCCACCTATGCCTGTTGCAGCTCCTTGAAAAGGTTCTACTGCTGAAGGGTGATTATGTGATTCAACTTTGAAAACTATCACATGCTCGCCAATCTGGATACCGCCTGCGTTTTCTCCGTAGCTCACAGCGCCGCCGGAAGGAAATTTTGATAAATATTTTCTGGAATGCATATATCCGCAGTGTTCTGACCACATAGCGGAAAACAAATATGTTTCCAGTTTATTTGGTTCTCTTCCAAGCCTGTTTTTGATTTCGGAGTATTCAAAATCTGTTAAGCCAAGTGCTTTATGTAATTCAAGTGTTTTTTGAGTTTGCATGGTTATATTTTCCCTGTGGATAGTAATTTTCCTTTGATTGCTGCCTCAATCATCTCGAAGAAAGCCCTTCCATCTATGTTTCCTGTTTCTGCGAAAATTGCCCTTTCAGGATGTGGCATTATTCCGATGATATTGTTTTCTTTGTCCCAAAGTCCTGCTATGTCTTTAGCAGAGCCGTTAGGATTGTTTTTGTATTTGAGAAAATCCATCTTTTTAGATTTAATTTCCTGTAAAGTCTTTTCATCTGCGATATATCTACCTTCTCCATGGGCTATTGGAAGTGTTATTTCTTTATTTTCAAACAAAAGGTCTGCTTCTTCGCAGATAAACTTTGTATTGTCGTTCACTGATAGTAGACCGGGAAGGAGTTTGGCTTCGCAAAGAATCTGGAAGCCGTTGCAAATACCTATTAAAAACCCTCTTTTTTTATTTACATAATCACTTAATGCCATTACAACAGGGCTAAATCTTGCCAGTCTGCCGGCTCTAATATAATCTCCGTATGAAAAACCGCCCGGCAGAAATACTACATCGTATTTATTCAGCGAAGTTTCATCGTGCCAAATAAAATCAGTTTCCCATCCGAAAAATTCGCAGGCGCGTTTTGTATCTAAGTCGCAATTTGTTCCCGGAAATACTATTATTCCTGTTTTTATAATTTGGGCTTTCATTCTTCCAAAAACCTTTCAACTTCGTAACTTTCAAGGACTGGATTTGAAAGAACGTCTTCGCAAATTTTGTTTAGTTTATTTCTTGCATCTAATTCATTGTTACCACTAACTGAAAGAGCAAAAAACTTTCCTACCTTAACTTCTGCGTTTTCTTCAAGTCCAGTTCTCTTTAAGACCGTATCTACAGCTGTACCCTGCGGGTCTCTTACGCCTTTTTTTAAAGTAACTATGATATCTGCCTTATATTTTTTCATATTGTTAGAATCTCCTAAAGTTTAAGCCCTAAAATATCTGCCAATCTTTTGTAAGAAGAAATTAAATCACCTTTTTCTTCTCTGTAAACATCTTTATCAAGGGATTCCATCGTCCCTTTAACCCAAAAACGGCAGGTGTCAGGAGAAATTTCATCAGCAAGTATGATTTCTCCTTCTGCTGTTTTTCCGAACTCCAGTTTGAAATCCACTAAAGTTACACCAAATGAATCCATATGTTCAGAAAGAACTGTATTAACTTCGAGAGCCGTTTGTTCAATTTCTGATAGTTCTTTTTCCTCTAAGATATCCATATAACGGATGTGTTCCCTGCAAAGTATCGGATCTCCAAGAGAATCGTCTTTCAGGTAAAACTCGCAAAGAGGCGGAGTAAAATTCATTCCCTTTTGAAATCCCAGCCTTTTACAAATCGAGCCTGCGGATTTATTCCTGACTACAACTTCCATAGGAATAATGTTTACTTTTTGGGCTTTTAAAGAAACATCATCTATAAAGGACACTATGTGTGTTTTTATATTGTGAGAGTGGAGTAATTCAAAAAAATATCGTGTGAAAGCAAGATTCACACGACCTTTATCTAGAAATACATCTTTTTTCTCACCGTTAAAAGCTGTAGCGTCATCCTTGAAGTATACAATGACTTCCTGTGGATTGTTTGTGGCAAATACTTTTTTTGCCTTGCCTTCATAAAGCATTGTTAGCATCATTTTCGGCACCTTTTTTATTTAAAAATAACGGTGTTTTTTCTCATCCATAATTTTGAAATTATCATGCATACACCCGTTAGTCAATAAATACTGTAGGTTTATAAATTAACTAATTCTTTAATAAATTAGATTAATATTGTTTAAAGTTAAAAATAGGCAATTTTTTAGTGTAAATTGTTTTTATTATTATATAGGATATTTATTTTGGGATATTTTTAAGGAAAGAGAGAAAGAGGAGGATAAAGGCTATGCCAGAGCCTTTAGGAAATTTACAGGGTATTAAACAAAATAAAATTAATAAAAATCAGCCAAAACAGGAAGATTTTTCTCTTAAATATGCAGCGAGTGTATTCAATCAGGATTCAAACGTTAAATCTAACGGCGATATTTTTAACACCGGCAATAAAAAACTGATTGATAGTTATAATGTGTTCAAAAAAGCTGTTTCGTCCCATGATAAGAAAAAAATTAGTGAGGCGGCTGATGATTTTACTGTGAATTCCTTAATGGAAGATTTAAGCGATGATGGCAAAATTAATCAATCAATATTGAAAAAAGGAAATAAATTTGGCAAATTGAGTCAAATTACAAACGATATTACTAAAGATGATCTGCTTAAAATTATTCTTAAAGCTGACAAAGCAGATGATGGTGTAGTTAACGGCTCTGTGATTTCTAATAATCAGGGATTACAGAAATATCTTGATATTGCTGATAACAAAAAAGAAGATAACAGCGTTCAAAATTATAATTCTTATCTCAAAACAGAAGGATATGAGCCTGCTCAAAACTATAATGTCTTTGATTCGATGAGTCCGTTGAGCGGTTTGCCTGTTTTAGGCTCTTTGGATTCTTCTTTGGATCCGTTTGGAATGGGTGAAATCCGCAACATGATGAGTGAAATTATTTATAATCCGAATGAATATGCTGATGTAAGCCGTAAAGATTACCAGTATTCAGTTAAACCTGACAGCATAGCTCAAGATGGCGCTACAGGAAAAGCTGTCTATAATGCTCTCGATCAAATAGGTGCAAAAGAATCAGACGGAAGTTACAAAAAGTTTACTCAGGGAAGAAGTGAAGCATGGTGTGCTGACTTTGTAAGCTGGGCTTATGAAAAAGCTAATGGCGGCAATTGCCCTTGGGGATATAGGGACAAAAAAGGTAATTATAAGGCTGCTGTAACAGAAATAGCTGACTGGGGACGCAAAAATTCTTTATTCAGAGAAAATAATCAACAATCCAGAAATAATTTAAAATCCGGTGATTTGATAACTTTTAAAAATTCAATCGGCAACCATATTGGAATGGTATCAAGGGTTGACAGGGATGCCAACGGCAATGTTACTGCAATTCATACCATTGAAGGAAATACCAGTGATAAAGTTGCAGAAAGAACTTATCCTGTCACAAATAGCCATATAGCCGGATTTATAGATATGAATAAATGGCAATCAGCCTCAAAAGCAGGATAGTTAGTAATATTTTATTTTTATAAAAAATGGACAAAAAATAAAAAGGGCTGAAACCCTTCTTAAAAAAGTATGCGCTATCCGCGATTCGAACGCGGGACCTCTCCCTTAAAAGGGGATTGCTCTACCGGCTGAGCTAATAGCGCATTTTTATTCAAACTTTTAATTAATTAGCAGCTTTTTGTCTGCACCTCAATTTATGTATTTAAATTACCAAGAGCATAATTTGAAGTCAAGTAAAAATCATCATATTTATAAGATTGTGTATGATTAAAGCTTGAAAATCAGGCATTAACTCCTGCTTCTCGTCTCAAAGGGCTATTCAGAATAATAGTTTGATCTCTATTTGCTCCGATACTTATTATAGAAATCGGTACTCCTATAATTTCTTCAAGTCTTTTGATGTATTTTTGCGCATTGATAGGAAGTCCGTCATAAGTTTTTATTTCTGAAGTTTCTTCCATCCAACCGTCTAAAGTTTCGTAAATTGGGTCAAAATATTTATGAAGACTGGTATTTGACGGATAATGTTCATAAATTCTTCCGTCTCTTCTGTCTTCATAACCTACACAAACTTTAATTTCTTCAAAAGAATCAAATACATCGAGTTTTGTCAACGCAATATCTGTCAAACCATTTAAAAGTGCGCTGTGTTTGGCAATTATTGTATCAAACCAGCCGCATCTTCTTTTTCTTCCAGTAGTAGTGCCAAATTCTGCGCCAATTTGTTGAAGTTTTTCTCCGTCGATATCTCCAAGTTCTGTTGCAAAAGGACCTTCTCCAACTCTAGTAACATAAGCCTTGAATACACCTACAACTTTGTCTATGAAAGTCGGACCTATTCCGCTTCCTATACAAGCTCCTCCTGCTATCGGGCTAGAACTTGTTACATAAGGATATGTTCCATGGTCAATGTCAAGCATAGTTCCTTGAGCGCCTTCAAAAAGAATATTTTTATTCTCTAAAACCGCTTGTCTTAACATTTCAACAGTGTCTTTTATGTAAGGAGAAAGAATTGCAGAATATTTTTTGCAAAATTCAATGATTTCCTTTTTGTCATGAGGAGCATATCCGTATGATTCCAGTAGTTTATTTTTCTTAGGCAAAACCACATCAAGTTTTTCTCTTAAAGTAGTTTCATCAAGGAGATCTTCTGCTCTTATTCCAACTCTGTCATATTTATCAACATAAGTAGGACCTATTCCTCTTTTTGTGGTACCGATTTTTTTATCTCCAAGAGTTGTTTCGTTTAATTCGTCTATGTCTATATGATAAGGAAGTGTTATATGCGCTGAAGTGCTTATGCATAAGCCTGAAGTATCAATGCCTTTTTCTTTTAACCCTTCTATTTCTTGATGTAAAACTTCGGGATTAATTACAGTTCCGCAGCCTATAATGCAGGTTGTACCTTTATACAGGATTCCTGAAGGAATCAGGTGGAATTTATACGTATGACCGCCTGTAACTACAGTATGCCCTGCGTTGCATCCGCCCTGATATCTAACTACCAGATCAGCATTTTCAGAGAGAAGGTCAATTATCTTGGCTTTTCCTTCATCTCCCCATTGTGCACCAACAACAATTACATTGGACAATGTTATATCTCCTTTTTTTGATTTTGATTTTTGGTGGCAGTAGCCATCTTTTATAAATACCCGCCATTTAGTATAAATAAAGCAAAATTTATGGTCAAATTTTTAGCATAAACTTTTTCTCAAATTGGCGGAAAGTTTGTGTGCCATAAGCCCTTCAATATTTGCCAAATTAGAAGAAATCCCGCATAAACTGTTTTGAGCTGCTTCTTTTGAAATTTGCTGATAAGTCTGGACTTTTATAAAATCAAGTACACTTAAACCGCCTGTGTATCTTGCAACTCCATTTGTTGGAAGGATATGATTGGTTCCACTGCAGTAGTCTCCAAAAACTTCCGCAGAATAATTGCCTATAAATAAAGAGCCATAGTTTATGTATTTATCTGTATCCTTTTCTGCATTTTTATAACAAATTTCAAGATGTTCAGGAGCTTTTTCATTAGCTATTTTCACAGCTTGTTCTATGTTTTCAACAAGAATTATAGTGCTTTTTGAAATAGATATAGAGGCTATTTCTTTTGTTTCAAGATTTTCCAGAAATTCATTTACTTTATCAATCACATCATGAGCAAATTTATCGGAAGTTGTAATTAAATATGCCCTTGCGTCAGGATCATGTTCGCATTGAGCAAGCATATCCACTGCTATAAAAGATGAAATTGCTGTTTCATCAGCTATAATCATAACTTCACTGGGACCTGCAAGAAAATCAATTCCGCAAACGCCATAAACTTCTTTTTTTGCCGCGGTTACGTATTTATTTCCCGGTCCGACTATTTTGTCTACTTGAGGAATTGTTTCTGTGCCGTACGCCATTCCTGCTATCGCCTGAACGCCGCCTATCCTGAAAATTCTGTCAGTGCCTGCAAGCTTGCAGGCTGTAATTGTAGCAGGCTGAATTTTGGGGCTGCAAACGATTACTTCTTTTACTCCGGCGACTTTTGCAGGAATTACGGACATTATTACCGAAGAAGGAAGCGGATAATTTCCTCCTGGAACATAAGCTCCGATTCTTTCAAGAGGAATTACTTTATGCCCGAGTTTTATTCCGTTCGCGTTTGTTTCTATATTTTTAATTACAGATAATTGGGCTTTTGCAAAGTTTCTTACGTTTTCTATAGCCTGTTTTAAAGAATCTTTTATTTCGTCAGAAGTTTCTTCATAAGCCTTTTCAATTTCTTCAGGAGAAACTTCAAGCTGAAACAAGTCACCATCGCCAAATTTTTTGCTGTATTTTTCTATAGCCTGTTTTAAAGAATCTTTTATTTCGTCAGAAGTTTCTTCATAAGCCTTTTCAATTTCTTCAGGAGAAACTTCAAGCTGAAACAAGTCACCATCGCCAAATTTTTTGCTGTATTCTTTTATAGCTACATCACCGCGATTTTTTACATCAGAAATTATTGAGGAAACTGATTCAATCCCTTCAAACTCCTGATATTTATAAAAATCTTCCGTTAATTCACTATATTTGATGAGTTTCATTTTTTATTTGCCTATTTTCTTCGTGAAGATAGATGGTTTTTGACATCTTCAAGAGTAACGCCATATTTCACCATCAAAGTCATTACAAAATACGTTAAATCAGAAACTTCCCATATTAATTCGTCTTTATTTGCTGCTGTAATTACTTCAAAAGCTTCCTCGTTTATTTTACGTTTAAGAAAAAGCTCATCATTAAAGAGTTTTGTGGTAAAGGAATCAATAGGAAGTTCTTTAAACCTGCTTTCAAGGACTTTATACAGTTCGTCAAGGTCAAAATCTCTTTCGCCAAAACAGGTTGTACTTCCTGTATGGCAAGCAAATCCTGTTTGTTCTACAATATATAGCAAAGTATCCCTGTCGCAATCATATTTTACTCTTATTATCTTTTGTGTATTGCCCGAAGTTTCTCCTTTTACCCAGAGAGATTTTCTTGAACGGGAAAAATAAGTTGCTTTTCCTGTCTTAAGAGATTTTGTAACCGCGTCTTTATTGCTATAAGCAAGCATTAAAACTTCTTTTGAATTGACATCCTGAACAACTGTAGGAATAAGTCCTTTTCCTTTGTCAAAATCAAGGAGAGAAGTATAAGCTTCTTCCAGATCAATTTTTCCTGTATAGATACCCATACCAAGTTGACAGCCTGCGCCAATTTTATCAAGTTCGATTATTTCTTCAACAGAACTTATTCCGCCTGCGGCAATAAGCTCTTTATCGGTAATTGAGCGGATGTGTTTTATTGCCTCAACATCAGTTCCGCCCATCATTCCTTCTCTTTCGACGATAGTATATAAATAGCCGGAACAAAGATTGTCAAAACGTCTTACAAGCTCTTCTGCCGTATTTGAAGTTTCTGTTTGCCAACCCTGTGTTACAACTTTTCCCTTGTTGGTATCAATCGCCAGAAGCACTTTTTCTTGCGGAAGCTGGCTCAAAAACAATTCTGATGCGGCTGTTCCTATAATAATTTTTTTAGCACCATAAGAAAGAATTTCTTTAGCTTTTTCAATGGTTCTGATCCCACCGCCAACATGGCAGTCAGCAACCTTACAAAGCTCTTTTATCAGGTCGGTATTGTTTCCTTTGCCCATCGCAGCATCAAGATCAATAACCGCTATCTCGCCAAAACGCCCGAAATATTCCGCAAGTTCAAAAACATTTTCTCTTTCAAGAATTTTTTCTTTTCCTTGCTTTAATTGGACTGCTTTTCCGTTCATTATGTCTATACTTGGAATAATCATTTATAATCCTTTCTTTTCCACACCTTATTTTAATCTGGTAGGAACCCCTTTATTATACAGAAAATTCTTTAAATCATTAATTTTAACGGTGTCAAAATGGAAAATTGAAGCCGCAAGTGCTGCATCAGCTGCTCCTTGTTCAAAAACTTCGCTAAAATGCTCCATGCAAGGACCGGCTCCTCCTGAGGCAATAACAGGAAGATTTGTATTTAAAGAAACTGCTCTTGTCAATTCTATATCAAAGCCATTCTGTGTTCCGTCAGCGTCCATTGAGGTAAGCAAAATTTCTCCTGCTCCAAGTTTTTCAACTTCTTTCACCCAATCAAGAACTTTCCATTCTGTTTTTTTAGTGCCCGCATTAATATAAACAAACCATTCATTATTTTCTTTTTTAGCGTCAATAGCAATAACTATGCATTGAGAACCGTATGCCTGCGATGCTTTTTTGATGATTTCAGGATTTACAACAGCAGCTGTATTCAAAGAAGTTTTATCTGCACCCGAAAGAAGTATTTTTCTGATGTCATCAAGTGTTCTAATTCCGCCGCCAACAGTTAAGGGAATGAAAACCTGTTTTGCTACTTTTTCAACTACGTTTCGCATTGTATCGCGACCTTCATTAGTTGCGGTTATATCAAGAAAAACTATCTCATCAGCGCCTTCTTCCGAATATCTGGCAGAAAGACTTACCGGATCTCCGGCATGTCTGAGGTTTAGAAAGTTTACTCCTTTTACGGTTTGTCCGTCTTTTACGTCAAGACAGGGAATTATTCTTTTTGCCAGCATATTTTTTTACCCAAACAAATTAACAAAGTTTTAAACTTATTTTATTATAACCCAAAGCCAAGAATCCCAAACCACTTCATTTAATACAAATATTAAGAAAATATTATAAAAATATGTTTTCTTTTTAAAAATCATTATAGTTTTAATAGAGATTACTTAATAATAAAAACGACAACATGCCTATAAATTAATTAATCAGTAATATTTTTTAGTTTATTTTGTAGTAAAAATATATCCATGTTGGTAATATCCAATGCAAAACGCATATAGGAAAGTACTTTTAGACTTGTAAAATTTTATTAAGAAGTTTCATAAAGTATATATTAAATCAAAAAACTTCGTGTGAAAATATAAAAATTATATAATGTAGTATTTAATATTTATTTAACAAATTTCCGAATCAAAATTTAATAAGGTATAAATTATGAATAAAAAACCGCATATAAATGATGAAAATGAGCAGTTGAAAAATGTTAAATACAATTGTGCTATTAATAAAATATCAGCTAAAAGCAATAATATAAAAGCTATGATGAAGTTTAAATACTTAATTTATAAATTAGAACGCACTTGTTCCCAGAATAAATTTTTTCTTTAATTTTTTTCTATCCATCGTCTAAAGAATTCAAATCCCACTTCTCCGCTTTTTTCAGGGTGAAACTGAAACGCAAAGATGTTTTTATACTCTATTGATGCTACAAAATCCATATAATAATCTGAATATGCAGAAATTATTTCTTTATTTTCTGGAACAACGTGATAAGAATTTACAAAATAAACATAATCGTTTGTTAAAACAGTATTATTTGTTGTAATTTTCAGTTCATTCCAGCCTATTTGAGGAACTTTTCCTTCAGTAAATTTAACTACTTTGCCGGGAAATATACATAATCCTTTTATCCCGGGAGCTTCTTCGCTTTCTTCAAAAAGTACCTGTATCCCAAGACAAATTCCCAGAAAAGGTGTGCCCGAGTTTATTTTATGTGTCAAAGCTTCTGTAAGACCTTTTGAATTTAATGATTTCATAAATTGCCCGAAATGTCCTTGTCCCGGGAGAATAATTTTATCTGCTTCAAGAATATCTTCTTTTTTTGCAGTTAAATTATATGTATATCCTAGTTTATCAAGGATATTGGTTACGCTTTTAAGGTTTCCACCACCGTAATCTAAGACTATTAAACCGCTCATGTTTTATATTACCCCTTTTGTTGAAGGTAATGATTCAGCGTGTTCTTTGTTTATACTGCAAGCCTGTTTTAATGCCCTTGCAAAACACTTAAATATAGATTCAATCTTATGATGAGGATCTTCTCCGTCAAGAAGTTTTATATGCAGAGTCAGCATTCCTGTAGTGGCAAAACTTACAAAGAAATGCTTAACAAGAGCTGTTTCAAGATCACTTGTTATTTCTTCCTGAATATTTGCAGTAAAACCGCAGAAAGGTCTTCCGCTTAAGTCAATGGAAACCTGCGTTAATGCTTCATCCATGGGGATAAGCATAAATCCGTAACGATTAATTCCTTTTTTATCGCCGAGAGCTTTTTTGAAAGCTTCTCCCAGAGAAAGAGCAACGTCTTCAACTACGTGATGAGGGTCTTTATCCAATGAATTTGCTGTTATATCAAGATCAAAATACCCGTGATAAGCAAGCTGATCAAGCATATGATCAAAGAATTTTATGCCGGTATTGATATTTTTAACGCCTGTACCGTCAATATTGAGGTTTATTTTTATTTCTGTTTCGAGGGTTTTTCTCTCAACTGTTGTTGTTCTCATAATTTATCTCCGTTTATTTTTTTATTATAAATAAAATATCTTTTGTATTTAACAGTTTTCACAAAAGTTATATAAGGTACCATTCTCCTGGATCTTCTGCGACCAATGTTAGAGAATCATGTAAGCTTCGTAATTCACGAGTTGATTCACCATTAATAGTCCCAGACTTGATTACTCTTACTGTAAGTTTATTATTTCCTGAAGCCCATCTTACATTAACTTTACCTATTTCGGGTAGTTCTACTATCGAATTACCTCCAGAAGTATCGTAATTAATTAAATAATCACTAGATTGGACAAAATAAGGACTGTCTTCGAATGTTTTTGAAACTATATTTTGTGATTCAGGTATGTTAATTAATTTATCAGCTCTTATCCATCCAGTTCTCGGATAGGTTTTTATTGTACGAGTTATACTTATACTTACTAGTTTGCCGAGCTGGTCTTTATTATTCCAAAACCTACAAAGCCTATCATCACTTATAAGAGTTTTTCTAAACGCTTCATATTTTTTTTTCAACTTAGAAATTTTTTCTAGATTTTTACCTGGTAATTCATCTGGTTTTTCATGAAGAAAAGCAAGAATAGGAATATTTTGTTGTTTTGCATATAAAAATTCTTTTTCTGTATATCCAATGCCATCATTAGCACAAGAACCATAGCGACCGCCCAAAATTATAACGTAGTAATCACAATTGTCTATAACACTTTTTATAAATGACCATTGGTTTTCGTCAGATGCAGGAAATAATTCCATTCCTACAGGAATACAGCCTGATTCAAGAAGTGCCTGAATTACCTCACTTCTTTCTTCTTTTAAATCTTCATAGGTTGAACTAACAAAAACCTGATACTTTTTATCCATAAAAATTAAATTCTCATATATCATATTGCGACAGATTTATTTAACAATTTTACAACATCTTCTGTATTTAGAAGCACTTCTTCGGCGCCGTATTCAATAAGTTTTTCTTTGAGTTCAGGGCTTTTATCCTGAGGAGGAAGCACTCCTATAGCTTTCACACCTGCTTTTTTTGCAGAAATCATGTCATCATGGGTATCTCCAAGATAATAAGCGTTTTTCGGAGAAGCTATATTTAGAATTTTAAGTAATCCGTCAGGCTCTGGCTTGTGTCTACCTGCAGAAAGATCTTCCATTGCAATCACGGAATAGAAATAATCTTCCAGTTTCCATCTTTTAAGCACAAATTCCGCTTCCTGCTTTGGTCTGCCTGTAAATATCGCCAAATCATAATCTTTTGCCAGATTTTTTATAATTTCAGGTGAAATCAAAATTTCTTCATTCAAAATAAATCCATCGCCGTTGTTTCCAAAATATAATTCCTGAAATTTATCTATAATTTGGTTTTTAGGAATCATAATTCCTGAATTTTTCAGCAAATATTCGGTTAAATCCCAATCATTGTTTAAACCGCCAATATTTTTAGCCTGCTGAATCTCTTTAGGTGAAATATCTTTACCCGAAAAGTGTCTGTAAGTTTCTTTTATTGCCATACGATAGGAATTTCTTATATCTACAAGCACACCATCAACATCAAAAATTATCAAATCCCTTGGTTTAAGGGACTCAAGAATATATTTAGTATCTTCGACCGCCGGTAATGTTATTCTGAGACAATTTTCAAGATGCTTTGTTTTTCCGCAATTTTTGACTTTTATGCCTGCATTTAAAAGTTTTTTGTAGACAAAATCAGCCTTTTCCCCAAAATCAACGAGCAAAAAATTTGCATTGCTTGGATAAACTTTCACAGCAAGTTCTTTTAACCCTTCAGTAAGGAGTTGTTTTGATTCCCTGACTTGAGAAACTACATAATTTAAGTATTCTATATCATCAAGTGCGGCTAAAGCGGCTTTTACAGCAGCGATATTTACACTGTAAGGTTTTATAGCTTTCTTTATATGTATGATATTTTCTTTGTTTGAAATTATATAGCCGAATCTTAACCCTGCAAGCCCGAAATCCTTAGACATAGAACGTGTTATAAAGATATTGGGATAATTTTCAATTAAATCTATAAAAGATTCATCCGCGTAACTGACATATGTTTCATCAATTAAAATATACTTTTCTTTTGCGACTTCAAGGACTTTAAGCATGTTTTCACTGGAAATAGCTTCACCTGTTGGATTGTTAGGTGTGGTAATTATGATTAATTTTGTTTTTTCGTCAATATTTTTAAGTATTTCTTCAATAGGAAATTCAAATTTCTCTGTGTAATTGATTTCCTGATAAGTGCATCCAAGAATATTAGCATAGATTTTAGGCATTACAAAGCTGGGAGTTACAGCTAAAACCTTATCATCCTGCTCGACAAATGTGTCAAAAATATAATTTATAGCCTCATCAGCCCCGTTTGCCTGCAAAATCATAGCAGGATCAATATTATTAAAACTTGCAAGTTTGTTTACGACATCACCATAAGCAGGGTAGTATTTTATATCTTCCGCAGTTATATTTTGGAGTGCATTTATGACTTTTGGCGATGGTCCCATTGTATTTTCGTTTAAATCAAGCTTTAACTTGTATTCGTCTAGAAATAAAGGAATATCATAGCCTTCAATGTTTAAAATACTCTTTCTTGGGGAAGTCATCAGCGGGTACCTTTTTATTCAGTAGCATTATCCAGCTTTTTTTCGGGTTCGTTCAATGGATTAACATTTACCCCGTGAGCTGTTTTGCCCCAGTCCATTGTTCTTTTGGAGAAAATTATTTTGAATACAATAAATGAAACAACGGGAACCCAAACTATAAACATATAAAACATGGTTTCAATAGCTTGTTTTATAGCAATTAAAAGAGAAAGCCTTTTATATTTTCTTAAACTGTAAACCAGTCCTGAAACAAAGAATAAAGCAATTGCCGGAATAATTGACAAAGTGACAAGAATATTGTTTTCTACACCTTTTATAAATTTAAATCCTTGAATGCAATACTCTGAAACAAGCCATATCGGAAGGATAAACTCGGCTATATATGCCCACATATCAATACTTACCCTGAATGAAATTTCTTTTGAGCATAATACATCAAGAAAATAATCAAGATAGCGTCTTATGCTTCCTTCTACCCACCTTCTGCGTTGTCTTAAAAGAGGCAAAAAACTTATTACACCTTCTTCGTAAACATTTACATCAGGACACAGTCTTATATCCCAGCCTTTCAAGTGAAGTCGCGTGGAAAGATCAAGATCATCGGTTAATGTGAAATTATTCCAGCCGTTAATTGCAATAAGCGCTTCTTTTTTAACGAGTTGTCCATTGCCTCTTAGTTCAACAGCACCTTTAATGCAGTCACGTCCGAGTTGAAAATGAGTATCAAGTGCGTATTCATTATCTTGACACCTTGTTAAGAGATTAAAATCTTTGTTGCTAATAATTTTTCTGGCCTGGGCTGCGCCTACATCAGGATCAGCAAGATATGGAACAATTTTTTTTAGAAAATTCGTTTTAACTCTTGCATCCGCATCTAACACACAAATAACATCGCCTTTTGTTAAAGGTAAAATTTCATTTAGTACTGCTGATTTTCCAGGGAAAGCAGCTTTATCCCTGATATGACAACTTAAATTTTCATATTCGGCAGATAATTGTTCAAGGACTTTAGCGGTATTATCAGTACTTCTGTCATCTATAATAATGACCTCAAAATGTTCATATTCTATAGCAAGAACATTATTGATAGTGTCTTTTATAACAAATTCTTCATTGTGAGCAGGAATTAAAATACTTACAAAAGGCTTATATTCTCTTTTCTCTGCTTCTATCTTTTCAAAAAGTCCTTTTTTAATAAGTTTACGCTTTTTTCTTTTTTGGTGATACTGTGCTGCTTGAATTAAAAGAGCATATAAAACCATAACTCCAAGTAATATATAAATAGGTGAAGGTATCGGGACATATTTTTGCAAGATTATTAATACAGCCCAGGACAGAATAATTAATATTCCCAATACAAATCTGTCCTTCAAATTTTTCACCTCAAATATTTATATACATTCAAGTTAATTGTAGCATTTACTAATAATATTGCAATCTTGAAGAGTATTCTCTCAAAACCTCTGCAGCCTTTTTGCTTCCCTGAATTTTTTTTGCCATTTCTTTGAATTTTTCAGCATTATGTTTATATTTGGGTTCGGATATTACTTTTCTAAGTGAATCAGCAAGTTTTGCAGGTAAAAGTTCATCGTAGCTAATTGTTAAAGCTACTTCCATTTCTTTCATTCTTGATGCATTGTTCTCTTGCTCAATTTGTTTTGCGTCAGGAATTATTACAGAAGGTTTACCAAGAGTTAAGAGCTCCATGGCAGTACTGTGACCTGCTTGAGTTATAACAGCATCTGCGGCTTTTAGATAAGGTGCAATATTGGGAACCATTTCTTTTATGTTTACATTTATTGGAGCATCTAGAGCTTCAAAGCTTGTAAATACATCAAAATGCACATCAGGCATAATTTTAGCTGTTTCAATAATTTGGTCAAAAAGGGGTTTTCTGTATTCGTGACCGCCAAGTGTTGCAACAACATACTTATCGCCTGGTTTATCTATAGGAATAATTTCATTATCTTCAAATGCAACCAATGGTCCGACAAATCTTGTTCGCTTCATAACCTTGTAATTATGGCTTAAATTTGGGAGACAAATCGTACAAGGCGGAGGAAAATCAGGAATCATAATTTCTTCTGCAGAACTAAGCCATGTTTTCATAACCCAGTCAAATGATCTCCCGAATACTCTTACAAGAGCGGTGTCCTGCTCGAAAAATGGGTAAAATGCGCTCTGGTTTGTTATAACAACACAGGGAAGTCCAAGTTTTTCTGCCGCCATTACAGGCGCTAGTCTTCCGTCTGCGACAACACAGGATGCCCTGCTCTCTCTTATTATGTTTATTTCTTTTTTTACAATGCTGTTAAAAGTATAAGCCCAAGAGTGATTTTTGATTATGGTTTTTTGTACGTTAAATTCCCCTTGCTCTCCGATAAGTTTTAATTCTTGAGGAAGCTCAACACAAGGATAACCTGCATATTTAAATCTTTCCAACGCATAACCATAAGTTCCGACTAATATTTCATTTTTTGGAAACTGTGTTGCGATAGCCAGAGCTCTGCTTGAATGTCCGTAGCCTTCGCTGCTTATTGAAAGATAAACTTTATGAGTCGGGTTTAATTTTTTTTTCTTTAAAAACTTATATGCATTGAAAAACGACACTTTTGAATATTACTCCCTGAGCTTAATTTTATTATTGTTTGAAAGCTCTTCTATTTTTTAAAAT
>Ga0209212_1003379_pt1 | contig 21147 bp, 21 predicted proteins | sample RifGroC2_FD_183996 | JGI IMG/M metagenome (GOLD analysis project Ga0209212, IMG submission 183996) | Groundwater microbial communities from Rifle, Colorado, USA - Groundwater C2 (SPAdes) (version 2) | ecosystem: Environmental > Aquatic > Deep subsurface > Groundwater | place: Rifle, Colorado... | reverse complement strand
GGCGCTGATCCTGGTCGGCGAGGATGAGCAGAGAAAGGACTCCTTGCAGCAGTTGGCGCGGCAAGTCGGCGTGGCGGAGGCGGTGGTCTTTGCCGGCCGGATCCCGCGCGAAGAGATGAAGGACGCCCTCTGCAGCCTGGATCTCAACGTGAGCGCCTTTCGAAACGAAGGGTTCGGGCTGAGCGTGGTCGAGGGGCTGGCCGGCGGAACGCCGTTCGTCGGCTACCGTGCGGGAGGGTATCCGGAGATTGTCAGCGCTGCCGAGGCCGGTTGCCTGGTCGATACGCCGGACCAAATGGCGGGGGCGATCGCCGGAATGCTCCGGGACCCGCGGCACGCCGCCCCCGCGACCGGCAGCGCCTGCAGGGAGATCGCGGCGCGCTTCAGCCTGGCCAGCATGGTCGATGCCTACCTGGCGCTCTATCTTGCAATCAACGGGAGGTCTTGATGTTTTCGGTTTCAGTCGTCATTCCGACCTACAACGGCCGTGAATTGCTATTGAAAAATCTCCCTCCGCTGTTCGAGGCGCTGGCGCGTGTCGCTGCCGACTGGGAAGTCATCGTGGTCGACGACGCCGGCAGCGACGACTCCGTGCAACTGCTGCGAAGTCGGTTTCCGAGCGTCATCGTCATCTGCAACGAGCAAAATCTAGGCTTCGCCGAAACTACGAACCGCGGCATCCGTGCCGCCCGGTATGACATCGTCTTCGCGCTGAACAACGACGTGCTGGTCGAGGCCGATTCCCTGGAAAAGATGCTCCCGCGTTTTCGCGACCAGACCGTTTTCGCCGTTACCCCCAACGTGCTTGATCCCGCCACCAACAACCAGCAGGCGATCTTCAAGCTGCGCCGGGGGGTGTGCTGGTTTCGGGACATCTCCCTTCCCGAGCCCCCCGCCGGCGGCGAGGTGCGGCTCTTCTTCGCCTCCGGCGGTTCGAGCTGCTACGACAGGAAGAAGCTCCTTGCCTTGGGCGGGTTCTCGACGCTCTACTCCCCCTTTTACGTCGAGGACGTGGATCTTTCCTACCATGCCTGGAAAAGGGGGTGGCAATGCGTCATGGAACCGTCGGCCACCGTTTGGCACCCGGTAAGCTCCACCATACGCAAGTACCATCACCGGAAAAAGATCAAGTTCCTGATTGCCAGGAACAAGCATGTCTTCATGTGGCTGAACGTCACCGATCCGGTGATGATCAGCGCGTATTTCCTGTTTCTGCTGCCGTCGCTGGTCTGGGACGTGCTTTCCTTCCGGAAATACAAACTGGTCGGGATGTTCATGGCCATCCCGCGGATTCCCGCGCTGCTGCAGGAGCGCAGGCGTCGGCGGCCCGGGTTCACCCAGAAAGACCGAACGATCATCGAGCTGGTGCGCTAGCAGCCGATATCCAGGGCTCTGGATCTTCAGCCGCAGGTCGATCCCCCGGGAGGGGGCTCTCAATCGTGGCAGCTGGGGCATGGTCGTGATCGTGCGCAATTGAACTGGTTCAACGGAGCAGGCGATGGCAGATTACAAAATCCTCGAATGGGACAGCGATTTCTTCGGATTCACTGTGGCAAGGGTGGTCCCGGCCCGGCTAGACCATGATAGGCTCGGCGTCTGCCTGGCACGGATGAAGCAAAGCGGCGTCCGCCTTGCTTACTGGGCTTCGGATCCTGCAGACCATGCTTCGCAGCAGAGCGCCGGGCGACATGACGGCTTCCTGGCCGACAGGAAGGTGACCTATGCCGCGGATGCGGGCCGGATCCTGGCCGCCATACCAGCGGCAATAGGTGATTCCAACCCGGCAGTGGAAGAGTACAGAGGCAGCGAGGTGACTCCGGAACTCGAACGGCTTTCGCTGCAGGCAGGCGTTTTCTCGCGTTTCAAGGTCGATCCGAGGATTCCTGCAGGGAAGTTCGTCGAGCTCTACAAGATCTGGATCAGGTCTTCGGTCCAAAGGGAGAACGCCGAGTTGGTCTACGTGGTCCGCCACCAAGGGGCGATTGCCGGGATGGTGACCGTAGGGGAGAAAAACGGCAGGGCCGACATCGGCCTGATCGCGGTGGACGACGCCCTGCGCGGCAAGGGTGCCGGCACGGCGCTGGTGCACGCCGCCCGGGACTGGGGCGTCGGCAGGGGTTTCGACCAAGCGCAGGTGGTCACCCAGGGGGACAACGCCCCCGCCTGCCGGTTCTATGAGAAGTGCGGCTACCGAGTAGACCTGGTGGAAAATATCTATCATTTCTGGATCTAGCCATGAAATCGGAGGTGGTACCCCATGCATGTCGTTATCTTTTTCATTCGGCTTCAGTTCAGCCTCCTGGCTCGGATGTTCACTCGTCTCGATATGAGGTTGCCGGACACAAGCAACGGAATGTGTATCAACTACCGCCTCGTTCTGGCGAAGTCGTGTTGAGGTCCTCGGGGAGCCGAGGTGCCTTCGTGCCAAGTCGTCGAGTGGGAATCTGATTTGGGGAGTACACGGTTCAGCAATGAAAATATCCATTCCGTTCAATAAGCCGTATTTCACCGGCCGGGAAACCGAATACATCCGGGAATCGGTAGCCTCTGGCAAGATCTCCGGCGACGGCGTCTTTACCGCGAAGGTCCACCAGTTCTTCGGGGAGCGCTACGGCTTTGCCAAGTCGCTCCTGACCACCTCGTGCACCGATGCCCTGGAGATGGCAGCGATCCTTTGCGGCATCGAGCCCGGGGACGAAGTCATCGCGCCAAGCTACACCTTTGTCTCGACAGTAAACGCCTTTGTCCTGAGAGGTGCCAAAATAGTCTTTGCCGACAGCGAGGCCGCCACCCCCAACCTGGACGTTGACGGTCTGGAGAGTCTGATCACCCCCAGGACGAAGGTGATAGTCCCGGTGCACTACGCCGGCATGGCCTGCGACATGGATCCCCTGTGCGAGCTGGCGCGTCGGCACGGGATCCTGGTGGTGGAAGACGCGGCCCAGGCCATCGACTCGTACTACAACGGCAAGCCGCTCGGCTCGCTGGGTCAACTCTCCGCGTTCTCCTTCCATGAAACCAAAAACATCATATCCGGTGAAGGTGGCATGCTGGTGGTCAACGACGCGGATCTCTCGGCGCGGGCCGAGATCATCAGGGAAAAAGGGACCAACCGCTCGGCATTTTTCCGTGGCGAGGTGGACAAGTATGGCTGGGTTGACATCGGATCTTCATTTCTTCCCTCAGATATCGTCGCCGCCTTTCTTTTCGCGCAACTGGAACAGATCGATCAGATCCAGGCAAAACGGATGACGTTGTGGTCGCGCTACTTCGAAGCGCTGCTGCCCCTGGAGCATAGGGGCGACCTGCGTCTCCCCGTGGTACCGGGATACGCAACCAACAACGCGCATATGTTTTACCTTCTCTGTGATTCTTTGAAAACTCGCACCGCATTGATCGATCACCTCAAGTCAAAAGGGATCCTTTCGGTGTTCCATTATCTTTCCTTGCACAAGAGCCCCTACTACCATGGAAAGCATGACGGGCGCGCATTGCAAAATGCAGACAGGTACAGTGACTGCCTGGTTCGGCTCCCGCTATATTACGACCTTTCCGATGCCGACATGACCCTGATCATCGAGGCCATTTTCGAGTTCTACAGCCAGCGCCGTGGTGCCGTCAAATGCTAGTCGTCAAAGCGCTATATCGCCACCTGCTGAGTATCCTGCGTTACCATGCCGCCGATTATGACAAGGCGCTGTATTACGCCAGAAGGTCCGCCGCCAGTTACATAAAATGCAAGACGGTCTTCAGTTCAAAACTGCTGGAGCGCCATATTGAAAGGTGCGCCGACAGAATGCTCCCGCCGAACCTGGCAAAGAATCTGCCGCCGCGCGATGACAACAGCATCGGCATACTGGCGTCGACCATCTTTGATGTCGGCGGTCACACGGAGTGCTTGATGCGGTTCTCGGAATCGTTTCATGCCGAATACGACCTGCACCTGTTTTTGACCAACACCAGCGGCGACTCAAGCGTCGAGGCAAAAACCAAGTACGGCTACCTGAAGACCATCCTGCAGATCACCTCAATCGATGCCGGCAAGGGGGGCTTTGGCGCGAAGATAGCCTCACTGATAGAATCGATCCTCGCCTCCAGGGTCAAAATGCTGTTCGTGTACATGCATATGGACGACGTCATCTCCTGTGCGGTCCTGGCCTACCTGGCCAAGTACACGGAGGTCAAGATCGTGTTTTTCAATCACGGTGACCATACCTTTTCGCTTGGCTTCGAGTCGACCGACCTGATCATCGAACTGCGCAAGCAGGGCCAATTCATCACCCAGCAGTACAGGAAGAAGCAAAACACCGCCCTGATACCGCTGCAGGGCGTCAGGAGCGACAAACTGCGTAGCTATACGGCCGAAGAGCTGCGTGCCAAGAGGCAGGAGCTCGGGCTGTCAATGCATGACCTGGTTTCTTTGAGCGGGTTCTCCAGCTATAAAGTGTTCAAAGACAAGAAAAATGCCTACCTGCATCTGATAAAAAACCTGCTGATGAGCGAGAGCAGGTGCAAGCACATCCTGGTCACCGAGATTTCAGAAAAGGAGCGAGGCGCCATCAATAAGGTTTTTCAGGGCAGCGAGCACCTTTTGGAGCGGCTGATCATAATCGACAGGGTGGTGGAATTCGATCTGCTGCTGCAGGTCGCGGACGTGTTCATCGATAGTTTCCCGCTGGGAAGCGCTCTGGTCCATATCGATGCCATCAGAAATAGGCGCCCGACCGTGATAAAGAAAAACAGCCGTAACGAGCTTTATACCTTCTACAACTACCTATACGACGATTATGAATATGCAGTTGAGAGCGTCGAAGAGATGCTGGAGAAAACCTTGTTCCTGCTCAGGAACAAGGAGGAGCGGCGGTGCGTAGCCGAAAGATGCTATCAGCACTACCTTGATACCTACGAGTTCGACACTATCAAGTCGCAATACAGGCTGCTGATCGACAACCACCAGTCATTGAGCCGGTTCTATACCGCCTTGCCTGCCGGATATGTCTGTAAGATAGCGTGCAATGCATGAAGCGCTTCTTATTGTTGAGCCGAAACTCCGCTCGCCGAGCGACCTAAAGGAAGAATGAACCAGCAACCGCGCAATATCCTGATCATCAAGCCGGGCGCCATCGGCGACCTGCTGCACATCACCCCGGTGGTGCGGGCGCTGCGCGGGCTTTATCCTGCCGCAACGGTCACCATCATGGTCAGCTCCCGGGTCACCGCCTCGCTCTTCACCGATAATCCCATGGTGGCCGACGTGGTGGTTTTCGAAAAGAAGGGGGAGCAGCGCACCTGGGGCGGCGTGCTGGCGCTCTGGCGCCGGCTGCGGACCAGGAAGTACGACCTGGTGCTGAACTACCAGCGCAGCAACATCAAGGGGTGGGCCCTGGTGACCGCGGCGCTCCCCTGCCGGGTGCTGGTTTATCACAAGACACGCGGCAAGGTAATTCATGCTATCATGGATCATTTGCGTCCCCTGGCGACGCTAGGCGTCGACCCGGAGACGGCAGACCGGACGCTCGATTTCTTCCCGTCAATTGCCGACCAGAAGTATGCCGAGCGCTTCATGAAGGAGAACGGCCTGGTCGGCAAGCGGCTGGTCGCCTTCAACCCCGGCACCAGCGCTCCGAGCAAGTGCTGGCCCATCGAGCGCTTCGCCGAGCTGGGCGACCGTCTGGCGCTTCAGCATGGCTGCGCTGTCGTGGTGCTGGGGAGCCGGGACGAGGCGCCGCTGGCGGCGGCGATCCGAGAGGGGATGAAGCAGCCGATGCACGATCTTTGCGGCTGCTCGCTGGGGGAACTCGGCGCGCTGCTTCAGCGCTGCGAGTTCCTGGTCACCGGCGATACCGGGCCGATGCACATCGCCGCGGCGGTCGGGGTCAGGGTGCTCGCCCTTTACGGCCCGATCAGCCCGGTGCGCAGCGGTCCGGTGGGAAGCGGGCACCGGATCGTCATGCACGAAGAACTGGATTGCTGCCCCTGTAACAGCTTTGATTGCAAGAACCGGACGTTTAGGCTCTGCATGGAGAGGATCACCGTGTCCGAGGTAGAGCAGGTGGCGGCGGAAATGTTAATTAACAGTACGACGAGGGGTGAGTGAAGCATGCATGTAGACGAATTGAAACTGGCAGACCTGTGTGAGAATTTCAGCCGCTTGATCACCTTCTGGCATACCGACCCGGCAGACTATGCACAGGCGCGTGGTGAACTCCACCCCACGGCAATGGAACTGGCCTGGCGCAATTACTCACTTTGGCACGAGGAGGACAAGGCCCGGCGCACCGACGTGGACGACGCCATGATCGCGCAGGTGAAGCGCAACATCGACCGGTTCAACCAGCAGCGCAACGACCTGATCGAGCGGCTGGACGAGACGATCCTCGCCTGGCTGGAGCCGCAATGCGACTTCGGGGAGCATCTGCCGATCAACTCCGAAACCCCCGGCAGCATCGTCGACCGCATCTGCATCATGTCCCTGAAGGTGCACCACATGAGGGAGGATGCCGAGCGCGACGACATCGACGAGGCGCACCGTCAACGTTCACTGCAAAAGCTGGCTACGCTGCGCGAGCAGCGGGCGGACCTGGAACTGGCGCTGCAGCGGCTGCTGGACGATTACCTGGCCGGGGCGAAAAGGATGAAGCTTTACCGGCAGTTCAAGATGTACAACGACCCGACCCTGAATCCGGAACTGTACCGTCAGGCAACCGCGTGATGTAAAGGGTAAGCGGTAACCGCGTAGCCTCCCGGAAACGGCAGACGTCCGGGCGGTCAAGCCTCAGTTCGGGTAGTATTGCCGAAGCGGCCCGGTTTCCCGTATTACCTTGGTGTACCGAAGGGTATGAATTGGAAAGCGGTAGCAGGTGTGGGGCGACAATGTTTTTAAGCCGTATGCTGCAATCTAAAAATTCGCTATAACGGATTGGAGGTACACATGGCAAAGATACTGGTTACCGGCGCTGCAGGATTCATAGGGTACCACCTGTCGAAGAGGCTTCTCGCCAAAGGGTGCGAGGTGGTCGGTCTCGACAACCTGAACGACTACTACGAGGTCACTCTGAAAGAGGGGCGGCTGGCCGGGCTGGAAGGACAACCGGGCTTTCGTTTCGTCCGGATGAACCTGGAAGACCGGGACGGCATCGCCCGCCTGTTCGCCGCCGAGCAGTTCGACAGCGTCGTCAACCTGGCGGCCCAGGCGGGGGTGCGCTACTCCATCCAGAACCCGTACGCCTATATCGACAGCAACATAAGCGGATTCATAAACATCCTCGAAGGGTGCCGGCACAACAAGGTGGGGCACCTGGTGTACGCCTCGTCCAGCTCCGTCTACGGCGCCAACACCTCGATGCCGTTTTCGGTGCACCATAACGTGGATCACCCGGTCTCGCTCTACGCCGCCACCAAGAAGGCGAACGAGCTGATGGCCCACACCTACTCGAGCCTGTACGGCATACCGACCACCGGCCTGCGCTTTTTCACCGTCTACGGGCCGTGGGGCCGTCCCGACATGGCGCTGTTCCTCTTCACCAGGGCGATCCTGGAGGGGCGCCCCATCGACGTCTTCAACCACGGCAAGATGCAGCGGGATTTCACCTTCATAGACGACATCGTGGAGGGGGTGTGCCGGGTCGTCGAACGGGTGCCGGTGGGAGAAAAGGGGTGGAGCGGCGCGGATCCCGACCCGGGGGGGAGCTATGCGCCCTACAAGATCTACAACATCGGCAACAACAACCCGGTGGAACTGCTGCAGTTCATCGGCGTGATCGAGAAGGGGCTGGGGCGGGAGGCGCGCAAGAACCTGCTGCCGATACAGCCGGGCGATGTCCCGGCGACCTATGCCGACGTCGACGACCTGATGCGGGACGTCGGTTTCAGGCCGGCCACCTCCATCGAGGACGGCATCGCCAAATTCCTCGACTGGTTCAAGTGGTACTACAAGGTGTAAAAACCCCGTTCAACGTTCGACGTTCAACGTTTGTTGCGCATTTTTTGCCTTTGAACCTTGAACGGCTTTCTTGTCGAACCTTGAACCTTGAACCTTGAACCTTGAACCTTGAACGGCTTCTGCTTCTTATAAAGGAAAAGCAAGGATGGCATACGCACCAATCGACTTTTCAGGGATCACCACCTACCCGATCCGGGAGCGCAACAACAAGGTGTGCGTCGCGGACCACTTCGCCGCTCCGGTCACCGGCGGCATGAGCGTGGCGGGTCTCCTGGACGCCCTGCCGAAGCAGTTGGGCTCGCAGTCGCTTCTCAAGGTGATAGACGCGGTCGTGGCGGCGCGTGAGAAGGGTAAGCCGGTGGTGATGGCGATGGGTGGGCACGTCATCAAGTGCGGGTTGCAGCCGGTACTGAAGGCGCTCATCGAGGCGGACGTGATCACCGCGGTCGCCATGAACGGCGCCGGTTCGATCCACGACTTCGAGATCGCGCTGATCGGCGCCACCAGCGAGGACGTCGGAGCGGTGCTGCACGAGGGGACCTTCGGCATGGCCGAGGAGACCGGGGCGCAGATCAACGCGGCGCTGAAGAGCGGGGTCGCGGCGGGGCTTGGGCATGGCGAGTCGCTGGGGCGGATGATCCTGGAGCGCGAACTCCCGTTTCGGGAGCTGAGCCTGATGGCCGCCTGCGTCAGCCATGACATCCCGGTCACCGTCCATGTGGCGATCGGGACCGACATCACGCACCAGCACCCCTCCGCCGACGGTGCCGTGCTGGGAGCTGCCAGCTTCACCGATTTCCGGATCCTCACCTCCGTCGTCTCCGAGCTTGGCGACGGCGGGGTGTACCTCAACATAGGGAGCGCCGTGCTGCTTCCCGAGGTGTTCCTGAAGGCCCTTTCCATCGCCCAGAACCTGGGTCACCGGGTCGATCATTTCACCACGGCCAATTTCGACATGCAGCAGCACTACCGTCCGCTCACCAACGTGGTGAAGCGCCCCACCTCCGGCAAGAGCCGCGGCTACACCGTGACCGGACATCACGAGATCATGATCCCGCTCCTCGCCGCGGGCATATTAGATAGGATACGATAGGGGCGATCTTGCCCCCTGACAGCCGCGGGGATATTAGCAGGTTCCGGGGGCGAATAATCATTCGCCCATGCCGCGGCCGATTTCATCGATGCAGGAGATTTGTATGGAACGAAGAGATGTTGAATCTTTTTTCGAGAAGGCGGCTTCGGTGCGCGCCCTGGTCATCGGCGACCTGATGCTGGACGAGTACCTCTGGGGCAGGGCGGAGCGGATCTCGCCGGAGGCCCCGGTGCAGGTGGTCGAGGTGACCCGCGAAGACCTGCGCCTGGGCGGCGCCGGCAACGTGGTGCACAACCTCGCCGCTCTCGGTTGCCAGGTCGCCGTCTGCTCTGTGATCGGCTCGGACGAAAACGGCTCCCTGCTGCGCCGCGCCTTCGAGGCGAAGGGGGTCGGACTGGAGGGGCTCTTCGAGGACCCCGAGCGAAGGACCAGCAAGAAGACCCGGGTCATCGCGGCCAACCAGCAGATCGTCAGGATCGACAGGGAGACCAAGTCCGCCATAGGCGCCTGCTGCGAAAAGGGGATGCTCGACTACCTCTCCGCCCGCTTGGGCGATTTCGACGTTATCGTGGTCTCGGACTACCTGAAGGGGGTGCTTACCCCTTCGGTCCTTTCGGCGGTCTGCCGGGCGGGGAGGGAGCTCGGCATCCCGGTGGTGGTCGACCCCAAAGGGAGCGACTACGGCAAGTACCGCGGTGCCACCCTGCTCACCCCGAACCGCAAGGAGGCGGAGATCGCCTCTGGGATCGCCATCACCGACCTCGATTCCCTGGAGCGGGCGGCGCAAGGGCTCCTGGGCGAGCTGGACCTCGACGCGCTGCTCATCACGAGGAGCGAGGCGGGGATGTCGCTCTTCCCGTCCAAGGGGGACTCGGTCCACATCCCTACGGTCGCCAGGGAGGTGTTCGACGTGACCGGCGCAGGGGATACGGTGATCTCGGTCCTTTCCCTGGGGCTTGCCTGCGGCCTCCCCCTCCCGGAGGCGGCCAGGATCGCCAACGTGGCGGCGGGCATCGCCGTCGGCAAACTCGGCACCTCCACTGTCTCGCCCGAGGAGATCGTCGCGGAGGTGGGGCACAAAGTCAAGGACAGCGATTCCAAGATCAAGAACCTCGACGTCCTGGCACACATCATCGCCCAGGAGCGTTCCCGCGGCAGACAGGTGGTCTTCACCAACGGCTGCTTCGACCTGCTGCACGTGGGGCACGTGAAATACCTGCAAAAGGCGCGGGGGCTTGGCGACCTCCTGGTGGTGGGTCTCAACACGGACGCCTCCGTCAGGCGCCTGAAGGGGGAGAGCCGGCCGCTTATCGAGGAGTCGGAGCGGGCCCACATACTGGCGGCGCTCGACTGCATCGACTTCGTGGTGCTCTTTGACGACGACACCCCGCTGAAGGTTATCGAGGCACTGGCCCCGGCCGTCCTCGTGAAGGGTGGCGACTACAACCTCGACGAGGTGGTGGGGCGCGAGGTGGTGGAGGCGGCCGGCGGCCGGGTGGAACTGGTCCAGTTCGTGGACGGCAGGTCGACGAGCCGTATCATCGAGAAGATCCTCGCCTCCTACTGAGGCGTTACGGCTGCAGCGCGCTTGCGCTCGGCACCCCGCGTGCTATTCATATGGGATTCACCGCGGGTACAGGGAGGATATATGAGAAAAGCGTTCATCACAGGCATTACCGGGCAGGACGGCTCCTACCTTGCCGAGCTGCTGTTGCAGAAGGGGTACCAGGTGCACGGCATGATCCGCCGCTCCTCTTCCTTCAACACGGGGCGGATCAACCATATCTACCGCGACCCGCACGAGGCCGATACGCGCCTTTTACTCCATTACGGGGACCTGAACGACGCGAGTTCCATCAACCGGCTGCTGCGCGAGGTGAGGCCGGACGAGATCTACAACCTCGGCGCCCAGAGCCACGTCCGGGTCTCGTTCGACGTGCCGGAGTACACCGGCGAGGTCGACGCGCTCGGCACGGTGCGGCTCCTGGAGGGGATCCGGGAAACGGGGCTCGACACCCGCTTCTACCAGGCATCCTCCTCGGAGCTGTACGGTAAGGTGGTGGAGACCCCGCAGCGGGAAACCACCCCGTTCTACCCGCGCTCCCCCTACGCCTGCGCCAAGGCCTATGCCTTCTACATCACGCTCAACTACCGCGAGAGCTACAACATGTTCGCCTGCAACGGCATCCTCTTCAACCACGAGTCGCCCCGCCGCGGCGAGACCTTCGTGACCCGCAAGATCACCCGGGGCGCCGCGCGGATCAAGCTCGGCCTGCAGGACCGCCTCTACCTCGGCAACCTGGAGGCGAAGCGCGACTGGGGCTTTGCCGGGGATTACGTGGAGGGGATGTGGCGCATGCTCCAGGCGGACCACCCCGACGACTACGTCATCGCGACCGGCGAGACCCACAGCGTGCGGGAGTTCGCCGAACTGGTGTTCGGCCGCCTCGGCATGCCTTTGACCTGGCAGGGGGCCGGGGTGGACCAGAAGGGGATCGACGGGACGACCGGCAAGACGGTGATCGAGATCGACCCGCGCTACTTCCGCCCTGCGGAGGTCGACCTGCTTCTCGGCGACGCGTCGAAGGCGAAGCGGGAACTAGGCTGGGAGCCGAAGACCAGCTTCTCGGAGCTGGTGCAGATGATGACCGACGCCGACCTTGCCTTTGCCCAGCGCGAGTTGAGAGCCAATGGATAAACAGGCGAGGATCTACGTCGCGGGGCACCGCGGCCTGGTCGGCTCCGCCCTGGTGAGAGAGCTTGAGCGGCAGGGGTACGGCCGCCTCATCCTGCGCACCAGCTCGGAACTCGACCTGCGCGACCAGGGCGCCACCTTGGCCTTCTTCCAGGCCGAGCGGCCCGACTACGTCCTGCTCGCCGCAGCCAAGGTCGGCGGGATCGTCGCCAACAGCAGCTATCCGGCCCAGTTCATCTACGACAACCTGATGATCCAGACCAACGTGATCCACTCCTCCTACCTGACCGGCGTCACCAAGCTCCTGATGCTCGGCTCCTCCTGCATCTACCCGCGCCTGGCGCCGCAGCCGATCCGGGAGGATTCGCTGCTGACCGGGCCGCTGGAGCCGACCAACGAGCCGTACGCCATCGCCAAGATCGCCGGAATCAAGCTGTGCCAGTCGTACAACCGCCAGTACGGCACCCGCTTCATCTGCGCCATGCCGACCAACCTGTACGGTCCCAACGACAACTTCGACCCCACCACCTCCCACGTCCTCCCCGCCCTGATCAGGAAGTTCCACGAGGCGAAGCTGGCCGGCGCGGCGAGCGTCACCTTGTGGGGGAGCGGCAAGCCGTACCGCGAGTTCATCCACGTGGACGACGTGGCGCAGGCCTCGCTCTTCCTCATGGAGCGCTACGAAGGGTGGGACCCGGTGAACGTCGGGAGCGGGGAGGAGCTGACCATCCTGGAGCTGGCGCAAAAGGTGGCAGCCGTGGTCGGCTTCCAGGGCGAGATCCGCTTCGACACCTCCAAGCCGGACGGAACCCCCCGAAAACTCTGCGATGTCAGCAGGATCCATGACCTCGGCTGGCAGCACCGCATCGACCTCGACACGGGCCTCAGGGAGACCTACGCCTGGTACCTGGCAAACCGTTGCTGAGCTTCCCCCGCGCCGCAAGCGGGAGTGAGAGGCCGGAGTCTAGCCGCCGGGGACGGGGGATTATTTCAGCTCGCGGAAACTCTTTTTGCCGCCAAAAGACGCGCGCTGCGCGGTCGTTTTCAATCTTTGTGCCAAGCTGAGCGGTTTTCGCAAATTAGGCTTTACAGTGAAATTTTAAGATGTTATACTTTGCTCCTAAATCATGGATAAACTCAATAATATCAAGCGATTCCTCGGCATACTGGCGCTTCTTGCCTCGCTTTTAGTGGTCGCCACCATAGTCTTCCGGATGCAGCAGGGCGCGGCACCGAAACTGTCGGTGCGAAAGCTCCCGGTTCAGGTCGACATCTCCCTGCAGAAGTTTCACTACACCGAAACCAAACAGGGGGTTAAGCGCTGGGACCTCTCTGCTGAGCGGGCCGAATACAACAAAGATGCGGACAGGACCTCGCTCACCGGGGTGAAGCTGGTGGTGGCAGGCGGGGCCGCAACCGGTACCCTGCAGATCACGGCGGACCGGGCCGACTATCAAAACGGCACCCGGGACGTGACCCTGGTCGGCAACGTCAAAGGGGAGAGCGGCAAGGGGATGCGCTTCTCCACCTCCCGCGTGACCTACGTCGCGGCCCGTTCCCAGCTGGAAACGACCGAGCGGGTCCGGTTCGAGGATGCGGGGAGCGAACTGGAAGGGGTAGGGATGCAGTTTCATACGCAGACACGGAGGTTCAAGTTGATGAAGGACGTAAGCGCCGTGTACCGGCAGCAGGGAGCCAGGTGATGCGGGGTCTTTTCTCCATCAGCCTGATCCTGCTGGCGCTGGTGCCGGCGGCAGTCGCCGCCCCGATTGCCGGCAACGAGCCATTAAAGGTAAAGTCGGACAGCCTCACTGCCGATAACGACAAAAAGACCGCCACTTTCGAGGGGAAGGTCGTGGCGCGCCAGGGCGAGCTGACCCTGTATGCCGACCGCCTGGTGGTGAGCTATTCGGGTGCCGGCCGCGAGCTGGCGCGGGTCGAGGCCTTCGGCAACGTCCGGATCCTGCAGGGGAACCGCCAGGCGACCGGAGCGCACGCGGTGTACGACCCGAACGGCGCCCGCATCCTGCTGGACGGCAATCCCAGGGTCGTGATGGGGGATGACGTCATCACCGGAAAGGTGATCACCTACTTCGTGAACGAGCAGAAGAGCGTGGTAACCGGCGGCCCGAAAGAGCGGGTGGAAGCGGTAATTCACCCCAGGGGGAAAGATGCCGGCGCAAAACCGTAGCACCCTCTACACCCAGGGGCTCGCCAAGGGGTTCAACCGGCGCATGGTGGTGAAGGGGGTCGATCTCGAGGTCTCATCCGGAGAGGTGGTGGGCCTGCTCGGACCAAACGGCGCCGGCAAGACCACGACCTTCTACATGGTGGTGGGGCTCTGCCGCCCGGACAGCGGCCAGGTCTTTCTCGACGGGGAAGCGATAACCGGACTGCCGATGTACCAGCGCGCGCGGCGCGGCATCAGTTACCTGCCGCAGGAGCCGTCGGTGTTCAGGCGCCTGAGCGTCAGGGACAACCTCCTCGCCGTTCTTGAGACCATGCCGCTTACGCCGGTCAGGCGACGGGAGCGGGTGGAGGAGCTGTTAAGCGAGTTTCGCATCGAGCATATCGCGGCTAGCCGCGGCTTCGCGCTGTCGGGCGGCGAGAGGCGCCGGGTGGAAATAGCCCGCGCCCTGGCAACGGACCCGGCCTTCATCCTGCTGGATGAGCCGTTCGCCGGCATCGACCCGATCGCCGTCATCGACATCCAGACCATCATCACCGCCTTGAAGGAAAAGGGGCTCGGGGTGCTGATTTCCGACCACAACGTCCGCGAGACCCTGGGTGTCTGCGACAAGGCCTATATCATGAGCGCCGGCGAAGTGCTGGAGTGCGGCGACCCGGTGCAGATCTCCCAGAGCAAGAAGGCGCGCGAGATCTACCTGGGAGACAAGTTCAGGCTGTAGGGAAAAGCAGGGCCCGAGAAAAAGCGGAACCCGTTCAACGTTCTTCGTTCACGTTATAAATACTCGGGGCGGGTGCTTTGCCGGTTCTCTTAATTGTCTGATAGGGCTATAATGAGAATCAGGGCGGCGCGGGACCATGAACATGAGCTGAGGTTACAACGTAGAACATAGAACGCAGAACGTAGAACGGATTTAGAGTAGAGCGTTGAACGTAGAACGTTGAACGTTGAACGGTTGTAAGGTTTGTACAGCGAGGACTTATGGCAATAGAGATGCGCCAGCAGATGAAAATGAGTCAGCAGCTGGTGATGACACCACAGTTGCAGCAGGCCATCAAGCTCCTCCAGCTCTCCAGGCTGGAGTTGCAGGACGTAGTGCGTCAGGAACTGGAGGAGAACCCGATACTCGACGAGGTGGTCGAGCAGGAGGAGATCCGGGAGCCAGAGCAGCTCGAGCTGCGCGAGAAGGAAGCGGAGCCGGAAAGCGCCGCCAGCGACTTTCAGGAAGTCAGGGCCGGCGAGGACACCCGCGAAGCCGACTGGGACTCATACATCGACGGCTACAACTACAGCTCCGGCGAACAGTACTACGACGACGAGGACCGCCCCTCCTTCGAAAATCTGCTGACCAAGAAATCGACCCTGTTCGACCACCTGATCTGGCAGCTCAGCCTGACCCGCCTGACCGACCGGGAGATGGTGATCGGCGCCGAGATCATCGGCAACATAGACGAAGACGGCTATCTGCGCGCCACCCTGGAGGACGTGGCGTCCGCCTGCGTGCAGGTGACCCCCTTCCGCGAGGAGATGCACGAGTGGTCCGGACTTACCCCGGAGACCCCGAGGGAGCGGATCATCGAGGCCGCTGACGGATTTTCCGAAACCGTGCTGGTCCCCCTGGCAGAGGGGGTGCTGAAGCGGATCCAGGAGTTCGACCCGGTCGGCGTCGGCGCGCGCGACCTGCGCGAGTGCCTGCTGATCCAGGTGGCGAGCCTCGGCATGGCGGGGAGCCTGGTGGAGGCGCTGCTGCGCGACCACCTGAAGGACCTGGAGAGCCGCAAGTACAAGCAGGCCGCGAAGGTGCTCGGGTGCGAGGTGAACGACATCCTCGCCGCATCGAGGATCATCGCCGAACTCGATCCGAAACCGGGGCGCGTCTTCGGCCAGGAGGACGTGCAGTACATCTCGGCCGACATCTTCGTGCACAAGGTGGGAGACGAGTACGTGGTGGTGCTGAACGACGAGGGGATGCCGAACCTGAGGATCAACCCGATCTACGCACCCGAGGCGAAGGCGAGCCGCCCCGTCGACAAGGTGGCGGAGGATTACATCGGCGAAAAGATGCGCTCCGCGATCTGGCTGATCAAGAGCATCCAGCAGCGCCAGCGCACCATCTTCAAGGTGGCGAAGAGCCTGGTCAAGTTCCAGCGCGACTTCCTGGACCGCGGCATCGAGCATCTGCGCCCCCTGGTGCTGCGCGACATCGCCGAGGACATCGGCATGCACGAGTCGACCATCAGCCGGGTCACCACCAACAAGTACATGCAGACCCCGCAGGGGCTCTTCGAGCTGAAGTACTTCTTCAATTCGGGGATCTCGACCGGGGAGGGGGACTTCATCGCCTCCGAAAGCGTCAAGAGCAAGATCAAGGAACTGGTCGACGCGGAGGACGCCAAGCGCCCCTACAGCGACCAGCGCCTGGCGGAGCTTTTATCGGACCACAACATCGTGATAGCAAGGCGTACCGTGACCAAGTACCGTGAGATGCTTCGGATCGGGTCATCCTCGGAGCGCAAGAAGCATTTCTAACGCCAACGCCGCCGCCATGCGGTGGGCGCCATGCGTGTATTACAATAAAGGGAGGTACTAGTATGCAGATAACCACGACATTTAGACACATGGAGCCGAGCGAAGCACTGAAGAGCTACGCCGACGAGAAGCTGGAGAGGGTGAAGAAATATATAGACGAGCCGATTGTCGTCCAGGTATTTTTGACCGTTGAGAAGATCCGTCACATGGCCGAGGTGACCATCACCGCCAAGGGGATCACGATCAAGGCCGCAGAAGAGACCAACGACATGTACGCCTCGATCGACGCGGTTTCCGACAAGATCGAGCGCCAGCTGCGCCGCTTCAAGGAGCGGATCAAGGCCCACAAGCCGGCCAGCGACGCCCGCGAGCGCCAGGTGCAAAAGAGCATCGTGGAGGCCCAGAGCATCGAGGAGGTCAGGGAGCCCGTGGTCATCAAGACCAAGAGCTTTTCCATGAAGCCGATGTCCGTCGAGGAGGCGGTCATGCAGATGGAACTGCTGCACAAGGATTTCCTGGTCTACACCGAGGCGTCCACCGAAACCATCAACGTCGTGTACCGCCGCAAAGACGGCAACTACGGCCTGATCGCTCCCGAAAACGTGTAACCCCGCTCCAGGCCACGGCTTTTTGAACGAAAGCCGGGCCTGGAAACTGAGCCTCAAACGGGTTCAAAAAAAGCGGGAGGCGTCCCCGTGGCGCCTCCCGTCATAACACCGGCCCCTTCTGGGGCCTTTCGCTTGCGCGGGGGAAAGGTCGAGCAATTGACAAGCATGAGCCTCACCATCAAGGATCTCCTGGAAGACAAGGCTTACGGCCTGGACCTGCAGCTGTTATGCGGCGAGGCGGGCCTTGCCAACCGCCTCTACAGTTCACGCATCCAAAAACCGGGTTTGGCCCTGACGGGCTACACGGAGCACCTGCACCCTGACCGCGTCCAGGTGCTCGGCAACACGGAGATTTCCTACCTGAGCCAGATTCCCGAGGAGGTCGGCTCCAGGCACATCGAGAAGCTTTGCAGCTACCCCATCGCCTGTTTCATCGTCACCAAGGGGCTGGATCCCCCGGAGTTCCTGAAGAGTTCGGCCCAGGCCGCCGGCATCCCCCTGTTGGTGACGCACCACCAGTCTTCCACCTTCATTTCCCTGATCACCAAGTTCCTGGAGGAGAGCCTGCTCCCCTCGACCCACATCCACGGCGTGCTGGTAGACGTCCTGGGCGTCGGCGTGCTTCTGCTCGGCAAAAGCGGCATCGGGAAGAGCGAGTGCGCCCTCGACCTGGTGATCCGCGGCCACCGGCTGGTCGCCGACGACGTGATCCACATCAAGAAGAAGATGCCGGCGGCGCTGGTGGGGCAGGCGGGCGAATCGATCCAGTACCACATGGAGATCCGCGGCCTGGGGATCATCAACATCAAGGACCTCTACGGCGTCTCCTCGATACGGGAGAAGAAGATCATCGACATGGTGCTGGAACTCATGGAGTGGGATGCCAGCCAGGAATACGAGCGGCTCGGCATTGACGACCCGGTGCAGACCATCCTGGGCGTCGACCTGCCGCACCTGAAGATCCCGGTCCGCCCCGGGCGAAACCTGACCTCGATCATCGAGGTCGCCGCCAGGAACTTCCTTTTGAAGGGGATGGGGTACCACTCGGCCCGGGAGTTCCACGAGAAGCTCCTGGCCCGGATGGAGTTCCGGCCGCTTGGCAACGAGGTAGAATAGCATGCGCATAGTCATCATCACCGGGCTCTCGGGCTCCGGGAAATCGACCGCCGTGCGGGCTTTGGAGGACGAGGGTTTCTTCTGCCTGGACAACCTGCCGGTCTCCCTGGTCACCACCTTCATCGAGCTGGTGGAGCATTCGCGCGAGGATATCAAGGACGTGGCCCTGGTCATGGACATCCGCAGCCGCGACTTCATCAAGGGGTACGACCAGGTGTTCCAGGCGATCGCCACGGCGGGGCATAGCGTGAAGATCTTCTTCTTCGACGCCACCGACGAGGTGCTGATCCGGCGCTTCTCCGAGACCAGGCGCCGGCACCCGGCACTGGAGGGGGCGAGCGTTCCGGAGGGGATCCGCTTCGAGCGCGACCAGCTGGCGGGTCTCAGGCGGATCGCCACGGCGATCATCGACACCTCGGAGATGAACGTGCATCGCCTGAAGGAGGTGGTGATCACCTCGATCAAGGGGGGCGAGGGGGTAATGGAGATGCAGGTCAACCTGCAGTCCTTCGGCTTTCGCTACGGCATCCCCCTGGAGTCCGACCTGGTCATGGACGTGCGGTTCCTCCCCAACCCCTACTTCGTGGCGGCGCTCCGCCCGTTTTCCGGGGTGGACCAGGGGGTGCGGGATTACGTGCTCGGCCAGAAGGAGACCATGGTGTTCCTGGAGCGCTTCCGGGACATGCTGGAATTCCTGCTCCCCGGCTACCGCAGGGAGGGGAAATCGTACCTCTCCGTTTCCATCGGCTGTACCGGCGGCAGGCACCGCTCCGTCGCCATCGCAGAAGAGTTGTACCAGTACTTCCGGCAGAGAAACGTCAACATCAAAATTACCCACAGGGACATAGAGAAGGGGCTGGGATGATAGGATTGCTTTTGGTAGCGCACGCCGGGGTGGCCAGCGAGCTTATGGCCGCCGCAGAGATGATCGTAGGGCCGCTGGAGCTTGCGGAGGCGGTCGGCATCGACAAGGACGCCTCGGCGGTGACGGTGATGGATTCCATCAAGGAGGCGGTCGCCCGGGTCTCTGCGGACGGCGCCATCATCATGACCGACATGTTCGGCGGCACCCCCTCCAACATGAGCATCTCGTTTCTGGAGGAGGGGCGGGTCGAGGTACTCACCGGGGTCAACCTCCCGATGCTGATCCGCTTCACCCAGGAGCGCGGCCGCTGCAGCGTGGGCGAGCTGGCGCTCAAGCTCAAGGAGAGCGGCAGGGAAGGGATCTCGGTCGCCGGAGAGTATCTCAAGAAATAAAGGAGAGGGTCATGACATCCGCCGCACCCCAAGTGAAGGTGGAAACGACCCGGCACAGTGAACATATGATTGAAGGTGAATTCGTCATACCGAACAAGCTGGGGCTGCACGCCAGGGCCTCGGCGCTGCTGGTGAAAACCGCCAGCCGTTTCGCCTCGGAGATCAGGATCGAGCGCGAAGGGGTCGAGGTGAACGGCAAGAGCATCATGGGGATCATGATGCTTGCCGCGGCAAAGGGGAGCACCGTCGGCTTGAAGGTCGAGGGACCGGACGACGCCGAGGCCTTCGCCGCAATCGGGGAGCTGATCCGCAATGGCTTTGGAGAAGAGTGACTCGAAACAGCTGAAGGGGATCGGCGCCTCCGCGGGGATCGCCATCGGGCAGGTCCGGATCACGGACCGGCGCCGGGTGACGGTGACCGAGTTGGTGGTCGGCGCCGAAGAGATCCCGGGGGAGCTGACCCGCTTCGCCAAGGCGATCGAGCGGGCCAAGGGTGAACTCAGTTCCCTGAAAGACCAGCTGGCCACCACGCACGGCCCGGAGCACCTCTGCGTCATCGACGCGCACCTGATGCTCCTGGACGACACCATGCTGGTGGGCGAGACCGTCGAGTACATCGAGCGGCTCAGCATCAACGCCGAGGGGGCGCTGAAACGGACGCTGAACCGTTTCAAGTCGTTCTTCGACGGCGTGGAGGACGACTACCTGCGCGAGCGCGGCTCCGACGTGGAGATCGTCGTGGAGCGGGTGCTGCGCACCATGGTGGGGGAGAAGCAGGAGCCGCTCACGAGGATCGAGGGCAAGGTGATCGTGGTGGCGCACGACCTCTCCCCGGCGGACATCCTGCAGATCGACAAGACCAAGGTGATCGGTTTCATCACGGACCTCGGGGGGAAGACCTCCCATTCCGCCATCCTGGCGCGCGCTTTCGAGGTCCCCGCCGTGGTCGGCCTGGAGCGGATCACCGGCGAGGTGTCGGACGGCGATACCATCATCATCGACGGCGCTACCGGGGTGGTGATCATCAACCCGGATCCCGAGGCGTTCAAGGACTACCTGCAGAAAAAACAGCGCTACGAGTACGTGGAACGGGAACTCCTGAAACTGCGGGACCTCCCCTCGGTGACCCTGGACGGGCACCGGATGCGGCTCAAGGGGAACGTGGAGTTCATAGACGAGGTCTCCTCCATCAACAAGCATGGCGGCGAAGGGATCGGGCTGTACCGGACCGAGATGCTGTTCTTCAACAGGAACACCCTGCCGGGCGAAGAGGAGCAGTTCGAGGCGTACTCGGCGCTGGTCCGGATGATGGCGCCGCACCCGGTGACCATCAGGACCCTCGACATCGGGGGGGACAAGTGCCTCACCGACCTGAACCTCTCGGACGAGATGAACCCGGCGCTCGGCGTCAGGGCGATCCGGCTCTCCCTGCGCCAGCCGGAGGCGTTCAAGGCGCAGCTGCGGGCGATCCTCCGGGCGAGCGCCTTCGGCGAGGTCCGGCTCTTCTTCCCGATGGTTTCGGGGGTGGCCGAGGTGCGCGCCGCCAAGGCGCTCTTAGGGGAGGCCAAGGCCGAGCTGAAGCAGGGGGGCTTCGCTTTCGACGACAAGGTCCCGGTCGGCATCATGATCGAGATCCCGTCCGCCGTGGTGATAGCCGACCTGCTGGCTGCCGAGGTGGACTTCTTCAGCGTCGGGACGAACGACCTGATCCAGTACACG
>Ga0209212_1003377_pt1 | contig 21163 bp, 17 predicted proteins | sample RifGroC2_FD_183996 | JGI IMG/M metagenome (GOLD analysis project Ga0209212, IMG submission 183996) | Groundwater microbial communities from Rifle, Colorado, USA - Groundwater C2 (SPAdes) (version 2) | ecosystem: Environmental > Aquatic > Deep subsurface > Groundwater | place: Rifle, Colorado... | reverse complement strand
TAGGATTTTCAATCGTATCAATAAGCTGTTTTATCCTATTGTAATAAGTGTGCTCAGCAACCGTTCTACTGTAACCAGCCCGAGCTATCTTCTCACGCTCAGTATCATGCTTCAAATAATATTGTATCTTTTCTCTTAACTCATGTTCGTCCTTGAACAAAACCACCTCTTCTCCTGCCCGGTAGGCCCGTTTTATATCTTCTCTGACATGATCAGTCATGAACATAGCTCCACAGCCAGCAACTTCAAACGGCCTGTTGCTTAGTCCCTCTACGGGCATCAGGTCCCAGTTAATATCCAATACTATCTTGCTATGGCCATAAATATCATATCTCTGATCACCCACCGAATGACCATGATATAGTCCCGCTAATGGGGTTTTTGCCCAACCTTTGGTGCCCCAAATATTAAGATCAAAATTACTTATTGATTGGAGATATTTTTCACGGTTTGGATATTGCTGACTGTTATATTGCCCAATAAATGAAATGTCGTATTTATTTTCTCTATTAGTGAACGGATCGGACATAGGTTCTGCAGAATGAGCCATATAGAAAGCGTTGCGGAGACCCAGCTCTTCACGTAATCTTTTTAGAATGACATGGTCTTGTGAAAAAAAATAATCATAGACCGGAGCTATTCTTTTGATTAATTCCCAATGATCCATAAAATCAATAAAGAATAAGGTCGTGATAACTCCGGAGTTCCTAATTTCTTTAATAGTCTCGGACTGAATATTCTCAGCCTTAACACTGAAGACCAGCCATGGTTTATATTTTTTTACTTTACGAACCAATCTGCGGTTAGTATTCCTTAATGTAATATCTTTGATGAATCTCAGCTGAGGCAGACGGACAAGACGTTTAATAAAATCATTTGAATAAACCAGTCCGCTTCTGTTATTGAAAGTCAGGCACTCATATCCCATCTTTTCAAACGCCCTAACGTGTGGCATTGTAAAAAAAGAATCGCTTGGACTTACTATTAATACTCTCTTCCTTTTATTATTCATAGCCATATTAATCCCGTAATTATAGCACAGTAAATAGATTATAAAACTTGACGGCTATTGCCCGATGACTATAGTTTTCTTTTATATGCTTGCGACCTGCAAGGCCCATATTCGTTCTTAATTCCGCATTATTTACTAATCTAATTATCGCATCTTCCAGCTGATCAGCATTTTGTGGTTCAACCAGAATCCCCGTTACCTCATTAAGCACTATTTCTACAATAGATCCGGTAGTAGTAGCTATGACCGGCAAACCAGAGGCACTTGCCTCGGCCATTGAATAGCCAAATTGCTCTTCCCATCCGCCATAAGGCTCTGATGGATGTATAAAGATATCCGAGCTGGCAAAAACTCCTGGCAACTCTTCGTTCGGAAGCCAAGGAATTACGGTGATAGTTCCTTGCATTTTATTCTGCACGATAAAATCATTTATATATCCTTCAAGCGGACCGGTACCTATCATGACTAAATGTAAATCCTGTAGTTCCTTAGACACTTTGAAAAATGCCACTAGCAACGCTTTGATTCCCTTTCTATTATCAAAGACTCCGGCGAAAGTCAGAATCGTTTTACCCCCAAGCTCATATTTTTGTCTAAAATCTGACTGGATGTCGGGCTTAAACCTTTCTGTGTCAACTCCTGAAATAGGTGCGACCAAAATCTTAAAATCCGGCCGTGTAATATATTTTTTCAGTATTTCAGCGGCTTTGTGATTACCGCAGATAGCACCAGCAGAATTAGCCATAGTCCATCTGATTATATTTTCGGTTATCTTAAGTTTAACTCCCTTAAGTCGGTTTTCGTAAGGAACATTCTGCCACGTAAAAAATATGTGCTTCATGTCCAGTTTTCTTGCCAGCCGGGAATTGAAATACGTGGTCAGAAGGTTGGGCTCAATTGAAGTATACAAAATATCACCCGCCTTGGCATCTCGGTGAATTATATTTTTAGCTCCAGGCATCCATCCTTTTAACAAACCTTTAATAACCGGATAATGAGAATGTGAGAAAAAAGCCTTTGTGCCAACGATTTTAATGTCTTGCCTGATCGGAACTTTAACTTTTATCTTCCCTCCCTTGGCTTCCCAAGTCCTAGGGAGAATAAAAAAAAGCTCATCTTTTTTGGAAAAATAGTCAAAAACCCTGAAATATCTTTCATAAACGTAAGGATAAGAAGTTATAAATATTTTTCTCATATTAAATTCTTCCACGTTTAACTATTCCTTTAAACATCGTCAAGGTTATCATAGAATCAATAGAGTTTCTATTTATTAATAATGAGTCAACTTTAGCAGTTACTGGACCCGTTTCAACGGTAAATGCTACATTAAAACCCTCTTGTTTTAGGATATCTCTAACTTTTTGATTGCTTTTTCCATAAGGATAGGCAAAAATATCCATTTTTTCATTTAACTCTTTCTCTATAATTTCTTTAGAAACATGGACCTCATTTAGAACATTATCATCGGGCAGAAGGTTGAGTTTAGGATGGGTATGGGTGTGAGGAAAAAATTCTATCAATCCACTACTGGCCATCTCTTTTATCTGGGGCCAATGGAGCATCGAGATAACAATTCCCTTACTGATAGTTCTTGTGCTAGCCAACAAACCGGTAGTAAGAAAAATTGATGCCGAAAAGCCGTATTTTTTTAACACGGGAAAGGCATTTGCGTAATTATCCTCGTAACCGTCATCAAAAGTTATTACAACAGTCTTCGGCGACACCTCTTGTCCGCTTCTCAAAAGCCCAGCCATCGCAGAAATAGATATTACTCTATAATTATTATCCGCCAGATATTTCATCTGTTTCTCAAAATCGGCGAGAGAAACGGTAAAAAAAGCTTCATTATTCCCCACAGAATGATACATTAAAACAACGGCTCCTCGAGACGGCAATAATCGCGAAAAGCAATAATAGATTGTTTTAAGTAATTTCTTCAATTATTTTTTTTAATTCACTGCCTAGTATCTTTTCGTCTAAATTCTTTTTAAAAAATTCGTATCCATTTATTGCGATTCTATCTTTCAATTCTTTATCGTGGGCTAGCATTAATATCTTATCAGCAAGACTTTGAGGACTGGCTGAGGTGCATAAAATACAATTTTCACCATCAGTTAGAATCTCCTCGATTGCGATCGTTCTTGATGTAATGATCGCCTTACCCATAGCCAGAGCCTCAAAAATTTTATTTTGTATGGTGACGTCCGTTTTAATGCCCCCGCCGAATGCGCCTAGGCAAACATCGGCTTCAATAATCTTTCTATTCAGATCTTCTTGCGATAGTTTACCAGTAAATTCTACGTTATTAAGACCAAGATTATGGACGAGCTTTTTATTCTCTGGCATTGTCTGTCCGCCACCCCCAACAAGATAAAACTTAACACTATACTGTTCTAGTATTTTGGCTGCCCTTATTATATATTCTACACCCTGAAGCGGTATAAAATTACCCCAAAACACGACATTAAACTGGGCCCCATCCTTACTAAGCATAGGCCCATCTTGTCTCTGGAACAAATCGGTATTTGCTCCCAGCAAGATCTTCCTGAATTTATAAGCCAGAAAATTAAATTCTTTAAGGAAATAATTAACATGGGCCTGCGTATCCAGGATAACTATATCTGCCAAAGAACAGGACCATCGATCAATAAAATGATAATATTTTGCCCTCAAGCTTTGAGGTGAAAAATATTTCCTATCCAAAATATAGCCCATGTAATGAGAGGTAAAGACATCGAATATTATCGGCTTGCGAGTTAATATTCTGGCTAATGGCATCATCTCTTGTCCCGAAAATCCGACAATTATCACGTCAAATTTTCCAATAAATTTTAAATATTTAAAAAGCAGTTTTAGATATTTCGTGATGTATGACTTAGAGCGATCATTGCATTCTAAGATAGTCACGCCATTCTCCCTCAGCCCCTTCATCAAAATAGCATTTCTGGCGTTGGCGAGACTATAAGAACCGAAATATAAGGCTGTGAGTTTTTTATTCATACAATGTGCTAATCTTATCAATCATGTTCTTTAGTTGATGATGCTCGAACACCGAAGATACAAGAAATCCAGAAACTTTTTCTTTCTGTCTGGGTGTGAAATTTATTATATTTTTTATCTTTTCGGCAAGTTCGTCGGCATCATTGTGGCCAAAAATGAGCTCTTTGGCATAACCGTCAAAATATCTCTTAAATACATCGTTGGAAGTAAGAGTGATACATCCTGATGCCATGCCCTCAAGAATTGTTTTATCAATTCCACCACCGGGCGTCAGACCAACAACAACATCGGATTCTTTATAGTAGGGAACAATTTTACTGTACGGAATAAATCCAACGAGATGAACCACTTCTTCTAATTTTAAATTTTGAATTTTAAATTTTAAATTTTCGAGATATTCATCATCTTTCAACATCACCGGTTTGCCGACTATTTTAATTTCAAAATCGAGGTCTTTTTCTTTAAGAATTCTGGCAGATTCAATAAGAGTTTCGTAATTTTTTATTTTGGAAATCCTTCCTACGCTAAGTATTCTTAACTTACCATCGTGGGACCAGCTTCTTTGAGTCCGGAATTTATTTATGCTAATCCCATGGCCGCTCTCAATTATTTTTTTACTTTTAAATTTCAAGCTTTCTTTGGTGGCTGTTACGATTTTATAGCAAAGTTTTTCTGCAATTTTCAGTCTAAGCGTTACAGATCGGTGTAAATACCAAAAAATTATCTTTTTTCTAAAAATAAAAGCTACTGGCCATGATGCGATTACAAATATAGGAGACATATGAGCAAAAATGCCACTCGATTTTAACACTAAAGAAAAAAGTAGTTTATAGAATTTAAAAAATCGAAAAATTCTTGAGCTATTTTTCTCTTTACCTAAAGAATGTACGTGGACATTACTGGGCAAATCACAATTACCCTTGGCTAGTGTAATCACGTTAACTTCTTCAAAATGTTTGCTAAATTCTTTAATCCAGTCCACAAAAAATCCCAAAAGATCATCCTCTTGATCAACTTTTTGAGTAATAATTAAAAGATTTCTTTCGCTCATATTAGACTTTTCAAATTATCGGCGTAATTCTTTATTGATGATATCTTTTCAAACTGAGAAGTGTCGATTATGGGCTTTTGATACTTTATTTCATTGAAGGCGCCAATAACTTCTTCGACAGACCAATCTATTATTCTGCCATTGCTTCGATTTATTACATCTGGAACAATACCTACAGATGTAGCAATTACTGGCACGCTACAGGCTAGAGCCTCAAGTACAACCCTGGGGCCACCTTCATTATAAGATAACATTACCAATGCCCGAGATTCATTAATTAATTTGGCAATCTCAAGAGAATTCTTAGCAAAACCATGCAGACTGATATTCGATATATTGTAGTTATCTATCTGCAATTTCAAATTATTGTATAGGGGTCCCGTACCAACAATTAATATTTTCAGATTGGATTTTTGGGCTACTTCTAATAATAGATCCAATCCCTTGTTGGACTCTAGTCGACCAACAAATATCAGATCGTATTTTTTCTTCAAATCTAATGGCTTAAAAATATCTAAATCAATATAAAACGCTGGAATATATTTTAACTTTTCTTTTGATATGCCATATTTAGTTAGAAAATCAGGGACTTCGGTCCTATTAATCACGCGAATAGCTAATACCTTCTTCGCAATAAATCGTATGAATATTTTCGTATATTGCTTATAGAGCCACTCTTTAAAATTGGCTGACCTTGGATAGCCAGGTATATGCATGATCTCCAGAATATATGGGACGCGGACCTTCATCCACAATAATCTAGCACCAATGCCATTATAGAAGGGCGGATAATCCTGGACAGTCATAAGGTCAAAATGATTAATTCTATATAATTCAATCCCCTTTGATAGAAAGAATATGGGATGTAACCATAAAGGCCGTTTTGAAATGTGGATGTGGATATTCCCGAATATAATTTTTTCTCCAGTCGGTTGACCTTTTACACGTGGAGCAATTATATCGATCCTATCCCAATATTTATGAAATTCCTCAAGAGTGTTATAAAATGCCCCTTTTTTATCAGAAGCTAGGTCCGTAACACTTCCCAATCCAGTTACCATTAGTAGCTTGGCCATAGTTATCGTAAGTTCTCAAATTTATGCGGTAATAAAAACTCCTCAACAAGTGCAATAGTTTCAGTATACATTCTCTCAGAAGAAAAGTGTGCAGCTGTTCTCTTGCCTTCTTCAATAAAACGTTCGCGCATTTCATCAATTTTGTATACGGTTCTAATTGCTTCAATTAGATTAAATTCGTCATTATATTTAATCATAAAACCGTTCTCCCCCTGATTAATAATTTCTCTATTACCGCCAACACCCGTTGTGATAACTGGTAAGCCAGCCGCCATAGCCTCAATTATCTGATGAGAAAAGCCCTCATACCCAGTGTTAAGCACAAATATTTCCGAGGCAGCTAGATAAAGAGCTACGTCTGGACGAGATTTTTTACCAACAATGAAAACCCTTTTTTCTAGACCCATGTTTTTAATCATTTTCCTAAGTATTTCTCCATCTGGTCCAGATCCGACAATTACTAATCTAAAAAATTGATTTATCTCTAGGAGCTTGGGCATGACCTTAATCAACATCTTAAAGCCCTTCCAAGGAACTAGTCGTCCAATCGAAATAATTAGAGTTCCAGCGATACCAATCTTTTTACGAGCCTCTTCCTTAGATATATCTAATACCTTAAAATCGGTCCCGTTATAGACAACATATATCTTCTTCTTATCTATGCCCCAATTAGCAACAATCTGCTTGAGATATTCAGAGGGCACAAGAATACCAGAAGAGTTCTTACATACCCAAATTTGGACTTTATGCAAAAATTTGGCCCAACCATATTTAGGTAATTTCTGAAAATCATTGATCATCAAAAAAGTCTTACCCATATTGATCGCCCATTCCCAGGAACGATCGCCGACAATTTTAACAAGGAATTTCTTTTTATGGGCACGGGCGGCTAGCAAAGCGGGCACGCCCGCGCTTGATGCATTCAAAGCAACCACTAAATCGGTTTTCTTGGCTTCGCGTCGAGCCTTTATGTAATATCTAAAATAACGAAATAATCTAAAATTTTTCCGATAGATCCTAATGACACGGAAGGGATATTTTTTATCTTCAGGCATACTCCACTTATCGGAATAGGTCATAACCGTTACATCGTATTTTTCCGATAGCTTTGTACCGAAAGTTAGAGCATAAGAAGCAGGACCACCTATATCAGGAAAAAAAATACCAGTACAAATAAGAATTTTGGACCTTTCTTTCATTTATTTTTTAGTAAAGATGTTAAATTTAACTATGTGCCATATGGCTGCGACACCATCTTTCCAACCAATTTTCTTACCTTCATCGTATGTTCGGCCACGATATGATATCCCAATTTCATACACTCTGAATTTATGCTTGGCGATCTGAGCCGTGAGTTCTGGCTCAATGCCAAACCTTTGAGATCGCAGACATGGTAGTATCTCTTTTAATGCCCGTCGAGTAAACACCTTATATCCAGTTTCCATATCTGATAGATTCAAGCCAGTTAGAATATTGGAAAATAATGTCAATCCAGTATTAGCTACATAATGCCAAAAATACAAAACTCTACGTGGAAATACCGTAACAAAACGAGAACCATACACCACATCAGCAAAGTCATCAGCAATTGGTTGAATTAGGGATTCATATTCTTGCGGATTATATTCAAGATCGGCATCCTGAATTAATATTACATCCCCAGTAGCTTCGGCAAAGCCTCGGCGTATCGCAAAACCCTTACCTTCGTTTTTTGATTGATATAATATCTTGTATTTGTGTTCGAATTTTTTCAAAATCTCCCGACTTCTATCAGTCGAGCCGTCATCGATGAATATTAGTTCTTTCTCAAAGTCCAGTGACACCGACTCAATTAAAGAAATTAATCTCTCTAAAGTTGATTCTTCATTGAATACAGGAATTACGATAGATAATAATTTAATGTCCATTAAAGTAACGACTCAATTTGATCAATCATCCTGTCCAGATTAAATTTAAACAGAACGGTTTGGTGACCCTGGATCGCAAATTCAGATCTCAATCTGTCGTCATTTATAAGTCTAGTGATAGACGCTGAAATTTGATTGGGATGCCCCGCGTCAACCAATAGGCCATTTTTACCATTTTCTATAATCTCAGACGTAGCTCCCACATCTGTAGCTATAACTGGCACCTTAGAAGCCATGGCCTCCAATAAACTCCATGAAAAGCCCTCCTTTACCGACGACTGGATATATATATCAAAAGCAGTCATAAAGTGGCTCCCAGAGGCAATTTGGCCCAATAGGAATACCTTCCTTTCTAGGCCCTGCTCTTTAATTAAGGCTTCTAATTTTGGCCTTTCAGCGCCTTCCCCAATTATCACAAAAATGACCGAACTGTCATCTCTAAAAGGCACGGCCGCAAGAACAAGATTTTCAAGCGCTTTGGCTGGATAAAGATTCGCAACCGCGCCAATGATCATCTCCGCCTGAAAAATCTTCCCTGATTGACGAGAAAGTTTCTCGAAAATTCGAAGTCGCGCCTCATCTCGAGTTAAACTGTTTACTTTATAGACATCCAAACCATTATGAACTACTACGATTTTATCACGAGGACGAATGCCTAATAATTCAGCTTGCTCTCTATCCCTCTTACTATTAACGATAACTATATCTTTCCATTGAGCGCTAATCTTTTCTAAAATAATCCACATGCGTTTCTTCCATGCTGGCCATGGATCATTAAATGTCCAGCCGCCAATTCGATAAATAACCTTGGCTCGACAGACGCAAAAAGGAAAAATAAAAGAAAAAGCGCCCAAGAAGCCAGCCTTTGAACTATTCAGGAATAGGATGCTAGGATTAAAAGATTTAATTTCTTTTCTGATTCTGAAATACGCCACGACGTCATCGAGAAAAGAAAGATTTCTTTTTAGCATTGGCAACGTTGTTATCGAGACTCCGATCTCTTGAACTGCCTTTGTGAATTCACCGCCACCATCAGCACCAACGCATATTTTTATCTCATAGTTGGGATTGTTCTTTAGTTTATTAATTAAATTAAAAATAAAGCGCTGAGCGCCTCCGAATTCTGACTGGGTAATAATGATCAGCAGCCGCTTCGTATCATTATTTTTTGAGTTGAACTTGGAGTCCATTTATGGGATGATGTTAGCATAAAATGAGCCAGGAATCAAAGAAAATTTTATTATTTACCACAGCCTTTAAACCTCTTGTCGGCGGGTCAGAAATCGCAATTAAAGAAATAGCTAAAAGATTGCCGGATTTATTATTTGAAGTTATCACGGCAAGATTTTCCCATCACAATAAAAAAGTAGAAATGCTAGCCAATATTCGAATTCATAGAGTAGGCCTAGGTTACAAATTCGATAAATATCTCTTGCCACTTCTCGGATATTTAAAGGGTCGCGAATTATCAAATGACAAAGAACAAATGCCGACTATCAGATGCCTTCATGCCTATCAGGCATCATATGGAGCTATGGCCGCATATTTATTAAAAAAAACGCATCCCGCATATAAATTTATTTTGACGCTTCAAGAAGGTAAAGATTTTAACAGGCAAAGCTGGTTCTTAAAAATAATTAGAAAGATACTCATCAGAAAGGCCGATTCAATCACTGCTATTAGCAACTACCTGAAGAATTTTGCAGAACATGTGTCTAGAAGAAATAATGTCATATTAATACCCAATGGCGTAGATCTGTCTATCTTTAAACGAGATGGACTAGAAGGATCGACATTAAAACAAAGCCTGGGTATAAAAGAAGAAGAGCGAATCGTAATAACCGCATCGCGATTGGTTGAAAAAAATGGTATTGGTATATTACTGAAAGCCTTCGCGTTAATGCAAGAAAAATTAGACCTCAAGACTAGGCTTATAATTATAGGCGATGGTCCCCTTCGCATCAGACTTGAACAGGCTGTGAATGATTTGAGCCTAGATAGGAAAGTTTTGATGCTGGGAGAAATCGATCACGAAGAATTACCAAGATATTTAAGCATGGCGGATGTCTTTGTTCGTCATTCATTGTCTGAGGGTCTCGGAAATGCTTTTCTTGAAGCAATGGCCTGCGATCTACCCGTGATAGCAACACCGGTCGGCGGAATTATTGATTTTATCGAGGATGGCAAAACGGGACTGCTAGTCGAAGTTAATGACATCGAGAATCTATGCACTAAGATGGGTCAGGTATTAACTGACATTGAGCTGAAGAGGAAACTGATCGAGAGTGGTAAAAGATTGGTTGTAGAAACATACGGTTGGGATGGTATCGCTCGAAAGATGGGACAAATATACTAGTCATGCGACCGAACTTCGTCTTTTGTCGAAATGATAAATTGGTTAAATAAATTAAAGATATTAGTAAATACTTGGAAAATAATCCCAGTTATTTTTTTGTTTATTCTTATCGGTTCGCTGATGATCCATGGACTCTATTCTATTAATCAAGACATCGGTAGACATATCAAAACCGGCGAGATAATTTGGCAAACAAAATCAGTTCCTAATATCAACCTGTTCTCGTTTACTGTTCCTGATCACTCTTTTATCAATCACCACTGGCTTGCGGAGGTAATTTTTTATCTACTGAATCTAGCCGTAGGTCTTAAGGGTCTAATTATCTTCAAGGTAATTATTAATCTTTTGTCTTTTTTGCTTATCTATCTAGCCGTCAGAAAAAGAGCATCAATTTGGACAATCGTTCCTATATTTGTTTTATCGATCTTAATCTTTACCGAACGTACTGACGTCAGGCCAGAAATATTTAGTTATCTGTGCTTAGCATATTATCTATTTGCCATTTCCAAATCTAAATATGAGAACTCTCATCACTGGCTTTACGTATTACCGTTTATCCAAATATTTTGGACCAATACGCATATATATTTCGCCTTGGGCATTGGTCTATTGCTAGCTTATTTAATTGATAGGTATCTTCACGAAACGGATCACACCCTAGTTCATCGAACTGCCTATATTTTCGTTGCAGCTTGCTTAGCTACATTGATTAATCCTAATTTCATTGATGGAGCTTTGGCACCATTTAAAATTCTTACCGACTATGGCTACTCAATTATAGAAAATCAAAATATCTTTTTCCTGACCGACTATGGTATATCTAAATTTACTATCAGCTTATTTGAGTTATCGGTTATTGTTTTTATTTTAAGCTACGTCGTTGCTATACGTCGTGGCGCTAAGAAAATAACATTTGAGATATTAACTGGCCTAGTATTTATTATTTTGGCCGGAAAAATGATTCGTAATTTTGGACCTTATGCCTTTGTCTTTGCTTCTATCGTTTCAACAAATTTTGGATATATTAAAAAAGATGTCAGCAAGAAAATGGTCATCATATTATCTGCCATAACTACTATCAGTTTGGGATATCTTTCATATTTGATATATAATAATTCGTTTTATAATTTCATTGGAAGCTACAAACATTTTGAGCTAGCTATCCCATCAGGAGCAGAAGGTGCCATCAATTTTATAAAAGAAAATAAAATCAAAGGACCAGTATTCAACAACTTCGATATCGGCAGCTATATGATCTGGAAAATGTATCCAGACGAAAAAGTTTTTGTTGATGGCCGTCCTGAAGCTTATGGCCAAGAATTTTTTGATAAGATTTACAAACCCATGCAAGAAGATCCGAAAGTTTGGGCCAATCTATCCAAACAATACAATATTAACTACGTCTTATTCACTCACACCGATATCACACCTTGGTCTCGAATATTCCTGAATCGTATTTCCCAAGATAAAAACTGGCCTATGATTTATTTAGACGGTAACTCCGTTATATTCATAAAAGATACTATTGCCAACAAAGCTCTTATTAGTAAATCTCGTATTACTCCAAAATAACGAATTATCCTATCTCCCATTGCAAATAGGATATTGGCTTGATCCTCTGAGTTATCTATCATCCCTACTGATGTTACGGGTTGCGGTATTGGTGTGGTTAGTATCGAATATTGAACTTTCCTTGGAGTAATAGTCGGCGTCGGTGATATATCTTGTTGAGGCTTGTCTATGTTTTCAACGTAGAAATTATTAATCTGACCAGACAGTTTTGATGAAGCTTTTTTAATTATCTTTGGCCTTGGCGTCTTAGTCGGATTTGGCGATGATGATGGGATTGATATTATCTTAACGCCTTGGTTGGGCGTATTCGAGATAGCAACTGATTCTTCGACAATACCACTAAGCGTGTTGTCCAAATCCACATCTAGAGTCCCCGAGATATTAGACGAATGCGCGCCTAGTCCAACCAAAGATATCATCAAAGATAATAAGCCACCGATTATATACGATAGCTTATCGGCTTTCAAAATCATAAGTCGTAGAATAGCCTCCACCTATTGTTCCGGCCGGTATTTTAACCTCAACGTTTAATTGAATCTGCCGTCCTGGCTTTGTTGCATCCATATCTTCAGTCAGTTTCAGTCCATCTGCATAGACGCTAGCACTAGCAATAACTACAGCGTTATCGCTAGTATTAATTAGTGACTGAACTGAGTACATCCTCATATTTGATACAGCGCTTATCGTATCTGTATTGCTAGTCCAATCTCCAAACTTAACAAACAACTCATCTTCCATTTTCGGTATAGTTAAATCTAGGATCCACTTCCAGCCATGGTCATAACTATTGTCAGCAACAGCTGAGCTTTTTGTTATAGTTACATTAGTTAAGGAAATATTATCTACGTCATCGGGATCGGGTGTCGGTGTAGGAGTAAGACTTGGTGTAGGTGAAAAATCAGGAGTGGGAGTCGGTGTTAAGCCTGGTGTTGGTGTTGGCGAGTTATCTGGTATCGGCGTAGGAGTTGTAGATTCTGGCAAGGTATAAGTCACTTTCAAACCGAGATAATCGTGACTAGTAGCGGATTCGATTACATCAGGGGGATTACGATAAGCTAGAAATCTGACCTTAAGATCATTTATCTTCTGAGGTGTATTGATGTATGAGGAGATATCATAAGAGTTAGTAGCATCGGTAGAAGACGGTGGAATTGTGACAATCTCTGTGTGGGTAAAATCTAAACCGTCCCATATTTCAAATTTAGCACCATTGAGCGCATTACTATTTGATTTTCTAAAATTGTGAACTAATGTTATTGAGCTTATGGTTGCACTGGCAACAATATTCGGAGAAAAAACAAATTCCAGATAATTGGCCTCATCAAAAACACCCGCCATGGACCAACCTGTTCGCTTAAATCTACTTAAGTCAGTAGATTTTAGTTTATTAATATCATTGGCCGACAAATCAACGTTAGAGCCGTCATTTGAATCTACGCCACTAACCACGGCAAAATTTTCAGTGATTGATGTTTCGGCTGAAGCCTTTCTAAAATTAAGACTAATTATAATAGTTACAACAAAAAACAAGAAAATTATTAAAACCAATGAGTATCTAGAAGGAAAATATCTAGACATATATCATCCATTATATAATGACTAGTCACGTCCCTGCAATTTTATTTACTATTATTTATCCACATAAATTACAAAGGCTGCCATTGCACAATTGTGCAATGGCAGCCTTTGTAATTTTGTAAATAAAAAGACGGTATCGATTTTCTCAATACCGCCACGTCCCGTCATCCTAGAAACTTCCGGTGGCTCCACCACCACCAGATCGGCCACCACTGAATCCACTGAATAAAGAACCGCCCGTAGAACGCGATCCCTGATGCGGCGAAGAGTAGTTTGATCTGTGATTACTGTGACTGCTATAATTGCTCATCGGATGGCTCCTCGAATTGAGAAGTCTGTCAGCCGCAACAAGTAAGGCATAGATTGCTAGCCAGTTGGGACTATCTACCCTAGACTGACTTTCGGCCTCACCTAATTTTTGCTCTGCCTGAGTAATCTGAGCCTCGCCGACAAGAGATTTCTCACGAACAGTTGCAACCCTCTTCGGGATAGCCTCGAGAAGCTCCTTAGACTCCTTCTCGGCTTCCCTTCTCTCGTGAATTCTTGACTCGACACCATTAATTATTGCATCGGGAGAAAGCTGGGCAAGATTATTAAGGACATCTAGAATGGCATAGTATCGCCCCTCCAGAGCACTCAAGGTATCTCTTTGATCAACTGTGAGAATATTGAGGCCGGCTTCAATCTTACTAATTTTTCCTGGTAACATAGTCAGCTTGTTGTTTGCCGCCCCATATTCGTCTGGCGTAATTTCTTTGGCCAGTTGTTCCAGTCTTGCCACCGCCGAGAGATATTTTCCGCGAATAGTTGTTATGCTTCTTCGGCCATCATTAATACTATCGTTAATTAAATCCTTGATCTCATTGCGCCGATGCCTTCGATACAGCAATACTACCGGCGGACCAAATAAAACTACTGAGGCAAGTACCACAAGGAATGCATATTTAAGCGTTGCCATAAACTGAGCTTCTACGCGAACCCGTTCTTCTTCTTGCTTTTTCTTTTCTTCGGCTCGTGCTTCAACCCGTGCTTGAAATGGTTTCGAGCCTAGATAGTCAATGATTCCATTGACCGTGGCTTCTGTGCCTGCCGACCAGTTATTAACTTTAAAGTTCGGATTTGCATACTGCCGAATAATTTGACCGGACTCACTATCGGTAAGATCCGGTTCGAGGCCATAGCCAACCTCAATGCGAACCTTGCGTTCAGTTGGCGCCAAAAGCATTAAGACACCATTGTCTTTGCCTTTTTCGCCAATACCCCACTGAGCAAAGAGTTTACTTGCGTAATCTTCTATCGGCATATCGTCAAGTGAAGATACCGTCACCACGGCTAATTCAATGCCTGTAGCATCGCGATAAGACCGTAATCTGGCTTCCAAATTCTTGGCCTGGTCGGTAGGCAAAACATGAGCAAAATCATTCACAAAACCAACTGGTTTCGGAAAAACTTGACCATAAACAGCATTGGTCATCAGTAGAATAAATATCAATACAAAGCCAACTCGAACCTGTTGTCTCGCCATCCTGTGCCTCCTGTCCTGATTGTAAAGCTACGGGAATCAACCGATGCGCATATTATACAACTAATCTACAAAAAATCAATGATAGTTACGCTCTCGCCTAGTTATCCACAGAAATTACAAAGGCTGCCATTGCGCAATGGCAGCCTTTGTAATTTCTGCAATGGTTTTCGAAGAATTACGGCATTTCCCTAATTATTTGGCTGATGTTACTTAGTAGATTATGAATGGCAGTTTCTAGAGCGGTATTGCCTTGAATATAATTCAGACCGTCATTCAGATTTTTTATAGCTGCCTCTTTGTTGTTTTGAGCATTATAGATCTGACCGAGAACATAATATACGTTAACATCTTGAGGTTTTATCATTTTATATTTTTCAAAGATATCAATAGCCTTGTCTAACTGACCACTATTAGCATACAGCGAGCCAAGATTTTGATAGGCAAATGGAAAATTACTATCCTTCTTAATTGCTTGTAGGTATAGCTCTTCAGCCTTAGCTAGATCACCTTTGTCCCGATAAATATTAGCAAGATTGTAATACGGCTGGGCAAACATATTGCCCGGATTATCTATTATTCTCTGATACATGACCATTGCGTCATCATTACGATCTTTCGTAGAATACTCATTGCCCAAGTTATTTAGGATCCTAATACTATCGGGGCTATACCTCAATATCTCCTCATAAAAAGCGATCGGATTACCCCAAATTAAGTTTCTCTTTATGGCTTGAAAGCTAAAGAATCCTAGATAGATAATTAAAGAAACTACTACTGCCCAACGTGTGACCTCAAGCCTTTTTACATGAAGAAAAACTATGAGTTTGTTGATATAGAAACCAGCTAGTGCAAATAAACCAACCAGAGGAAGGTAGAGCCAGTGCTCATAAATAACGGCATTAATAGGAATAATGCCCGAAACCATGCTTAAAGAGATAAAGAACCAGGTCCAGGCAAAGAACCAAATTCTGAAATGAGAGATAGGATTGCCATTCAAAGAATTAACCTCGTCATTCTCTGCTTCTTTTCTATACAATACCACCCCTACAATAATAATGGCGAGCATTACTAAAAAACCAAACCAAACGGGCCACTCAAAAAAAGAAGTATGAATCGGAAAGTCGCGTTCCATGTGAAGACCAATTGGTATAAATATCAATTTGAGATACTCGAGAAAAACGTGACCAAATGTGTATAAGCGATAACTTAGGTGATCGGCATAAATATTGGCTGAGTTGTAAAAATTTAGCGTATTCTGAAAATTGAGAACAGTCAGACGCAAAAGGCCATAACCTCCGGCCAATACAAAATATGGCCAGACCCTAAAAAGACCGCATTTAACTGATTTCCAAAATCTTTCTTTGGCTAAGAATGAGATATATACAACAAGAAGTAGCGGCGCCAACAAGACCGCAGTTTCTCTGCTCAATATAGCGCAAAGCATTAAAATAAGGGAGCCAGTCAGATATTTCTTTGATTTGGTGTTGTTATATTTTATAAAAATAAGAGCAGAGAACAGCATAAAGAAAACCGACATTGGATCTCCCCTGCCAGAGATATAAGTCACGGCTTCAGTTTGAAGAGGATGAATTATAAACAAGAGTGCCGCAAGAAAAGCTGGCAGAGATTTACGAAAAACATAGAGCAACAAAACAAAAACCAAAACACCGTCCAGAATATGAAAAGCGTTGCTAACTAAATGATAACCCAGCGGCTGAATCTCATGAAAAGCATAGTTAGCTGCAAAGCTTAGAAGTAATAGGGGCCTATAATAATTACTATCGAGGCCAAAACCAGACAAAATATCTTTGGAAAATATATCACCAATATGAGCAAAATCATGAACATAGGGATTACCTACAATCCAATCGTTATCATCCCAAAATAGCTTATTCTGTAGATTGAAAGCAAAAATCGAAAAACCCATGACAGCTAAGAGTAAGATTGGGACAATATTCTTTTTAAGAATCTCTGAGATGTGCATATGGGCTATCGAAGATATGTAATTTTATAAACAGTTCCGGAATAGTCGTCAGAAACATACAATGATCCGTCCGGACCAAATTTTAAATCAACTGGACGACCAGAGACAACACCGTCCTTGAGCCAACCACTAACTAAATCGCCAGCATACTGATATTTATCATCGGCATCTTTTTTAAATCTAGCTATTTTATAGCCAATCTTTTCATTTCTATTCCAAGAACCGTGATAAGCAACTAATAGATCCCCCTGCCAATCTTTCGGAAACTTATCACTTTTTACAAATATCAGGCCCAGCGGTGCTGAATGCGCCGGTATTTCAATGGCTGGTGCGATTGTTGTAGAACAATCTTCAGATAAATCTTTACGAGTATAGGTTCCTGGATTAAATGTCGCATCTTTTACTTTATTACCATAGCAAAAAGGCCAGCCGTAACGCTTAGCACCAAACTGCTCATTTTTATCGGGCGCTTTTATGATATTTATTTCATCGGGAGGAAGATTGTCTCCTAGATTATCTCTGCCCATTTCCGTGGCCCATAGTTCTTTAGTATCCAGATTAAAAGTAAAGAAAACTGAATTTCTGAGTCCCCCGGCAAATTCAGCTAAAAAGTTACCTTCTGGATCTGATTCTAAGATAGTCGCTCTCTTCCAAGAATCCTCCACACAGGCATCACAAGAAGAGCCAACACTTATATAAAGTTTGGTTTCGCTAAGCGTATCAACTGCTCCATTTCCAGAAATTATGGGACTCTTTCTGAGATTTGGTCCAAAAGATATTGTCCTCGTGTAATGCCTGCCCCCCTCTGGAAATTTAGCAATATTCTCACCTTTGCCCGCAACAACCCCAGCATTAACATCATAAACATACCTATTAACCTGCTGTGTCTCGGCTACATATATGTAAGTAATGGATGTTTTTTTATCAGTATAGAAGGCTAGACCATGGGGAGATTTTAAATTACTGAGAAGAACCGCTTTCTCCTGATCTTCAATCATCCCATTTTTATTCTTATCTTCGACAATAATTATTTTTCCGGCTTTTGTCTCACTGATTATCATCCTGCCCTTGGCATCAAATTCCATCACTCTCGGTCCATCTAGGTTGGTGGCATATTGATCAATACTATAATCACTGGTCAGTATTGGATTTTCTATTTTAGAAATTGGCGTTCTCTTATATTTAATTAAGACAAACCCACCAATTAAAATAACGAGGATAATTGCAGCCGATAATTTTCTATTCATGGAATGGAAATTACTTTTTTATTACCAATTTTGTTGTACCAGAACATTTCTCATTCAAGATCTTAGCTCCACCGCCAACTGTGGCGACATAATCTATTGATGCTGACAATGAGTATGTATCATGTTTAGGTACGAGACCCTTGAAAGAAATAGTGAGAAAATCTGAGCCACTTCCAAGTTTCAAACCAGAAGCACGGTTTGGACCAATGCTGAAATCTTCGCCAGAAGGAAAAATGCTCCAGTTAATTATATCGTGAGGATCGTATAAATCGCTATAGTGAAATTCTTGGTCATCTATATGAAGAAATGATCCGCCTTCATATACAACCTGTCCATTGAGATAGCATTTTGGAATTACATCTTTGATCGGAGTTCCGGTAGGTTCAATGCTTCCAGTCGGAGATGGGGTTGGGGTAATTGTAAGGTTTATAGAGACTGACTCTGATGGACTTGCAAAAGGCGTACTCTGAGGAGTATTTGTCTTGTAATAAAAATATAATGCCACACCAAATAGAATCAATACACAGACCGTTATTAATATAGTTATTTTCTTGTTCATAATAATCAATTGTATTAAATATAGGCTTTAAAAGCAAACCATATTTCCCCAACTCAAAACCGCCCCGAAGGGCGGTTTTGAGTTGCTAGTTCTACGGAATAGAACTAGACGAGATGCTGAATTAGTTAGCCTGTAGGTAAGGACCCTTTGCCGGTAAGGTACCTAAGTACCCGGCGACATTGGATGCATCACCAACGGTGTCAGAACCAGCACCATCTACCCATGTAACTACACCAGTTTGATCCTGAAGGATAAGCTGGAAGTAGTCAGCTCCAAGACCAGTCGATGAATTGACAGGATCATTGAATGAGGATAGGTCAGCCTCTACTCTTATTCTTTTCGTTTGGCCACCAGCAATCGTCAGAGAATTGCCGAACGAATTGAAACTTAGAGAAGCATTATTAGCGGCCGAACCAAGGCTTGCAGTATCCAATATTGTATTGGATGCATCTTCGTATAAGGTCGCGTTAATGGCTGTGGCTAAGCTACCAGATGACAATGTGTCAAATAATAGTGAGCCAGAAGCAGCGGCAGTAGTACCGAATTTAACCTCACCACCCATAGCGGTAATATCAAATTTACCAATTATGGATGATCCACTTGTAGCACCGTCAGACATAGAGACAACCGTGAACTTCGGAAATGACCTATAGATATAATTCTTATTGGTCATCGCGATCTCATTAGTATCATCATTTGTCGTGTCGCTACCATAGACTTTAGCCATTGAGCCAGCGCCAGTCGCCTCAAAGGCGGCAGCAGCTGATCCGTCAAAGTTCATCGCAAAGTCAACTCCTGATGTTGCGCCAGCGGCATAAGTACCGATGGTGTCAATCTTCACAGAAACAACTGTGTATGAATCTTTTGGAACATACGGTCGGTTGGTTCCGGAGAATGAGAACGATGTTGAAGCGTTTGAATCAAGAGGTTGGGCAGAAGTGGTAACAGTTGTACCAGCTTCATTCTTGTACTGAAGATAAACTGCAGCAACATTGTTCTTAGCATCAGTAGCATCAGCTGAATCAACAGTGATCTTATCAACTAAGAAAGCTTCGTTAGTTGATCTCAATTTGAACTGAGAAACAGTGACACCAGTTTGACCCCAATACAAGCTATTCTTTTGCTTGGATGGAGAATCATCATGCTCGGTAACGAACAAGTATCCGGCATCAATAACATTGACAGCCGTGGTTATACTTGCTCCACCATTCTTATCTTCATTAGCAGCATTAACTGTATTGTTCGAGCTATCAACAGCAGTGACATCAGTTGTGTTAACGATATCAAAGCCGAACCAGTGCTTAGTTGGAGCAGTTAGATTTAACAAATTAGCTTTAACCAATAGTGTCTTGGTCTGACCGGCTGGAATATTCCAGTTTAGGTTGTTGTAGACCAATGTACCAGCAGTTGCGGCTAGATTGTTAGCGCTTGGGCTGGTAGCGATAACTGTTCCGCTTTCCTTTTCATAGAGGGCAACGGAAGCAACCATCGAACCAATATCTCCGACGCTACCAGCAACGAATGTACCGGAAGCAGAATCTAGCGAGTAGCCGGTTAAAGTTATATCCGTAACCTTCAAGGCTGAAGCATTGGCAGCAGTAAATGTGATACCTACGGCTTCAACATTTTGCTGACCCTTAACAGCAGTTGAATCAGCTGGGTTAGCAGATAATCCAAGGGTTAAGGATGAACTCTTCACGGTCATAGTTGCACCATGAATGTTTGCATTCGGAACTATATCGGTCGCAGCTAAGGCTGTGGTCGTACCAGCATATTTAAGGTAGGAAACACCAAGATAGCTAGAGTCGGCATAGTTTTCTAAGCTGATAGCAACCTTAGAGTTTGTTTCAATATCAGTACCGGTTCTGGTGTTGGCTGTTTTTAGATCAGCAGTAACCTTGAACCTCATCGTCTGACCAGCTGACATATCAAATGTATCGGTAAATTGATACATAGCCGCGCTAGTACCAGATGGGTTTCCGGTAGTAAGATCCGTAACAAACGAACTGCCATCAACTGGACCAGCTATTACTGTATTGGTATCTTCGTTGACAATTTTAATGTCATCTAAGTCAGAGAAACCGGAGCTTATACTGGCAGTAGTATCTAGGTCATCCCAGGTACCATCACCAGCTAAGTCTAAGCTTAACATCAATCTTGTCTTCTTTATTTCAATGTTGCTTGCAGCAGCCATTGTATATTTCAAGAAGACAGTGTCATCGGTGGCTGTACCGATATCAGAAGCAGTTGGACCATTGAAGGTTACTGTTAAGATACCACCCTGAAGCGTAAGAAC
>Ga0209212_1003376_pt1 | contig 21165 bp, 17 predicted proteins | sample RifGroC2_FD_183996 | JGI IMG/M metagenome (GOLD analysis project Ga0209212, IMG submission 183996) | Groundwater microbial communities from Rifle, Colorado, USA - Groundwater C2 (SPAdes) (version 2) | ecosystem: Environmental > Aquatic > Deep subsurface > Groundwater | place: Rifle, Colorado... | reverse complement strand
CGCCTTCGCGCATCCCTTTTTTGGCTTCTTCGTATGCCGCACGCATGAACATGTCCATAAAGCACCTTTTCAATCATCCAGTTGGTATTTATGAATAAATTTTATCATAATTGGCCAAATAATCGAAACAAACCGCAAAAACGTCACCACTGAGGCACGGAGTTCACGGAGAAAACCTAAATTGTGCTATAGGGTGCCGCTTAAGCGCACCAATAATCTGGAGCCTCTCGGTATTATGGTGCAATCAAATGGCAAGTATTTATACAGGGGCGGACCGTAAAATATTCAACTTATCTTGTTTTTCAATCCGCATGGCAAAATCGAAACAATCGATTCGGAGCGCCATTTCCAAATCTTCCGGCGGAAAATCCGGGCAGGTACCATCGAAATGAAGCCCCGAACGGGATGACCTGACCCGCTCAGCAATCTTCGCCCAATCCACCGCGCGCCCGGTTAATTTTTGCTCGATGGCTTCGGCGCAGGCAACATCCTCATCACCCCAGCCTTCCTCAGGGAAAGATCCAGTCTGGAGTAAGGTTACCGTACCAGGTGCCGCCTTTTGGATAGCGCGCACCGTCGCGGACAGGTTGGTTAGAGAAGCAGCCAGGACAAATCTGGCGGTGGACTCGAATGACACTACCTGGGTACCGGCTGAAGTACGCTGGATGATCCGCTTACCGGCCAAATTTTGGGTGACAGCGACTGAAGGCGAATTGCCCAAATCAAAGCCCGGCACTTTGATCCCATTGACCTCGCCGGAGATAAGGCAATCCGGCATAGCCTTACGCAACTTGAAGGCCTCCTCAACGTTTGCCACCAGGATGATCTCACGAACGCCGATGCTAAAGAAATATGAGGCAGTGGTATAAGCTCGCAGCACATCGATGGCCACGATTAGATCAGTTTTTGGATCGAAGGAGGAGAGAGAGGCGCGCAGAATTTTCATCGGTATATGTAGGTTGGGTTGAGGGGCGTTGATAATTTAGCGTAACAATTCATCACACTGCCCCGAAACCCAACATTGTTCTCGGTCTTCGGATGTTGGGTTTCGCTTCGGTATTTGCGATTGTTCTATCATGAAGAATCGCTCTACCCAACCTACAATTATGAAGATATTCGGGCACGGGGTTCGATTTCAAGTCGCGATAATCCAAATATCCCCGTGCCGCTACGGGCGGACTCTTATTGCGCCAGCGCTGGCACGCGCTTATGCCAGTCGGTCACCTGCTGGTAGGCGTGGGCGGTGCGGAAGAGCACATCCTCGCGGAAGTGCGGACCCATCAGTTGCATGCCAATTGGCAGTCCGGCCTTATCGAACCCGACCGGAAAGGCCAGCCCGGGCACGCCGGCCAGGTTGGTCGGCAGGGTGAAGACGTCCTCCAGGTACATCGCCAACGGATCATTGCTGTGCTCGCCGGCGCGGAAAGCGGTCGTGGGCGCAACCGGGGTGGCGATCACATCCACCGACTGGAAGGCGGTCTCGAAATCACGCTTGATCAGGGTGCGCACCTTCTGCGCCTGGCCGTAATAAGCATCATAATACCCGGCTGAAAGCGCGTATGTGCCAAGCATGATGCGCCGCTTGACCTCGGGACCAAAACCAGCCCCGCGTGTGCGGTAGAAAACATCCCACATAACTTCGGCGTCTTTGCGCTCGCCAAAGCGGATGCCGTCATAGCGCGCCAGGTTGGCCGAGGCCTCGGCCGGGGCGATCAAATAATACACCGGCAGGGCGTATTCGGTGTGCGGCAAATGCACCTCCCGCACCGATGCCCCCAATGCCGCCAACTGCTTGACTGCCTGTTTGACTCCGTTTTCGACCTCCGGCTGCATGCCGGGAATGAAATATTCGCGCGGTACGCCGACGCGCAGGCCTTTTAGGCTGGCATCGCCATTCAGTTGGATGGCAGGCACCGGCACGTCCATGCTGGTTGCATCCAGCGGGTCATGGCCGGCCATCACCGAGAAGAGCAGGGCTGTATCTTCGGCAGTGCGCCCGAATGCGCCTACCGAGTCCAGCGAGGAGCCGTAGGCCACCAATCCGTAGCGCGAGACCCGGCCATAGGTCGGTTTGATGCCGGTCACCCCGCAATAAGCGGCTGGCTGGCGGACACTGCCGCCAGTATCGGTGCCCAGCGCCACGGGCGCCATGCGGGCAGCTACCGCCGCCGCGCTGCCGCCGCTGGATCCGCCAGGGACGCGCGACATATCCCACGGATTGAATGAACGGCCGTAAGCTGAATTTTCAGTCGATGAGCCCATGGCGTATTCATCCGTATTGGTCTTACCGAGCACCACCACCCCGGCGTCCAACAAGCGCTGCACGCTGGTGGCGGTGTAAGGCGGCACAAAATGCTCTAAAATACGCGAACCGCAGGTGCAGCGCACGCCGGACAACGCCAGAATGTCCTTTACAACCAGCGGCAGCCCGAGCAGGGGCGGCACCGGCTGACCGCTCTGGCGGGCTGCAGCACGCAAAGTGTCGGCAGCCAGCGCCTGGCTTAAAGCTTGTTCGCTGGTGCGAGTGATAAAGGCATGAACGCCGGGTTCAAGGCGGTCAATTTGCTGGATACAGGCGCGGGTCAATTCCATGCTCGAAATTCTTCCGAGCGCAAGCTCCTCAAGCGCCTCGCGGGCAGTGAGTTGGGACAGCGCGGTCATGGGCACTACTCCAACACCGGCGGTACACGGAACTGCCGGTCATCGGTTTGAGCGGCATTGCGCAGCACATCTTCAATCGGCAGGCCTGGCCGCGGCTCATCCTCACGCAGGACGCTGCGCGGCGGCAGCACACTGGCGGTGGGCTGGATACCGCTGGTATCCAGCGCCTGCAGGCGGGCGGCATAATCCAAAATGGCTGAAAGTTGCTGGCGATAAAGCTCTTTTTCCGCAGTAGTCAGTTCCAGGCGGGCCAATTGTGCAATGTGTTCGACTTCGGCGAGGGTGAGTTTCATAGGCGTAATTATACCAACCGCAGACGGTGAGCGGGAAAGCGAAATCTAGTACAATACATGAAACGCAGGGCTTGCGAAGGAGGACGTGCTGTGGCCGATTTAACTGTCGAAACTCGCAAATATTTCAAGATATTTAACCGCTTCATGCTGTTCATGTGGAAACTTGGACTGGGACCCTATATCAATGCCTGGCCAGAGGTCGGCGGGCAGATCATGGTGCTCAACCATATTGGGCGTAAAACCGGCAAGCGCTGTCAGACGCCGTTGAATTACGCCGAGGTCAATGGGGAAATCTATTGCGCTGCCGGTTTTGGCAGTACCTCGGACTGGTACAAAAATATCATCGCCAATCCGCAGGTCGAAATCTGGCTGCCCAACGGCTGGTGGGCAGGGATTGCCGAAGAAGTGTTGGATGCAAAATTGCGCCTGCCGATCATGCATAAAGTGTTGATTGCCAGCGGCGCAGCGGCCCCGGTGTTTGGCTTACCCATCAAGCAAATGAGCGATGAACAAATCGCTGAAGCAACTGCCAACTACAGCCTGGTGCGCATCCGGCGCACCACCGCCCGTACCGGTCCCGGCGGGCCAGGCGACCTGGCAGGCATTTGGCCGCTGGCGACCCTGTTCCTGCTGTGGCTATTGTTGACCCGCCGGCGCTGCAACCGCAAACGCTAACACTGTGGCTGCTGCTGAACTACCCTTCTGGAAACGAAAAACAATTGCAGAGATGACCCATGAGGAATGGGAATCGCTGTGCGACGGCTGCGCCTGGTGTTGCATGCACAAAATCGAGGATGAGGATACCCACGAGGTGTTCGTCACTCATGTCGCCTGCCGGCTGCTGAATTTAAAAACCTGTCGCTGCACCAACTACCCGCAGCGCCTGACACTGGTCGATACCTGTTTGAAAATTACGCCGGAAAATATTCGCCAACTCACCTGGCTGCCGGAAACCTGCGCCTACCGGCGGGTCGCGCTCGGGCAGGATCTACCGGAGTGGCACCCGCTGATCACCGGCGACCCAAATAGCACGCACCGCGCCGGGGCGTCGGTGTTGGGGCTGGCAATCTCGGAATACGGCGTGGATATGGATTATTTGGAAGATTACATCATCGAACCCGAGGACGACGAATGAGCGCGATTTTGCCATACCAGCCGACTTTACAATCCCTGCGCTCTGGTTTTAATGCCAGGGGTTGGATCACCGAAGATGTCCCGACCTTTTTGGCACAAAATGGCTGTCAGCGGGCGGCAGCGCACTGCGCCAATGTTGCCAGGGCGGCTTACCAACTGGCAGAACGGTTTGGCGCGGACCCGCTGGCAGCGGAAGCCGGCGGCTGGCTGCACGACGTCAGCGCCGTCTGGCCTAACGATCAGCGCCTGGCAGCCGCCGAAGCGCTGGGTGTCGAAGTGCTGCCGGTGGAGCGCCCCTGGCCAAAAATCGTGCATCAAAAATTGTCGGTGGTGTTGGCGCGGGAGGTCTTTGACGTTCGCGATGCGAAAGTCCTCTCAGCGGTCGGCTGCCACACCACGCTCAAGGCTGGCGCCAGCCCGTTGGACAAAGTGGTGTTCATCGCCGACAAACTGGCCTGGGACGAACCCTATGACGCCCCCTGGCACCCGGCCTTACGGACTGCGCTGGAGACCTCGCTGGATGAAGGCTGCCGGGTGTACCTGCGTTATTTGTGGGAGCAACGCGATCAACTGGCGGTGTTGCACCCCTGGACGGCGGAGGCGTGCCGGGAGATGGGTGTAAAAATTAGCGAATAATTCAGGCTTATGGTGTAGGGCGATCTTTCAGATCGCCACGCAAACTGACAGTTTGCGCTACGGAAAGCGCTCGCGCATTCGTTGGATGAGTAGTGTAGGGTATATTTGCGCTATTTCTGGAACCAGCGCGACCGGCTGGCGATGCTGCATCCATGGACGGAAGCCGCCTGCCGGGTGTTAGGTGTGAAAATTAGCGAATAATTCAGGCTTATGGTGTAGGGCGATCTTTCAGATCGCCACGCAAACTGAAAGTTTGCGCTACGGAAAGCGCTCGCGCATTCGTTGGATGAGTGGTGTAGGGTATATTTGCGCTATTTCTGGAACCAGCGCGACCGGCTGGCGATGCTGCATCCATGGACGGAAGGCGCGATCTGCGAATTAACTCATGGTCGTTAATGGACACAATTAAGGATTTCATTGAATGATCAAAGCGCGATAACATTATTGGTCTTTACAAAATCCAATAATGAGCATTACTTGCAAAGCCGTAAAATTACTTGCTAAATAGTTTTTTTAACGTATGATTATTGTACATAAATATTATGTGGTCAACTTATGATTCGATTTTAGTTATCACTGAGCCCAGAGTTTATTATGACAAAAGTTAACCCTAACATTCTAAAGTGGGCACGTGAGACAGCGGGCTTAACTCTTGAAGAAGCAAGTCGAAAATTACATATTAATGACTTAAGAGACATATCTGCAATAGATAGGCTGAGAAACCTTGAAGATGGACATGATATTCCATCTAGGGCGATGCTAATAAACATGTCCAAGCATTATCATCGCCCTTTAGTTGTTTTTTATATGTCCAATCCCCCTCGAAAAGGAAATCAAGGTCAAGATTTCAGAACACTTCCGCAGGAATACCCAATTCAGAAAAGGGCTTTAGTTGAGGCGTTAATTCGAAATATACAAGCTCGTCAGAGTATTATCCGGGCAGGGATGGAAGACGAAGAAGATATCCAAGTTTTGCGGTTTGTAAAATCGATGCAAGTTTCTAATGGAGTCCTCGCGTTAGTCGAATCTATTAAGGAAACTTTGCAGTTTGATTTAAAAGTATTTCGAAAAAAAGCAACTCCACAAGAGGCATTTGGTTACTTGCGGACATGTGTTGAAAATTGCGGCATATTTGTTCTTCTAATTAGTGATCTTGGCAGCCATCATACGACGATTGGGCTTGAAGGATTTCGAGGGTTTGCACTAGCGGATAGCGCCGCCCCCTTCGTTGTCATCAATGATAAAGATTCTAAAGCTGCTTGGTCGTTCACATTAATTCATGAAATAACACATATTTGGCTTGGGCAAACAGGGATAAGTAATACCAGTTTTGAAAAGGGAATTGAGAAGTTCTGCAATGATGTTGCTAGTGAAATTCTCATGCCAGAAGACGAGTTATCCCAATATGATTTCGACACTCAGGGAGGATTTGAGGAGTTAACCAAACAAGTAAGCTATTTTGCACAAAAACGAAATCTAAGCAGCACAATGGTCGCTTATAAGCTCTATAGAAAAGGTTGGTTTGATTTTGAAACATGGACCAAATTATCCAGAACTTATCAGAGTATGTGGAATGAAAATAAAAAGATTCAGCGAATAATATCTCGCGAGAAAAAAAGTGGACCAGACTACTATACATTGCGCCGATTTATGGTTGGCACAAGTTTAATTTCTACTGTAAAACGGATGATGGCGGGAGGAACAATTACAACAACGAAAGCTGGCAAAATTTTAGGTGTAAAAGCTAAAAACGTACAAAAATTAATGGATATCAATGGGCCTTCTAAAATGGGCCATATCTTTTAGGAGGGTCCATTGATCTACTTGCTTGATGCAAACGTTCTCATCGATGCGAACAGGGATTATTACCCCCTCAAGAGAGTAACAGAATTTTGGGAATGGCTTGTATTTAAAGGAAATGAAGGAATTGTGAAAATTCCAATCGAAATGTATGAAGAAATAATTGAAGGAACAGATGACTTGGCATTGTGGATGAAATCAAATGAAGTAAAATCCGCCCTTTTGTTAAACGAGGAAGCAGATCAGCCATTAGTTTCGAAAGTAATTGATGTAGGTTATGCAAATAACTTAACTGAAGATGACATAGAGACAATAGGAAATGATCCTTTTTTGATCGCATATGCTCTTAGTGATAAAGATAATCGTTGTGTCGTAACAACAGAAGTTTCAAAACCGAAGAGCCAACGGGCTAACCGACATGTTCCGGATGTGTGTGATGGATTTCGTATTCAATGGTGCAATACATTTGCCCTCACGAAAATTTTGGATTTTAGTACTAAATGGAACCTAATTAAGGAAAGGGCTACCATCTATAATAATAATTGAACTCCCCTTTTAATTCGTTTCCTTATTATTCCAATAAAAATTGCGTACCACTATTGTTGTAGTTCGATACATCCAAATGAAATCTTTTAAATAGCAATCATTTACGTGCGATTGAAGATTAACCTTTTGTTTCATTCCAATTGACTTGGATGGCTTCCTAATAAAAAATTCTCCAAGTTAAACTCGGCTGGTATAATCGGAGGGCAGTTTTATGCTTGAATTTCCCTGCCTGGAGCCCGCATGAACCCACCGCTCGATTTCCAAACCATCATCATGACCCTGCAGCGCTACTGGGCTGAGCAGGGCTGCCTGATCTGGCAGCCGTACTACACCCAGGTGGGCGCCGGCACGTACAACCCGGCCACCTACCTGCGGGTGTTGGGCCCCGAACCCTGGCATGTCGGGTACGTCGAACCCTCCGTCCGCCCGGATGACGGGCGCTACGGTGAAAACCCCAACCGGTTGGTGCAGCACACGCAATTCCAGGTAATCTTAAAACCCGATCCGGGCAACCCGCAGGAAATTTACCTGCGCTCGCTGGAAGCTCTGGGTATTGACCCGCGCCAGCACGATATCCGCTTCGTGGAAGACAACTGGGAATCGCCCGCGCTAGGCGCCTGGGGGCTGGGTTGGGAGGTCTGGCTGGATGGGCAGGAAATCACCCAGTTCACCTATTTCCAGATGGCAGGGGGTATCCAACTGGAACCGGTCTCGGTGGAGATCACCTACGGCCTCGAACGCATCGCCATGACGCTGCAGCGCGTGCGCAATTTCCGCGACCTGCGCTGGTCGCCGGAACGCACCTATGGCGACGTTCAGTTGCAGGGCGAGCAGGAACACAGCAAATATTATTTCGAAATCGCTGACGTGGAACGCGCTCGCCAGTTGTATGAACTGTACAAGGCTGAAGCCGAAGCGGCCCTGGAAAATCACCTGGTGCTGCCGGCTCACGATTACGTCTTGAAAATGTCGCATACCTTTAATATTCTCGACACCCGCGGCGCCATTGGCGTGACCGAACGGGCGGCCTTTTTTGCGCGCATGCGCGACTTGTCGCGCCGGGTGGCCGAAGCTTACTTAGCGGAACGCACCCGGTTGGAATTTCCGTGGCTGGCGCAGGGCGATGGTGCGGCGGCCGTTGCTCGCGCTGCACCGCTTCCGGCAGCAGTCCCAAGCGTTGGCCCTGAACCGCGTGATTTCCTGCTGGAAATTGGCACCGAGGAACTGCCCGCCGGAGATTTAACCAGCGCATTGGAACAGCTTAAGGAACGTACACCGGCCTTGTTGGATGAATTGCATCTGGCGCATGAAGCTATTAAGGTGCTCGGTACCCCACGCCGATTGGTGGTGTGGGTCAAGCAATTGGCTGCCAGTCAACCAGATCGCGAATCGCTGGTCAAGGGGCCGCCGGCCAGCCGGGCATTTGATGCACTCGGCGCGCCTACCAAGGCTGCCGAAGGCTTTGCCCGCAGCCGGGGCATCGACCCGGCCAATCTACAGGTCGCAGAAATGGACGGCGGCAGTTACGTGGTGGCTCGTGTCTTTGAAACCGGGCGGCAGGCGCCGGCTGTGCTGGCCGAAGCGCTGCCCGGTTTGATCGCGGGCTTGCGCTTTGACAAAACCATGCGCTGGAATTCCAGCGGCGCTGCATTCTCACGCCCGATTCGCTGGCTCATGGCGCTGTTTGGCGGCGAGGTGGTGTCGTTTGCCTATGCCGGTCTGACTGCGGGTAACTTCACCCACGGGCTGCGCTTCCATTCGCCTGACGCGTTCAAAGTGGGCAGCCAGGCGGATTATTTTAAGTTCCTTCAATCCCAGGAAATCCAACTGGACCCGGTCGAGCGCAGCGCTTCCATCACTGACCAGACGCGCCGGTTGATCGAAGAATGCGGCGGCGACCCGCAGCGGCTCGACGCTGGACTGTTGGAAGAAGTTACCAACCTGGTCGAAGCTCCGACCGCACTGCGCGGTTCGTTCGCGGCTGAACACTTAAAATTGCCCGCCGAGGTATTGGTTTCGGTAATGCAGAAATATCAGCGTTATTTCCCGGTATACAAGGCTGATGGTTCGCTGCTGCCGTATTTCATTGTGGTGCGCAACGGCGATGCCCAGGATTTGGATGTTGTTGCTGACGGCAACGAGCAGGTGGTGCGCGCCCGTTTCGCCGACGCTGCTTTCTTCATCCGCGAGGATGTTAAATCGAAATTGGAAGATTTCCTGCCGCGCCTCGGGACGTTGACGTTCCAGGTAAAGCTTGGGTCGATGCTGGATAAGACTCACCGGATCGAAAAACTGGTCGAGCGGCTGATTCCCATGGTCAAGCTGGATGCCGCGGACATCGCAACTGTGCGGCGCGCAGCCACTCTCTCGAAAGCCGACCTGGTGACCCAGATGGTCATCGAGATGACCTCCCTGCAGGGGACCATGGGGCGTTATTACGCCCGCCAATCCGGCGAGCCGCAAGCAGTGTCCGATGCCATATTCGAGGCTTACCTGCCGCGTTCGGCTGGCGACCAGGCGCCCGGTTCACCTGCCGGCTTGCTGGTTGGCATGGCGGACCGGTTGGATACCCTGGCCGGGTTGTTTGCCGCTGGCCTGGCGCCGACCGGCACCAAAGATCCCTTCGCCCAGCGCCGCGCGGCCCTCGGGTTGGTGCAAAACCTGATCACCTGGGAATTAAATTTTGACTTGAAGGCCGGGTTGCAAGCCGCCGCTGACGGGCTGTCCATCCCGGCCAGCCCGGAAAGCCAGGCTGCTTGCCTTGACTTTATCATTGGACGGCTGCAAAATCTACTGCTCGAACAAGGGTACCGGCATGATGTGGTTGCGGCTGTTTTGGCTGAACAGGGCGCTAATCCGGCACTGGCAGCCAGAGGGGTCAAACAGCTTTCAGTGTGGGTAAACCACCGCGAATGGGATACGATCCTCCCGGCTTATGCCCGCTGCGTTCGCATCACCCGCGATCAAAAGCAGGAATTCGAAATCAAACCGCAGACCTTTGTGGACGAGGCCGAAAAGAAGCTGCTGCAGGCCATCTTGATGGCTGAAACCGATCGGCGCGAATCGACCTCGGTTGACAACTTTTTCGCGGTTTTTATCCCAGTCATCCCAGTCATCAACCATTTCTTCGAGGCGGTGCTGGTGATGGCGGACGATCCGATCGTGCGGGGAAATCGACTGGGGCTTTTACAGCGCGTCGCCCGGTTGGCGGCAGGTACCGCTGATTTCTCGAAACTCGAAGGTTTTTAATCACTTCCGGATAAAAAACCATAAACGGCGGAAAATTATCCGCCGTTTATGGTTATGAAGATAAAAAATAGGGCATTGAAAAAATCTGGTTATTTCATGCGTCTATATATTCGAGACGATGTTGCTGTAGGTTTCACCAAGCTGGGTGCCAAATACTGCCAACATAACAATAACGATCAAAGCGATGAGTACCAGGATTAACGCATACTCAACCAGACCCTGACCTCTAACAGCACGGATGGGAAACATGGTGACGGACCTCCTTTCTTGTTAAATCGAAGCCACCGCAAACAGGATAGAAAAAGAATGAATACGACAATAATACAACTTCATTATATATAGGATTTTTTTTTATTACCACCACCACTTTTATAGGATTTTCTTAGAATCTATCCCAACCCATGCCTGCCGCCTACCTAAATCCCGGGTAGAATTCAAGGGAGGACAATCGCGATGTCGGTAACCGACGAAATTAAAGCCCGTATTGATATTGTGGAACTGGTTTCTGAGACGGTTAAGCTGCGCCGGGCAGGCAAGAGCTATACCGGTTTTTGCCCGTTCCATACCAATACGCGCACGCCCGCCTTCGTGGTCTTCCCGGATTCGGGCACCTGGCGCTGTTTCGGTCAATGTAACGAGGGCGGCGATGTTTTCCGCTTTGTCATGAAAAAAGAGGGCTGGGATTTTCCGGAAACGCTGCGCTACCTGGCGGAGCGCGCCGGGGTGGTGCTGCAGGCGCCATCGCCGGAACGCGAAGTCGAGGATAAAGAGAATGAACGGCTGCGAAACTTGTTAGAGGAAGCCGTTTTGTTTTACCGCCACCAGCTTTTGCAAACTCCGGCTGGAAAAGACGCCCAGCAGTATCTGAATCAACGCGGCATCCAGCCGGAAACCATCGAAAAATTTGAGCTGGGATATGCGCCTGAGGGCTGGGAAATTGCCGCCAACTATTTTACAGGCAAAGGCTATAGCCCTCAGGAAATGCTCGAGGTGGGATTACTTAGCGAGCGCGAGGACAGCGGCCGCAAGTATGATCGTTTTCGCCACCGGATTATGTTCCCCATCCGGGACGGGACGGGCCGCATGTCCGGCTTTGGCGCGCGCATCCTGAGACCAGATGATATCCCCAAGTTCCTTAATTCACCGCAAACTCCGCTATTTGACAAAGGCCGCCTGCTGTATGGGCTGCACCTGGCGCGGAAACCGATTCGCGCTGAGGACCAGGTGGTCATTGTTGAGGGTTATCTGGATGTGATTGCGCTGCACCAGTCTGGTTTTAGCAACAGCGTTTCCCCCATGGGTACTGCACTTACTGAAGATCAACTGCGGCTGGTTAAGCGCTTCACCCGCCGTGTGGTACTGGCGTTGGACGCGGATGCTGCCGGTGAAAAGGCTACCCTGCGCGGTCTCGAAGTCGCTCGCCAGGCGCTTGACCACAGCGACGAGATCGCATTCGATGCCCGCGGTTTACTGCGCCATGAAGCGCGCCTGGAAGCCGACGTACGCGTCACCACCCTGCCCGCAGGGCTCGACCCGGACGATGTGGTGCTGCGCGATCCTGACGCATGGAAAAAAATTGTCGAGGATGCCAAACCGATCGTTGTCCATGTGATGGAATCGCTGGCAGCCGGGCATAACCTGGACGACCCGAAGGCCAAGAGCGAAATTGCCGCCCAGGTCCTGCCGCTCATCGCCGACGTGCCCAACCCGGTTGAGCGCGACGCCTACCGTCAGCGACTGGCGCGCATGCTCAAGGTGGATGAACGGGCTCTGCAGGGCGCTTCTGGCCAAGCGCAGCGATCCCGACGGCGCGCCCCGGCCGCGCAGCAAGCTATGACCACAACCCCGACGGTGCAAACGGGGCCGGAAACGCTTGGGAAAGCGATGGAGGCGCATTGTTTGCGCCTGCTGCTGCATCAGCCGGAAAATATTTATTCATTGGACCGGGTGCTGCAAGGAGCCGGCCTGGGCCGCTTTAGCCCCCAGGATTTTGAAAATGCTGAATACCAGGCACTGGCACGTTTCGTGCTGGAAGCATTGGAGCAAGATCAAATGGAGCCGCATACCCACCTGATGGAGAAGGTGCCCGAATCATTGGGTGATTTGCAGCGTGAACTGTTCGTACCTTCGCCCCAGGGCGAGCCGAATAGCGCCCAACGACTGGAGGATTTGGTGCGGACGGTGATGAAATTGCGTCTGCTGCGGGTCAACGAAGGTATTCGTCAGATGCGATTTATGCAGGAGGATTTGCAGCAGCAAGGCGAAACCATTTTGATGCCCTACCAGGAATTAATCCCGCAATATATTCAGGCGCGCAGCCGGCTCGAATCCGCCTTGTCCAGACCATTCCGGTTTGACTAGGATGAATATTTAAGGATTATGGTATATTTGTAATCTATGCCTAGAAACCAAAAACAACCCGCGCAAGATCGCCAGCCTCCTCGCCGCTCCGGAAACAACCCGGCGCGCCGCAGCAAAACGTCTGATGGCGCTGAAAATGAGGTCGTTGAAGACGCGCTCAGCAAGGATGATCTGGAGGAATCAGGCATCCAACCTGCAATAGAGGAGTGGAGCGACAACGAGATCCCGATGGAGGATCCGCTCGAGATTCTGGAAGATCCAACCCTGGCGGTCGAGCTTTCAGAAGATCCGGTACGCCTCTACCTCAAAGAAATCGGTCAAATTAACCTGCTCGATGCCGAAAGTGAATTCCGCCTGGCAGCCCGGATTGAAGCGGAACGATTGATCGAGACCCTCAAAAAACACCTGGATCCCAGGCTCAAAGGTGAGCAGCGTAATGAGGCGCTTTTTATCTCGGTCTTTGAGAATCTGATAACAGGCTGGGAACGCCTCAAGCAGGACGCGAAGAATTTCGAACACGGCGGGACTGAAATCCCCGATCTGGCATTGATTTTGCTGGAAGCCCAATCCTTGCGACAGAGTTGGCAAGCTGACGTCCCTTCCTACCTGCGTTCATTCCTGGATAACGGGATGTGGGGCAAGGACTCGTTATGGGACGGCCTGGTACGGAATGCCTTTACTCTTTACCTGGGGTTATACCTGCTGCCTGCCAATGTGGCGGCCAAGTTGAAAACCAGGTTTGACCATGGCGAGGAATTGCCGGAAATCAGCTTTTACGAAGAAGCAATCCAATCCGAAGACCTGGCGCACGAGTTGGACACCATCCACTGGCGGGCAGAAGAAGCCAACCAGACACTGATTCGCGCCAACTTGCGGCTGGTGGTCAGTATTGCCAAGCGTTACCTGGGCCGCGGCATCTCCTTCCTCGACCTGATCCAGGAGGGAAATCTGGGGCTGCTGCGGGCTGTTTCCAAGTTCGACCCTACCCGCGGGTTCAAGTTTAGCACCTACGCCACCTGGTGGATTCGCCAATCCATCAGCCGCTACATTGCCGAGCAGGCGCGTACCATTCGCATTCCGGTGCACCTGTTTGAAGCCATTACCCGCCTGTTGCGCGTTCAGCGCCAGTTGGTGCAGGAATTGGGGCGCGAACCGACCCTTGAGGAATTGGCGCTGCGGGCCGATTTGATGACCCCGGAAGATGTGAGGGCCATCGCTGAGGCAGCTGAAAACGCGACGATGCTCGACCCCGAGGTGCAGCGTCGCTGGACCTGGGCGACGGCCAAGGTTCAGCGCATTTTGCAGTCGGCAGAAGAGCCGGTGTCGCTGGAACGTCCGGTTGGGGATGAGGAAAGCAGCCAGCTTGGCGATTTTATCGAAGATGATGAGGCGCTGGAGCCGATGGATGCCGCTGCCCGCGAAATGCTGCGCGAGCAGGTTCAATCCGCGCTCGGGGCGCTTTCGGAGCGCGAACGGCAGGTGTTGGAGCTGCGTTTTGGCCTGATTGACGGCAAAGATCACACTCTGGAAGAAGTCAGCCGCTATTTCAACGTGACCCGCGAGCGTATTCGACAAATCGAGGCCAAGGCGCTGCGCAAACTGCGCCATCCAACCCGCAGCCGGCACTTGCGCGAATATTTGTCATAGCGGGCGCGTACTACGCGCCCATACCCGGCTCTGAGATACCCTTCGGCATCCCTTCGGCATCCCTTCGACAAGCTCAGGGTACAGAAAGCGCGGTGGCTGAGCCTGTCGAAGCCCGGTGTAAAAAAATGGGCGGCCGGTGGCCGCCCATTGCGATTAACTTCAATCCGCCAATCACGCGGCGGCTTCCGGGGTCATTTCCGGTTCGCCTGCGCTGTGAACTTTGCGCAAGGCAAGCACCTTATCCTCGTTAACATGCACTTCAATGGTGTCGCCTTCCGAGAATTCACCTGCCAGCAGAGCGTCCGAAAGCCGGTCCTCGATCTTTTGCTGGATGATGCGCCGCAGCGGACGGGCACCCATATCCGGGTCATAGCCTTCCTCGGCCAACTGGTCCACAGCCGCAGGTGACGCTGTGAGCGCGATATTGTTATCCTTCAAGCGTTCAGCAACCTTGTCAAGTTCCAGCGTAACGATTTGTTGGATATCGCTGCGACTTAGCGCGCGGAAGACGATGACCGAATCCAGGCGGTTGATGAACTCCGGCCGGAATACCCGTTTGAGCGCCTCGATCAGCTTCTTGCGCATTTCATCGTAAGCAAGCTTTTCCTCCATAGCTTCGTCCACCTTGTGTTGGAAGCCAAAGCCGGTCTGACGTTTGATCACGTCCGCCCCAATGTTCGAGGTCATGACGATGATGGTATTGCGGAAGTCCACTTTGTGTCCGCGTGCGTCGCTCAAATGACCCTCCTCCATGATCTGGAGGAGCATATTATGTGCTTCCGGATGGGCCTTTTCGATCTCGTCAAACACCACGATCGAGTACGGTCGGCGGCGAATGGCTTCGGTCAGTTGACCGGCGTCATCGTAGCCGACATAGCCGGGCGGCGCTCCAACCAGGCGGCTGACGGTATGGCGTTCCATAAACTCCGACATATCCAACTGGATGAGCGCATCTTCGCTGCCAAACATAAAGCGCGCCAGTGCTTTGGTCAGTTCGGTCTTGCCCACGCCGGTCGGTCCGAGAAAAACGAATGAGCCGATCGGGCGGCGCGGGTCTTTCAAGCCGGAACGTGCGCGGCGTACAGCCCTCGAAATCGTCTCTACGGCTTCCTCCTGGCCGATGATGTGCTGGCGCAGTTCGTCTTCCATGTGCAGCAACCGCTCGGACTCAGCCTGGGCCATTTGCATGACCGGCACACCGGTCCACATTGAAACCAGTTCAGCGATGTCATCAGCAGAGACAACCGGACTATTTTCACGATCCCAGCCGGTGCGCAGTTCTTCCAGTTCATTTTCGAGCTGGGCTTCCTGATCGAGCAGTTCCTGGGCGTCGTCAAAACGGCCGTCTTCCAATGCCAACTGGTGATTCTCGCGCACCTCGCGCAACTTGGTCATCATTTCCTTGGCGCTGGTTGCGGCCTTGCTTTTGTACATCCGCACCCGAGAAGACGACTCATCGATCAAATCGATGGCTTTGTCTGGCAGGAAGCGTTCGGTGACATAGCGGGCAGAAAGACGGGCAGCGGCTTCGATCGCTTCGTCGGAAATAATCAGGCGGTGGTGTTCCTCGTAAGCGCTGCGGATGCCGTGCAAAATCTGGATGGTCTCTTCCACCGAGGGCTCGTTGACCGTAATCGGCTGGAAGCGGCGCTCCAACGCGGCATCGGATTCGATATGCTTGCGGTATTCGTCAAGGGTGGTGGCGCCAATCACCTGGAGTTCTCCACGCGACAGTGCCGGCTTGAGAATGTTGGCGGCATCCACCGAAGAACCTGCCGACCCGGCCCCGACCAGCATGTGGACTTCGTCGATGAAGAGGATGGCGCCGGATGCTTTCAATTCGTCGATGACGCGTTTCAAGCGTTCCTCGAATTGCCCGCGGTACATGGTGCCAGCAACCAGCGAACCAACGTCCAACTGCAGCACCCGTTTACCAAGCAAAGGAGCAGGCACATCACCTTCCACGATGCGCTGCGCCAGGCCTTCGACGATGGCAGTTTTGCCCACTCCCGGTTCACCGATCAGGGCAGGGTTATTTTTGTTGCGGCGTGCCAGGATTTGAATGACACGCTCGATTTCCATTTGGCGGCCGATGACAGGATCCAGTTTATCCTCTTCGGCCAATGTAGTCAGGTCCGTGGCAAGTTGATCCACCAGGGTGGTCTTTTGCCCTTTGGCTTCTTTTTGCTGTTGAGCAGGCGCAGCGGTGCGGCCGCTGGCGCTTTGCGGGGCGCTGCTGCTTTCCTGAAGGACACGGCGTGTTTGGCGGCGGATTTGCTCGGGAGTGATCCCCAGTTTACGCAAGACGTCCATTGCCTTGCCTTCATTGGAGCGCACCATGCCGAGCAGAATATGCTCTGTTCCGATGTAGTGGTGCCCCATGCGGCGGGCTTCTTCGATGGCGAACTCCAGTACTTCCTGTACCCCTGATGAGAGGTCGATCTTACTGGAGCGGGTTTGTCCAATACCACTCAGGCGTTCAACCATTTCCTGGACCCGTTCCGGTTCCAGTCCTAAATCGCGCAGAACACGTCCGGCAATTCCGCCTTCCTCCTGGATCAGGCCCAACAGCAAATGCTCGGTGTTGATCATGGGCTGCCGCATCCGTTCGGCTTCCTGATGCGCCAGACTCAACACCCTGCGAGCACGTTGGGTGAAACGTTCCATTCCAGACAAGGCAAAATCCTCCTCTACCAACAATAAAACCCACGAAGGGTACATTTCGAGCTATAGGGAATTGTCTCCCTGCGGCCGCCAAAGCGGCCAGATACAATAAGTTCCATCTGGATTCGATTCTACCAGAGTTTAAATGCTTGTCGAGTCACCTATTCGGGGGATTACCCCCAAATAGGCAGGGTGAAATCCTCTGGAAGGCATCCTCATTTCGGTTTCGTATATACTTAAACTCCGGATAAAGATCCTCCATCGAGAAAATGCAAGGGAAAAATGCACTCGCTTTCTCCTACAACCACTAACCATGCGTTCAGGTTTCGTTTCGTCCAGGGATTGTTGACGACTCTTATTGTTTTGTTCGGCCTGGGCATTTTCTTTTTCTTTATTTTTAATTCGGGGATCAATGCGAACACCAGGGCGTCTTTCGCCGATATGATCACCGGTGAGGCGCACCGCCCGTTCGTGACGCGCGTTTTTCTGCCCTGGTTGACCCGTGGAATCACAGCCTTATTTCCTGCATCCGTCCACGAAGCGGCCAAAACCCTGGCAACAAGCAGCGACTTCATGGGTTCATTACTGGGCGAATACAATACTCCCCCCGATTTTGCATTGGAAGCACTGATCAGCCTTGGGTTGCAGTTATTGTGCGTTCAGGGTTTCGCGTTTGCTTTTCGCGGGTTATTCCGCAAGGTGTATAAAACTCCCGCCCTCATCTCAGAACTGGTCACGTTGATGGCATTAATTGGGCTGACGCCCATGCTGTTTTTAGGTTACTTATACGATTTACCGACCCTGTTTCTTTCAACCCTGGGGCTTTATTGCATTGCTGCACAGCGAAAAAGAAGCTATTTCCTCGTGCTTGCTCTGGCCGTTCTCAACAAGGAAACAGCTATCGTACTGGCTGCGCCAGCCATCCTTCTTTTCTGGGATTTACAGCGCCCCACATTCAAAAAAGTACTGTTTGGAATACTGGCACAGCTGGGTATTTTTCTGGCCGTTCGTGTTCCACTTAGTTTGCTTTACCGCGATAACCCCGGCAGAAATTTTGAACCCCACCTGGCCGATCACATCGAAATGTTCCAGGACTTTCCCATCATTGGTGTCATTAGCATTCTGATTGCAGTGGGGATGATCCTGCTTGTGTTTCACAAATGGCGCCAAAAACCGGCTGTTGCGGTGCTCGGAGCCACCCCCGGGTTGCTCATGCTTGTGCTCTTTGTGTTAGGTGGAATCGCTTTTGAAATTCGGGTTTTCTATGAAGTTTATGCAGCGGGATTGTTGTGCATAATGGCAACACTCATGGCGCGGAAAATGCCATTGGAAACAAGTTTGCCAACCATGCAGGAATGGTTGGACAGTATGTCCGCTTTTTTTGGCCGGCAGGTAAAACAAACCGGGAATTTATAACCGGCTAATCGCTGAGCAGATACGCCAGAATCCATTGCGTGGTGGCGACCAGTGCATCGGTGTGGGTGCGCTCGTAATTATGTGAGGCGTCCACCCCTGGACCGATGAGCGCCACCTGTAGATCGGCGCCGGTGCGCAGCAGCGCACCGCCGTCTGACCCATAGTAAGGATAAATATCGACCTTATAGGGGATCTGGTTTTCATCCGCTATGTTGCGCAGGCGGGTGCTGAGTTCATGGTGGTACGGCCCGCCTGAATCTTTGACGCACAGGGTGGCGTGGAACTCGTCTGAGGTTTGGCCTTCGCCGACGGCAGCCATATCCACAACCACCAACTCACCTACCTCGGCTGGGAACCCGGTGGAAGCGCCGTGCCCGACCTCTTCAAAATTGCTGATAAGAAAGTAGGTGGTTTGCTTTGGTTGAATCCCGGCGGTTTGCAGCGCCTGGACCGCCGCAACCAGGCAGGCCACGCAGGCCTTGTCATCCAGGTGGCGGGAACGGACAAATCCATTGGTGATTTCCACCCGCGGATCAAAGGACACAAAGTCGCCCACCTCGATGCCCAGGGCGCGGGTTTCCTGCTCGCTGACGGTCCGTTCATCTAAGCGGATTTCCAGGGTATCGCTATCCCGCGCCATCGACGAGACTTTACTGCCATAAACGTGGCTGGATGCAGCCTGGAGAAGGATGCTGCCGCGCAGTTTATGCCCGCTGCGGGTAAATACGGTAACGCCTTCACCTTCCACTGCGTTCCACGGGTAACCGCCAAGCTGGGTCATGCGCAGCCGGCCATTGGATTTAATCTCTTTGACCATTGCACCCAGGGTATCGACATGAGCGGTAAGCGCTCGCGGGCGGCTGCTCGCCAGGCCAGACCAGCTTACCAGCAGGGTGCCTTTGCGCGTTCGTTCCAGCTTGAGCTGCGGAAAGGCAGCCAGAGCTTTTTCGGTATAGGCAACCGCATCATGGGTGAAGCCGGTTGGGCTGGGCGTATTCAGCAGCCCGGCCAGAAAATCGAGCAGGTTAGCAGTGTCGATGGATGGGATGGGCATGGTGTCCTCGCGATGATTGTGCAGAATGGCATTCACGCCAGATCGCTTACGGGCCAGGCGTGATTCCCTCGTAGGCGGAAATAATTTGCCGCCACTCGGGCCAGACGGGAACGCTCTTCTTCTGGTTATAGTCGTAAGTAACCATAACAAACTCGGCGCGCGACTTTACCTCGCCGGTGTCCTGGTTTTCGATGATATATTCCATTGTCAAACTTTTGTTGCCAATGCGCGAAATCCGCATCCCAACTCTAATCTGCTCATCGTATTCGATGGGCGCCAGAAAGCTGATATGCACATCTGCAACGATTAATGGAAAGTCAAGAAAATTATTGCCTTTGAACAAGCCAAGTTTGTGCACATAAGCAAAGCGCGTATGCTCCATGAAGGTCAAAAAACGCGCATTGTTTACATGCCACTGAGGATCCAGATCGCCGTAACGAAGCTGTAAGGGGAGATAAAAGCGAAATTTGCTCATGGCTGTGATTATAACTGGGCGGTGCACGGCTGTCGAGCAAACTATTTCGATGCCTTACCTCGGACGCTAAATGTCATTCCAAGGCGTGATCTTAGTCACTTGTGTAATAATTCACGTTCCAATACACTAAATTAATAACCTGATAAATAAGGTCGAAAATTCGGATTAATAGTATTGATAAGGAACCGCTGCCATGCAAATTACCAGACAAGCCGATTATGCCCTGCGGGCGATGTATTACCTATCCAAACTGGAACCTTCAGTACGAGCAGCTACCAGTCTGATTGCGGATGAACAGCGAATTCCACCCTCCTTTCTGGCAAAAATCATCTCGCAGCTTTCGATTGCAGGTTTAATTCACACTTCCCGGGGCGCCCGCGGCGGGGTCTCACTGGCTCGGCCACCCGAAGCTATCTCCATCCTCGAAGTGGTTGAAGCGATTGATGGGCCGCTGACGCTGAATGAATGCACGCACTCCATAGATGGCTGTCCTTTCGGTGAAAAATGCCCGATCCGCCCGGTCTGGTGTGATGTGCAATCCGAACTGGTGGAACGCCTGCGCAACACAAGTTTTGCTGCACTGGGTGTCTCCGTATAACCCAATCGCGATGACCTCGGCCGTCTCGATCAACCGGCTATGGGTGATTGTCCTTAATAATGGGGATGTCGTCATCGATTGGGGTGACGGGGTCTTTCAAGATGTAATGAGCGGGGCGTTTTTGCCTGAAGTGGACCAGACAGGCAGCCATCCGGTTCAAGATAATGAATGCTCCGGGTTGGAGAAGGCTGGCGCCATCCAGGGCTTCGATAAGTTTCAGGTGTACGTTTACGATTTGCCAGCCCGGTCGAAAAAATCACTGGATTAAGCAAAATAAGGCGCAGCTGCGCCTTATTTTTTATCCACAGCGGATTCAAGCGAGGATGGCTTTTTTCCTCGGGTTGACTACAGCTTACGCAGGTAGGATTCTAATTGATCCATGGGTGTACGCGAGGTCATATCCAGGCTGAGCGGGGTGACGGCTACAACCTGCTCCACCGCCAGAGCATGGACGTCGGTATCCTTATGGACGTTGCTGGAATCGATGCGAATATCATACCCAATGGGGCCGGGAGACTCCAGCGTGCCGGTGCGAATCGTGTGTGGGATATAGTACGGCTGCATGGCTTGCCGAACTACGCGCCAGGGCGTCTGAGGGGTCGCAGTAGCTGGCACGTCTACCTTGAGCACG
>Ga0209212_1003374_pt1 | contig 21176 bp, 17 predicted proteins | sample RifGroC2_FD_183996 | JGI IMG/M metagenome (GOLD analysis project Ga0209212, IMG submission 183996) | Groundwater microbial communities from Rifle, Colorado, USA - Groundwater C2 (SPAdes) (version 2) | ecosystem: Environmental > Aquatic > Deep subsurface > Groundwater | place: Rifle, Colorado... | reverse complement strand
TTATCCTGTCCCATGATTTGAATATCCATTTTGGTTTTGAGTGCCGCGCAAACGATATTGAAGAATACTCACTCTCGAAACTTGTTATGGCCGGTCTTACCAAGGTCTTCCTTGGTTTAGAGAGCGGAGATACCGCATCGTTGAAACGATTCAAAAAACACACTACCGTTGACGAAAATAAACAGGCTATTCAATTGCTGCGGGACTATGGGATTGAACCTACCTTCGGTTTTATCATGTTTGAACCTGAGTCCACGCTGGAAAGCGTCCGAAATAATTTCGAATTTTTACAGGAGGTGGGCATCATGACCACCCCTGCCGTAACTGCCCACCTCCTGCACCACAGACAGACCATTTTTGCAGGGACACCCGACTATCAATCTATGACACGTGAACCAACCTGCAGTGATGCCTCGTTTAAAAATTACGAGCTGTTTTATAAGATAAAAGACCCAAAAGTTGAGGCATTTTCAGAGGTTATTTCAAATGTTTGCAGGGCGGCATTATCGTTACTCCCAAAAACCTTCACCTGTGAAACGAATGCATCTGCCTCCTCTATTGAATCAAATTTATTAAGTGCACTAAATAATACCCTGATTACTCTATTTGCAAAAACCCTATCTGACTTTGAAGCGAATAGAATCCTTGATAATCCTGACGCAATAAGAGACACCGGCCAGAAGCTTGCGCATGAAGTGGAGACAATTTTTGTAAACAATCAGCTACTTGTAACCATTCCTGAACGTAATGATGATCATTTATAATATTATTTTACAGAGGGGCAGGTTGTTGTTAAAATGTTTCTCCTGATAATAAAAGGCTTTCATTGACTAAGGTACTAATATTTATGGCCAACACGAACACTGCAAACGCTGACTATATATTCCAACTCGGTTTTGGATACTGGAAATCATGTATCCTGTTTACGGCAGTAGAATTTGATATATTTACCATTATTGGCAAAGACAAAGTTACTGCTAGAGGTATTTCAAAGTCAATTCACGCCAATGAACGTTCCACGGAGATGCTCCTGAATGCCCTCGTTTCGCTCGAATTACTTACGAAGCAGGGAAATTGTTACTACAATACCCCAATCTCAAACCTCCATTTAATCAAGGGAAAATCTCATTATATGGGTGATTTTATCCATCATGCCCAAAATATTATGGATAACTGGACAATGCTGCGAGAGACCATTGAAACAGGAAAGGCCGTTTCATTGAAGGACTTACCTGAAGAGGTAGACCCGCATGACCTCAGGGACTTTATTACGGCTATGCATAATATTGCCTCTGTAAAGGCAGATGAACTCTGCAGCAAAATTGATTTAAAGGGAGCAAGAAGATTATTAGACCTGGCAGGCGGTTCTGGCACTTACGCCATTGAACTTGCAAAGGCCAATCCTCATTTGCATGCCGTTGTTTTTGATCTGGGGCATACAATCAAACTTACACAGGAGTTTATTACGGCTGCGGGCATGGAAGACCGCGTTACTGCACAAGCAGGAAATTGCCTGGAAGACACCTTTGGGAAAAATGTGTACGACGCCATCCTCGTATCAAACCTCCTGCATATTTATAATCCTGAAAACAATACAAAAATACTCAAGAAATGCCGGAATGCTTTAAAGGACGAAGGCCAGGTTATTATCCATGAATTTGTGCTTGATGAATCAAAAACACAACCGCAATTCGCAGCACTTTTCAGCTTAAATATGCTCATCGGCACGCAGGAAGGGGCGTCTTACAGCGACTCTGAATACAGGGCATGGCTTGAAGATGCCTGTTTTAAGCACATAAAAAAGATTGACCTGGAATCCAATTCGTCCTTACTTATTGGCAAGAAATCGTAATTCGTATTATTCTGGAGTAAAAGATGTTTATCCTAAAAAAAATTATTGGTCAATTATTTTTCCCTGTACCGTTATGTTTGGAAATATTAATAGTGGGATTACTGCTGCTTCTGTTTACGCGGAAACAAAAGGCAGGAAAGATTATTCTTTCTGTTGGAGTAATTCTATTTACGCTCCTGAGCTATCCTGCACTTTCTAATACATTTCTCAGGCGATTGGAATATCGGTATCCACCACTTATCTTAACAGCAACATCCGATTCTGCGCCTGGTGAGGTTGCACCACAGGTCAAGTGGATTGTCGTTCTGGGCGGAGGTCACATATCTGACCCGCAAATTCCCATTACCAGTCAACTCTCAGGAGCATCTTTAGTTCGCCTTATTGAAGCGATTCTACTACATAATCAGATACCGGGAAGCAAGCTTATTTTGTCAGAGGGAAAGGTTTTTGATTCAGTTCCCGGTGCGGAAACCATGGCCGAGGTCGCTAAAGCTCTTGGTGTAAAGAAGGAAGATTTGATTTTGGAATCGGAATCTAACGATACCATAAATGAAGCCCGGCTGATTAAATCAATCGTTGGAAACGACAAATTCATTCTGGTTACTTCCGCCTCACATATGCCGCGCTCAATGGGTATGTTTAAGAAACTGGGTATGCAACCGATCCCGGCTCCCACTGGTTATTCGATTGTAAGAAGCCAACGTATTAGCCCCGGCGACTTTTTCCCCAGTTCCGGAGGTTTGCGCAGGGCTGAAGGCGTTATCTATGAATATTTAGGCATCTTTTGGGCAAAGCTGAGAGGTCAGATATAAGAGTTTCTTACTTCGTTTATGCCACTAAGACACCAACTCACAAATTGAAGACGGTAGGTATCGCTATCGACAAGAAGATTATCTATGAACTTGAAGGTGCAAATTACCGGCAAGTGATTGATATCATACTCAGGCAATTCGGCCGCATTCTAACGGAAGAGGAGATACAGGATATTGGTAGTAAAAAATTAACGATCTTTGGACAGATAGCACGTGTGAAACCATTTAACGGCTTATGAGCCAAAAGCTCACAAAAGAGCACGAAAATATTTCACCTTCCCTTAATCCCTCCTGTTAAGGGCGGGAAAGTTCCCTCGCCCCGTGCGGGAGACGGTCTGGGTGAGGGGTATTTTCGTGTCAAATCCTAATGACAGTAGCTATGCCCGCCAAGGTCGTGTTGGAACTCATACTTTCGTTGTATTTATTAACAATGTGTAATTATATTTACATGCTTACAACGAGACTCATTCAGGTTTTCTAATTGCCTCATGAGAAATATTTGTTGACATTGCCTTATGTGTAATTTGTCATATAACCAAATATTGGTTCTTCTGGGCATTGTGTGGAAACAAGCTGTAGAAGCAAATTCCTCCCCCTTGACTTCGTCGTGAGCTCAGCCGAACGATGGGGGAGGGTTAGGGGATGGTGATTAACAATTGAAAGGCGAATCATAACATATAGCTAAAATTCCCAGAAAGAGACCTATTGAATTTTATTCTTGTTCCCAGCCCTGCGTGGGAACGAGAGATTAATTCGTATTTTGCATCATTTATTCGAGTCGCTAAGTCCTTTTTGCAATAGTATACAAAAAATGTTTTATCAGTCTGGGATCAGTTGCAAAATGGATATGAGTGTAAGAACCTAATACACGGCCGGCAAAAATGCCGTCCATTTTTGATTTCCTGTCGTCGCACTTATAAATTGCGTAAGCGTACGGCGTACCTTCAGGCACGTGCAGCGACGACCAATGAAATTCATGGCCTTTGAACGTCTCCCCTTTTTTGCATAAGATATTATCATGCAATGCTTGAACGGTAATGTATCCTAAACCCTGTCTTTTGTTCTCCATTACGGTTGTTCCTCTCAGAATTCCGCACATCTCGTGTGTCTTGTTTTTAAAATCAACCATGTGTTCAAGCAGGTACATCATCCCCCCGCATTCACCGTAGATAACCACGCCATTTTTACGCGCCTTTCGGATGGATTCCTTCATGGTAGTATTCGCTGCGAGTACGGCTGCATGTAACTCAGGAAAACCTCCGCCAATGTACAATCCATCAATATCCGCTGGCAGGTATTTATCATACAAAGGACTAAAATAAGTAAGCTCTATACCGTACGATTCCAGCAGGTCAAGATTGTCCTGGTAATAAAAATTAAATGCCTCATCGACAGCGACGGCTACCCTGAAATCAAACCGTTCGTTTATTCCACTAAATACCGTCTGCTTGTATGAGGGGAGACCTTCTGAGGACGCAGCAATATTGATTAATCTGTCAACATCCACGGTATTTGAGAGCAAACTCCCAATTTTTTGATACGTGGACTTCGCAAATTCCTGCTCACTTGATGGTACTAAGCCCAGGTGGCGTTCGGGGAGTATTATATCTTCATGAAATGGCATATACCCTAAAACAGGAATACCACAATTTCCTTCGATAGATGCTTTTAGAGATGCATAGTGTCGCTCGCTCTTGACTCTATTAAGAATTATCCCTTGAATTTTTACGTCTCTATCAAAATTTTTATATCCCAATACCACAGCGCCTGCGCTGCGCGACATTCCCTTTGCGTCCATTACCAATATCGCAGGCACATTCAATATCTTGGCAAGGTGCGCTGTACTTCCCAGTTCACTCCCGTCCAAACAGCCGTCATAGAGCCCCATTACGCCCTCGATTACTGCCATATTTGAATCTATCAGGGCATGCTCAAATAATTCAAGACACACATCCCTGCTCATGAGCCACGTATCAAGATTACGTGACGGGCTCCCGGTAATTGCCATGTGATGCGAGGGATCGATATAATCAGGTCCTGCCTTAAACCCTTGTACTTTGTAACCCTTTTCTTTTAATGCAGACATCAGTCCAAGGGTAATGGTTGTTTTTCCCACGCCGCTGTGTGTGCCAGCTATCAGCAATCTTGGATATTGAGATGGAGTATGTTTCATAAAGTTATTCCTACGCAGTCCCCCTTAACAAAGGGGGACTTCGTCGTGAGCTCAGTCGAACGATTCCGGGGGTTGTGTTTTTTTCCTGGGTTATTTTACAACCCCCTAGCCCCCTTTTCTAAGGGGGATTCTTCACTGCTGGTTCAGGCTTGAAGCCTGAACCGAAACATTTTGGTTCAATCGAGGACGATTGAACTAGCAACAGGGCTAAAGCCCAATTCAGATAAGACCAGTAATATCAAACTCTGCATCCCCGGTTCTCTTCCATGTCGTTTTCTTAGTAATCTTCAAATCATTCCTTCTGGCTGTATTGGTCAGGGTTCTCCATATACTTTGTCCTGCAATGATCGGAACAAAAGTAATAGACTCTACCCCGATACAGGCATGTAACAAATCTTTTCATCTCGTCAATCTTCATATGACATATAGGATCTACAGTTTCTTTTGGAGGAAGGGTAACATGTTTGAGATATTTTGACGGATTTTTATCGAAATCCATCTTACACTCCGTACTGCAAAAATAGTATGCAACCCCCTCATAGGTTGATTTTGGAGTATTTTCATCCACAGCAATATTAATACACCCCATATCAGATAAATATGCGCAGACAGGGTCAATGACCAACGGCTGTGTTTTTTTGGACGAAGAAATTGTGTTTGCGCATCCTATAATCGTAAATGTAATGAAACTTGCTATCAGAAAATATTTTGTTTGCATATATGACTCCTTTGTTTAAAAACTATAACTTACACCAACAATTGCTTTAAAATCAGTCTCTTGTTGTTCTCCAAGTAAGTTTTGAAAGACAGGGAATGAAACTGAAGTTCCTACCCCACAACGAGGGGTGATCCCTACACGCACTCCCGGCGAGAGGAAAACAGTAGTTCCGCCGCTATCCCGTTCATCCCTTCCATTTTGTTCGTCTCGAAAAAGATATTTTATACTGATTTCTCCAACGGGCGCAACATTTGGATATTTATTTCTGGGGATTATCTGATATGCTGTTGAAAAACCCCAATCCATACGGTCACCTACCTTAAAATCTCTCGCCCCCTCTGTGCGAAGAATATATTGGATGCTTGTATCCATGGTCCAGTCCTTTGTAAACCAGCGTGAATAGGCAAAGCCGGTTGCAAAATCATAAGAGCCACTTCCGGGTTGTTCTACGGCTTCTATCTTTTCACCCGCATTGTTCTTTCTGTCGTCAACACCTGTAGGAAATTTAATACCTGCCAGAATAGCACAATGCCCCTGAGTCCCACGCAAGAAGCGGTACTTACCCGAAAGCCAGAGGTCGGTGATTCCGTCTGGATTAGCTCGAAATACCTCAATTTCATCGTCTTCCAATTCAGACTCACGAAAATTAATTGCTTCAAACCAACTGATGTTAAGTCCAAGAGTCAGGTCATCAGTAACCCCATACCCAATATCGATAGTATGCAAAAATGTTCTATCAACGGCATCAAAGGAACCGGCTTCTACTGCTTTATCAAGAAGTTTTGAATTAGAAATAGATTCGAATTCTGTCAATTCTGTCCTTAAACCTAACGAAAACGTGCCGCTTTTTAAAGTGATGGCTGGTATTGTAATAGCTGACCCACTAGTTCCAGCCCCATGATTCGCCTCAACCGCCCTTACGAATAATAGCAGAAAAGGCACAAATAGTGAAAATAGATACCCACATCTAAGAAAAATTCTCATATTATACCCTCCAAGGATAGCCTTAATGCAATCTGGCGCTATTCAAATCCATTAGGTTATAAACGAAAAACAATCTCTTTATGTGAAAAGTTTTGGTGGTTTTTCCGGGGGAGATGTAAATACTTCAGGAAGATTAATCGAAGTGTCATTGAAAAGAAAACACAGAAATGATTCCTTTATCGGTAGGACCTGGCCATTCAGCATGTATTTAGCCGTAAAGGATATAGTTGTAAGCGGGTCATTCCCATATTTGCAGTTAATACTGCTTATAAAAGTTTTAAAACCGTTCTGATTTTTACTATTGTTACGGAACTTGTTTTGGTTTTCGTCAGGCGCACAGCAGCAATGTGTTTTACAATCAAATTCCGATTTGCAGCCACAATGATGTTCTTTGCAAGGAAATTCACCGGATTTTCTAAAAGAATTTACTGGTATGCCCGCGCTGAAAAAAGCGAGGCACACGATGACTAATATCTGGGTATATGAGAGTATTTTGTAATTTTTCATAGTGACATAGTGGGATCTTTTATCATAAATACTGAAAAAATACAAGAAATTTATTATGAACATTGGTTGCGGCGCAGCCATGCTATGAAAGTCTTCCACATACCCAAATGTGTCTGTTTCCTGGGAATACTCATAAAACAGCATATCCCATCTTCACAAATATCATTGGTAAAACTAATAGTACAGCGTTTCTGAGATATGAAGGTTTCATAACGTTATTCTTTAAAAATCTTTGTGGAATTTAGTATCCAATATCTGTGCAATCTGAGAAATCTGTGGTTCCAAAATCTTTTTGTCGGTCTGAGGCTTCGCCCTACTAATGTTCATGGATATAACCATGCCGATGCTCGTGATCATGCACAACCTCATCGTGCCGATGACGATGTTGATGAACCAGATTATTTTTTAATAATAAGTCGTAATTGTTTAATATTTCTTTGTAATCTCCTACTGCCACTGGTTTCTTTTCTTCACTAAAAACGAGCACACGGTCTGCTATTTCTTGGGTAAGAAACAAGTCGTGTGTTACAATCAAGAGCGTCTTACCCTGAGATTTCAAGGTGTATAGGATATTGATAAACTTTGATACGCTTCTTGGATCTAATCCACTGGTGGGTTCGTCCAATAACAATATCCCGGGATTCATAGACAATACCGTAGCGATAGCTGCCCTTTTCTTCTCGCCAAAGCTCAGATGATGCGATGTGCGAGATTCATAACCTTGTAAGTCTACCAGGGCTAATGCCTTTTGTGACGCCTCAGTAACCTGGTCGGCATTCAGCCCCAAGTTTAAAGGTCCAAATGAAACATCGTCCATAACAGTAGGACAGAATAACTGATCGTCGGGATTCTGAAATACCATTCCCATCCCCCGTCTGATGTCTTTCAGATTTGTTTTGTTGAGCATTAACCCCACGACCTCTATATAACCATCACCATCCAGAATGCCCATCAGATTCATAAACAGCGTAGATTTCCCAGTTCCATTAGCGCCGATAATAACCATGGTCTCCCCTTCTTCTACTTCAAAACTAACGTCTTTCAGACCTATTGTTCCATCGGGATAACGGTAATTTAACTTCGATACTTTTATAATCCTTGCCATAGATGAGCGCCACTTACTCTAATATGTTCAATCTTATGAACCAAACCAGAGACAATACAAACTAACGACACGATTATACCAACCATAAATAAAATATCCATATAAGAAAACCTGAAACGTTTAACGCTGAGCGCCTCTCCGCTAAATCCGCGGATAATCATCGCACTGTAAATTCTCTCGGCGCGCTCAAAGGTCCTGATAAATAATACCCCAATCATATATCCTATTACTCGAAATTGCTCCTTATACCTGGACCCAAAATAACGAAGAGATCTGGCACGCATAAGCCTCCTTGCCTCGTCTATCAGTACAAAGATATAACGATACATAAACGACATGATCATGACCAGCAACCGCGGCACACGGAGCATGTCCAGTCCTTTCAAAAAATCAGGAAATGTTGTGGTTGAAGTGGCGGTCACCAGCAGAAAAATAGATAAAGTAGACTTGACGATGATATTAAGAAACGTCCAGACTCCCTCGTACGTAATATCGAATTTCCAATTACCTATTTCCAATGACAAACAGACATTCCCCTCCTTTATAAATGGCACAAACATCGCAATAAAGAGGATAAAAGGGATTAAAATGCATACCTTTTTCAGTATCTGCCATGGAGTAATCTTTGAGCAAAATCCAATCGCCACTATTAACAGGAAATATAGTCCAAAATCTCTAATACGTGTAATTGGAGTCAGTATCATGCATAGAATAATTGAAAGGAATGAAATGATCTTTGTCCTCGGATCAAGTTTTTCCAACAGGCTGTTAGTTGATTTCATAATGCGAATTAAACAACAAGAAAGGAAGTATATAGAGTTACTATATTTTAATCAGGCTGCCTTCGGCAATAACTTTTTCTTATGTAATTATATACCATAACTGGTTCACGGCTTGTAGCCTGAACCGAAACATTTTGGTTCAATCGAGGACGATTGAACCAGCAAAGGAATTTCAAAGTTTCGTTTTATTTATGCGGATCACATGACAGATGCGACGCAAAAATCCCCCTTAGACTTCGTCGTGAGCTCAGTCGAACGAAAAGGGGGCAAGGGGGTTGTAAACTTGTCCTCGTGAAAACGGGGATAGCCCGGAAAAACACAACCCCCTAAATCCCCCTTTGTTAAGGGGGATTTAAAAGGACTAACTTGGAACAGAAGCTATCAGGGAAAAACAGTATTTCAGGCATACCGTAAATCCTATCCCACAGACCATAAATAAAATAGACGTAACGTACATTATCTTTATGGCTATATCTATCGACTTCGTCGTCAATGGATTCTGGGCATCGCCAATAAAGGGCTTTTCTACGAACTCACCTTGATACGTACTCGCCCCCCCTAACTGCACACCCAGCGCCCCTGCTATAGCTGCTTCCGGAATACCACTGTTGGGACTTTCGTGTTTACGACCATCCTGAAAGGCAATCCTTAAAGAACCCTTGAAACCACAACCACACAAAAAAGAGGCTATTGGGATTAGTACTGCAGAAACTCTGGCTGGAATATAGTTAGCTAAGTCATCCAACCGTGCCGAAGCCCAGCCGAATCGGACATATTTCTCGCTTTTATATCCCACCATGGAATCCAGCGTATTCACGGCCTTATATGCCATAGCAGCTGATGGGCCTCCGATAAAGGCATAAAATAACGGCGATAAAACACCATCCACGCTCCCCTCAGCAACGGTTTCCACACAGGCACGCACTATCTGCTCCTGACTGAGGTTTGCGGTATCGCGGCCCACAATGAGTGACAATGCCTTTCGAGCCTTTATTAAATCATTTTCCTTTAGAGCTGTCATTATCTTTTTGGATTCATCGGCAAGGCTTTTTACGGAAATAGCGAAATAAATAATAACTGCTCCAATTATCATTTCGCTCAGCATACTCCACTGTCTTGATAATAACACCACCGCATGAGTTACCAGGTAAGTTCCCGAAACAATGATCATGGTTAAAAGTATCCCGCTTACACGTTCAGGTATTGGCAATTTTCTTACCAGATACTCCATGCCTTCTATTGACCTGCCAATTAGTCGCATCGGATGGTATGACCATTGTGGATCGCCGATGGCAAAATCCAGCACAAAGGCAAAAGCTAATTCGATAAGGCCCATATTGGCGCTGCTAATCATATAGCTAATTTAAATTATTCCGTTTAAGTCCCCCTTAACAAAGGGGGATTCAGGGGGTTGTGTTTTTCCCGGGCTATCCCCGTTTTCACGAGGACAGGTTTACAACCCCTTAGCCCCCTTTTCTAAGGGGGATTCTCTATGCCATACATCGTATAACCCGCTTAAATAAAATGAAAACTCCTATACAATTTAATTAAACGAGCATGAAAATTATGGAAAAATAAAGGGTAGGAAACCTGCCCAGACATTTATTGTAACGATCTGGGTGTTTCCTACCCTGGAAATTTAACAGAATTTACACGCTACTCTTTTACTTCGTAATCGGCATCGATGATATCTTCCTCCCCACCTTCACCCTTTTTTCTCTTCTTCTTACCTTCATCACCTGGAGGTGGGGAAGGCGGTTGCTCGCCCTGTTTGGCTGATTCCTGATACATCTTCGAACTGATTTCATGCAGGACATTTGTCAAAGCGTCCATCTTCTGCTGCATGTCTTTTTCATCATCCGATTTTATCGATTCTCTTAAATCCTTGATAGCCGCCTCAGTCTTCTGTTTTTGTGCGCTGTCTATCTTTCCTGCCATGTCCTTTAAAGACTTTTCGGCACTGTATGCCAGGTTATCCGCCTTGTTTTTTGTCTCAACCTTCTCTTTCGTGTGCTTGTCCTGGTCTGCGTAGTCCTGTGCCTGTTTGACCATGCGATCGATCTCGTCCTTGTTCAATTTTGTTGAAGCCGTAATAGTAATCTTCTGCTCATTTCCCGTACCCAGATCCTTTGCATGGACATTGATAATGCCGTTTGCATCAATATCAAAAGACACTTCTATCTGAGGAACTCCTCTCGGTGCGGGAGGAATACCCGCAAGGTGAAATCTTCCCAGTGTAACGTTATCCCTTGCCATTGATCGTTCACCTTGAAGGACGTGCACTTCCACACTGGTCTGGTTATCCTCTGCTGTTGTAAAAACCTGACTCTTCTTTGTTGGAATTGTTGTATTTCTCTCAATTAAATGAGTTAATACCCCGCCAAGAGTTTCAATACCAAGTGACAGCGGTGTCACATCGAGAAGGACAAGGTCTTTGACCTCTCCGGACAAAACGCCCGCCTGGATCGCAGCGCCCATGGCTACACATTCCATCGGGTCAACCCCGCGTTCGATTTTTTTCCCTACGTAATCTTCCACAAACTTCTGTACGCATGGCATCCTCGTCGGGCCACCGACCAGAATAATCTTGTGAATATCATTAGGTGTTAATTTGGCATCTTTTAATGCCTGCTCAACTGAATGTCCGCACCGATTGACGATCTGCAAAACCAATTGTTCCAGCTTTGCCCTCGTAATGGTATGGGTAAAGTGTTTTGGGCCAGAGGCATCGGCTGTAAGGAATGGGAGGTTAATATCAGTCGTCAGCGTTGTGGAAAGTTCTATTTTGGCCTTTTCGCCCGCTTCTCTTAGTCTCTGCATTGCCATTTTGTCGTTTTTGAGATCAATACCGTATTCCTTTTTGAATTCAGCCACCAGATAGTCGACAATGAAATTGTCCATGTCTGTGCCGCCTAACTGGGTATCGCCGCTTGTAGAAACGACCTCAAAGACACCCTGACCAAAATCCATAACTGTACAATCCAGGGTGCCGCCGCCCAAATCAAACACCAGGATTTTCTGAGATTCTTCAACCTTGTCTAATCCATATGCCAGTGATGCCGCGGTAGGTTCATTAATAATTCTAACGACATCCAGCCCGGCAATTGTCCCGGCATCTTTAGTTGCTTGCCTTTGATTATCATTGAAATATGCAGGAACAGTGATCACAGCCTTTTGAACTGGTTCGCCCAGAAATGCCTCTGCATCGTGTTTTATTTTCTGTAAGATAAATGCCGAGATTTGTTGTGGTGTAAAGGTTTGTCCGCGAATGGTAACTTTATAGTCTGTACCCATCTTTCTCTTAATTGCATAAACAGTACCTTCTGGGTTACTGACAGCCTGTCTTCTTGCTGGTTCTCCTACGAGTTTTTCGCCATCTTTTGTAAATGCAACATAAGAAGGAAATGCTTTCCCTCCAATAGTTACGCCCTCAGCACTTGGAATAATTGTGGGTTTTCCGCCTATCAGCACGGCTGCGGCAGAGTTACTTGTCCCTAAGTCTATACCAATAATTTTTGCCATATCTCACTCTCCTTTTGTCTCTTCTTGGTTTTCTGGATTCTGAATGTTTTCTTGTTCCTGTACAGATTTCTGTGATACTACCACCTTTGCCGGTCTTAACACAAATGTATTTAATAAATAACCCTTTTGAATTTCTTCTATTATGGTATCTTCCGGCACTTCATTGTTGACTTTTCTCATCAAAACCTCATGCCTACAAACGTCCAGAGGAATACCCACAGACGGTATAGGCTCAAGACCTTCCGATTTTAGTATCCGGGAAAATTCTTTGTGTATCATTTTTATTCCATCCTTGAATTCATTTCCCGCCGCATTATTTACCGCAGAAACAGCTTTTCCCAGAGTTTCGTAAATATCCAATAATTTTTTAATCAGTGATTCCGCAGCCGTTTGCCGGGTGGTTTGACGTTCTTTGGCAGCCCATTTCTTGTAATTATCAAAATCGGCTGCAAGTCGTCGCATGGAATCCTGAAGTTCATTAACCTTTTTCTTACTTACTTCTAATTCCTGCTTGAGGGATTGGATTATTGCCTGTTGTTCTGTAAACAATACCTCGGATCCCTGCACTATTCCTATCTTATCAGACGTACCAGTATCTTTTTCAGTTCCATTTGACATTGTTATCCTAACCTTAAACAATATCCCTTTAAAATCTCATTTCTTTAAATAAATAAATATAACACACCGATTCATAAAAGGCAAGCCTTTCAAACATTCAAACACTAAACAATCAGTTACATCCCACCCTCTTTTAAAATTTTAGTAAGCGTTGCAACATGCCGGGAAGGTATATTTGTTCCCTGTAACCCTTTAACAGTCGCTTCTATATCATAAGGCACTCGTTTTATCGTGATACTACCGTCCTCCCAAACAGCATACGAGGCCAAAGGGACACCATCGCGTGGTTGGCCCACACTACCGGGATTCACAACGAGAATACCATTTATTTTACGCACCATGGGAAGATGGGTGTGACCGACAAATACGATGTCGGCACGGATATCCCTTAGCTCTTCCTCCAATTCCTTTTGAGAAACATCCGGACAAAGATATTTATACATGTCGCCTCCTGGAGAACCGTGCGAAAACAAGAATCTTGTCCCGTTTATTTTTGTATGCAGGGTTACAGGAAAATTGGCAATATAATCTTTCTCGTCTTTGTTCAAAATGCCCTTTGTATAAATTTTACCTGCATCACTGAGTTCTTTATATTTTATAGAACATCCACACTCCGCGTCTCTACCTATGGCATTGTCATGATTTCCTCGAACTATTCCATCGGTTAAGTCACGAACCCTTTCAAGACATGCGGTGGGATAGGGTCCATAATTTACAATGTCCCCCAGACAAAAAACCTTATCGGCTTCTTCACGAACGGCGTCTAATGCAGCCAGATTACCGTGAATGTCCGATATGATAAGTATTTTCATGTTTTGTATTTTCCTTGCCTTACTATAAATAAATGTTATAGAATTGTGAAATTATATTGTTATAAACACCTGCAATCAAGGTTTATCTTGATTGTAGAGGAATTTTCATTTTATTTATGCGGATCAGGAGATAGTGGATATAGAAATCCCCCTTAATAAAGGGGGTTAGGGGGTTGTAAAATAACCCCGGGAAAAAACACAACCCCCTGATTCCCCCTTTTCTAAGGGGGATTAAGTCGATTGCTCCTGTAGTGTATGTTTCTTGGTAAAAAATTTCCATACTATACCCGCATTGCTTATTTCTACGATGTAAGATCGGGCATATTTTTTGGTATTTTCAACGGATTGGTTGTATTTTTTGCACCCATCATTGGACTAAGGATGGGTGCAACGTCCCTGGAAGTTGCTGTCATTACTGCCGCCCCCACGGCCTGTTTCCTGCTTACGCTGATCTGGGCAAAACTGTGCGGAAACGGCAAAAAAGTATTATGGGTGGTATTCCCCACATTCTTTTCAAGGAGTTTGTATTTAGCCGTCTTTTTTGTAAAAAATCCTTTAATCTTTACATCCATCGTCGTATGCGCTGCAATCCTGGAATCGATGGCAATGCCAGCTTATAGCAGTGTTATGAAAGAAGTTTATCACGAAAATTACCGTGGAAAGGCTATGGGATACGTGCGGTTCTTCTGTAATATGTCGACAGTAGTGGCCTCATTTGCAGGGGGATATTTATTAGACCTTGGTAACGGCACTTTTTATCGATTCATTTTCCCGGTTGGCGCTGTATTTGGAATGACTTCTTCACTGCTTTTCAGAAAGATCAAGATTCGACGCGAAACAAAGATCAATGCGCTTGAACGTTTATCGGTTATCATACATGAGTTTGGCAAAAACAATCATCTTAAATATTTTACTATGTCGTTCTTTATTGCCGGCTTTGGCTATCTCATTGGCGTGCCTCTCTATCCTCTCTTTCTGGTTGACGAACTCTCACTATCAAATACGATTATTGGATATTTAGGTTCTATTACAGCGCTTTCAGGTTCGATCTCTTTCTTCTTCTGGGGACACCTTATTGATCGCTTTAAACCACTGAATCTACTAAAGGTCATCATGCTCATTGCCGTAGCTATTCCTTTTCTTTACGCAATTTCACACCATATATATCCCATATTCTTCGCAGCAGTCATCAGTGGTGTAATCATGAATGGGTGGGACTTATGCTGGTATAACCATATCATTCAGGAAGTCAAAAGAGAACACACGCCTGGTATCTTTGGTATACAATATTCTCTTATCGGCATACGAGGACTCACTGCTCCTTTCATCGGAACGATGTTATATCAGCATATCGGCATACGTTTGACGCTGATAATCTCTGCCTGTGTTATTATGACAGGTGGTGCATTAATGCTATTCTGCAAGAAGAAAGCCTATACTCCAAAATTCCAAATAGCAACAAGGGGTGTACAGGCTGACTAATACAATATCATAGCGCAACATAGCCGCAACCGAATTAACCACCCCTGTATCCCCTCCTTCGTAAGGAGGGGACAAAGGGGAGGTAAAAAAACTTGCAAAAACTTGTCCTCATGTAAATGGGGAAAAGATGTTTTTATAAGGTAATATTATAATTGAATCGGAGGCTGACAAAATGAAACTCACCGAAAACCTCGTAACTTTTCGTTTAAAGTTAAAAAATGCCCCTGGCACATTAGGCATGGCCATTACTGCTATTGGTAAGTTAGGTGGCAGCATGGGCAATATTCAGATTATCAAGGCGGAAAAAGAATTTAAGGTCAGAGATCTGGCTGTTTATGTTAGCACCGACAAACAGGTCAAAGACATTATGAATGCCCTTTCGGCCATTGGAAAGGAATTTGTTGAAGTCATCAGCGTCAAAGACAAGGTCTTCGAACTCCACGAGAAGGGAAAAATATTTTTAAATAATCGCATTGGCATTTCTACTTTTGAAGACCTTTCGCGAGTATACACACCCGGCGTAGCCAAAGTTTGCATGGCCATCCACGAACGCCCCGAACTGGCCAAAGAATATACCATTATCAAGAATACCGTAGCGGTTATTACTGATGGCACTGCTGTTTTAGGCTTGGGTGACATAGGACCCGTGGCGGGAATGCCTGTTATGGAAGGCAAGGCCATGTTATTCAAGGCATTTGGGGGTATTGATGCATTTCCCATTTTGCTAAACACCAAGGATGTAGATGAAATAGTCAATACTGTTATAAACATTGCTCCCACTTTTGGCGGCATTAACCTTGAAGATATTTCAGCCCCCAGGTGTTTTGCGATCGAAAAGAGGTTGAAGGCAGCCTTAAAGATTCCCGTATTTCACGATGACCAGCATGGCACAGCAGTAGTTTGCCTTGCAGGTCTCATTAATGCATTAAAAGTGGTTGGGAAAAAGATAGAAAATGTTTCTATCGTTATTAGCGGCGCCGGCGCTGCAGGAACGTCAATTGCCAAAATACTTCTCAGCGCAGGCGCTAAAAACATAGTAGTATGCGATACTGCCGGAATTATTTATAAAGGCAGAAAGACCCATATGAATCCCGACAAGGAAGCCCTGGCAGAAATTACAAATCCAAATAATGAAAAAGGGGTGATTGCCGATGCCATGAAGGGAAAGGATGTTTTCATCGGTGTCTCTGGGCCAAATATTATTACAAAAGACATGGTAAAGACTATGAATAAGGACTCTATCGTATTTGCTATGGCAAATCCCACGCCGGAGATCGAACCTGATTTGATCGAGGGTATCGCCAGAATTATTGCCACAGGCAGGTCAGATTACCATAACCAGATCAATAACGTACTTTGCTTCCCCGGTCTTTTCAGAGGGGCATTAGATATTGGTGCAACGACAATCAATGATGAGATGAATATGGCGGCAGCATACGCTATTGCAAATGCTATCGACGAGGATCATCTATCCGAGGATTATATTATACCAGGCGTTTTCAATGAGAAGGTGCATAAGGAAGTGGCTAAGGCAGTTGCTGATGCTGCCATCAAAAATGGCGTTGCTACCCGACAATTATTTTAAGAAATACATTCCATATCTACGGTAATATTGGAACTTAAATCAATTTCGAAAGGTGAATCCCACTTAGATAACCGTCGGTGCGGAATAAACCTTTGCGAGAACGGAGTAAATTATATGCCAGTATAAGATGCGCTTAGAAATGTAGTTCCATGCCTTCGTGCGCAGCAAAACATTCCATAATATGATTAGACCCATTCAGGTTTTCCTTGCAATTTGCCACAAAAATGTCAATTTGTTCATCGAAATGATCCGGATCGTGATGGAAGAGCGCCAGCCTGTTTACTCTGCCCTCTTTTGCAAGACTCAATACTTCACTAAGGGGGGAATGTCCCCAACCAACGTTGGTTTTGTATTCCTCATCTGTATATTGGGCATCATGGATGAGCAAATCCGCGCTACCAATTAATTTTAAAATATTTTCTCTGGTATTTGAATTATATTTCAATTTAAAGTTTTCGGTTACCCATGATGGCACTAGTTCATTATCTGTAAAATAACATATTTTTATCTTTCCAAAAGTTATTACGTATCCCATGGCCTGACCCGGATGATTAAGATATACGGTATCAACTCTTATCCCCTTGATGAAGTTGCTTCCCTCCGAGAGTATTTGAAACTTTATGTGTGCTGACAAAGACTGCAATTTAACTGGAAAATATATACTTTCCATCTGATTGGAGATAATGCTGTCTAACCTTGCATCTTGCAAATCCATCCCAAGGATAACAATCTCGTTCCCCTCAATATAAGAGGGTTTGAAAAAGGGTAGGCCTTGAATATGATCCCAATGGAAGTGGCTTAGAAATATATGGGCTTCAAGCTTTCCTTCTCCTTTACACAATACGTTCCCAAGTTCTCTGATACCAGTGCCCGCATCAAATATAAACAATTGATCGTTTGGTAGTCGAACTTCCACGCACGGGGTATTTCCACCATATTTTACATACTTTACCCCAGGCGTAGGAATGGATCCCCTTACACCCCAGAATTTAACTTTAATTCCAACCTTCAATAAACACCCTATGAAATGTTAGGCGCTTACAAAAAAAATTTTGACGCTTCCCCGTTTTTACGAGGACAAGTTTAGCAAAAATTTACGAATTACGATTTTCTCAATTATTACAAATTAAAATTAAAAAGACAACCTTTTTTTATCACCTATAACAACAATAACTATAAAACCTAAAAAATGCAAAGAACGCCAAAGAGGACACAGCGTGGCGAAGCTACAACCAAAAATAGGACACAGATTACGCAGATTAAACAGATTTACACAGTGTGGAGTAGCCACAACCAAATTAACCACCCCTCAAGTCCCCTTTAGCAAAGGGGAATTAAGAGGGTTGTCGGAGATTGTCTTATCGTTCCATGCATCGCAATGACACTTGTATTAGTAGCTTTGTTTTTGCACGATACGCTAGCAATAAACAACATTACCATCCATTTTATTTACAGAGCTTTTCTGGTACGGTCACCCCTCCATACGTGTCGGCCAAAAAGATGATTAAGGGCGGAAGACACTGTCATTGCCATGTAAAGTAAGCCTGCAATGGGTAATGTAAATACTCGACTTACTCCCAGCCTGAAAAAACGAATTGTGGGTATGTACGTCAATGCCATCAACGATAGTGCAACAAGCGAAATGATAGGTGTAGCCGGAGAAACGATTTGTCCAATGAATGCACAAATACCCACCATCGGCGCTATGAATAAAATCAACATCCCCAGTACCGCACCAATCAGAGCCAACCACGAACACCGTAACTGTGCAAATGCACTGCGCGCAACCATATCCCATATATCGGAAAGTCTACGATATGGACGGATGCTTACCGCGGATATTGTCAATGAAAGCGACAGCGGCATACCTGCTTGCTTGATGCGTCTGGCAAGTGCCATGTCGTCTATGATCGCATTACGATGCCCTGCGATACCTCCTATTGTATCAAGGGCACGACGGGAGATAAGCACACATCCGCCGGCAGCCGCAGATATTTTTGACCGCGAATCCCTTACCTTCACAAATGGATACATAAAGTGAAAAAAGTAGACAAATGCCGGTATTAGCAGTCGTGCCCACATCCCTTCCGTATCAAGGAATGCCATGAGAGAAACCATTTCCCGTTGTTCAGTCAATGCCTTCGTCACCAGCTCGCGCCACAGGTTTGGACAATGGCGTATATCAGCATCGGTAAATAATAACCATTCTCCGGTAGAAACGTTGATCCCCTGCTGAAGCGCCCATAGTTTGCCAGTCCACCCATAAGGAGGCCTATTTCCTTTAATAATGCGAATTGCACGATTGGATCGTGATGCAATACTCCTGGCACATTCCTCCGTACCATCAGTTGATTCATCGTCTATCAAGATAACTTCCGATCCAGGATAATCCTGGTCAAGCCATGAGGGTAATGTCAACGGGAGCGAGTCGCCTTCGTTGCGAGCAGGAACAATAACGGACAAACTTGGGAGTTGAGATACCGGCGAGGGTGGTTTATCAGTCGCTTCCCAGCGTTCTGACATGCGCCAGCGCACAGGCATGAATAATAATATGAGCCAGAAGAATGCAGAAACAGAACACACAGAGAGCGATATCAAATCAATCATACCTGAAATACTCAGCGTTCATCTAAAAGCTTCACTATCCGGTTCATATCATTCGTAGGAGCCTTACAGGCATAATTTTCACAGATATAGGCTGTAGCCTTGCCATCTATTGCCTTTTGCTCCCTGACGAACCCGATAATTTCTTCGACAGATTTATCCTTTTCCGGATGTAATATTACGACCTTGCCGGGCAGGAATCTCCTTCTTATTTCCTTGAGTATCTGCTTTGTATCATCAGAGCCAGGCTCTCCTGCAACGACAATCTCCTTCGTGGGACCTAAGGCAAAGTCAAGGGCACACAGAAATTGGGTATAGCCAGACGGATAATTGTTTACCGTCTCTGCAAAGGTTCTCATAATTTGCCCGGAAATATTTGTCAGATCCAGGTTCCCGGTCATACGGCTTAATCGCAAAATATTCATGAGAGCGACTGAATTCCCGGAAGGTGTAGCCCCGTCATATATCTCCTTGGTCTGTGCAATGAGTTGTTCGTTCCTCTTGCCGCTAAAAAAGAAACCACCCCCCTTTTTATCCCGGAAATCATCGATCGTTAGTTTATTAAGTTCCAGAGCTATTTTAAGATATTTTACCTCAAAGGTTGCCTCGTAGAGATCTATTAAGCCCCATACAAAATAAGCATAGTCATCCAGATGCCCGGGAATAGCTGCCTCACCCAGTCTGTATCGTTTTAGGAGCGAACCATCCTTCAGCCGTAATGTGTTCAGGATAAAATCTGCCGCACGCATCGCCGCCTGCGCATACTTTGGCTCATTGAGGGCCTGAGCGCCCTTGGCCAGGGCGGCAATCATCAATCCGTTCCACGAGGTAAGTATTTTATCGTCCTTGTGAGGGTAGATGCGTTTCTCACGCACCGTAAAGAGTTTTGCCCTGGCTTTGCCGAGCATTTCCTGGAGGTCTTCGAGCTTTATACCTTCTAACTTAACAAAGGCATCCAATGCCTTATCTACATGCAGGATGTTCTTTTCCTCAAAATTGCCCTCTTTAGAGACGTCATAAAAATCACAGAATATCTTCCCCTCCTTTTCACCCAATATTTTTATAATCTCATCAGGCGTCCAGACGTAGAACTTGCCTTCTACCCCTTCGCTGTCGGCGTCTTCAGCGGAATAGAAACCGCCCTCCGGAGAGGTCATGTCCCTCAACACATAAGTAAAGATACCCTTTACAATATCAGCAAAAAATGCCTTTCCTGTAGCTTGATATGCCTCTGTATATGCGATGGCAAGCAACGCCTGGTCATAGAGCATTTTTTCAAAATGAGGAACGAGCCAGTACTCATCCGTAGCATATCTATGGAATCCACCTCCCAATTGATCGTAAATACCGCCGCGCCCCATTCGATCAAGGGTTTTTTCGACTATTTCCAGAGCCGTGGGGTCATTGCTGCGTTTCCACCACCGAAGGAGAAAGGTATAATTATGGGGAGTCGGAAACTTGGGAGACGTGCCAAAACCACCATAAATACTGTCATAATTACCCGTCAATTGTTCATAGGCATGCTTCAACGTTTCGGAAGTAAGCGTTTCTGTAGTTGATGGTTCAGATACTGTTTGCAATATTTTTACCACCTGTTCGCTTGATGTAAGCACACTCTCT
>Ga0209212_1003369_pt1 | contig 21196 bp, 19 predicted proteins | sample RifGroC2_FD_183996 | JGI IMG/M metagenome (GOLD analysis project Ga0209212, IMG submission 183996) | Groundwater microbial communities from Rifle, Colorado, USA - Groundwater C2 (SPAdes) (version 2) | ecosystem: Environmental > Aquatic > Deep subsurface > Groundwater | place: Rifle, Colorado... | reverse complement strand
AAATGGGGATGAGTAAAAGAACCTTACCTCTGGCAAGAGTCTAACGCCAAATGGTAAGAAAAGATTTTTGTAAGCGCAAAACTACCCCAATGCTTTTCAAAAAAAGGGCGTTTTCGTTCAGACACTAAGTATGTAGAACTGACAAATCAAAGAATAAAGGCATATTCGAGTCAAAAGAGATTATTTGAATGCACACCACCTTTACTAAAAGAGGCGCAGAAATAACCGTTTTATTTTATTCCTTCTTTGCATTCGCTGCGTGAGCAGTGTGTGCATGGGCAATGATGGATTGCATGAGGTGCGCCGGCACAACGTCATAATGTGAAAATTCCATCGTAAATGAACCCTGCCCGCCGGTCATTGATTTCAGTTCTGTTTCATAATTGGCTATCGATGACATGGGGATGGCAGCCCGCACTGCCTGCAAATCCCCCAAAGTATCCATCCCTTTGATATGGCCTCGATGACTGGAAAGGTTTCCGGTAATCTCGCCCATAAATTTCGTGGGAATCATAACCTCGATATTTACGATTGGCTCAAGAAGCACAGGTTTTGCATGGTTGAAGGCGTCCTGGAATGCATGTGCGGCCGCTATCTTGAAAGATGCCTCGGAAGAGTCGACATCATGATAAGAGCCGTAGTGCAATCGTACGCGCAGGTCTACAATGGGATGTCCAATCAATATGCCTTTACCAAGTACTTCGTGAATCCCCTTCTCAACAGCAGGTATGTATTGACGCGGGATAGACCCGCCGACTATTTCATCTACGAACTCAAACCCGGCGCCTCTCGGCAGCGGTTCAATCTTGATATGTACTTCTCCGTACTGTCCATGACCACCCGATTGTTTTTTGTGTTTATACTGCGCCTGTGACTTTGCTGTAATGGTTTCCTTATAAGGGATTTTTGGGGTATGGGATTCCACTTCAATCCCGAAGCGGCGTTTCAAACGGCTGATTATTACCTGCAAATGGAGATTGCTCATGCCGGTAATCACCATTTCATTGGTCAGGGTATCATGGGAAACTTTAAAGGTTTTATCCTCTTCGGTAAGTTTATGGAGGCATTCGCTGATTTTCTTTTCTGCCCCTTTGCTTTTTGGTATCACGGCAAGCGAAGACATGGGAGTAGGAAATGTGATCTCCGGAAATTTCACCGGGTGTTTTGAATCACAGATCGTATCCGAAATGTGGATATCCTCCACCTTGGACACAGCGATAATATCGCCGGGAATGGCGCGCGAAACAGGTTGTTGTTCCTTTCCAAAGACACGGTAAATATGGCCAACCTTATTCACTTTTTTACTCGTTGCATTATAAAATGATAAGTCACCGTCCAGCATGCCTGAGACTACTCGAAAATAGGTTGATTTTCCAACAAACGGGTCAATCACTGATTTAAACACATGTGCGCTAAAGGGAAAGTTGTTTGCAGCTTCCGGGGTGACTTCCTGGTTTTTTTGCATATCAATAGCTTTTCTCTTGAGTCCCTCAAGCGGAGAAGGTGAAAAACACGCAATTGTATCCAGTACATCTTCGACTCCCAGAGCCTTCTTGTTTGAGCAGCAGAGAATGGGTACGACATTTCCGCCTGCAATGGCCTTTACAAAGCAGGATTGCAGGGTTGCCTTGTCAATCTCCTTTCCATCAAGGTATTTTTCCATCAATGCATCGTCGGCAGAAACAATAGCCTCGATTAAGGCATCATGTGCAGAGTGCGCGTCACCCACAACTCCACTGGGTAAAGGGTTGGGTAATTCGAAAACATTAACAACACCCTGAAAATCGTGTCCTGTACCGATAGGTAAGACTAATGGGACACACGTGGATCCCAGGGTATTTTTGATGGAATCGAGCAATGCCTGATAATCGACATTTTCACCGTCAACCTTGGTAATGGCAATTATTTTTCCCAGCCCTTTTTGACAGGCCAGATTCCATAGTTTTCTGGTATTGACTTGAATACCGTCTGTCGCGGAGATTGTGATGAGGGCTGTTTCTGCTGCAACAAGAGAGGTGATAGTGTCCCGAACAAAATCGATGTATCCTGGCGTATCGATGATATTGATTTCACGTCCCTTCCAATTGCAGTGCAGGATAGAAGAGTCTATCGTGTGTTTCTTCTCTTTTGCGTCGATGTCGTAATCTGCAACTGAAGTGCCATCTTCAACGCTGCCGAGGCGTGTGGTAGCGCCAGCCTTGAAAAGCATGGATTCAACCAGCGAAGTCTTCCCTGAAGCACCGTGTCCCAGAAGTACAATGGTCCGAATGTCTTTCGTTTCATACGGAATCATGGGTTACCTCCAACACAAATGTTTTGGATTAGTAAGACTTAACCACCCTCATCTGTTGCCGTAATCGTGTGATTTTGTGGTTTTTAATTTTTGACATGAAGCAAATTACATAGATTGTCCTGTCCCCGTAAATTTTTTAGAAGAAAATTAGCTCTTGTTTTTTAAGAACGTACCAAATGCTTTATCTGTTTTGCTTAATATAAACGAGATAGTGTATTTAATCAAATATTTTTTTCTTGGAATGTACGCCGGGACATTTTATTGACAGAGCCAATTCATACGGTATAATCAGTCTGGAAAATAGAAGCAGCGATTTAAAAGAGTATCTTCATAAAGTTTCACTTTACCACTTCTGCGGTATGGTAGCAGTGACCATGAAGGAAGAAAATAAACGTCCTACCATTAAACAACTTCCTGCCCATGAACGACCGCGTGAAAGACTTATCCAGGGCGGTGACGAACACCTGACAGACGCCGAACTCTTAGGAATCATCATTCGTGATGGCACCCAGGATTATAGCGCTATTGACCTTGCCAAAAAGCTTCTTTCGGCGTATGGCGACTTCCGAAGTTTGAGTTCGGTTTCTATCCGTGAGTTGTGCAAAACGAAAGGAATAGGACCGGCGCGGGCTGCGCAGATCAAGGCTGCTCTGGCGATTGCCAAGCGTTTTTCTGCCACTTCCATGAAACCCGGCCAACAGTTTAAGTGCAGCAGCGATATCTACAACCACTTCCACGAGCAACTTCGGGGAAAGAAACAGGAAGTCTTTCTGGCTGTCTTGCTGGATAACAAAAACCGTATCATTAAAATTGAATCAGATGTTTCTGCAGGCAGTTTGACGTCCAGCATCGTCCATCCCAGAGAGGCATTTAATGCGGCTATCAGGGAATCTGCCGCATCAGTCATCTTTGTGCATAACCATCCGTCAGGCGATCCTGAACCCAGCAAGGAAGACATCCAGATAACGAACCGGCTGGCAGAGGCCGGAAATATCGTCGGTATAAAAATCCTGGATCACATCATTGTCGGAAACGAGCAGTATGTCAGTTTCAAGGACAGAGGTCTTATGCCGTAGGAGTTGGCTACCCAGGAAGGTGGGTTTCTTCGATACCGGGATGGAAAAATGAGACAGGTGGACAGAAGATGTGAAAAGCAGCCTGGAAATTGAATTGAAATGTCCTGGTGGTCTTTGAAAACAAATTGACACAGAAGGCATAAACAGATAAAACGTAATAACATAGCTACAATAGGAGGACTGATATGCTGCACGTTGGATTAAGGGAAGCAAATATGCACTTTTCAAAATATCTGAAGCTCGTCAGAGAAGGGCAGGAGGTTGTTGTAACGGAGAGAGGAACCCCTGTTGCCGTTATCAAGCCGCTCGCGAAAGAGGGGACGCGGGAAGATAAGATCAAAAGTTTGGAAGATCGGGGAATATTGCGAAGGGCTGTTGAAGGGAAGTTGCCGCTTGGCAGGACTATTGCGATTGAAGGAAAGCCGTTATCAGAAACCATGATAAAAAGCAGGTTGAATTTACCAATGATAAAGGGTTGAAGACTGTTTTTGTTGGTTGACCTTTTGAAGACGGGGAGATACCCAATGACAGATGCTGACAAGATAAACATTCTCATTAAAGAAGGCGAAGGGCTTACCGTTGAATTTAAAGAACGATTTTCAGCCCGGATTGATGAAGATATTGTCGCATTTGCCAACACCAAGGGCGGGGTTATTCTTCTGGGCGTTAGAGATGACCGGACTATAAGCGGAGAGAAACTGACAAATGACCTCAAGGCGCGTGTCAATTCTGTTGCAAGAAACTGTAATCCCCCAGTTCAGGTAAAGATAAAACAATTCCAAAATGTTATAGCCATAGAAGTGCTGCAGGGTGAGGAGAAGCCTTATAATTGCAGTTCTGGGTATTTCAGAAGGCTTGACGGCACAACACAGAAGATGACCAACCATGAATTGCGGACAATGTTTCAGGAACATGAGGCAACGCCATTTGAAGAAAAAGTAAATAAGGATGTTACATGGGATGACATATCAAAAGAAAAGATCCAAGATTTCCTGAAAGAAGCAGATGTCAGCATCAGGAAAATAGTTCCGCGTGACATTCTGACAAGTTTAAGCATAGCACGGGATGACAAGATTACCAATGCAGGCGTGCTTTTCTTCGCTAAAAATCCCCGCAAGTTTATACTTCAGTCGCAGATGACGTTGATTGCCTTCAAGGGAAGAGACCGTGTGCACATCTATGACCGTCAGGACGTTCAGGATGATCTTCTTACTCAGTTCAATGCAGCGGTGCTTTTCCTTATGAAACATTTGAACCGACGTAGTGAGATAAAAGGCGTGAACCGCAAAGACATCTATGAGATACCCTTTGAGGCATTGCGCGAGGCAATTGCTAACGCAATAATTCACCGTGATTATAGTATGCGAGGCACAAGTCTTATGGTTGAAGTATATGATGACAGGGTTGAAATAATAAATCCCGGTGTATTCCCGGGAGCGCAAAAGAAGGACTTCGGGAAAATCTCTGTTCGGAGAAACGAGCATATAGCAGACCTCTTTTTCCGCATGGACAAAGTAGAACGGGCTGGCACTGGAATCAGGCGGATGAAAGAAGCAATGGCTACGGCAGAACTGCCGGCGCCTCACATCAGGCAGACCGACTTTTATACAATTACCTTTAAACGACCAGTGGAAATGAGGGCAGAAAAGGGGGCAGAAGATACTACCCAGAAAACTACCCAGAAAAGGTTGGTAGAAGGGTTGGCAGAAAGGTTAGTAGAAAGGTTGGTAGAAAGTCAGCAAAGGATTTTAAAATTAACAAAAGAGAATCCATATATCTCCAAAAAAGAGTTGGCAGAAATCATTGGAATCAGCACAACGGCTATTGATAAAAATATAAAACAGCTAAAAAAGAAAGGCTTATTAAAACGCATCGGCCCCGACAAAGGCGGGTATTGGGAGATTGTTGATGCCTAAACCTTAGGCGTTATGCAACTATCTTTTGATATAAAGGGAAGGTTGTAACACAATAATGGCTAAAAAAGATCTGATACGCGATATTCTCTCCATTCCTTCTGAGTCCCGCACATTGGAGTTTAAGCGTTTGGGCAGTAGAAACGAGGGTGTTGACAGAACTTTTCAATCAATTGTTGCAATGGCTAATACTGATGGCGGAGTCATTGTTTTTGGAATTGACGACCCGCAAAAAACAACAAAAAAGGGACTGGACAGGGTTTTTGGTATAGAAGAGAATCTTGAACTATTTGATGAGATTGGACATACCATAAAAAAAATTTCACCTCCGCTTCCGGGTATCTGGCCACCTGATTTATTCGAAGTAGATGATAAAAATGTTCGCATAGGCTTGCTCATTATTCCAAAAGTTGGCAATGGATTCCGATCTATTGAAAATCATGTATATATTCGTCAGGAAAAAGGCAACAAAAGACTTTCTCCTCAGGAAATTGTTCACTTTGCCTATGTAAAGGGATTTGAACGAGCAGATAAGGAATTGGTTAAAGTAGACTTTAACTTGCTAAAAACTCTTTACTACGAATCATGGCGAAAGAAGCGCTGTATAGCTGAAGATTCTATTGAAACTGTTTTAGAAAAAACCGGGCTTTCGAGAAAAGACATGGACGGTAGATTGTTGCCGACAAGGGCGGCAGTTCTGCTCTTTGCTGAATTCCCTAACGACTTGTTGGATACAAAATGCACAATAAGGATTTTTCAGTATGAAGGCAGCTTAGAAACTGTAAAGGAGACCCTGAATCTCTTGGGAACTCCTAAAACGATAGGAGGCCCTGTTATTAAACAAATTAATGAAGCTCATGAATATGTTTTGACGTTGCTGAGGGCGGGCATTCGAGTCCCGTCCGGATTTGTAACAACATATCGAATACCTGAAAGGGCGATTAAGGAAGCAATTACAAACGCAGTCATCCATCGGGACTATCACACTAAAAGAGATATAGAAATAAAGATTTTTGAAGATAGAATCGAGATTGAAAGCCCGGGCTTATTCCCTTTCAATATTACTCCTTCAAACATTGGGTACGAAAGAGCGCACGGCTATCGTAACGACCTTTTAGTAAAACACCTGAGAGAATTCCCAGACCCGCCCAATCTTGATCAAAATGAAGGAGTTAGGGCAATGCGTCAGGCAATGAATCTAGCCAATCTTTATCCTCCGATTTTTTTCACTTATCCGGATTTGCAGGGTGCTATTCGTGTCGTACTTTTTAATGAAAAAGCTCCCACTGAATGGGATAAAATCTCACATTATCTGACAACAAATAAATACATTGGCAATAAAGAGGCAAGGGAGATCCTGCATCTGAGCGATACAATAAAAGTTTCAAGACTTTTCAATCGTTGGGTAAAGCAAGGAGTACTTACTAAAATCGAGCCGCGAACTGGAGCTAAACGAAATGTTCGCTATCGATTGCCAAGTTCTGATGAGAAAACTTTATTTGCTTTAGACAAAAGCAAATAAAATAAAACCCCTTATTTTATAAGGGAAATACTGAACTTTATTTGCCTGCAGGGAGTTTTTGGGGCTTAGGGAAAATAAACAAATCCACAACTTACTGAGAGGTATTATAAGCAGATACTGTGACATTGTTAATGTCTAAAACACAGCGATTAGAACTCACATGGATAGGGAAGGAGAACCGGCTACGGATAATATCGCTGTTACAAAAACCGGTTTGTTGAGACCATCAAGGAGAGATATATGACAGAGCCAATGATTACTTGTCCGAAATGCCAGACTGAGATCAAACTGACAGAATCGCTTGCAGCGCCGATCATCGAGTCCGCCCGTCGCGAGTATGAGCAGCGTTTGGCACAGAAAGACGCTGATATCGCAAAACGCGAGACTTCGCTTCGTGAGCAAGAAGAGGCACTTTCTAAAGCAAAAGAAGCCATAGACGGTCAAGTAGCCGAGAAACTGCGACAGGAGCGTGCCAAGATCGTTGCCGAAGAATACAAGAAGGCCAAACTTGCTCTGGCGACCGATATTGAGCAGAAGGCTAAGGAGATTACCGATCTTCAGGAAGTTCTCAAGCAGCGGGACGAGAAACTTGCCGAGGCACAGAAGGCGCAGGCTGAAATTATTCGAAAACAGCGCGAACTTGATGACGCAAAGCGCGAATTTGACTTGACGGTTGAGAAGCGGATTCAGGAAGGGCTTGCCACTGTCCGTGAACAAGCGCACAAAGAAGCAGAAGAGCAACTGAAATTCAAAGTATTGGAGAAAGAGCAGACTATCACCTCAATGCAGAAACAGATTGAGGAGCTTAAACGCAAGGCTGAGCAGGGTTCACAGCAACTTCAGGGAGAAGTCCAGGAGCTTGAGCTTGAAACGTTGTTGAGCACGAAATTTCCCCGCGACACAATCGAACCTGTCGCGAAGGGCGAGTATGGCGGAGATGTATTGCAACGCGTTACCAGCACACTCGGACAGTCCTGCGGCACTATCTTGTGGGAGTCCAAAAGAACCAAGAGCTGGAGTGATGGCTGGCTTGTCAAACTCCGGGAAGACCAGCGGGCAGCAAAGGCAGAAGTTGCCGTAATCGTCAGTCAGACCCTCCCAAAGGGCGTGGAAACATTCGAATTGATAGATGGTGTTTGGGTAACGCATCCAAGAGCGGTCATCCCCGTTGCTGTTACTCTGCGCCATACGCTGATTGAGGTTGCATCTGCCCGCCAAGCCACGGAAGGGCAACAGACCAAGATGGAAATGGTCTACCAGTACCTCACTGGCCCAAGATTCCGCCAGCGAGTCCAGGCCATTGTCGAGGCGTTTTCATCCATGCAGGAAGACCTCGACAAGGAGAAAAAAGCCATAATGAAGCAGTGGGCCAAGCGCGAGGAGCAGATCGAGCGCGTTATGCAGTCAACCGTTGGTATGTACGGAGACTTGCAGGGTATTGCGGGGAAGACGTTGCAGGAGATTGAGGGGCTGGAATTGCGCGCGTTGGAAGTCCCAACAGATGAAGGAAAAAATTAACTCAATGAGTTTTTTATAATATGCGATTACGAAAGCTGAAAATAACAAATTTTCGATGTTATAAAGATGAGGTCGTCATTAATATCGATAATCTAACAGTCTTTATTGGTAAAAACGATTCAGGGAAATCATCACTATTTGATGCATGTGACTTATTTTTTAATCGTGTTCCCGAACAAGATGATGTATGTGTTCACGGGGAGGAATCGACAATCAAAATAGCATGTGTATTTGATAATCTTCCGGCAGAGATTGTAATTGATGAACAACACCCAACAAATTTAAGAGCAGAATACTTGCTGGATCAAAATGGAATGTTGGAGATCGTGAAGATATTCAATTGTTCTGGTTCCGGAAAAGTAAAAGCTGCAAACGTATATGCCAGAGCAATTCATCCATCTGCTGATAAGTACAACGACCTTTTAACTCTGACGAATGCTAAATTAAAGCAGAGGGCAAAGGAGTTAGGAGTTGATCTGTCAAACGTTAAGCAGACAATCAATACTGAACTTAGGCGTGCTATTTGGTCTTATGCTAACAATCTACAATGTCAAGCAATCGATATTGAACTCAAGTCTGAGGCGGCGGAAAAGATTTGGGAGCAATTGAAAAAGAGTCTACCTGTTTTTGCTCTATTCAAATCCGACCGTTCCAGCACGGATCAAGATGAAGAAGCACAAGATCCTATGAAGTCTGCCATAAAAGAAGCCATTAAAGCCCAAGAAACAACACTCAACGAGATTGCAGAGAGAGTAAAGCAAGAAGTTCAGACGATAGCTGACAGAACGGTTGAAAAAATCCGAGAGATGAGCCCTGAGTTGGCAAAACAATTGAAACCAAGGGTCTCAAATAAGAACTGGGACAGCCTTTTTTCTGTCAGTCTTACCGGCGAGCATGACATTCCTATTAACAAGCGTGGCAGTGGTACAAGACGTTTAGTCCTGTTGAACTTCTTCCGCGCAAGGGCAGAGAAGGATGCAGAAGAGAAAGACACTGGTGTTATATATGCCATAGAGGAACCAGAAACAAGTCAACACCCTAACAATCAAAAAATGCTCATTGAGGCTTTTGAAGACCTGGCAAATCAGGATGGTTGTCAAGTACTTCTTACAACACATACCCCTGTGTTGGCAAGAAGGTTCGGACAAACTTCATTACGTTATCTTACACAGGAAAATGATCGGACGGTTATTCATGATGGACACACGGATGAGACTCTAAATAAAATCATGACCTCGCTGGGTGTTCTACCGGACCATAATACCAGAGTGTTTTTAGGTATTGAAGGCAGAAACGATATAATATTTCTCACTAATATCTCTGAGATATTACATAATGCCGGTGAAGATGTGCCGAACTTGAAGAAAGCTGAGGATGACGGTCACCTCGTATTTGTTCCGTTAGGTGGAAGCAGTCTTGATTTGTGGGTGTCGAGGCTTAAAAGATTTAATCGTCCGGAATTCTATCTCATGGATAGGGATAATCAACCACCGGAAAAACCTAAGTATCATGTCATAGCAGAGGAGTTTGTTAAGCGTGCTAACTGCACGGTTTGGACGACTAACAGAAAAGAACTTGAAAACTATATTCATCCTGATGTCATTAAAAAAGATTATGCCAATTATGCAGGGAAAGGTGAGGCTTTTGAAGATGTTCCTGTTCTGTTTGCCCAAGCGGTTCACGAAGCAAGTGAAAGTGATCAATCGTGGACAGAGGTGTCGTCAAACGCCGAAAAACTTTCTAAGAAAGAGTCTAGCGCTAAAAGACGACTTTGTACCGATTATGTATCGAGAATGACGCCGGATTTGCTTTCGTCTATTGATACCGATAATGAAATTAGGAGTTGGCTTCGCGCAATAGGCGATGCACTGAAAGGACGTTAAATTGTCTAAAAACCAAAAACTTGAACTCACCTGGATAGGGAAGGATGAGCAGCCGAGGCTGAAAATATGAATATTGCAAAAGGCTTCTAGACAATGGGTAAAACAGAAAAAAATCAATCGCATCGAAAGTTATTTGAAAATATAAGGGATCTCCTGCATGAAGCGAGAAGTGCCGTCGCCAGAAATATCAATACTGCAATGGTGGTGACCTATTTTGAAATAGGCAGGATGATCGTGGTAGATGAACAGCAGGGGAAAAAGCGGGCAGACTATGCCGAGGAAACGCTGAAAAACCTGAGTCTTGATCTAGCAAGGGAATTCGGCAAGGGATTTTCCGGAGAAATCTTAAGAACATGCGGAAGTTTTATCTTTTGTATGCCACAAAGATTTCGCAGACACTGTCTGCGAAATCCGAGACAGCATCTCGTATTTCTCCGGTAACCTTTCCTCTGAGCTGGTCGCACTATCGTACTATGTTTTCTTGATGAGGACTTTGGCAGTGGAGGGTAAATGACAGCAAAGACGAAGATATTTGTGAAAAAAGGTGTTTTGCTGCAAGACATCCGCAGGATGATTGAAAAAACCCGTTCAGCTGTTGCTGCTACGGTCAATGTTGGACTAACTATGCTTTATTGGCAAATTGGCAAGCGGATTAATGCGGAAATCCTGAAAGGCAAGAGAGCTAAATACGGAGAAGAGATTATTGCCACGCTGTCGCAAGAATTAATAAAGGAATACGGGCAGGGTTTCAACTATTCGGCGCTTACCCGAATGGTTCGGTTTGCAGAAGTCTTTCCGGATTCACAGATTGTTGCTACACTGTCGCAATAATTGAGCTGGTCTCATTTCAAAGAACTATTGCCGCTTGAGAGGCCTCTCCAGCGCGACTTCTACGCTGAGATGTGCAGGGTGGAACGGTGGAGCGTCAGGACGCTCAGGCAGAAAGTAGATTCCATGCTATATGAGCGCACTGCTCTGTCCAAAAAGCCGGAGAAGCTCATCCGGCAAGAACTGGATGCTTTAAGGGAAGGCGGCCGGCTTTCACCCGACCTCGTCTTTCGTGATCCATATTTTCTTGACTTCCTTGGACTTAAGGACCGCTATCTGGAAAAGGATCTTGAAGACGCCATTCTTCGGGAACTGGAACATTTTATCCTTGAACTTGGAGCAGGGTTTTCATTCATTGCGCGCCAGAAACGGATACAGGTTGACAGTGACGACTATTACATAGACTTGCTCTTATACAATCGCAGGCTTAAACGGTTGGTTGCCATAGACCTGAAAATAGGCGACTTCAAACCTGCTGATAAAGGCCAGATGGAGCTCTACTTGCGTTGGTTGGACAAGTATGAACGTCAGAAAGAGGAAGATGTGCCTATTGGTCTGATCCTCTGTGCCGGGAAAAAGCATGAAACCGTGGAACTGCTGGAGCTTGAAAAAAGCAGTATCCGGGTGGCCGAGTATCTGACAGAACTGCCGCCCCGGAAAGTTCTGGAAGAAAAGCTTCACAAGGCCGTTAAACATGCAAGACACCGGTTTGAAAATCTGAAAACACAAAAGGGCTTATGACCAAACTCCAAAAACTCGAACTCACATGGATAGGCAAGGATAACCAGCCGAAGCTGGAGCCGCGCATATTGATTGAAGACCCGGAAAAGTCTTATGGACACACCCCTCGCCCCTCTCAAGAGGGGAATAAGATGGGAGTGTCTCAAGAGGGGAATAAACACACCCCCAACCCCCTATCGAGAGGGGAGTATAAAAGGCCCCTCCTTGGAGGGGAAACAGGGGTGCGTACGAATAAGGATGGCGAATTATGAAGACGCTTCTGTTTTTTGAATCGGCAGCGCAATCTGTACCGCAGAGTACGGCATGGTATCTTGCCGATCTTGGAGAGTATCTTGGCAAGCAGGAACTTTATGCACGTCAGGCGCCGCAGAAGTTAAAAGCGCTGAAAGAACATGCCATCATAGAGAGCGCAGTGTCTTCCAACAGGATCGAAGGCGTCACTGTTGACCCCGCGAGAGTTAAGGAAGTGGTATTCGGCAGGGCGCATTTACGGGACAGGGACGAAGAAGAGGTGCGCGGTTATCGTAACGCGCTTGAACTGCTCCATACGAAGTCCAGTTCCCTTGCAGTGTCGGAAGACACCATCCACAAACTGCACCGGTTGGCGCTGGGCGGCATAGGCGATGCATGGGAGTATAAAAGCAGAGACAGCGACATCATAGAACGGTATCCCGATGGTAGAGCTCTGACCCGCTTTAAAACGGTATCAGCGAACGAAACTCCGCGATATATGAAGTTACTGGTAAAGGCGTGGCAGGATTGCATTAAAGAACGCTGGACGCATCCATTAATTGCGATGGCGGCGTTCAATCTGGATTTTCTGTGCGTGCATCCGTTCCGCGACGGCAACGGAAGGGTATCACGCTTGGTTATGCTTTTGCAGTGCTATCTACTTGGCTATGAGGTCGGCCGGTATATTAGTCTTGAGCGTATTATGGAAGAAAAAGGGTACTACCTCTAAAAGAGGGTAATAATGAGGGTAATAACTAAATGAACCGGATAGCCCAATCAATTAAAAATCGCTTAAGCCTTCGCCCACCGCAGGCAGACAGCCTGAATATACTGGCAGAGTTGACTGATAGATTGACCCTTAAAAAACACACCCCCAACCCCCTCTCAAGAGGGGAGTATGAAAGTCCCCTATCGGGAGGGGATTCAGGGGTGGGTTCTTTCCTTCAACAAGAACTGGAGATAGTAAAAAGCGCCTATCCTACTTGTACTGACTTTTGTAGTAGAAACAAAAGATGCTATTTATCTTATAGAAACGAAGAAAGAGATGGATATAGATTCGGCAGATGTTCAGGAAAAAGCTCAGGCATCCTTAGAGTAGTGTAAGTATGCTACTGATTTTACCATTCCCAATGGAGGGAAACCCTGGAAATATGTTTTAATTCCACATCATGCTGTAATGGTGAATATGAGCTTTTTAGCGCTGGCAATGAAGTATGAATATCAAGATAGTTGACTTGGTTTGAACACACAAAATTCATTTAAATCAAGAGGAGTAACAGGGCAGAATAAGTAAAGAGGAATAAGTCCTTTAGATGAAAATTTCCAACAATATGTGCACCAGAACCAAAGGATTATACCTTGACAATAACCTTTGATATGCTTATACTTATCCAATTATTCTTATCGGTTCGCACACCTCTATCAAATGCTGTAAAACCCATAAGCTGTAAATAAACATTACCTGCAAGTCCTCAGAGTAAGGTTTTGGGAATGTATTTGACTGTAAGATTGTGTGAATGTTTTTGTTCAATAAAATCGTGAAAACATAATGTGCGCCCATAGCTCAATTGGATAGAGTCACGGACTACGAATCCGGAGGTTGGAGGTTCAAATCCTCCTGGGCGCGTTTTGAAATTCTGAATAGCAATAAATTAGGACTTCGGCAGCTTTAACGACTGCCCACGAAATATACGAAAGGTCACAAAACTTTTTTTAATCAAGCTCAGAAATTATAATCTTTCGTGTATTTAGTGGGTTTAAGTAACTTTGAAATTTTAGAATTATATGGAAGACGCAGGCAGACACGAATATTTTATGAGGCATGCTATTGTTGAGGCCGAAAAGGCCGTGGAGAAGGATGAGGTGCCTGTTGGGGCGGTGATTGTCTACGAGAATCGCATTATCGCCCGTGCACATAACCAACGGGAATTACTCAATGATCCCACTGCCCATGCTGAAATGATAGCAATAACTCAAGCTGCCGACTATTTACAGAACTGGCGTTTAACGGGTACAACTATGTATGTTACCTTAGAACCTTGTGCAATGTGCGCCGGGGCGCTGGTGCAGTCGAGGATTGATACCCTTGTTTACGGAACGGTGGATAAAAAGGCCGGGGCATGCACATCGGTTATGAACCTTGTCCAGGAACCACGGTTCAATCACCGTTTAAAGGTTATACCAAATATCCTTGCCGATGAGTGTAAGTTTGTATTACAAAAATTTTTTTTAGAAAACTGCCGTACGAAGTAACTATTAAAGTAACAACAGAAACCACAGATTACACAGATTTTATATGGTTAGTTGAGTTTCTTGAGTTTACTCAGTTAACCCAAGAAACACGAGAAACTCAGAGAACTCAAGGTTGCTTGTTTAAAATCAGGAGAGGTGCCAGAGTGGTTGATCGGGACGGTCTCGAAAACCGTTTTCCGCTTAACAGCGGAACGTGGGTTCGAATCCCACCCTCTCCGCCAGTAAAAATGATAAAGTTGAGAAGATATGAAGTTGTGAAGATGAGAACTTCCTAACTTCGCAATCTCCCAACTTCTCAGTCTAACGTTAGGGTCTTTGTGACTTCATAGCTATTTTGAAATTCGTGAGCATCAAATTACAGGAGAGGTGTCAGAGAGGCCGAATGAGCGCGCTTGGAAAGCGCGTATACCGACAAAATCGGTATCGCGGGTTCGACTCCCGCCCTCTCCGCCAGTTTGTTAAAATTGGCCGTGCTAGATGGGGAGCTAGCGGTTCCTTGTAACCTGCAACCCGCTATAGCAGGATCGATCGCTTTTTAGAGGACCTACGGACTATTAGTTTTATCTATGTAAGTGGTGTTGAAGGCCGGGTCTCATGCAATAAGAGATGATGCGAACCTGGTCAGGTGCGGAAGCAAGCAGCCATAAGCAATTGTCCTTATGTGCCGTGAGCAAATCTGGCCTGAGCTTACTGCATGGATAAGCTGATGGAAAGGGGGACGAAAAAAAGTGCACGGCCGATTACAAAAATTTTTAGGGGAATATTTTTTATATCCCCATTTTTATGAGGACAAGTTTATCTCTGCAAGTCATTAACATCCCGTAGCTTAATCTCCACGATTACCCACGATGAAAAAATAGCTGAAGAAGTGTATTGATATAGGTCAAACAACAAAGTATAATATACCTCAAATTATTACTATTATGGTGTCGTTATTAAGGTGGTCAGCTAATGTCTTATGTTGTATTGGCGCGCAGATATCGTCCCCAAACCTTTGAGGATATTGTTGGGCAAGAGCCTATTGTGACAACCCTCAGGAACGCCATTCGCGCCAACAGGGTTGCTCATGCCTATTTGTTAGCAGGTCCCCGGGGAGTGGGCAAGACGTCGGCAGCTCGCATATTATCGAAGGCATTGAATTGCCAGCATGGTCCTACGGAAACTCCCTGCAATGTCTGTGATATCTGCCGATGCATTTCGGAAGGCAACGATATTGACGTTTTGGAAATTGACGGCGCCTCTAACCGGGGAATCGACGAGGTGAGGAATATCAGGCAGAATGTAAACTACGCCCCTTCGCGTACCCGCTATAAGATTTACATTATCGACGAGGTGCATATGCTTACCCGCGAGGCGTTTAATGCCCTCCTGAAAACCCTTGAAGAGCCGCCAGCCCACGTTAAGTTTATTTTTGCCACCACAGCAGTCAATCGCCTTCCTGAAACCGTCCAGTCACGATGTCAGCGATTCGATTTTAAGAATATTTCCGTCCACGATATTGAAAAGCGGCTTTCGGATATCTGCAAGGCTGAAGGCGTGCAGATTGACACTGCTGCGCTTCACATGATAGCAAGACACGCCAGGGGCGGATTGCGGGATTCTCAATCAGTTTTAGACCAACTCCTCTCTTTTTGCAAAGATAAGATTTCTCTTGAAGATGTAAATTTTGTTCTGGGTTGTATCGACGAGGACAAGATACTCGGAATGTTCGACAGCTTCGTAAAAAAAGATGCATCCTCTGCCTTGAAGATTGTGGATACTATTTTAAACGATGGAAAGACTTCGGGGGAATTTATCGATCAGTTGTTTTCGTGCATCAGAGACCTTCTGATATTTTCTTCCTGTGGCCAGGATATAAAGTGGACTGAGCTTAATACAACGTTGGTGCAGCGATATGGAAACTCCTTTTCCGGCGATACTCTCATGTACATGGTCCAAATACTTTCAGATGCAAGGATGCGGACGACTGATTCTCTCCTGCAACGAATTTTGCTCGAAATGGCCTTAATCAAGCTGTGCAGGATGGAATCGATCGGTTCTTTAAATGAAATTGCAGACAGGATTGCATCTTTAGAAAATAGCCTTATACATTCAGGTGATGAAACAACTGAGAAAAATAAAGAATTCACGCCAGTTCAAAAACCCGTTACTCAGCACATGGTGTCGGAACCACCGCCGGAAGAATATCATACAATAAAAAACGAAGAGAAAGAATCAGATATCCTGCCTGATGAAAAAAGTCGTTGGGAAAAGATTCTTGTCTCAATCCAGAGCAAGAAAAAATCCACCTGGGCGCTCCTGAAGGAAGGCCGATTTGCCGGGCTTAAAGACGGAGAAATTACCATCGAGTTTCCCGGTAATTGCTCGTTTCACAAGGGAAAGATCGAGCAAGTTGAAGAAAAAAAACTGATAGAACTATACGCAAAGGAGGCATTCCAATCTAACGTAAGACTGAAGCTTACCATAGCCCAGAATGGAAATTCAGAAAAAGGCAAAATAAATATCGTATCAGGTCGCGGTCCTTCCGAACAACAGGTTCCCGATTCAATATGCTCTGAACCGGCAGTAAAAAAGACCCTGGAATTGTTTGGTGGTCATGTCGTTAAGGTAAATAAATAGAGGAGGTCAATACGATGAAGGGTTTAGGCAATATTGCAGAAATGATGAAACAGGCGCAGAAACAGGCCCAAAAAATGCAGAAACAGATGGAAGAAATTCAAAACGATTTGAAGGAGCGTGTCGTCGAGGCCAGTTCAGGCGGCGGAATGGTCACGGTACATATGAATGGAAAACAAGAAATCCTTTCCATCAAGATCGACCCGGAAGTAGTGGATCCAAAGGATGTCCAAATGCTCGAAGACCTCATTCTGTCAGCCGTTTCACAGGCATTTAAAAAATCACAGGAGTTGTACCAGGCCGAGATGGGAAAGCTTACGGGCGGATTAAACATTCCGGGAATGCAGGGTTTGCTCGGAGGGGGAATGTAACTGAGTAATATTGGCTAAAGAGGTCATCTAATTTGAATGCATATCCACAATCGGTAATCAAACTTATCAATGAGTTCGGAAAGATGCCTGGAATAGGACAGAAGACCGCAGAGCGCCTTGCATGTCATATTTTAAAACTACCGGGAGAAGAGGCCATGCAGCTTGCCTATGCCATTCGTGATGTAAAAAAGCTTATCAAAGCGTGTTCGGTTTGCTTTAATGTTTCAGAGAATGACCCGTGTCATATCTGCAGTAATAGCCACAGGGATAGTTCCGTTATTTGCGTGGTTGAACAACTTGCAGACCTCTTAATTATAGAAAAAACGGGTAAATATCGCGGTCTTTACCATGTCCTTGGAGGACACATATCACCCCTGGAAGATATTACACCGGAATCTTTGACTATTGAGAAACTCTTACAACGGGTAAGGGGAGACCATGTAAAAGAAGTCATTCTGGCGACAAATTTGAATCTGGAAGGAGATGCAACTGCTCTGTATGTTCATAAGCAATTGCACTCTTTAGGGGTAAGGGTTACAAGACTTGCCCGCGGGTTGCCAACAGGAAGCTATCTTGAATATGCAAATACGGCAATTGTCGCCGATGCCATGAGTGGCAGAAATGAGATGTTAGGAGTTTAAAGTCGTTTTTTTTATGGAAGGTGATGTTTCATGAGAATGCAATCGTCTTTATTACCACAACTTCAGCAGAAGATGAAGTTGTCTCCTCAAATCATTCAATCAATTGAGATTCTCCAGTTGCCCATACTAGCCCTTGTTGAGCACGTGCAGCAGGAATTGGTAGATAATCCTGTGTTAGAAGAGGTGGTGGATGAAAAGAAAGATGAAAATCTCAGAGAAGCAGACGATACACCTCAAACGGCAAAGGATGATGATGTAAAAAGTGACGAGTTTGACAGACTGGGTGAAATTGCAGAAGATTGGCGTGAATACTATTCACAGACTATTGTTCGGCGAAATAATCTGTCGGACGAACGTGATCAAAAACAAGAAGCATTGGAGAATACCGCCGCCAAGCCAATGTCCCTGCATGATTATTTAATGGGACAGATGTCGTTGATTGAAGTTTCAAACCATCTGGTAGAAGCCTGTGAAAATATCATTTATTCCATTGATAAAACCGGATACCTGGCCAGCCCGCTGGAAGAAATTGTGCAATCCTTAGAAAAACCTCTCCCTGTTGAGGAAGTCAAGGAAGCTCTGAAAATTGTTCAGGCATTGGAACCACCAGGAGTCGGAGCCAGAAACTTACAGGAATGTTTGATACTGCAACTGGACAAGCGGGATCCAAACTATCAGTTGATGAAGGAATTGCTCATCAACCATCTCGAAGACATTGAAATGAAGAAATATCCCCTGATAGCCAAAAGGACCGGGCACAGCCTGGAGGTAATCAAGAAGCAGGTGGAATTTATCCGCACGTTAAATCCCAAGCCTGGTTCTATCTTTTGTGACGAGACCATACCCTATGTGGTTCCAGAGGTAAAAGTAGAAAATATCGATGGGAAGTACGAGGTATTTCTCATCGACAATTCCAATCTTCCTCATTTGCATATCAGCGCTTTTTATAAAAAATTTCTGGGTGAGAACGGTACCGACAGTACGACGCGTCAGTACATACAAAAGAAAATCGAATCAGCAAAATGGCTCATTGATGCCATTGAACAGAGAAGGAGCACATTGTACAAGGTAGCCTGCAAGATAGTGGAGTTGCAAAAGAACTTTTTAGACGAAGGAGTTCATCGTCTCCGGACACTAAAGATGCAAGACGTTGCCGATATAGTCGGAGTACACGTCTCAACGGTAAGCCGCGCCATTGCGCATAAATACATTCAAACGCCGCAGGGTATATTCGAAATGAAGTTTTTCTTCACCGGCGGTTTCCAGAACGTTGACGGGTCGATGGAGTCATGGGAAGCCATACGACAGAAGCTTGGCGAGATTGTTGCAAAAGAAAACAAATCCAATCCTTTGAGCGATGAAGAAGTTGCTGAAAAATTACTCGCATCAGGTATAGATATTGCCCGAAGAACGGTAACAAAGTACCGAAGAATTATGAGAATACCATCCTCAAGACAGAGGAAGGAATATTAGTATGCCTACGAAACAAAAAACATTCCTATCGGCCGTCATTTCTTCAATCTTGTGTGCAGCCGCCCTGTGGAGTCTGACAGGATGTTTTACCACCGATAAATATCACAACAAAAAGCACATCGATACTATCAAGCAGGATATCAGTTCTATGCACAAGGATATTGACAGAGTACTTGGCCTGGACGAACCTTCCCCACTGGTAGAAGAACAATAATATCCCAATAACGTGATTTTTTCACCCACGGCTAACTAAGAAAGCAGCTTTTTTTTAAATTGAATGCTCATGGATTTTGATCTGATAATAAAAAATGGAACAGTTATTGATGGAACCGGAGTCCCCGGAAGAAATAGAGACATTGGCATCAAGGATGACAAGATTGTTTTATTAGATCATCGCATTCCTGCAAATAATTGTCCCACTATTGATGCAGAGGGGCTGATTGTTGCCCCAGGATTCATCGACATCCACTCCCATAGTGATTTCTTATGGCTTATCCGTCCGGAGAGCGATAGCAAGATCCTCGACGGCGTTACCACCGAGATTTGCGGGAACTGCGGTTTATCGGCCTTCCCATTGCGCGGAAAGGTATTGGAAAGACGGGCGCAGGGATTAGCTAAATACGGTATCGACCTCACATGGCGGTCGGCCTCTGAATTTTATGATGTAGCAGAAAAGGCCGGGAGTTCTATTAATCGGGCATTTCTTGTCGGCCATGGCAATATCAGGGCATGTACCATTGAATATGAAAATAGAATTCCTAAACAGCATGAACTGCTTCAAATGGATAAAGATTTAAGAGAATCTATGGAGGCAGGGGCATTTGGCATGTCCAGTGGTTTGATCTACCCACCGGGTTGTTATGCAGCAACACATGAGATAGCGGAGTTGTGCAAAGTAATTGAAAACTATGGTGGGTTTTATGCAACCCATATCCGTAATGAAGGAGACAAACTTGAAGATGCGCTTACTGAGGCGATTGAGATATCAAGGCTTTCCGGCGTCAGGCTGCAGGTCTCCCACCTTAAAACATCGGGAAGCCGCAATTGGCATAAAGTCAAAAACATTAAAACCATAATTGAACGCGCTATTGACGAAGGCATCGACATTACCTGCGATCGTTATCCCTATATCGCAGCCGCAACCGACCTGGATGTCATACTGCCCAATTGGGTATACGAGGGTGGTATTGCTGACCAAATGAACAGGCTAAAAGATACAAACACACGGCAGCAAATTGCAAAAGAGGTATCTCCGTCGGAAGACGACTCTTTTTGGAATGCGATAATGATTTCGTCCGTCTATTATGATAAAAACAAGTGGATGGAGGGAAAGACAATTACAGAGATTTCTCAGGAATTGAACAAGCCGCCTATTGAAACAGTTTTTGATTTGCTCATAGAAGAAGAGACACGGGTAGATATTTTCCTGTTCAGCATGTGCGAAGAAAATTTGGAAAAGATATTGGGTTGGGATTTTGTCTTTGTAGGCTCTGATAGTTCCATGCGCGCTAACCAGGGCATACTTAAAGAAGGGAAACCCCACCCACGGAGTTATGGAACTTTCTCGCGCATTTTGGGAAGATTTTACAGAGAAAAGAAACTCCTTTCATTAGAAAAGGCCATTCAGAAAATGACCGGACTTCCTGCACAAAAAGTCGGATTAAATAAAAGAGGTTTGATAAAAGCAGGATATTTTGCAGATATTACTATTTTTGACCTTGAGAAGATCATTGACAGGAGTACTTTCACAGAACCTCATCAATATTCAGAAGGTGTTGAATACGTCATAGTGAATGGAAAGCTCACCGTGAATAATGACAAACACACCGGCATAACG
>Ga0209212_1003366_pt1 | contig 21206 bp, 17 predicted proteins | sample RifGroC2_FD_183996 | JGI IMG/M metagenome (GOLD analysis project Ga0209212, IMG submission 183996) | Groundwater microbial communities from Rifle, Colorado, USA - Groundwater C2 (SPAdes) (version 2) | ecosystem: Environmental > Aquatic > Deep subsurface > Groundwater | place: Rifle, Colorado... | reverse complement strand
GTTAAGAGTTGAGAGTTGAGAACTAAAGGACTTTTTTATTTTTTTAAAAAGAGATTTAAGCGATCGCCGATTTTGGCTCGAGCTTTCTTTAAATTCAGTGATCGCTTTTTTTATATGTTATAATTGAAATCAATTATCAAAAATCCTTAACTCTCCACTCTCCACTATGCACTCTCCACTATAAATCACGCCGCGGCCGCAGCCGTGACTTTATCTTTAGTTTCGAGATATTCCGCTTTAAGCCTGTCGATGATCGCAAGGGTCTTTGCAACGTCGAGATGACCGTAAAATTTGTCGTTGACCATAATCACAGGAGCGATGGAGCAGGCTCCAAGGCAGGCTACTTCCTGCAGAGAAAACATCTTGTCGCGGGTCGTCTGGCCTATATTGATCTTCAGATGCTCTTTGACCGCGTTTAAAATATTGAGCGAGCCCTTTACGTGGCAGGCCGTGCCGCGGCACACCGATATCTGAAAATGGCCCGGCGGGGTCAGTTTGAACTGATTATAAAAAGTCGCCACTCCATAAACTTTCGAATCGGCGATATTCAGGTATTCGGAAATTTTTCTGATATCGTCCTTCGAAATATATCCCCTGATATCCTGAACGTCCTGCAGGACGGGTATTAAATTGTCGCGGGATTTAGCGTATTTGTTGAACGCCTCGTATATGCGTTTTTCGATGTCGCCGTTAACCATTTCGATTTTACCTCCATTGTTCCTATAGTTGTTCAAATTGATCTGATACGATAAAAACATGTAACTCGCCGCTAAATTCTCGCTTTTGACTATCGCGTCGTCGGGCAGTTTCAAATGCACCGGCGCGAAGTTCCAGAAATAGCGGATCCCTAATTCATACAATCTGCCGGCCACTCCGGCCGCGCTTTTAGCGGGCACGGTTAGAATAGCCAGTTTAACCCCTAATTTACTAATTACTTCTGAAAGATTGTCAAGCGGCAGTATTTTAAAAGAGTCGACCGTAGAGCCTATTATTTCAGGTGAATCGTCGAACAGGGCCACTATTTTCAGGCCGTAGTTCGCGAAATTCGAATAATTGCTCATGGCGCGGCCGAGGTTTCCGGCGCCGACGACTATCGCGCGGTTGACGGTCGTAGTGCCGAGGACCATTTTAATGGCCGATATGAACTCGTTAATTTCATAGCCCTTATTAGGCTTTCCATTCAGATTGAGGAAGGAAAGGTCTTTTTTTATGTTGTTCTGGTCTATGAAAAAATGTTTTGAAAGAATCGACGAGCTAATGTGATCGTGGCCGGTCTCTTTTAAATGGCACGCCAGCTGAAGGTACCTGGGCAATCTTTCAACGATTCTAAGACTAAAATCCATATCGTTTTCGCCCTCATTAAAAGATTAGTTATTTTTTTCACTAATCTTATGATACAACTTTTTTTATTTCGTGTCAAGTAATTTTCGATAAAAAAATTAAAAAGTTAAGTTTTATTATTATAAAGTGAAAAAAATAGCCAATCGATCAAATCGACAAGTTTTAATGATATTTTATAAATATATCATTAAAAATCAAAAACGACTATAATTTGCCTAAAAATCATAACAGTCTTTTGTAAACGCTTGCTATACGACACTTTTCATCACCATGCCATTAAACTCTTTAATAATCAACTATTTTAATCAACTATTTTTGAAAATATTTCAACTATTTTTGAAAAAATCATGATTTTTTTATTCTTTTGTAGTATAATGGTTATAACCTAAAACCTTCAATATTTTGATTACGATAATATCAGGTTTCGTTTAAATATATAAAGATTAAAAAACGGAGTGCTCTTAATGTTGGAAAAAATCAAAATTTTACTGGCCGAAGACGACCTGAAAACGGCCACTTTGATTTGCAGTCTGCTTGCGTCGAATTCGATCTACGAGATCAAGTGGGTTGAAAACGGCGCCCTTGCAGTCGAAGCCGCGCTCAAAGAAAATTACGATATTATTTTCATGGATATCCAGATGCCGGTCATGACAGGCATCGAGGCAGTAAAAACGCTCAGAACCAAAGGATATTCGGGCTTAATAGTCGCCCTTACCGCTTATTTCGAAAAAGAAGAATGCCTGGCGGCCGGCATGAACGATTACATTCAAAAGCCTTTTTCTATAAGAGATTTCATCAAAAAAATGAACGAACTCAACTATAAAAAAGGCGCGAACGAAGAAATGAACTCGTCCGGCAAAAAAGTTGAAATTTTAGATTTCGAAAAATACTTAAATAATTAAAAGTGATAGAATCAGAATGAATAACACGCTTTTTTTTGACAATTACGTCGACAGGGCATTCGTAGCCGGCAATACTCTTTTAGAGTCCGGCGAGCTCGATAGAGCCATTGAATGTTATAACCGCGCGCTCTCGCTCGATGAAAATTTCACGAGTGCGATGTTCCACAAAGGAGTCGCTCTCGTAAACCTCAGGCGTTACGACGAAGCCATCTCCTGCTACAATATGGTTTTAGACAGCGATCCATCCGATTCCGGCGTTCTTGAATATAAAGGAACGGCGTTAATCGAGGTCAGCCGTTACGAAGAAGCGCTTAAATGCTATAAAAAAGTCCTCGAGATCGATCCGGCGAACAGCCGGGCGAATTTCGGCATCGGCCACATCTTCCAGATGTACGGCAATTACAAGGAAGCAGGCTATTATTTCGACAGGTCGCTCCAATTGAATCCGGGCGACAGACGCTCCTGGTATTTAAAAGGCCTGGGCCTCGCCGAACAGGGCCTTTTGTCTTCCATCGCACACAAATTCGACGAAGCGCTTAAATGCTTCAACCGGGCGCTCGAATTATATCCCGGTGACGTCGACGTGCTTAAAGACAAGGCTAAGGTTCTGATGCATAAAGGGTATGACGATCAGGCCATCGAAATTTACGTCAAAATTCTCGAAACGCATCCATACGATGTCGCCGTCATAAACGCGCTCGCTAAAATTTACAAAAAACTCAACAAATTCAACGATTCGCTGGTCTATTACAAAAAACTTCTCGAAATTCAGACCGATTGCGGTTCGGCCGCCGAAGTCGAATACCTTAGCGCCAGAATTCGAAATAAATCATAAATAATTCACAATTCATAATTTTCAACCAGACAAACAAATAAAACGGACGGAAAAATTTTACGCAAAGTGTTATCACGATAAAATTCCGGCCGTTTCGTTTATTACATCACTATTTTTTTGTCCAAATATTTTTTTGTCAATAATTTATTGAAATTTTTTTTATTATTATTTTTATTAAAAACGCATCTGAATTTTTTTTCGATTTTTTTTCATTGACAAAATCATATTAATTAAATATAATACAGGGGATTTAATACCATAGTATCGTATCAGGAGGGAAATATGTATTCATTAAAAGCGAAATCTTCAAGGGTTTGTCTGAGCGCGGTCGTTCTGTTCATTTTTACGCTCGTTTTAGGCGGCGGAGCTTTCGCCGCTGAAAAAGTCAACCTCGAGTATAAGTATAAAATGGGCGACAAATTCAAATACGACATTACCATGAACGGCTCCACAATCATGGAAACAGCCGGAAATAAAGGACAGGCGCCCGTCGATGTCAAAATGCAGGTTGAACAGAACGTATTGTTCGTCAACAGCAAATCGGGAAATATCGACATCCAGACCAAAATACTGGCCGGCAAGGCTAAAAATGCCGAAGGCGTTTTCGAAGACCTTAAAAACGTCGGAAACACGGTTTATATGACGATAACCAACCGCGGAGAACTCCTCGGTGCGACTTCGTACGATTCGAACTACGACCCCATCTCGGTTTCAATAAGCTTTCCGAAAGAACCCGTCGAGATCGGCAAAAAATGGTCGACCGAAGTAAAACAGCCCATCCCGATGAAAATCGAATATCACCTGAAAGAGCTCAAATCACTTAAAGGCCGCAAATGCGCCGTTATCGAACAGAAGATCGGCGTAGGCCCCGAAATTAAAAACATTACCGCCAAAGGCACCGGCACCATATATTTCGACATCGAAAAAGGCAATATCGTAATGGTCGAAACCCAGAACGACATGAAAATGGACCAGCAGATCGAAAACGACTCGCCGAACCTCGGCCCCGCGGTCAAAGACGTAAAGACCACCATCACCCTCAAAACGAAAATGGAACTGGTGAAATAAATAAACTGAAAAGCCTACCGGTCGGGGCCGTTCAAGCGTCAGCGGTGATGAGCCGCACCGCGCGCGGCCCCGCGCCATTTTACAGGCAGGGAACCAAATGACATGTCAATCGATTTCGATAAAATAGAAAAAGCCCTTTCCAACGGAGCGGGAGACGCCGTGAAACGCGCCGCGCTCGCGGAACTGGCCGATTCCTCAGAACCGCGCGCGAAAAAGATCCTCGAAACGCTCACGCACGATAAAAGCACCGCGATCAAACTTCTCGCGTCATCATACCTGAAAAAGAATTTTTCCGACGCATCCGCGCCGGGGGATAATTCGCACGCGCCGGCGGCCCATGCCGCTAAACAATCGGGCGCGGCCGCCTCTTCCATTTCATCGGCGCAAGCCTCGAACGGCGCATCGGGCACGGCCGCGGGCGGCGATATCCTGCAGAAAGTTTTCGACGCCGATTTTATTAAATTCGTCGTGGCGCCGCTCGGGCTCATAGCCTTTCTGGGGCTTTTCTCACCCGCCGTGCCGGCGTTTTTCTTTTTTTCGGCCTATCTGTTACTTATAATCACGGTTTCATTATTTTACGATAAGCAGATCGCCATCCCGTCGATCCTGGCCATCTGCCTTCTGGCGATGCTGTTTTACGCGATGGGCCTCATCGTCAATTTCAGGCCGACCTTCATGCTGATGGCTATTTTCACGATAATCGGCTCCTATATTTCAATAGTGGCCACTGAACTGCGCGAAAAAAACATCAATTCACGCTCGGTCGTCGAAGAACTGAAATCGCAGGTCATGCAGCTGAAAAAACTGATCGACAAACGCAAAGACTTCGACGAAACCCAGAGAGACATGGACGCCGTGACGAAGATGAAAAACGACCTTAACGTCAAATCCAGGCGCCTCGGCGAAACTCTCATACAGATACACGAACTTATTTCCAACCAGAAGACCGACGAGATAGTCGACCGCGTCAACAAGCTCTTCACCAGGCAGATAGGCGCAAAATCCGTTTCGGTGTGGGTATCGAACTCGAAATTCCATTCGATCTATCCGCTCGGATGCTCTGAAAAGCACATCGACCCGCAGCGGTATATGAATATGAATATCCCGCTCGAAGAAGAAACCATTATCACTAAAGTGACGCGCGAAGGCGGCTTTTACACCGGCGAAGAACTCAAAAAAATAGCCGAGTACGAACCATTTTCAGCCGAATTCAACATTAAAAGCGAGTTCGCGGTTTCCATGGACGCCGGCAACAAGATCGTCGGCGTTATCAACTGCGAAGATGTTTCAGACACTTTCGAATTGAACGACGAAACTAAAAAACTCATAAAACTGATAGCCGACGTTGCCGCCTGGTCGCTTAAAAACGCAGGCGATCTTGAACTTTCAAAGCGCGACCTGCAAAATATCAAGCAGCTGTCCGATAAAGAGCGCGAAGAGAAAAAGAAGATCAGGAGCATATTCGATAAATTCGTGTCCCCGAAGGTCATCGAAGAAATCATGAACAACCCCGCGGGCCTCTCGCTCGGAGGCAAGCGCAGGGCCATAACCATGTTCTTCGCCGACATAAGGGGATTCACCTCCATGAGCGAGACCCTCGCCGGAAACCCGGAAGTGGTTTTAGATATAGTCAACCGCTTCCACTCGTCGATGACCGATATAATCCTCGCCAACGGCGGGACCATAGATAAATATATGGGCGACGCCCTGATGGCACTTTTCGGCGCGCCGATGAGCGCAAAGATCGAAGACGACGCCTACAACACGATAGTGGCGGCCATCGCCATCAAGAACGAATGCGGCAAGATACGCGAACAGCTTATCAAAGAAGGCAAAACCGCCGTCAACGTGGGAATAGGCATTAACACCGGCGAGGTCGTCGTCGGAATGGTCGGCTCGACCAAGATGATGAATTACACCGCGATAGGCGACGCCGTCAATACCGCGGCCCGAATCGAAGCAAACGCGGGCGCCGGACAGTTGCTGATATCGCGGGCTACCTTCGAACTGGTCAAAGACCGCGTGAACGTTAAAACGCTCGATCCCATAATGGTCAAGGGCAAACGCGAGGCCGTCGAGATATTCGAAGTTATCGACCTCAAACAATAACAATTGAAAGACATTACAGCAATATGATATTTCGCGACAGAAACGACAGTGGTTTTTTCATCGGCGGCGCCGAAATAGCCTGCTTTATAATAATAAATATTATGATGCTCGCCTCTTTCGGCCTCGGCAGCTCCATCCGCAAAACCCAGGACGCGAAATACCTCGCCAGACAGCTCGAAGAGCAGCATAAACAGGAAGAAGCCGAGGCCGCCCGCAAAAAGCTGCTTCAACAAAAGACCGCGCTCGAAAAAAACCTGACAAAAAAAGACCCGCCAAAAATCGGCGCGATAAATACCGCGACCGGCCCGGCGCGCCCCAGAAATTACAACACCTCGATCGTCAGCTCGGCGCCGGATCAGTTCAAAAGAATGGTGCCCGTTAAAAGGCCGGCTGATCAGCTCAAGCAGCCGCCTGTAAAGACCCCTCCAGTAAAAACACCCGCGGACGCGGCGAAAAAAACGGACGAGGTCCTTGTGACCGCCGGCGACGGCGATACGGACGAAGCCGGAGCCTCCGTAGAACCGGGCTTCGCCGGGCGCATGTCTTCGCTATTTTTCAGCGACGTCGACTCTCTGGGCGTCGAACTCTACGATTATAAGATCGCCCAAAACAGCGCCGGCAGGGAAATAGCCATTTTAAGGCTTCTGGGCGCGGTAAAACTCGGCGACGACGAAACCGGCGAGGTCGAAGACGAATACCACCTCTCGGTCAAATCTTCCGAGGTGGCGCTCAAATATCCTTATGAAACCGGATCCGACGCGAAAACGCCCCCCGACGAACCCGACCAAACTTCCGAAACGTCATTAAAACTCAAAGAACTGGCCGCCAAATTCCTTTACAGATACAAGGAAACTACTTACATAGCCACCAACGGCGGCCTTTACTCTATACCCAACGACAGAATAAGCGAGATCAAAGATGGCGAAAAAACAAAACCTTCGAAGATCGATAAATTCATGCACGAAGCCATTCCGCCCTGCGATATAATAGCCATGGCCGGCGACGGCGAGTTCCTTTTCGTCGGGACACCTTCGACGGTTTATATGATAGACCTTTCCCAGCCCCTGGCGAGCGATATCGGCATCGACGAGCTCTTCGAGAACAGCGACTGGTATTCGATGTGCTTTTTCGGCGAAAAATTATATCTCGCCAATTTCGAGTCGATTTTTTATTACGACATGAAGCTTTCCAAATGGTTCACCGTACCCTATGAAAAATTCGCGGGCCTGAAAAAATGCAAACTGCAGAATCTTACGGTTTTTAAGAGCCCGGCGACGCTCGCGACCAACTATATGCTCATATCGAAGGATTACGGCATCATAACAGACAGGATGCCGCCTTTCGATCCGGCCGCGCTCAAATATGAAAGCGCGCAGGTAAAGCCTAAATTACTGAAAAAAATATTCAACCGCGACCTTTTGAAAACATCGCCCGCATTCGTCTATGACGAGCCTGGCAGCATTTGGTTCTCTTTCGAGCCTTACGCGAAAGACCCTTACGAGCTGATCAGATACGATAAAAAAACAGAGAAATACGAGCGGTTCAATTCGTCCGAAAAACTCAAATGCGTTTACGCGATCGACATCGCGATTCACAGCGAAAACCTCATGTTCGCCGTCAACGGCGAGGACCTTTTCGCCATAATCAAAATGTGGGGCGACAAAGAATCGAAAGTGTACGGGTTTCTGCCTCTGGCGTCGATAAGCGGATGCTTCTCGGTCACTTTCGCCGGAAATTACGTGATCTGCGGCACGCTGGACGGGCACATATATAAGATAGACGCTTCCGATATCATCAAAAGCGTCCAGAAGCTTTGAGCGGCGCCCGGGGCGATTTTCCGGCAGACTGAAGCCGCGAACGAACGATGGGATCGATGAATATGAACGCTGCAGCGGCATGCACAAACGAATTAATGAATAAGATCCGGGAAGAATCGGCAAAAGAATCCATTCCTTCCGTTTCGCCTTCGACCGGGCGGTTCCTCGAAATGCTCGCGTCGTTCTCGCGGGCAAAAAACATAATCGAGGTCGGCTGCGCGAACGGGTACGCTACGTGCTATCTTATAAACGCCGCCGTAAAGAACGGCGGGCGGGTCACTTCCTTTGAAAAAGACCGGCGACGTTTTGAAATGGCGAAAGCCAACATGGCCGCTTTCATTGAAAACGGCCGGCTGAATCTGGTCGGCGTCGACGCGCTCGAAGCCACGGGCGAAATATCGGGCGAGGTGGATTTTCTGTTCATCGACGCTATGAAACGGCAATATAAGCCCATACTGGAGGCTTTTTTGCCGCTGCTTTCGAAGGGCGCAATAGTTTTTTCAGACGACATATATTTTCAGGGCGTGCTCGAGCCCGAAAAAACTCTCGACCGCCACAAAAGCATCGTGCGCGGGCTCAGGGAATATCTCGACTACCTTAAGGACCTCGAGGCGAAAGGCGCGGTCGAAAATTTTTTTTACGGCTACGAGGACGGCATGGCCGTGACTCGCAAATTATAGAGAATTTAATGCCGGCAACGCTGCCGGCGGCGTAATAATAGAGTTAGAACTAGAAAAGGTGAGTCAATGAAGTGCATCGGTAATTTAAAAAATCTGGGAAGGCTGCTGATATTTCTGGCGGCCGTAGGCGGGCTTTTTTCATCGCCGCCCGGAGCGAAGGCTGAAGGCGAAGAAAGCGAACAGATCGCGGCCGAAAACGGGATATCGTTCGAAACATCTCCCGTAAAGGTAATTTCGACATCGCCGGCCATAACCGAAATTTTATTTTACATAGGCGCCGGCGAACGCGTAAAAGGCGTTACGACGCTGTGCGACTACCCGGAAGAAGCCGGCAAGATCGAAAAGATCGGCGACCTTAACCTCAATTATGAAAAGGTCCTCGAAATAAGGCCCGACGTGGTATTTTTAATGAAGGGGCTCAGGACGAAGGAATTCGAGGTCCTCGACTCATTCGGGGCAAAGCCGGTGGAACTGGATCTGAGCTCGATGGAAAATATTTTCGATTCGATAGACCGCGCGGCCAAAATCCTGAAAGCGCCTAGAAACTCGGCGGAACTCAGGAAACGCATGAGAAATCTGTCCTCGCTCATAAATAAAAAGCAGAAAAACATCATGCGTTCGGTCTACTTCGAGATCTGGGGCGACCCGCCAATGACCATCGGCGGCTCATCGTTCATCAACGAGATCATCGCCGGGGCGCACGGCATGAATATATTCAATGAATCTAATATTGAAAATCTGTCGGTCAGCCTCGAAAAAGTGATCGAGAACAATCCTGAGTTCATCGTGGCGGCGTACAACGCGAGCACATCGGAAATATCATCGAGACCCGGGTTCGCCAATATCATCGCCGTCAAGGACACAAACGTCATAAAAGTCGATTACAATATTTACGTCAGGCCCGGCCCGAGGTCCGTAGACGCGGTTTTAGACCTTTACAACAGGCTCTATCCGGACGAGCCCGTCACGCCGGAAGAGATCGCCGGCAATAATTAAGGATCGCAGATGAACGGCTTTCGTTTCAAACCATATTTTCTGTTCGCCTCCATTACCGCCGTCTGCGCGGCCGGGATCTTTCTTTCGTTCATGCTGGGGCAGGCTTCCATCCCGGCGGGCGAGATCGCGGACTTCATAACTTTTAAAAGTTCGCCCGATTCGCGGTACCACGCCATACTGCAGATGCGGCTGACGCGCATAGCCGCCGCGTTCATCGCGGGCGCAGGGCTGGCCTTTTCGGGCGCCGTTTACCAGTCGTCGCTCAAAAACTACCTGGCGGACCCTTTCATGCTCGGCGTTTCGGCGGGCGCGGCGCTTTTTTCGGCGCTTGCGATCACGCTGAAGTTCCAGACGGCCTTCATGATATCATTGTTCGCTTTTTCAGGCGCCGTTTTCGCGGTCGCGGCCGTCATGGCCATATCGATGGCGCGCAAATTTTCCAATTATAATCTCATACTCACCGGCATCGCGCTAAACAGCTTTTTCTCGAGTTTCCTGACGGTCGTGATGTATCTTTCAAGAGACATGCAGAACATCTTCTTCTGGCTCATGGGTTCCCTCGACGTAAGGCACGCCGGACAGATAGCCTACACTTACGTTTTCGTGATCGCCGCCTGCCTTTACATATTAAAAAATTCGCATATACTCGACCTGCTCAGGCTCAATGAAAAAACCGTCTATTCGATAGGCATCGATCAGGACCGCCACAAAATCAAATTTCTTGTCATAGCGTCGCTGATAAGCGCGCTCATCGTTTCGCAGACCGGCATCATCGGCTTTATCGGCCTGATAGTCCCGCACGCCGCGCGCATCCTGATAGGCGACCTTCACAGACTGCTGCTGCCGTTCTCGTTCGCTCTCGGCGGTACGATGCTCATCTACTGCGACCTGATATCGCGCACCGCCGCCGATTCCATAGATTTCCCGATCGGCATCGTCACAAGCCTCGCCGGAGCACCGTTTTTCATAATGCTGCTCGCCGGGCGCGGAAGTGGAAAGGGGCGCGGCAATGGATAAAACAGGTATCACGGCTTTCGGCGCCCGGAATTTATCGTGCCGCTTCGAAGACGCAGCCGCGGACGTGCTAGGCGGAATCGATTTCGACATAGCCGCAGGCTCTTTCGTTTCGATTATCGGGCCGAACGGCGCAGGAAAATCCACGCTGATGGACATCCTGCTCGGCTACAATAAGAGCTACGGCGGAAGCGCCGAATTTTTCGGAAAACAGATCCGGGACTGCGGGGCCGCCGAGCTCGCGGCGAAGCGGGCTTATATTCCGCAGCAGAGCGAGGAAGGCCTGAGACTGACGGCTTATGAATACCTCAAACTCGCCAACGCCGACCCGCGCAACACAAAAGACGAAGACATATCGGAAATATTAGATAAATTTAATATAGCTTACCTGAAAGATCAAAATATAAGCCTCATGTCGGGCGGCGAATCGCGCCTGGCGCAGCTCGCCTTCGCCCTTCTGAGAAAGCCGGAGGCGCTGCTTCTCGACGAGCCCGTATCGTATCTCGATTACAAAAACCAGCAGATCTTCTTCGACACGCTGAAAAAAGAGCGCGGCCGCCGCCCGATGACCGTCGTTAGCATACTGCACGACCTGAACCTTGCCGCATATTATTCGGACGCCGTAATGCTCGTCAACGAGGGACGGATACTAAAATACGGCCCTCCCACGGAAGTGCTCAACTATAAAACCCTCGGCTCGGTATTTTTCGGCGGCGTTTCCGGCGCCGGCGCGCACGTCCACACGAAAGAGCCCCGTGCGCGCGTGCACGTCATATGCGGCGGCGGCTCAGGCGAAAAGATCATATCGAAGCTTATATCCATGAATTTCAGCGTGAGCTGCGGCGTTTTAAACGCGGGAGATTCCGACTGGAGATTCTGCAGGGCGAATTCGGTCGAGATGATCGAAGAAGAGCCCTACAGGCCGATCGGCGAGCAAAACTACGCCAGAAATATCGAAGCGATCAAAAAAAGCCGCGCCGTAGTCGTCTGCGAATTCCCTCTCGGCAGCGGCAACCTGGCCAATCTTAGATTTATCGACGAAATCGGCGGCATGAACGACATAAGGATTTTCTGCGCCGAGGGCGGGGGGACGGACGGCGGCGCATGCCGCGGCCTCGATTTCACCGGAGGGGCGGCTGACGGCTACATCAAAAAAATTAGAGCGCGGGCCTCACTTTTCGGTTCGGCCGAAGATCTCGAAAAATTGATTGACACCTTATAAATTTTAATTTACAATTACCGCGGTGCGAATATGACGGAAAATAAACTAGTTAATTTTATAATATCCGAAAAAGCCGTTATCACGGTAATAGTGATCAACGCTCTGGCTATGTTTCTGGACGCGTTCCCGTCCTGCTCGTCGGCCGCATGCGGCGTTTTTACCTGGGTAGATTACGCCTGCGTCATTTATTTTATAATAGAGGCCGTTCTCAAGATGATATGGCTCGACAGTGAGGAATACTGGGACAACAACTGGAACCGCTTCGATTTCTTCGTCGTAATAGCCAGCACTCCGACCCTTCTGGAGCCGTTTTTAGACGTGAAGATCTTCTCGGCCGTGCTCATATTAAGGCTGGGCCGCCTGGCTCGTTTTTTCAAGCTGCTGCGCTTCGTGCCCGACGGGCCGAAGATATGGCTCGGCGTCAAGCGGGCGCTGAAAGCATCCGTGGCCGTTTTTCTGGCGCTTCTGCTGCTGAATATAATATTCGGCATGGGCGCGACGATACTGTTTTCGGCCGTCGCCCCCGATTATTTCGCCAATCCGCTCGTTTCGTGCTACACGATGTTCAAGGTATTCACCATCGAAGGCTGGCACGCCATACCAGACGAGGTCGCCGCGCGCGCGACCACCAGCGCCGCCACGTCAATAATAATGAAGATATATTTCATAATCGCCGTCATGATCGGCGGCATTCTGGGCCTTTCGATCGCCAATGCCGTCTTCGTCGACGAAATGACCTCCGACAACACGCTAACACTCGAAATAATGGTCGATACGCTGCAGGCCGAGCTGCATAATTTCAAGACCGAGAACGCCGACCACCGTAAAAGCTCGAACGAGCATCTCAACCAGATGATCGAGCATATGAGGCAGGAGAACCTTCAGAACCGCGAAAAAGCCAACGACGCACTTTTCGCCGAGATCGAAAAACTGAAGAAAATGATCGGAAAAATCACAGACGGAAAGTCTTCATAAAAAATCGGGGCTTTTCTTCTGGCATTGTAGTAATAGCGGATGCCGGAATTTTTTTTACCCCATAACGAAAAAGAGGGGCCGGCATTTTAAGCCGCAGCCCCTCTTTTTTTGTCATTATAAACCGCGAAAGGTTCAATATTATTATTTTTGAATATTTTTGCCGCTATTGCCGCCGCTGCTATTGTTTTCTTCGACCTTATCGGCGAAGACGGTGACGGAGTTCGGAAGGATCTTGGCGAAACCGCCGCTGACGTACCATTCTGCATCGTTCACGGCGGCGTTCGCGTCTTTTTTTATGGAGACGACGCCCTGCCCGAGCTGGGTGATATAGGGCATATGGCCCTGAAGAACGCCCAGATAACCTTGCGCCGCGGGCATTATGACCGACTCGATATCGTCGGCCGAAAATACGAGCGAATCCATGGTTACTATTTCGAATTTATATTTCGGTGGCATAATCTTCTACCGTCCTTAGTTACTGGTTTTGCTTCTGGTACTGTTCGTAGTTCTCTAAAACGTCGTCGACGGCGCCGCACATGAAGAAGCACTGTTCGGGAATGTGATCGTATTTGCCTTCGACTATTTCCCTGAAGGAGCGGATCGTGTCTTTTATCTTGACGTAACGGCCCTTGAATCCGGTGAACTGCTCGGCGACGAAGTTCGGCTGCGATAGGAACTTTTGGATTCTGCGGGCGCGCGCGACGGCCTGCTTGTCTTCATCGGATAATTCGTCGATGCCTAGTATCGCGATGATATCGCGCAGATCTTTATATTTTTGGAGTATTGACTGTACCTGGCGGGCGATCTTGTAGTGCTCGTCGCCGACGATATTGGGATCGAGCAGTTTCGAGGTGGACGCGAGCGGATCGACGGCGGGATATATGCCCAGTTCGACGATCTGGCGCGAAAGAACGGTCGTCGCGTCGAGGTGCGAGAACGCCGTGGCCGGAGCGGGATCGGTGAGATCGTCCGCGGGGACGTATATCGCCTGAACGGAGGTTATGGAACCCTGTCTGGTGGATGTGATGCGTTCCTGCAGATCGCCCATTTCGGTACTCAGCGTGGGCTGATAGCCGACCGCCGAGGGCATGCGGCCCAGCAGCGCCGAAACTTCGGAGCCGGCCTGGGTGAAACGGAATATGTTGTCTATGAATAAAAGAACGTCCTGGTTTTTCTGATCGCGGAAATGTTCGGCCATTGTGAGCCCTGAAAGCGCAACGCGGAGGCGCGCGCCGGGCGGTTCGTTCATCTGGCCGAATACCATGCATGTTTTATTTATAACGCCGGACTCTTTCATTTCGAGCCACAGATCGTTTCCTTCGCGGGTGCGTTCGCCGACGCCGCAGAATACGGAAACGCCGCCGTGCTCCTGCGCGACGTTATGTATGAGCTCCTGGATGAGAACGGTCTTGCCGACGCCGGCGCCGCCGAAGAGGCCGACTTTTCCGCCCTTCATGTAGGGGGCGAGAAGATCGACGACCTTGAGGCCGGTTTCAAAAATTTCGATCGAGGCGCCCTGTTCGCGAAGCGTTGGGGCGGACCTGTGTATAGGCATTTTTTCAGTCGTTTTAATGGGCGCGCCTTCGTCAATCGGCTGGCCCAGAAGGTTGAAAACGCGGCCGAGCGTCTCTTCGCCGACCGGAACGGCGATGGGCTTTCCGGTGTCTATGGCTTTCATGCCGCGGCGCAGGCCGTCGGTCGACTGCATCGAAATGCAGCGGACCTGATTGTTTCCGAGATGCGAAGCCACTTCGACCGTTATGACGGTATTTTGGGCTTCGAACGGAACTTCGACCGCGTTATAAATTTCCGGCAGATGGTCCTCATCGAACTCAACGTCGAGGGTCGGGCCGATAATTTGAACTATTTTGCCTTCTTTCATTTTATGTCTCCTTAAAAGTTATGAACTTAAAATTTATGCTAATATTATGGCTAAAATTATACCATAACTTAACTTATTTTTAAAGATATTTTTGTATTTTTAATATATTTAATTTCCGGGGGCGGCGGCGGTTATTTATCCTGAGGCTTCTGCTCCTCCGGCTGACGAGCTTTCATCGATTCCATCTTTTTGGCGTAATACTCGGGATAATATTGTTTGGTGCACTCGGGGCACATGCCGTGGGAAAATTTAATGCCGGACCGGCTGGAAAGATAGCCTTCGACCTGCTGCCAGAAGCCTTTGTCGTCCCTGATCTTTTTGCATGAGGCGCAGATCGGGATCATGTCTTCGAGCGAATTCACGTGTTTGGATATGGTCTCGCTGATCGCGTTCACGTTGGAGGCGATCTCGGTTATCTCGTCCTCTCCGGCGTCTTTTAAAGATACCGAATAATCGCCTTCCGCTACGCGTTTAAGGGCATCATTTATGTTTATTATCCTTTTTGTGATGTAATTATTCAAAATTTTCGACGAGATCACGAAAGAGATCAAAATTATGACGAAGCAGACCAGGAAAGAATAAAGTATTATTTGATTGCCGAATTTATTTATGACGCCGAAATCGAAATTCATTTCAAGGATCACGAGCATCGGCAGCCACGACTCGAACTTGTTTTCGAAGGCCATCTGTTTGTAAACCGTTACCGAATCGTTATGAGCTACCCGCACCTCTTTTTCGGCGGCGATCCTGTCGAGAATCAGTTTATCCAGCTTCGCGGTCTTTCCGATATTGATGAAAGACCAGATGCTGTTTTCGCCGACGATAAAAATGTCGATCTGCCTGAGATACGAGGAATACTTCAGCTGGCTGTGGAATATGTTTTTAACCGCCTTCCGCCAGAAATCAGGAGAGACTTTATCGAGATATTTGTTGATGCTGATAGAAATTTCAATTATGTAATCGGCGTTCTTCGGCCCGATATATCCGTAAAGATTGATATTGCCGGTCAGCGTCGAATTGGAGATGCGGTGGAACACGGCTTCGTTCCTGCCGAAGACGGATTTGACAAAAGGGGCGAAGTCGGGGACGCCCTTAAGGCTTAAATTCATGTCCGTTTTAAAGGATGTGTTGTAGACCGCGCAGTCTTTGTTTATGAAATATATTTCGTCCACGCCGGCCGCATCCGCTATCTTCTTAAGCTCCTCCGGCGAAGGCTTCAGTGTGACCTCGTAGTCGGGGAATTGCGAAACGAGGCTTATCATTGCGGCTTTCGCCTTCTCTTTCAGCTCGTTTTCTATAATCAGAAGAAAATTGTCGTATATGCAGAACTGATTTTCCAGCCGGGATGCGATATCGTTTTTGACGTTTTCGATATGGGCGCCTATTATGGATTTAGAATGAGCCCCGATAAGAAGGGTTATGATAGAAGAAGTCAAAGCTATGGTCACGAAAAGATACAGCATGAACCTTTTTTTCATAAATCACATTTCTCCGGCGGGTTAAATTGAGTTAACTGTCAGGATAAAATTATATCACACAATCCCGCTGATTAATATAAAAAATATTTTTTTTCAGTCTTCGCTCAATATTTCCGCTATTTATATTCAATTATTTTATATTATTTCTTTACAAAATCTTCGTTTGCTGATACAATAAGGTATAGGGGCGATTCTTCTTTCACAATCCCTCATTTTTCCTTTTGATCGGGAAAAGGGGTAAATATATGAGCGTTAAAAATAAAAAAACGGCACAAGGGGCTCGCGGTATTAAAAGCCACATGCATATCGCGCAATATTCTCATTCACTAATTCAAAGCCCTGCGTCTCCATCACCGACGCTCCTGTATCCGTCCCCGCTAAACACATCAACCGATTCGAATATTCCATTTTCATAATTTTATCCCGCCGGCAGATTTAATATCCGCGGCGTTTTCCGCAATCTTTATATCAATTCATAATTCAAATTTTTAAAATTTATTTGCTGGAAGGGAGGACATGCGATGAGTAATATAAACGATAATCTGATCGACGCGGCGCGGCGCGGCAACACTGAAATGCTGCGCATGCTGATCGTAAAAAACGCGGACCTTAATTTTTCCGGGATCGACGGCGAAACCGCGCTCCATAAGGCCGTCAAAAAAGGCTATATGGAGGCCGCCAAAATCCTCGCCGACGGAGGCGCCAACATCAATTTTCAAAACGAGGACGGATGGACGCCTTTGATGCACGCTGCCTGGCGCGGACACGCCGAAATCTGCGAGATGCTTCTCGCTAAAGGCGCAGACATCGAGCTGAAAGACGCCGAAGGCTGGGACGCGCTGATGTTCGCTATCTGGCGCGGCCATGAAAGCATCGCCGAGCTTTTCATAAAAAACGGGCGCGTCTTCGACCCTTCGAAAAAATGGGTGGAAAACGCCATCAACGAAACCGCCGAATGCGGCCAGATGGGGATCGTAAGGTTCCTGGTACGCCACGGAGTCAACGTGAATGCGCGCGATTCACGCGGACGCACGCCGCTCGTACGGGCCTGCGAATGCGGCCGCACCGAAACGGCTAAAATGCTTATTAACCTGGACGCGGACATCAACGCGAAAGACGAGGCTGGAAGAACGCCTCTCATGGAGGCTGTCGACTGCAACGACTGCGAGATCGTCGGGCTTCTGCTTGAAAACGGGGCCAACGTCAACGATTTTTCGGCGTCGATGGTGACGCCTCTGATGATAGCGGCCGACCACGGCAACAAAGAAATAACAAGGCTCCTGGTTCACAGCGGGGCCGACATAAACGCCCGCACCAACTGCTGCATGACCGCTCTCATGTACGCCGCCGATAAGGGGCACGCCGATATCGCGGAACTCCTTATAAACAGGGGCGCCGAAATCAACGCGCAGACCAGCTACTGCGCCACGGCACTTATGAGCGCGGCCGAAAAGGGCCATATCGAAATAGTGCGCCTCTTCGTCGAAAAGGGCGCCGACGCAAACGTGTGCGACAGCTGCCACTCGGTCGCCCTGATGAAGGCCGCCGCGAACGGCCACGCCAGCGTAGTGAATCTTCTCGCCACCCGCTGCAGCAGCGTCGACATCAAAGACAGGCTCGGAAGGAGCGCGCTGATGCTCGCGGTCGAAAACGGTCACTATGACGCGTCAAGCGCGCTGTTCAAAGCCGGGGCCAACATAAATGTCAAAAATAACGCCGGAAAAACTGCGCTTTCGATAGCGCGCGAAAAAGGCTACGACAAGATATTCAGGTTCCTCGTCGACAACGGCATAAACGTGAATATCCGTGACAACGAAGGACGCACGGTCCTGTTCTCCGACGAGAACCTCGCCAGCGCCGAAACTTTGAAAATACTCATCGAAAAAGGCCTCGAAGTCAACGCCAGGGATAACGACGGAAAAACCGCGCTGATATGTGTTTGCGCAAAAAACGGCGTCGAAGCGGTAAAACTGCTCATCGAAAAGGGCGTCAACGTCAACAGCCGCGACGATAACGGCAGAAGCGCCCTGCACGAAGCCGCCGCCTCGTTTTCGTCGCATGGCCCCCAGATCGCGGGTCTGCTGGTCGAAAACGGAGCCGATATCAACGCCTGCGACGACGAAGGCAGAAGCGCCCTGCACGAAGCGGTCCTGCGCGGAAACCACGATTTCGTCAAAATAGTTTTAAGTAAAAAAGCCGCCGTCAATATAAAGGACGACAACGGAAAAACTCCGCTGCATGACGCCGCCACTTCCATATACGGCGAGAACGCCGATATAGTAGCGGCACTCATAGAATGCGGCGCCGAGGTAAACGCGCTCGACGATCTCGGCAGAAGCGCTCTGCATGAAGCCGCGTTTCTCGGCAAGGCTTCGCTGTGCAGAAAACTCATAGAGGCCGGAGCCGACGTGAATGCCTCCGACGACAGCGAGAGAACGCCCCTTATGGAGGCGGCGCTCCGCGGTAACTTCGAGATAGCTCTCGATCTTTTAAAGCACGACGCGAAAATCGGCGCGGCCGACGCCGATGGAAAAACCGCACTTATCGAAGCGGCCCGCGGCGGACATTTCCAGCTGATAAAAGCCCTTGCCGTCCCCGGCTGCGATGTGAACGTCAGGGACAACGACGGAAGGACGCCTTTATTCGAGGCCGCCATGTCAAATAATATCGAAACCGTCAAATTCCTTCTCGACGAAAAGGCGAACGTCAACCAGGCCTGCGTCAACGGTAAAACCCCGCTGATGGCAGCCGCCCACAACGGCAACGAAGAAATAATCAAACTGCTGATTTTTCACGGTGCCGACATAAAAGCCGTCGACAACGAAGGAAAAGACGCGGCAGCGGCAGCCGAGCTCTGCGGGCACGAAGACGCGCTGAAGCTGATCCGTTCGGGCGGAGTTAAAGCAACGGTTTAGCAAATATCACGATATATTAATATTGTAATAAAATAAAGATACGGCCTGAAACATCGATTCGGGCCGTATCTTTTTATTAGTTTTATGTTTCTATTTTAATTTTGATTTTGAATTGTTGCGCCGGGCACGCCTTTTTTTATTCACCTTTTTTTTCGCCGAAGACCTGCGCCGAATAATAATAGACCTCCGCGCCTCTTTTATATGCGTCGGAAGGAAGCCCCGCCTTCTGGCAGGTCTGCTCGAGGAACGTCTGCGCGTCCATTTTCCACTCGACGGCCACCTGCGGAAGCAGAAGTCCCGAATAGTATCCCTGGCGGACGACGAGGCCGTGCCGGCCTATGACTATCTTTGAAAAGTCGGTGAGTTTTTCGAGCGGAGAGAGGACCGAAAGCTCGATATCTATGTCGCCGAGCTCGTCGGGCGTCACCGGATCGAAGCGGCTGTCGCGCGTAGAAGCCGACTGGGCCATTTCGATTATCGTCTGATATAGCGGTTTATAAGCTTCTATGTAGCCGACGCAGCCGCGAAGCTCGCCAAGTTTGTGCAGCGTAACGAAAGCGCCGCATTTGGTTTCGAGGTTCGGAGTTTCAGGCGTAAAATCAGGCGTCTTGCGCTCACGAACGTGCTTTTCAAGCGCCAGACGGGCGAGCTTGAGAAGGTCGGACTTTTCTTTTTCGTTCAATTCAAACTGAGATACGGGCCCGTTTTTAATATCGCTCATAATAACTCACGCTCCCGGATCAAATTAAAAACTACTGCCGGGAAGTCTCGGCAGTCTGCGGTTTCGCCGCGCCGTTTCCGTTCGAGGAAGCGGTCTGCTGAAGAGGTTTCAATATTCTGTCGGGCGTGAACGGTTTCATGATATAGTCCACTATTCCGAGTTTTTTAGCGACCACTACGTCTTCTATCGATTTTTTCGCGGTGACCATAACCACGTTCACGTTTCTTCCGAGCTCTTTTCTAATTTTATTTAAGAATTCGATGCCGTTCATTTCGGGCATCATGATGTCGAGGAAAACATCGTTAATGCTCGGGTCGCTCACCAGGGCGTTCCAGGCGTCGGCGGCGCTCAGCGATACTTTCGGCTTGAAGCCCTTGCTCGCTATGACCTCGCTGATGTAATTGCCTATCTCCCTTTCGTCGTCGACGATAAGGACTTTTCTGGTTTTCTTTTCTTCCTCGGGGTCGATGCCGGCGGCGCGGGCCGCCATTTCTCTGAGCTCCGCTTCTTCGTAAACCGTCACTTCGGTGATACCCATGCTGTTCAGCAAAAGGACCGTTGGTTCGTTCAAAGGCGCTCCAGCTTCAACCAGTGTGACTTCCGTGAATGGAACCATAATGGGCTCGGCGATCTTCATTTCGGGTTCAATACTATCAATATTGATTTTCTTCAATTATTCACCTCGTAAGTAGGGCAATTTAATTGCCGTTTGCCAATAAACGCGGTTTAAGGTTATGTTATTTTATGTTAAAATTTAAGTTGCTTAAGCATTATGATAAAATCAATCATATTATTTTAACATTTTTTCACTCTAAAGTCAAATAATGCCAATTATTATATCAATTATTATGCATGTTTTTCGACTGTTTTTTGACTGTATTTCAGACCGTTTCATCGCCGGCGCATAATTTTTCCGCGCAATTAATTTAACGCCCGGCGCCTCTGCCGCTGCAATAAAAACATTGATTTCAAATAGGAATTGATGTAATATATTCTCTGAATACCCTTGAAAATCAATTAGAATTTAAATTAAACATTACGGCATACACTATGGCGAAAGAACAGGTAAAATAAAATGATAGAAAACGAAGAGACTGTAAAGCGTGAATATAAAACACTTCCGCTGCGGCATTTATACCAGATACTCGTCACGCCGTTCTATACGCTCGGCATCGATTCGATCTTCACTATTTTTTATTATATGGCGGTAACGGGAATTTCCGACAAAGAACAAATAAAGTCGCTCATGCA
>Ga0209212_1003363_pt1 | contig 21233 bp, 17 predicted proteins | sample RifGroC2_FD_183996 | JGI IMG/M metagenome (GOLD analysis project Ga0209212, IMG submission 183996) | Groundwater microbial communities from Rifle, Colorado, USA - Groundwater C2 (SPAdes) (version 2) | ecosystem: Environmental > Aquatic > Deep subsurface > Groundwater | place: Rifle, Colorado... | reverse complement strand
GCTTTTCTGATATAGAATACACCTTGTTTTTGACACCCATAACTGCCTCCTGTTTGATATTATTAGGAGGCTGAAGTGTCAACAGAATTACGTTTCAGAATATGTTTCAATTATACTAGACGGGACAAACAAAACCCAGCCAAGTGAACGCACCGCATGGAAAAGCCTCATTTTTTTACTGCTATCATCCCGATGCTTTCCCTTCCATCCAAACGGATGTCGGCAGGGTAATCCGGACGCGAGAAATACTCCAGGCGCTCTATGGTGAAACCGGCGGAGGCGAAGACCCGGCTTAATACGCGGTCGTCAAGCAGGTGGAAAAGGCCAGGGAGCGACCCCGCACGCTTCGGGTCGTGAGCGGAGACGTTCTCAACCACGCCGGGCCACTGGCTATCTGCCTTCAGTCTGGCCTCATAGGTGGGGAAGAAGGCGCGGGCCGTGCCGATGAAAGGCGTCTCTGCTACTACGAATACCTTGCCTCCGGGTGCCAGCCATTCCCAAACCTTGGCCGCAGCCCGGTTTATCCGCGGACCATCGAAGAAATGCATAACGCGGCAGATAAGCACCGCGCCAAAACTGCCGGGCTGGAAAGCCATTTCGTCGGGGAAGTTTCCCGGCGCCAGTTCAAGGCGGGCGCGGTGTTCCGCAGTGATCCGCGAGGCAAGTATCTGCAGGTGCCTTTCATCTATGTCGTTAGCTACAACATGGGCCCCTTTCGCGAGGGCGGGAATAGTGGATACGCCGTAGGCGGCGCCGATATCCAGGCAGCGGCCGGGGGCTTTTGGCGCGAACTCTATGAAAGCGCTGGAAAAGATGTCGGGGCGGAGCGTCATGGTCCCCATGCTGTTTAGTGTGCGGAATAAGCCGTTTTCGTCGGGGGCGGGCATCGAAATGGGAACATTCTTTGCTTCGGTCATTTTATGTCTACGGCATCTTTGGGAATTACTTTCACTTCAGTTCCGTATATTTGGTGATGCGGCCTTTGGATTTGGCGACGGGGTATTTCTGGGCGTTCTTCTTTAGTTTGGCGGCCAGGGCGGCGGGGATGTCTATTTTAAGGTCATGGCCCAGCAGCAGCACCCAGTACAGCACATCGGCCAGTTCGTCGGAGATCTCTTCTTTACGGGCTTTTATGTGGGCCTTTACTTCGGCAGGGGTCTTCCACTGAAAGTGTTCCAGCAGTTCGGCGGCTTCCAGGGTGAGGGAGATGGCTACGTCTTTGGGGTTGTGGAACTGGGCCCAGTTGCGGGCGTCGCGGAAATGAAGAATATCCCTTGTTAAGGTTTTGATAGTCGGCATTGTGGTTTCCCTGGTGAATTTTTCCCGCCTAACCTTCTTTTATTCTAACTCTTCAAGTCCGGGCTGGCAATTAAATTGTTGGGCAAAAGTGATAAGATTGATGTGTGGCTTACGACGCAGATCTGGAAAACGGGATACGCAATCTCGAAGAGGTATTGTACCGGTTGGAAGACCGGGTGAAGAACGCTGCCTGGGTGAAAGAGCATGCCCCGGCGGACGCGCCCAGCCGGATAAAAGAAGCCATAACCGAGAGTTTCCCGCAGCCCAAGTTCGTCCCCCCGCCTGCGGCGCCGCCGGTAATGGCGCCGCCTCCGGCGCCTGTTGCGCCGCCTGCTCCCGCACCTGTTGAAATTCCCGTTATAGCGCCGGTTCCCGCGCCTAAAGCCGCCGAGCCGCCGCCCAAAGCGCCGGTACCCGTAGTAAAAGCGCCGGAACCCAAACCGGCACCCGTTTTAGCCCCCGCGCCGGCCGCAAAGCCGGCAAAAAAGCCTTTCGTCCTTAACAAAACCGCCGTTATCATTGTCTGCGCTGGCCTGGCTGTGGCGGGGATCGCGTACCAGTTAATTCTTAACAGCCCCAAGAGCCGCTACGCCCGGGCCGGCCAGCTGGTGCTTAAGGCGCGCAATACAGAAGCCATAAGCGCCTACTCCAGAATAATTGCGCAGCATCCCGGTAGTATAGAAGCCGCTTACAGCCATTACGCCATAGGCGACATAAAGGCCCTGCAGGGCAATCCGCTTGAGGCCATAGAGCAATACGAGCGCTACATGGTGGCGGCGCCGGACAAGGATGAGAAGCTGGCTTCCGCCAGGTTCAAGGTGGCCGAGCTGGAACTTAAAGAGGACCTGCTGGCGGACGCGGAATACCTGTTCCAGAACGCGGCCATTCAGGCTTCGGACTACGCCACCCGGGCGGCGGACCGGGTGGCGCAGATAAGGGCCGTAAAGGCCAGGGTTGCCGAAGCCAATAAACTCATGGCCAGGTCCCCCGCCAAGGCGGTGGAGGCCTATACCGCGGTACTGGCCGAGCACCCCAAATACGCCGCGGCGCTCGCCGGGCTGGAAAAAGCCCGCAAGGCGCTGGCCGCGGCCAACGCCCGCCCCGCGCGCAGGCGCGCACCCGCCGCAAAGCCCCGGCGCCGGTAAAAAAGCTAGTCGCCCCATTCGAATAAAAAAAACAGCATCCTTCAGCACCCCGACAACACGCTGTCGGGGTGGCCTGCTATGCTATTGGCACGGGGACGGCCGGGGGACCTATGGACGACGAGACGCTCAAACTCCTTATAGCGGAAGGCGAGGGGCTTACCGTGGAATTCAAGGAGAAATATTCTCCCAAGATAGACCGTGATATGGTGGCCTTTGCCAACGCGCGCGGCGGCGTAATACTGCTGGGCGTGGCCGACGACGGCCGCCTGCGGGGGGCGGAGCTCTGCAACCAGCTTAAGGCGGAGATCTTGTCGCTGGCGCGCAATTGCGACCCGCACATACCGGTGAGCCGCATCTCCGCGGCCTGCGGCGTGGTGGCCCTGGAAATACCGGAGGGCGCGCAAAAACCCTACAGCTGCTCCTCCGGCTATTTTCGCAGGCTGGACGCGGTCACCCAGAAAATGTCACAGCAGGAAGTGCGGGCCATTTTCCGCGAAACCACGGACCTGCTGTTTGAAAGCCTGCCCTGCCCTGGGGCCGCGGCCGGCGCCATTTCCCCGGCCAAGGTAAAAGCGTTTCTCAACGCAGCGGGGGCCTCCATAATCCCCTCCAGTGCAAACCTTGCAATGGTGCTGTCCAGCCTTGGTGTTTGCCGCGAGGGGCAGATGAACAACGCCGGGATTATGATGTTCGCGGAAAGTCCGGGGACCTTTATCCCCCATTGCGAAGCCGTGTTCTGCGCGTTCAAGGGCCTGGACAAGACGCACATTTACGACCGGCACGACGTGCGCGGGGACCTGCCCTCCCAAGCGGCAGAAGCCATGGAATTCCTTAAAAAGCACCTAAACCTTCGCAGCGAAATATTGGAACTGGACCGCCGCGACATTTACGAACTGCCGCTGGCCGCACTGCGCGAGGCCGTGGTTAACGCTGTTGTGCACCGCGACTATAGTCTGCGCGGCACCAGCCTGTACGTAAGCGTTTTTGACGACCGCGTGGAGATAGAAAATCCGGGCGGCCTGCCTTCCGGGCTGGCTCCGCAAGACTTCGGGCGAGCCTCGGTGCGCAGGAACCTTATATTGGCGGATCTCTTTCACCGCATGGGCAAGGTTGAACGGCTCGGCTCCGGCATAGGCCGCATGCGCGGCCTTATGGAGGAAGCGGGGCTGAAAGCGCCGGTTTTTGAGAGTACGGCGTTCTTCCGGGCGATCTTTTACAGAGGCCTGGCCGGCAACACGGCCGAGAAACAGACGAGGGAGAAAACTAGGGAGAAAACTAGGGAGAAAACTAGGGAGAAAACTAGGGAGAAAATATTAACACTGCTGCGCCTTTTCCCTGATATTACAACGAGAATACTGGCGAAAAAACTGGAACTGACCTCAAAAGGTGTGGAGTGGAACATCCTGGAATTGCGCAAGGCGGGGCGGCTGCGCCGCGTGGGCCCTGACAAGGGCGGCCACTGGGAGGTGCTATAAAAGGCAAGGCCCGGCCGCATTAGCGCGGAACCGGGCCCGGTAATTAACGAGTGCCTCAATTCACAGCTGGTCGAACATGTAGCGGCGGGCGAGGTAGTTGAGGGGGTTGTCGGTGAGGCCCAGTTCGGCGGGGTCGGTGATCCTGGCGGCCTGGGCGATGTCGGCGGCGAAGGCGGCCTCCATCTGGCCGGCGAACTGGCGGTCCAGCACGTGCAGGGTTACTTCGCGCTCGTGGCGGATGCTCTTGGGGTGAAAGTTGTAGGAGCCCACCGTGGCGAACACGCCGTCCACGGTCATGAACTTGCTGTGCAGGGTCTCGCCGGTCTTTGCGTATACTTCGGCGCCGGCCTGGTTCATTTCGGCAAGGCTTTCCAGGATGAAAGAGGTGAGGATGGGCTCGTTGTTGCTCTGGGCGGAGTTGGTGAGGATGGTCACCTTTACGCCGCGCTCTATGGCCTCGGTCAGGGCGGTCTTGAGCGAGGGGATGGTGACAAAGTAGGCGTTCTCAATATTTATGCTGCTGGTGGCGCCGTAGATGGCCTTGAGCAGGCTGAGGTAAATGGCGGGCTCGCGGTCGGCGCGCTGGTATACCAGGGCGGCCTTAACGCCACCGGCGGAGGGAGCGGCCACGGAGGTCTCCATGGGCGTCAGGCCCTGGCTGGCGGCCACGCCGTTCCAGGTTTCGGAGAAGATCTTGTGCGCTTCGGCCACGGCCGGGCCGGCAAACAGCGCGTCGGTGTCGCGCCATTTGTGGGCGTCGGGGTTAAGGTGGGAATACTTGTCGCCTATATTCATGCCGCCGGTAATGGCGGACTCGCCGTCTATCACCAGCACCTTGGCGTGCATGCCGTCGTACTGGCGGGCGGGGTCCCAAAAGCGGCCCACCTGCACGCCGTTGTCGGCCAGCAGCTTAAGCGACTCCATGCCGATGAAATTGGAGATGTTGCCGTCTACCAGCACGCGCACGTCCAGGCCTTCTTTCTTCTTGGCTATCAGCAGGTCGCGGGTGAGCTGGCCGGTAAGGTCGTCGTAGTAGCCCCAGGTGGCCAGGTAAATGCTTTTGGTGGCGCTGCGCATAAGGCGCTCGCGGGCGGCGAAAGAGGCGGGGCCGTTTATAAGCGGCGTCACCGAGTGGCCGGCCTTAAAAGGCACGCCGGTAACGGCTTCCATCTCGGCCAGGTAGCCGGAATTTTCGAACAACGACGGGCCTTTGGCCACGGCCTTGTAGCGGGAGGCCTTCATTATGTCTATGTGGCGGGCGCTCATCTTGTCCCAGTCTTCAAAGCCTTCGGTGCCGCGCACGTAACCGCCGCCTTCCAGCTGGGCGGCTATCATGCGGGGAAATTTCCTTATGTAGTCTTCGCGCTTGGCGGGCGGCAGCGGCGGCAGGAACTTGGCCATCAGCGGGCTGCGCAGCACGTATTCTATGGTGGGCTGCAGTTTGCCGTGCTTGTGGGCGAAGCCCATCAGTTTGAAGATGGGGTATTCCACCAGGTGCATGGCCTTGGGATGCCTGGTGATAAGGTGGATTATCTTGTCGCCTATCTTTTTGGGGTCGGCTATGCCTTTTTCTTCCAGGTCTTCCAGGGCGGGCTCGGGGATGGCGGAGAGGGATGCTGCGGCTTGTTCCGCGCTTAGCGCCTGCATGCCGCTGTTAACGCGGAAGGCGTTTATCTGTGCTACCTGCGCGGCGGCGGGGCCGGCGGCTAAAAGTATGAGGGAGAAAATTATTTTAGTCATCCTGATAATTCTATTAAGGATGGGGGCGGGCCCGATTGAGGCGAAGGGCCCAATAAAAGGGCGGCATTTGCCGCCGGGGCGGCTGGGCCTTAAGGTCTGCGGGCCTGGGCCATTAGCCGGATGTGCAGGCGCGCTTTAACTGTTACTATTTAGACAATGCGGATACTGCACGCTATTTTTATTTTGGCGATAGGGGCTGGTACGGCTTTTGCCGCGCCGGCGCAGGTTATACTTATACGCCACGCGGAAAAGCCCGCCGAGGGCACGGGGCTGAGCGCTCAGGGCTTTAAGCGCGCCGAAACGCTGGTTAATTTTTTTAAGACGGAGGCGGCAGTTACGCGCTACGGCAACCCGGTGGCCATCTACGCCACCGCCCCCAAGCACGAGGATAGTTCGGTGCGCTCTATACAGACGGTTACGCCGCTGGCGCGCGCGCTGAAGATAGATATAGACACCAGGTTTACCCGTGGCCAGACCAACAAGATTGTGCGCGACCTGATGGAGAACCCGGCCTACGAGGGCCGCATGGTGCTGATCTGCTGGCAGCATACGAATTTAGTGGAGATAGCGCAGAATCTGGCGGAATACAACAATTCCCCCCGCGTCACCATACCGCAGCTCTGGCCGGACGAAGTTTACGACCGCGTCTGGATACTGGACCTCAACAAGGGCCAGGTAGTCTCCTTCAAAAACATCCAGCAGAAATAAGGTGAAATAAGGTGACACAGAACTTAATTGCGGCAATTAAGTTCTGTGTCACCTTATTTATTTCAGTTTGGTGAGGACTTCTTCTTTCTGGGCGGCGAAGGCGCGGGCTTCTTCAAGGGTGACTTGTAAGAAGTGGATGGCCTGGTTGGGGGCGAACTGGCCCAGCAGGTCTATGTCGGCGCTGATAACGTTAAAGATGCGCGGGTAGCCGCCGGTGGTCTGGCGGTGGCGCAGCAGGATAATGGGGCCGTCGGGCGTAAGCTGTATGGTGCCGTCGGCCACGGCGCCGGAGATCATGTTGCCCATGCCGCAGGTCAGCCCGGGCTCGCCGGTAAGGCGGATGCCCATCTTGTCCATTTTGAAGGTGGTGCGCCACTGGGTGAGAAAGAAGTCCCCCACGTTCTGCAGGCAGCTGTACTCGGGGCCGGGCAGCACGCGGATGCGGCCGGACGGGTCCGCCCAGCTGTTAACGGCGGAAAAAGGCACGGCCTCGGCCGGCACGGGGCCGCCCTCGCCGCCCCTGAAACAAAAATAAGTATACATGCCGTAGCGCCGGGTGCCAAAGGTAAGCTGGTCGCCGGCCTGCACCTCGCAGACGCGGCTGTGCTCCACGGCTATGGGTTCGCCGGTGCCGCGCTGCAAAAAAGCGTCGTAGCGGGCGCCGGTAAGCACAAAGCGCCCCGGGGTCAGCATTTCTATCTCGGGCGGGCCCACTATCTCAAGTACCGGGCTGTTTTCCGGGTTGCCCAGCATAAGGTTGCCCCGCCGCAGCGAAAAACAGTCCATGGCCCCGCCGGGCGACACGCCTATATGCTGCCGGCCGTACACCGGCAGGCCGGCGGTGCCGCAGTAGCCGGGTTTCACCAAACGGATATTGCCTTTAACGCCGGCGGCGGCGGCGGCTTTTTCCGCGGCGGCCAGGGCGGCGTGCAGTTTCATGGCAAGTTCCAGCGCTATGGCAGAATCCGAATGAATGCAGACGGTGTCGGCCTTGATGTCGCGCCAGTCGGGGTGGGCCGGGTTGCCGCTTACGTTAACGCGGCCGCGCAGCACTATGTCCTCGGCCTGGGCCAGCGCTTCGGCCACGTCTGTTATTACGCCGCCGGTCTTGCGGTCGGCCAGGCGCAGGTGGCCGGTGGTGGCGTCCCAGGCGTAGCGGCGGTCTATAAAGGCCTCGCGCAGCACGGTTATGTTCAGCCGGCGCGCGGAGGCGGCCAGGGCGGAATCGGCGGGGGCCAGCAGGCCGTTTATATTGTTGCGCATCAGCCAGCCGGCCAGCAGGTCGGCCAGGCTGGCGTCGCGGCAGGCGTCGTTATAAAGCGCGCCGTGAAATTTTACCAGCTTAACTTCGGGCAGCAGGGCCAGCTGCGCGTCCAGGGCGGCCAGCAGTTCGGCCTCGGGCAGGGCCAGGCTGGCGCGGCCGAAATTGGGTTTGTCCGGGTAGGACAGGTGCGCGGAGATGGCCACCCCGCGCTCTACAGCCAGGGCCAGGAAGGCCGCCACGGTTTCTTTGTCGCCGGCGTGGCCGTCGCAGGCCAGGTTGGCTATCTGTATGTAGTCCATCAGCGCGCGGTCGCCCGCGTGCAGGTGGCCTTTCTCGCCGATGTCGCAGTTTACCTGGATCATGCCTCGGTCCTTTTAAAGACCACGGTGTCGCCGGGTTCTATGTCGTAGAGAAGTTCGGGCTGGGTCATGCCCAGGATATTCCAACCGCCGGGGGAGTTTTCCGGGTAGATGCCGGTCTGCTCGCCGCCTATGGCCACGGCCCCGGCCGGCACCAGGGTGCGGGGCGCGTCCAGCCGCGGCGTTACCAGGCTGCGGTCCAGGCCCAGCAGGTAAGGAAAATGCGGGCGGAAGCCGATAAGGGCCACCAGGTATTCTGGGGCGGTGTGGCGGCGGATCACTTCTTCCGTGGTTATCTTGGCGTGGTCGGCCACGCGCTGCAGGTCTTCGCCGCGGTAAATTACGGGCAGCACGTGGCGCGCGGAGCGTTCTTTAAGCGCGGCTTCGTCGGCGGGGATGTCCGCCAGGCAATTGTCAATTATGCGCCGCACGGCGTCCCAGTCGCACTGCGGGTGCGCGTGGGCGGCCAGGGCGGTATAGGAGGGCACCAGGTCGTGCACGCCCAGCCGCGCCAGCTCGGGGTTCTTTCTGAGCCGGCGGTAAACGTAGAGCACCTGCAGCGAGGTGAGGCGGTCTATTTTCTCCCCCAGCGTCCAGGCCAGGCAGGCGTCCCCGAGAAAGAAGGTTTCAATATTTTTGACCGGCGGCATTGGGTTAATATTAACAAAAAAGCCCCGGGCTGTGCCGGGGCTTTTAAAAGGCGGCTGGCGCCTTTTTTAGTTGTACTGGTTAAAGGGGTCGGGCGGGGCCACGTAGGAATTGGCCGGCACCACTTCGAACGGGCATTTAAAGCCCGCCGGTGTCCGGTCGCCCAGGGGGCGGCGCAGTTTGTCTACCCGGGCGAGGAACAGGTCGGCCCAGTCGCTGGCGCTATGCTGCGGCTCGCGCAGGGGCGAGCGGGCGGCGTTAAAGATGTCTACCAGCTGTTCGCGCGAAAGCAGCGACAGGCGGCTCAGCATCAGCTGGCGGGCGGCCTCGCCTATCTGGTGCATGTCGCGGCCGGATTTATCTACGTCGCGCAGAGAGCTGGTATGCGTGCGGTTGAGGCGCATAATGCAGGCCTCGGCGTTGTCCCACACTTTTTCTTTGCGCCACTTGTCGTAATGCATGCGCTTGTTGTGGTAGATGCCGCGCCCGCCGAAAGCTATGCCCATGTCCTGCAGGTACACCACGGGTTTCCGACAAACGGTCTGGTCTCCGGCCAGCGCCAGGTCTTTCTTCTCACAGCCTACGGCCTGGTTTTCGGCCTTGTTGTCGGAATTGCCGAAGAACATGGCCAGGCCGGTCAGCGCCTCGGCCTCTACGCGGTTCTGTATCAGGTGGAAATCGTCGAAGCCGATGCCGGAGTTGGCCTCGTATTCAATGCGCTCGCCCAGCTTGTCCTCTATGACGGCAATCTGGCCCTGCTTCCAGGCGCCGGGGTCGCGCTCGCTCTTAAAAGGGTCGGAGGGGCAGTCGGGGCAGTTAACGCGCACCGGGTACATGCGGTCGGCGTACACGCCTATGCCGGTAAAGATCCAGCTGGCGGCGGTTTCGGTCATCAGCTCGCCGTTGTCCTCGCCGTATTTAACCTTGAAGTCCTTGCCGTCGGCGCCGCGGCACTTGAACTTGCGGGTCATGCCGTTGGGCTTGCCGCCTTCGTAGGCTTCTTTCATGGGCACATAATTGCAGGTTACCAGCTGCTCGGGCTGGTACTTCATCTTCTCGTAGGGGCCGGCCTTGAAATTTATGGCGGCAGCGCGCAGTTCGCCCTCGGGGCGGAACATGGCGGCGCGGGTTACGTATTCGTCCCGCTGGGGCTTTGAAACCAGGCCCAGCTTAAGTTTTACCTTCTCGGGCTTTATGGGGGTTACGTCGGCGGCGGCGGCCTGTTTTAATTCGGCGGCGGTAATGCCGAGGCTGTCAAAATCTATCTGGGCCTGGGCGGGGGCGGCGATGGCCGCTATGACCGCGAGGAAGAAAAGTTTTTTCATGTTATCCTTGTTTGGCTGCAAGGATAATTCTATTAAGGATGGGGGTGCCGCCGATTGAGGCGAAGGGCCCACCCGGGGGCAGGCATTAGCCCGCGCCGGTTTGGGCCCTATGGGTTTACTTAAGGCGTTTTATGCGGCCGGGGGGCGGGGCGGTTACGGGGCCGGCGCGGAAGGCGGCCTCCATAATGTCGCGCACGGGCAGCAGGGTGTCTTTTATGTCCTGGCCGCCGGCAAAGGCGTCGCCGCCGTTGCCGCCGAAGGCCAGGTAGTTGTTGGTGGCTACGGTAAATTGGTCCGTGGGTTTTACGGGGCGGCCTTTATACTTGAGGGTTATGTCCGTAATGGCGCCGTCGGCGGCCTGCCGGAATGTAACCTCAAGGCCGGAGACCTGGATAAAGCTCATGAGGGGCTTCAGGTTGTCCCGCATCACCTGCATTATCTGCGCGCCGTTAAGGCGCATGGTGATCATGGTATTGTCGAAGGGCATGGTCTGGTACAGGTCGCGCAGGCGCACGGGGCCCTTACGCAGCTCGGCCCGGATGGCCTTGGTGTTGTGGAAGGCCAGCTGCGTGCCGGCCGCGGCGCGGGTGATGTCGCAGAACCAGTTGCCTATGCCGGAGTCCAGCCCCGTGGGGCTGAAACCCAGGTCGGTGGCGGCGTTGCCCACGGCGCGGCCCATCTCGCGCTCCACATCGGCGTTAAAGCCGGCCACGGTCTTCAGCACGGCCGGGTCCTCCCCGGTGGTCTCGGTCCAGAGCGGGAGGTTGGCCACCTTTATGCCGGTAAGCCGGCCGGTGGCGTCGTCGAAATTTATTTCCGCGCGGGTTACGTAAGAAAGGCCGTAGCCGCTTTCGCCGAACCAGGTACCAGAGACGGGGTCGCGGTAGCCTTTAATGAAGGCGCTGTGGTTGTGGCCGCCCAGCAGCAGGTCTATGCCGGGCACGGCGCGGGCTATCTGCAGGGTGCCGGGGATAGCCGTGGAGAAGGTATAGGTGGAGATGTCCAGGCGCTTAATGCTCAGGGCTTCGTCCAGCGCCCAATGCGCCAGCACAATGACGGCGTCGGGGTTGAGTTTTTTTATTTCCGGCAGCCACTTTGCGGTCTCGGCGGCCTCGTCGCGGAAGTCCAGGTGACGCACGTTGGTGGGGAGCGTGCTGGTGGCGGTATGTTTACCGGCTATGCCAAGCACGGCTATCTTTTTGCCGCCCCGTTCTACCAGGGTGTAGGGCTTAAGGTAGGCCGGGTTGGCTTCAGCGTCCTTAAGGTAAATGTTGGCCGCGAGGACGGGGAAGGTGGCGCTGGAGACAAAGGCCTGCAGCACGCCTACGCCAAAGTCGAAGTCGTGGTTGCCGGGCGCGGCGGCGCTGTAGCCCAGTTGGTTCATCAGCACGGCGCTGGCCAGGCCCTTGGTGAGTATGCCTTCGGGCGTGCCCTGGAACATGTCGCCGGAGTCCAGGATCAGGTAGGGCGTGGTTTCGGTCTTAAGCAGGGCGGCCAGGGCGGCAAAGCCGCCTATGGTGCGGCTGGAATTTTCTTTATCCCACAGGGCGGGCCGGGCGGAGTACCAGCCGTGCACGTCCGAGGTGTGATATACGGCCACGGTGCCCGCGGCGGCCCGGCCGGCCAGCAGTAAAAGAATAAAAAAGACAGTGAAGCGTTTCATAAGCATATTGTAGAAATAATTCCGGGGACACAATACTTAATTGCTCAATTAAGTATTGTGTCCCCGGAATTGGGCAGCGCTTTTAATGTTTGCCGGTGCTGCCGAAGCCGCCTTCGCCGCGGGTGGTGGCGGCGAGCTCGGGGGTTTCCACAAACTCGGCGTGTTTGACGCGGGCGAACACCATCTGCGCCACTTTCTCCCCCTTCTTTATTTCGTAGGGGGTCTTGGTGTCGAGGTTTATAAGGATGACGCCGACTTCGCCGCGGTAGGGGGCGTCCACGGTGCCGGGGGTGTTGAGCACGGAGATGCCGTGCTTGAGGGCGAGGCCGCTCTTGGGGCGCACCTGGCCTTCGTAGCCCTCGGGGATGGCCATCTTAAGGCCGGTGGGCACCAGCACGCGCGCGCCGGGCTGCAGGGTGTGGTCTATAGTGGAGAACAGGTCCACGCCGGCGTCGCCGTGATGGGCGTAGGCGGGCATTTTAACGTAGGGCTGCAGCTTCTGCACCTGGATTTCTACTTTTGACATGGTTTATCCTCTTACCTGGGTATTGGGGAGATGTTTTAAAACTTCTTTGTGGATGTCCTGCAGCAGCTGCAAGGGGGTTTCGGGGAAACTTTCCAGCCGCGCGTCCAGCAGGCCGTCCTTGCGGGGCACGAATTTCTGGACGTAATATTTGTGGGCGTCGGTGCCGGTGGTCTGGGCCACGTAGCGGGCGGCGGCGGCCATCTCCTGCACGGTCAGGAAGGTGATCTCGCCGTTGCCGCGCAGCACGGGGGCCACGGTGGTGCGGAATTCGTAGACGGGGAACCTGGCCACCAGCTTAAGGCTTTCGGTCATGGCGTCGCAGTGGCCCTCAACGCCGGCGGTGGCGGGCCACAGGAACCGCGGGCCTTTTACATCCATGGCCACGTAGTCCACCAGCCCTTCGGCCAGCAGCTGCGCCAGCACTTCAGGATTGCTGCCGTTGGTGTCCAGCTTAACCGCCAGCTTGCGCTCGCGCAGTTTTTTTATGAAGGGGATCAAATTGGGCTGCAGGGTGGGTTCGCCGCCGCAGATCACCACGCCGTTGACCCAGTCTTTCACAGTGTCGAGGTAATTCAGGAAACCTTCGGACCCCAGGTCCTTGGCGTCCTTGAGCAGGGGAGCGGCATGGCAATGCGGGCAGCGGTAATTGCAGCCGGGCGTAAAAGCCACCGCGGCAATTTTGCCGGGGAAGTCCATCAGGTTGAATTCTAAAGCCGCGCCTATTTTCATTGTTTAAATGGAAGCGGCGCCCCGCGCGGGGCGCCGCCGTTCCGGTGACGCTTACTTTACCGCGTAAGCGCCTTCTATCATCTTCACATATTCCGGCTCTTTGCGGTGCACCGGCTTGCCGCGCTTGAACTCCAGCTCATAGCGCACCGCGGTGCCGTTGTTCTTAACGAGCACGGTGGGGATGGGGTCCAGCGGCACGTTCCAGCGCGAGGCCACCAGCCGCGCGTCCTGGTTGGTGAGGTCGTAGAACTCCACCGGGATCTCCATGCCCTTTTCCTTCAGGGACTTGGTCAGCCAGGTCTTGGCTTCCTCGCACATAGAGCAGCCGGCCTTGCCGAATACCATCACCCGCTTGGAGGAGTCGGTCTCGTGCAGCCAGTTGGCGCCCGGCGTAAAGTTGGCGTAATGCTGCGCCACCGCCTCGCGCGCCTTGCTGATCTCCAGCTGCGAGTCGTTCCAGCCGGGGAGGTTGGAGAAGTAACCGACGATCTTGGTGCGCTTGGTCATGTCCTCGCTGCCGCACTTGCCGCACTTGTCCTTGAAGCCGAAGTAGTTGGTGTGGCAGTTGTTGCAGTGGGTGAACTCGGGCGACACGGTAACCTGGGAAGCCCGCGTGTTGCGGTAGGTCTTCTCGATCAGCGCGCCGATGGAGGCCGGCGGGATCTGAGACTCGCCGCAGTACACGTGGATGATGGAGCCCGACTCTATCATGTCGTGGAACTTGCTCTGCAGCTCGATGCGGTCGAGGATACTGACATTGGCTCCGGGGTTGAGGTGGATGGAGTTGGTGTAGTACGGCGCTTTCTTCAGGTCGCCCTTTATGACCTTCTTGGCCTCGGGGTAGCGGGCCATGTCGCCCTTGGCCAGCTTCTGCGTGGCCGATTCCGCCGGGGTTTCCTCGAGGGTGATCTTGAGGCCGTGCTCCGCCTTCAGGCTGGCCACCTTCTGGTACATGTGGTCGATGACCTGCATGCCGGTCTCGTAGGCGTCCTGGCCCTCGTGCAGCTCTTTGCCGGTGAGGTACTGCACCACTTCGTTGAGGCCTATGAGGCCCATGATGTAGGTGGCCTTCTTCAGGTCCACGTAGGGCGTGCCGTCGTCGGAGGGCAGGCCCAGCGAGCGCAGCGGCGAGCCGTCGGTGTCGAGCAGGGTCTGCGTGTAGACGCGCTTCTCGAGGTGGGCCTTCATGGCGATGTCCATGGCCTTGCTGATCTCTTTGAGCGTCCCTTCCAGGGTCTTGCCCTTGAAGGCGGCCTGCGGCAGGTTGATGGTGACGTTCTGGAAGCCGGTGAAGCGGATGCACTCCGGGTGCTTAAGGAGGAACGGGTCGGTGACCTTTTCCTTGAGGCGGCAGCACTGCGCCAGGGTGGCGCCGGCGCCGTCGCGGTCGAACATGAAGTAGGTGGAGCCGTTCTTGGAGGCCAGGCGGCAGCCGTAGTCGTACACCTCGCGCTCGTCGGGGTTCTCAAGCGCTTCCTTGCTCACGTGCAGGTCGCACTTGGGGAAGGCGAACTGAACGCCGTTCTTGTCGCCGTCCTCCCACACCTTCATGAGCTCGATGGCGAATTCCTGCGAGGTCTTTACCATGCGGGGGTCGCCGTAGGTGATGAACTTGCGGCCGTCGGAGGGATGCACCACGTCGCCGTTGCGGGAGTCGCCTTCCACGCCTTTAAAGCGGGGCGCCTCGTCCACCAGCTCCACGTTGCCCTGGGCGTCCTCTATCATGTACTTGCCGCCGGGCCCCATGGCCGGCACGTTGTGCATGTACTGCGGCACGCCGGTGTGAATGTTGAAGTCTATGAACAGCGTCTGGCCGCCGCGGGAAAACGCGTTCTGGCTGGCCGAGAAGATCAGGTTCTGGGCGATCTGGCGCATCTCCTTGCGGGAGAGCCGGGCCAGCTGGCGCACTTCACCGGTCTTCTTGAAGTACGGGACGGCGGTGCCGTCGGCGCAGGTAACGGTGCCGGCTTCGATCATGGCTTCCAGCGTGTCCTTCTTCAGGCGCACGGGCTTGCCTTCCAGCTCGCCTTCCACCAGCACTTCGGGGCAGTTGAGCATGGGGGCGTACAGTATATTAAGGAAGCCGAAGCCCAGGGCGCCGGCGTAGCGGCTCTGCATGGAGGCCAGGAAGGTCTGGATGTGGCCGTTGAGCACCATGGCGGACTTGGCCGGGTGGCTCTTGTTCTGCAGGTTGGACACTATCTTGTCGAGGCCGTACTTCTTGATGTACTCGACGGAGTGGGAGGAGCAGTACACGCGCTGGGGATAGCCCAGGTCGTGCACGTGCACGGCGCCGTTGTTGTGCGCCTCGGCCACTTCTTCAGAGAAGACCTTGCGCAGGTTGTACTGCTTAAGCACGTATTCGGCGATGCCGAGGTTGACGGCTTCGGGGTTGTTGGAGGTGATGTTGCTGTTCTCTTTGCTGTTGCCGATAACCAGGCTCTCCACGGTGGAGATGGGCATGGCCAAGGCGGAGTTCTTGAGCGGGATGCCCATCATGGACAGGTGGCTCTCGGCGATGCGGCGCAGGAACTGGGTGTCGTAAGACTTGGTGCCGTACTTTTCGGAGAGCTCGTAGGCGTTGTTCTCGGTCTCCTTGGCTATCATGGCGGCCAGGTCCGGGGTCAGCGCGTATTCTTTTTCCAGGGCTTCGGCCAGCTTTTTGCGGTCGAAGGGCTCGATGGTCTCGTTGGTGATGCTCTGCACGAGCAGCATCTGGTCGGTAATGTCGGCCTTGCCGGTCTTGCGCTTCACGGTCAGGCCGCTCTTGCGCACGCGGGAGCGGTCCAGGGCGTAAAATTCGAACTTGTCGGCGGTGCGGTCGAATTTCTTCTCGCGCAGCACGGCCACGCACATGGCGTTGCTATCGTCCACGGTGGGGATGTGGTTCTTAAGGGTAAATTCGTTGTTGAGGCGGCGGGCCACCTCGTTGGCTACTTCCACGGCCTTCTCTTCGTCGCGGCCGCCGAGCGTAAGGGCGGCTTTGGAGATGGCGGCCTTGACCTTCTCAAGGTTGAAAGGCGCCACTTTGCCGTCACGCTTCTTTATTACTTTAGGAAAAAATTCGTTCATTTTGTTTCTTGTCCCCTCTTATTTTTTTATCGATTTGATTTCTTTTTCAAAATCGGTGACATCCTCGAAGTCTTTATAGATAGATGCGAACCTTATATAAGCGACCTTGTCGAGCCTCTTGAGTTTGCGGGCCACCAGCTCCCCTATCAGACCGCTGGGGATCTCGCTCTTGTCCTCGCTTCTCAGAGAATTCTCTATTTCCCTGCCTGCCTCCTCCATTTTTTCCATGCTGACTTCCCGCTTCTGGCAGGACTTGGTGATGCCGCTCATCAGCTTCTCCATCAGGAAGCTCTCGCGCCGGCCGTCCTTCTTTATGACCACCAGCGGGTGCGCTTCTATGCGTTCGTAGGTGGTGAACCTTTTTTCGCACTTTTCGCACTCCCGCCGGCGCCTTATTTCAAAGGCTTCGGACGAGTCGCGGCTGTCGGTGACTTTGGTGTCTTCGGCGCCGCAAAATGGACATTTCATCTTTCTGTTCCCTGTTCCTGAGGGGCGAAAAGCCCCCGGGCGTTGTGTCTAGCTATACTATACTAGACACTCGCCAGCCTACCATACGTTGTGCTTTAAACTTCCCTCACCACTATTAGTAGTAGCGAGGATATTTTACACTATGTCCTGTTTTTGGCGCAATCTTTTTCTGTTTTTTCATTGGGAAAAATAATATTTGACACAGATCCGGGATTTATCTGTTTCTTTTATTACGGTTAAATACACTGTTTTTTGGACGCGCGCAGTTGACTTGTCAAACCGGCGTATTAGTTACATGTAACTCTGGATAAATGTGACCAAAAGAGGGTAGATAAAGCCCCAAAACGGGGCTAAGATATAGCCGTAGCCGAGGCCCCGGGGCATCATCTATATATTATCCCCGGAAGGCTCCTGTTACAGGAGGTAGCAGTATGAAAAAGGTAAAACAGGGGTTCACCCTGATAGAGCTGATGATAGTGGTGGCGATCATAGGTATCCTGGCCGCGATAGCGATACCCAAGTTCGCCGACCTCATCAACAAGTCCAAGGAAGGCGCCACCAAAGGCGCGCTTTCCTCGGTCAGGAGCGCCCTGCAGGTGTATTACGGAGACAACGAAGGCTGGTTCCCGGCTGATGGTCTGGCGATACTGGTGCAGAACGCCAAGTACATCAACGAGATCCCCGTGGCGAAGCTGCCCACGACCGGCCATTCCGACAGCCGCGTGGTAGTGACGGTGTCGTCGATGACGGCCGCGGGGGCCTTCGACATCACCACGGCAGCCGGCGGCACGCCGGAGGAGCCGGTAGGGACGGGCGGCGGGGGCTGGGCGTACTTCAACTCCCCCTCGGTGTCGTCCATCTGGGGCTCGTTCATGGCGAACTGCATCCACGAGGACATAAAGAGCCAGGGCAGCGACGCTGTCTTTGGCCCGTGGACTACCTTCTGACGAAGGAAAGGAGAACAAAAAAAGACCCCGCGCTTACGGCGCGGGGTCTTTTTTCCGTCTAAGGGGACGCTGCTGAGTTTTTGAGTTGTTTAGAAGTATGGGTACGATATCTCAACCACGTCAGACTATACCCATTTCACGGCCAAACAACTCAAAAACTCAGCAGCGTCCCCCTCAGGCCAGGTCTATCAGGTTCCAGCGGGCGGCGTAGAGGTCGTGCAGGCGCTTGTGCAGGCCGGCGTTGGAGCGTTTCTCCAGGTTAGGGTCTTCGGCCAGGATGGTTTCGCGGTCAGCCATGGCGAGTTCCAGAATATCTTTATCGCGGGACATGTCGGCCAGCTTGAAGTCCATGTCGCCGTGCTGGCGCACGCCCAGTATTTCGCCGGCGCCGCGGATGTAGATGTCTTTTTCGCTCAGCTCGAAGCCGTTGGCGGTTTGCACCATGGCGCGCAGGCGGTCGGCGGCGTCGCCGTTGCGGCTGTGGGCTACCAGCAGGCAGCGGGAATCGTGCTTACCGCGGCCCACGCGGCCGCGCAGCTGGTGCAGGCTGGCCAGGCCGTAGCGCTCGGCGTTGTTTATGATCATCAGGGTGGCGTTGGCCACGTCTATGCCCACCTCTATCACCTGCGTGGCCACCAAAATGTCCGTGCGGCCGGCGGCAAAGTCTTCCATCACCTGTTTTTTAAGCTCGCCGGGCATGCGGCCGTGCAGCATGTCGACCCGTTTGCCGCGGAAAAGAATTTTGAGCCGCTCGAATTCGGCCTTCACCGACTTCATGTCGGCCTCGGCGGTCTCTTCTATGACGGGATAGACCACATACACCTGCCGGCCTTTTGCCACCTCGTCCTTTGCGGCCATAAAGGCCACGTCCTCGGTGGCCTCGGAGGTCTTAATGGGCTTGCGGCCGGGCGGCATTTCTTTAATGACGGACAGGTCCAGGTCGCCGTAGAGGGCGAGGAACAGGGTGCGCGGTATGGGGGTGGCGGTCATGATAAGCATGTCGGCGCGGTCGCCCTTGGCGCGCAGGGCCGCGCGCTGGCGCACGCCAAAGCGGTGCTGCTCGTCTATCACCACCAGCCGCAGGTTCTTGAACTTAACGCCCTCGCCCATGACGGCGTGGGTGCCGAGCAGGATATCTATTTTGCCCTCGGCCAGGTCGGCCAGGAGCTTTTTCTTCTCGGCGGCTTTAACGCGGCCGGTCAGCAGGGCGGCGCGCACGCCCAGCCCCTTGAGGAAGCGCTCGAAAGTGAGAAAATGCTGCTCGGCCAGGATCTCGGTAGGCGCGGCGAACACGCTCTGGCCGCCGTTCTCGGCCGCCAGCAGCATGGCGGAGATCGCCACCACGGTTTTGCCGGAGCCCACGTCGCCCTCCAGCAGGCGGGCCATGGGTGTGGGGGCCTGCATGTCGGTGAAGATCTCGTTTATGGCGTGGGCCTGGGCATTGGTCAGATTAAAGCCCAGGTTCTGACGGAAAGGGGTGAGCAGGGTCTTCTTGATCTCGTAGGAGAAGCCCTTCTGTACCGAGCGGGTCTGGCGCTTCTTTATGGCCCAGGCCAGGGCCAGCAGCAGCAGCTCCTCGTAGATAAAGCGGCGGCGGGCGGCCACCAGCTCATAATTGTTCTCCGGAAAATGGATGGCCCGGGCGGCCAGCTGGCGCGTAATCAGGCCGCGCCGGGCGGCCAGCTCGGGCGGCAGGAAATCCCACACGGCCTCGTGGCCGGCCTGCACGGCCTCGTACACGGCCTCGCGCATGAAGCGCGCGGTGAGGCCCTCGGTGAGCGGGTACACCGGCACTATGCGGCCCACATGCATCTTCAGCGCGCGGGCGTCGTCGTCGGCGTAGTATTCGTCGGCCCGCAGGCGGCTGACGAACAGCGGGTCCTCCGGGGTGCCGGTGATCCACACCGTGCGGCCTTCCTTAAGGTCCTTGCGCAGCGGGGCGAACACGTCGAACCGGGGGCTGTGGCGTTTGAAGAAGCTGGCCTCGGCCTCGCCTAAAGGCGTCTCCACCACGGTCTTGAAGATGCGCAGGGCGCTGGAGGTGTGCAGGTCCCTGACGCTCTTTATCTTTCCTTTTATTAAAGGGGCGTCCTCCAGGATGGGCAGCGGCTCCCTTTTGCCGGGCAGGCGGCGGTCCTCCCAACTGCGAGGGAAATAGAACAGCAGGTCGTCCATGGTCTCCACGCCCAGGCGCGAGAAGAGTTCCGCTTTTTTGGGGCCGACGCCCTTTAAGAACTGGATGGAAGTCATGGTTTTTGACCGCAAAGCTATTATATTATTTCCCGCGCCCGTCGTAGAAAAGCCCCGCGCATTCTTGAGCGGGTTTTGAGCCGTATTTGAGCGTTTCCTGAACGGATTATCCTATACTTTGAGTATAGAAGTTCGCTCTTTAAAAACTAACGATCTCCAGCGCTGTACGGTGCGCCCCCCTAACCCAACCCCCCAAAGACGCGGGCCTTCGGGCCCGATGCTCTAGTACCTGCAGCGCTGGTCTAATTTAAACCCCGCCGGGCAACAGATAAGTCTCCTCGTTAAGGCTTTTGTCAGTCTCCCTCAACCTCCGGCGGGGCCAATTTTGAAAGCCCTAATATTTGAGCGATTCTTGAACGGCCTTTGTTATACTTTTTACGTAGCACTTGCTCTTTACAAAAAACAGATCCCCAGCGTTGTACGGTGCGCCCCCCTAACCCAAACCCCCAAGACACGGGCCTTCGGGTCCGTGCTCTATGCATCTGCAACGCTGGCTTTTTAAAAGCCCCGCCGGGCAACAACAGGTCAGACTCCTTAGTAAGTCCAACTGTACCTCACCATGAACGTTCCGGCGGGGCGCTTTTTTTGTATATAATCACTTTATGAAAGAGCGCGTCCTTATAGTGGATGACGACCCGGAGCTGCTGGGCATCCTGAAGCGTTACCTGGAGAACCACGGCCTGGAGACCATCAGCGCCGCCAACGGCGCCGAAGCCCTGGCCGCCGCCCCCTCCGGCAAGCCCGACCTTATAATAACCGACGTTGAAATGCCGCGCATGGACGGCTTCACCCTCTGCCGCCGCATCAAAGAGAACAAGGTGCTCGCCGACATCCCCGTCATCATCATGACCGGCAAGAAGGTCTCCGAGGCCGACCACGTGGCCGGCTACGGCTACGGCGCCGACGATTACGTGGTGAAGCCCTTCTCCTACCCGGTGCTGCTGGCCAAGGCCAAGGCCATGATAAAGCGCGCGGCCCGCGGCAAGAAGAAAGAGGCCGTGCTCAAGTCCGGCGACCTGCAGCTCAACCTGGAAGGCCGCACCATAAAAATAAAGGGCAAGCCGGTAAAGCTGACCTCCAAAGAGTTCGACCTGCTGCATACCCTCACCTCCAAACCCGGCAAGGTGCTCAGCCTCAACAGCCTGCTGGAGGCCGTGTGGGGCTACAATACCGCCGACTACAACGACCCGCACACCGTGGAAGTGCACGTCTCCAACCTGCGCCGCAAGATAGGCTCTTTCGGCAAGCGCATAAAGGCCGTGCCGGGCCACGGTTATAAATTCGAATGAACAATTCCGGCATTACCAGCCAGGATACGGCCGTACTCGGCAAGACCATGCAGGCCCTGCTGCTGGCGGCCTTTACGCAGGCCAACCTGGCCCCTTTCCTTAAGAAGATCCTGGAGACCCTGTCCCGCCCCGGCGGCCTGGGCCGCAAAAGCTCGCTGGCCATCATCCTGGAGGACAGGCGCGGCAAAACCATAGCCGCTTTCAGGAACACCTCCGCGGCGCACCGCCGCGAACTGCTGGCCGGGCATAAAAAGTCCTTCCCCGGCAGGCGCGGCCTTACCCTGCGCGCCGAGATCCGGCCGGCTGGCGCCACGGCGGGCCTGCTG
>Ga0209212_1003362_pt1 | contig 21244 bp, 18 predicted proteins | sample RifGroC2_FD_183996 | JGI IMG/M metagenome (GOLD analysis project Ga0209212, IMG submission 183996) | Groundwater microbial communities from Rifle, Colorado, USA - Groundwater C2 (SPAdes) (version 2) | ecosystem: Environmental > Aquatic > Deep subsurface > Groundwater | place: Rifle, Colorado... | reverse complement strand
GGACGGTTGTCGCTACTTGTGCTCGGCATAAACGCAGCGTTTATGATTTCTTCGTTGATGCCCTTAATGCAACCTATGCTGAAGCTCCATACCCCAAACTAATCCCAGCAAAACTGTGAATGGTTACATATTTTGTGGTTGCACTGAAAAGTTGGCGAAATTGCTGGATTTGCTCCGGATAGGGATGGGTATACAGCAGGGTAGGTTTCACTAAACACCTTCCTACGGCAGCATGGTGAAGGGATTTCGGAGGGTAATTCCCTTTACTATTTAGAGTCATTTGGGAGATGGCTTCAATTCAATGCCTTTTCGACGACAAAAAATATCGCAAGGTGTGGTTGGTCGGAATGATACGATTATTGGGGTAATATGGTTTTTTCGAGCGTTTCATCCGCCAGGGTGTTTGGTTCGTCTTTGGGCGGGGTGGTCGGCAGATAAACCGTAAAGGTTGTGCCCTTTCCTGTTTCGCTGTCAACCAATATTCTGCCGTTATGCTGCGTTATAATTTGAGCTACAATAGGCAAACCCAGGCCCGTTCCTTGGATTTCTTTGCCTGGTCTTTTTACGCGGTAGAATCTCTCGAAAATTTTCGGCAAATCGTCTTTCGGTATTCCCATTCCGGTATCTGTAACAGTAATAACGATTTCATCGTTCTGCCGAGCGGCATCAAGGGTTACGCTTCCGCCCTGCGGCGTGAATTTTATCGCGTTGCTCAAAAGATTCGTGATGACCTGTATTATTTTATTATGGTCGAATATGGCCTGACCAATGTCTGGAGCGAAATTGACGAACATTTTTACTTTGTGTTTGTCGGCGAAAAGTTTCATAGTATCGGTAGCGTCGTGTATCGTCCGTGCGGCATCGTTTGGCGACAGATCGAATTTCATTCTGCCTGATTCGAGTTTCTGAAAATCAAGCACATCGTTTATCAGCATACTCAACCTGTCAACGTTGCGTTTTGATAGTTCCAAAAACTCTCTTTGTTTGGGTTTCAGTTTGCCGGCGATTCCATCCATAACAATACTTATGCCTTCTCTTATCGCGGTAAGCGGCGTACGCAATTCGTGCGATACTGTGGAAATAAATTGAGCCTTTAGTTCCATCATTTCGAGGAGTTTTTCCTCGGCGTATTTTTTTGCGGATATATCATCGAGACAGACGACCGCGTATTTTTTGTCTTCCAAAACGATAGGCTGTATATTCATTGACAGCCAGGGTTTGTTCGATCTGTCGATAAAATGCGTTGCGCTTTGAAATTCAAATTCGCTGATGGCCTGGCCTGTCAGAAAAACTCTTTTTATGTTCTGCGTCATACAACAGTCGCCGCAGCGGGCGCACCGGCCGCAGCCTTTGAAATCTGTTTTAATCGTTGCGCAGTCGAAGGCGTCGCCGATGTGTCTGTTTATGATTTCGGGATAATCCTTTTTTAAAAGTTTGCGAATGGCGTTATTGACGCGTACTATGATTAAGTTTTCGTCGATGAGCAGAAGACCGACGGGAATGCTGTCGAAAATCGCTTCGAGATTTTTTCTCTTTCGCTCAATCAGATGCTCGACCGATGTTTCGACGATATTTTCGTCGGCGATATTGTCTGGAGTGTTCATTTTTTATCGAGAATTTGCGTTATCTTTGTTATTAAATCCGCGAAGTCGAAAGGTTTTGTTACATAGTCGGCGACTTCATAAGAACTTGCGGCTGCGATGTCCTGCGGGTCGCAGACGGCAGTAAGCATTATTACAGGCGTTTTTTTCAAATCCGGATTTTCGCGAAGATGAGAAAGCATTTCAATACCCGTCATTACCGGCATATTGTTGTCCAATAAAATTAAATCCGGCTTTTCGGCAGCGGCCAGTTCAAGTCCTTCCTGACCGTTTGATGCGGTGAGAACATTGAATTTGTTCCATTTCAAACGAGTTTCAATCGTGCAGCGAAGGTCGGCCTCATCGTCAACGACCAAAACCGTCGCGTTTGAAGTTTTCTTTTTTGTCTTAAATAATCCGAGCATAGTAACTCCCGTAAATACAAAAAATTTCCAGTTGTGATATCGGCTGTAATAGGGGCATTGATTAGCAAAAAGTAATAGCCAGTAATCGGTGGTCAGCGGCCGGCAGCGTGTTATCGGTCCTTGCGGTTTGATTAAAACTATAAACGAGGTTAAGGGGCAGGCGGTTTTTGACGATTTTTGAGATGTGGATAAAAGTATTTCAAAAAAAGAGATTGCTTCGCTGCGCTCGCAATGACGGTGGGCGCGGGAAAGAAATAGACTATGCCTATAAACAAGACAGATGATACGATAATAGATTCGATAAGGCTTACGGGCGCTGTCGATGATGACAAGCTCAACGAGCTTGCGGCATCGGCGAAGGAGAGCGGCAAGAGCATAATCAGTCTGCTGAAAGAAAGCGGGCTTATGAGCGAAGACCAGATGGCTCGCATAGTCGCCGCTGCACAGAAAATCGAATTTATAACGCTTAGTCCTGATATGGTTGACCCGATAGCGGCACATATGATTCCGTACGAGATGTCGAACGAGCATAATCTCATAGGACTTCGGACAGAGGGCGATAAGCTGTACGTCGCTATGAGTTCGCCGATGAATCTGGCGGTTCGCGACCAGATTGAGTTGAGAACGGGCTATAAGGTTTTTCCGCAGGCGGCCACGCCGAATGCGATTAAAGGCGCGGTACGTTATCACTTCAACGTGCAGAATGTTACAAAACAGACGATTGCCTCGATGAGGCTGAAAAAGCAGCGGCAGGGCGACAGACAGGAAGTCGCCAACTTGAGCAAGCTGCAGGACAGCGCCGACCCGATAAGCAGTCTTGTCTGTTCAATAATCAGCGGAGCGATTGACTGCCGGGCGAGCGATATTCACGTTGAGCCGCAGGAAAGCAATTTGACGATAAGGTATAGAGTAGATGGCATTCTCAAAAAGGAACTTGATATACCGTCAACGGCGCAGGCGGAGGTAATCAGTCATTTGAAAATTATGGCTGGAATGGATATATCCGAAAAGAGGATTCCGCAGGACGGGCATATTACGACAATGCATCAGAATCGCGAATATGATTTGCGAGTTTCGTCGCTGCCGGCGGTTACGGGAGAGAAAATAGTTTTAAGGATACTCGACAAAAGCAACAAAAGATGGAATCTCGACGATATAGCGCCGAATAAATTCGATAATGCGAAATTCAGAAGTCTGCTTGAAAATCCTTATGGAATGATACTGATAACCGGCCCGACGGGAAGCGGAAAGACGACGACGCTTTATTCGCTTTTGCAGCTTTTGAACAACGGCAGAAATAATATCGTTACGGTTGAAGACCCTGTTGAATACAGACTTGCGGGCATTACGCAGGTTCAGGTTAATAATAAGGCGGGTTTGACATTCGCCGCGGCGTTGAGAAGTATTTTAAGGCAGGACCCCGATATAATTCTCATCGGCGAAATCCGCGACCTTGAAACCGCTGAAATCGCGGTAAGCGCAGCGATGACCGGCCACCTTGTTCTTAGCACTCTGCACACCAACGACGCGGCAGGAGCGATATCGAGATTTATCAATATCGGGATTCCGCCGTTTTTGCTGGCATCGTCGCTTTTGGGGGCTGTCGCGCAAAGGCTTATAAGGAAGTCGTGCAGCCAGTGCGGGCAAACTTACGCGGCCAGCGACGAGCAGAAGAAAATTCTCGCTGCCGGCGGAAACGATAAGGAACTTACGCTTGTTAAAAACGCAGGCTGCGATAATTGTCTGAAGACCGGCTATCTCGGAAGAGAATCAATATACGAGATTCTGACGGTTTCGCCGCAGCTCCGCAGAATGATAATCGACGGCAAAAGCGATACCGAAATAAAAGCCCAGGCGATAAAAGAGGGAATGAGAACTCTTAAAGCGAGCGGAATAGAAGCGGTAGTTTCACGAAATACGACGATTGATGAATTGTGGCGCGTTGTCGATATGCAGATGGATTAAAAAAATCCTAAACACTAAATCCTAAATTATAAACAAGCTTGTCCCCGCGAAAGCGGAGATCAAAAACTCGAATTTTAAAGGTTCAAAACGAGAAAGCGTTATGGCGATTTACGAATATACGGCGAAAGACCAGGCCGGTGAAATCTTCAGCGGAATATACGAAGATGTGAGCAATGTCTCTGCGCTGAAAGTCGAGCTTGCGAAAATCGGATATATTCTGACCGGCGCAAGAAAAAAGAATGCGGTAAATCCGGCGACCATAAAAGTGAAGCAGGCTGATGTCGTCGCTTTCGGATTTAAATTTGCCGGGATGTGTTCGGCGGGGCTTTCCATCGTGCAGTGTCTCGATACGCTTGAAAAGCAGACAGACAGCGAATCAATGAAGTATATTATCTGCGACATAAGAAAGAGCATAGAAGCCGGTTCATCTCTTACCGACGCGTTTAACAAGTATCGAGCGGTTTTTTCGGATTTCTTTTTGGGTATGGTCGAGGCGGGCGAATCGGGAGGCAGACTCGCGGAGAGCCTTGAAATAAGCGCAAAGCACCTCGAAAAACAGGCTGATTTGCGGACGAAGCTCAAGGCCGCTTTTACATATCCGATTATTGTCGTAATTATGTGTATGTTAATCGTTACCGCGCTGGTGATTTTTGTCGTGCCGGTTTTTTCAAAAATATACCGCCAGCTCGGCGTTCCGCTGCCGGGGCCGACGCAACTGCTGTTTATTATCAGTATAATTGTGCGGCAATGGTGGCCTCTTTTGATTGTCGCGATTGGAATAATTCCGTTTATTTACGCGTACATTCATAAAAATAAATATCTCAAAAGTAAATGGGATCATTTTAAATTTTCGATACCTATCTTCGGAAAGCTTTACAGATTGGTCGTAATATCGCAGTTTGTCAGAAGTTTCGCGATGCTCATAACGACCGGCGTACCGATAATTAAGGCTTTTCAGGTCGCGACGCTTGTCGCGAATAATGGAAAAATTTCAGAGATGAGTCTGGATATTCAGAAATCGGTGCAGGCAGGCAACGGTGTCGCGGAGTCTTTTGGAAAGCACGATATATTTCCGCCGATTATCGTTCAGCTTGCGGATTCCGGCGAGCAGGCGGGCATTCTCGGTCAGATGCTCAATAAGGGCGTTGATTTTATGGAAAAAGACATCGAAAGAATTACCGGCGCGATGCTCGTCAAACTTGAGCCTGTGCTTACGCTGGGAATGGGCGCGGTTATCGGACTTATACTGATGGCAGTTTATCTGCCGATGTTCGATTATATGTCGCATTTGAAGTAAATGGTAAATAAAAAGCAGATTTTTGGAAAGCGGCACGGCAAAGATGCCGAATACTTTGTATAGTTTAACGATAAGACATTTAAAAAAACAAAAACAATATTCAATAAGGAGTTTAGAAATGAAAAAAAGAAATGGTTTTACATTGATTGAGTTGCTCATCGTCGTGCTGATTCTTGGCGCTTTGGCAGCGATAGCAATACCGAGAATTACCGCAAGCGCAGACAATGCCAAGAAAAACGCTTGCAACACCAACGTAGATCTGATGAATTCTCAGATTGAGATGTGGGCAGCCAACCACAGTGACGTTTATCCGACAACCCTGGCGACGGTTACCGGCAGTACGGATTACTTCCCTGATGGCGCTCCTGTATGTCCGTTTACAACGGCTTATGTAATGGATACGAACCACCGGGTAACGCCGCATACGCATTAGTCTATGGTTTGCGGTACGATAATTTATTGATAAAAAGGGACGGCAGCGCGCTGTCCCTTTGTTTTTGTTCAGAGCCCAAGCGACAGCGCAGGGAGCAAAAACTATGAAAATGCAGAGAAAAGCGGTAACGCTTGTCGAGATGCTGGTTGTCGTGATTATCATCGCAGTGATGGTGTTTGTCGCGATACCGAGATTCAGTATGGCGACCGCCAAAGCAGGCAGCGCAGAGACCGCTGCGCAAAAACTTGCCGCAGGCGTAAGATACGCTCGAAGTCTTGCCATCTCCGGCGCGGCGACAAACCGTCAGGGATTCAGCCTTAATATGACCGGTTCGAGCGGTTATGCCGGCTTTCAAATCGTGAACTTAAGTAGCGGCCAAGTTGTTAAAACGGAAACAATCGCCGCGGGCGTAACTTGTACCGGCGCAAACGACTTCAGATTCGGGCCGCTTGGGAACAGACTTATCGACAGCGACAGTCTGACAGTCAGCGCAGGCGGGAAAACGCTAAATGTCAGCGTTGTATCGGCAACAGGAATGGTCAAATGTCAGCAGCAATAAAAAACAGAAGAAAATTTAGGGGCGGATTTACGCTCACCGAAGCGGTAGTAGCCGCTGCGCTGCTGCTGGTCGCGATGGTGCCGATTTTAAAGGCTCTGACGCAGGCGAATCTTAATTCGGTTATCATAGAAAGAAGAACGCAAAGCCTTTGTCTTGCACAGGGAAAACTTAACGATATCGAGGCACGCTCCATTTATAACTTTGACGCTGTTTCTTCGCAAAGCAACGAGGTTTTAATCGGTTCGTACCTCTGCAATACCGCTATCGGCGGCAGCGGATATCTCAAGACTGTAACTATTTCGGTAGGTATGGATGTCAACAACAACGGCATTCTCAACAGCGACGAGATAGAGGTTGTGCTGCAAAGCCAAATAGCCAAAAGACAGCCGGTGGATTAAGCGGAGAATATCGAATTCACCGAAGTGAAAGTCATTTTTTGTTTCAAATCGTTAATTACCTCGTCCGTTTTTATTTTTACAGTTTTTGTTTCATTTGTAAGCAAATCAAAAAAGTTATCGCTTAAATTCGCATCGAAAGGCAAATCAATAAACAAATCTTTAATCGCACAGGCGGGCGTTAATTTCAAAAGCCAGTTAAGGTCATCAAGTTGCTCGGTCTGAATGTTTATGTTCTGCGCAGGCCAGTTGATATATTTATCAGGCTGATGAAAAAAGCTGTTTTCTGTTATAACGCCTTCGCTGTCCGTAATTGTGAAATATAAAAAATAAGGGCAGTTGCCGGCTTTTTGTGTTCCGACAAAAGATTGCGGCAGTGTAATTGTCGAAATTTCCGACGGACTTGCCGAGACAGGCCTCTGAAACTCATCGAGCGTTTTCAGATTCAGGTCGCAAAGCCGGCAGGTGAAAAGGCCTGTAAGAGGCGAAGGCGAATGATTGATTACCGCGGCGGTTGAGTTTTGCGGCTGAATAGTCGCGATTACGGGAGCGAAAAATCTTTTTGTGTAATAGTACAGAGCTTTCGGTCTTAACTGATAATCCAAACACGACCAGCTAATCGAGGGACAGCAGTCGTTGAATTGCCAATACAGCGCGCCGCTGTTGATTTTGGAATTTGTGCGGAGATGCTCGACGTTTTTCTTTATCGCTCTGGCCTGCGTAATCTGCGACAGATATATAAATTCGTCAAGCGTCGCGGCAGGGCGGAAAAAATCGTTTATATAGTGATGCAGTTTTTGCGTGCCGGCCGGCTGATAATCGTGTTTTTCAATTTCCCACGAGGCGGGGTGCGGTTTTTTATCAGGCACGAAACTTTTCAAAGTTTTTTTATCCGGCAGAGCCTGAAATCCGAATTCATCGACAAATCTCGGTATTTGTTTAAGATAGTCGTCAGTCGGTTTTACGCCTGACCAGACTTCCCACTGATGGACGGTGCCTGTTGAAGGTTCGTTTGGATTTTTAGCGGAGCCAAGAGGCGCGGATGTTATATAATCGCGGTCGGGGTCAAGTTCGGCTGCGATTTGCGGCAGCAATTTGTGGTAGATGTCTCTGCCGTAAAATTTTTTGCTTTTGCCCAGCCAGCCGTTTGCGTGCATCCAGTCGATTTCATTGTTGCCGCACCAAATTACAAGCGATGGGTGATTTCTCAATCTTGTTATGTTTTGTGCCGCTTCAATTTTTACCGCGTCGGTGAACCAGGTGCGGTCGGGATAGTATGCGCAGGCGAATGTGAAATCCTGCCAGACTATTATTCCGAGCCTGTCGCAGATGTTGTAGAATGCGTTAGTTTCATAAATTCCACCACCCCAGACGCGAAAGATATTTATATTCGCATCTTTGGCCGCGATGAGCAGTTTTTCGTAGTCGGCTTCCGTTGTTGAGCCGATAAAGAGCGAGGCGGGTATCCACGCCGCTCCGCGAGCGTAAATCGGCAGGCCGTTGACGATAAACTGGAAGGGGCTGCCAAATTCGTCGGGCGACTGGTTTATTTGAACCGTTCTTATTCCGAAGGTGTTGACGGCGGTCTGTGTTTGTTCGTCGTCGATGACAAGTTCTGTTTTAAGCGTATAAATCGGCTGGCTGCCATAGCCGGTTGGAAACCAGATTGCTGGGTTTTTGATTTTTAATACAGTTGATATTTTTTTATCGCCGCCGCTGAAATCAAGTTTGCCCTCGGCGACGATTTTGCCTGTGGAATCGAAAATGGCGAGTTTGCAGAATGCCGACGATGCTTCGACAAATTTTTCGATTTGCACGGATATTTTTATATCCGCCAGATTCGCGTCGGCGTTTATGGTTCTGATATGAACATCGCTGATTTTGCCGGATTTATAACCTTCGATTTCCACGCTTTGCCATATTCCGCAGCCCGGCAGGCGGGGAGCCCAGTCCCAGCCGAACTGGCATTGAGCCTTACGAACATAAGCTCTCTGCGGGAACGAGCAGGCATCCTGCGACAATTTGCCGAAGCGGTTCATTAGATGGGTGCCATTTTCCAATGCGGATTCGCATTTTACAAGCAGGCGGTTGTTTTTTTCTTTGAGCAGATTTTTGACATCAAACCGAAACGAGCAGAACATATTTTCCGTTCGTCCGATGAGTTTGTCGTTGAGCCAGATTTGGCAGAAGGTATCCAGACCGGCAAAAACAATTTCTATTTTATCGAGGCTTAACATTTCGGCAGGGCAGTCGAAAAATTTCTGAAAGAGCCACGCTTTTTCGCTTGGCCATAGAAAATCCTGCGGGTTAGCCCGCAAATCAAAGAGATTGATTTTTTTCGATTTGACCAAACAATCGTAAATCGAACTCGGCACAGCGCAATCGAGCCAGTCTGCTCCGTCAAGGTCGCGCATTCTGCGGGCAGAATCAGGATATTCCTTGTATTGCCATTGGCCATTAAGCGATAACGTTTGTTTTTCCATACGAGGATTCTAACAGAAAATCAGAGAATAGGGAATAGGGTTTAGGGGATATGGTATGAAGAGAAAAGTTATCGGACGTTTGTTTTTGTGCGAATGCGGCATAGCCTTTTTTGCAGTCAAAAGCGGGTTCTGGGTTATTGTGGACGGTTTATAAGCCGATATTTCAAAAGGATTAAGGTTTAGATATTGTGTATATGCGCAGAATAAAAAATAAAACGGCTTTTAGTCTGGTAGAATTGCTGATGGCATTTGCGATTATCGTAATTGTTTTCGCAGCGGTTGTGCCGCAGTTCCGCGCAATCAGAAACAGTTGGGCTACGACCGAAGCGGGTGCGGCAATCATTCAAAACGGCAGAGTTCTGGCCGAGCATTTTTCAAGAAACCTTTCATCGGCGAAAAAAATCATCGCGGTAAGCGGCAGCGGCGATACTAACGGCTATATAACTTTTCAGGATAATTCGGGGGTTACAAAGCGTTATATGCTGTCGGGTGGATATGTCGTTTTCGGCAGCCTCGGCAGCGAAGCGCAATTGGCAGGCACTGTCAGCAGTTTTAAAATCGCCTGCTATTCGCTCGGTGATTTCGCCACTCCCATAACCGAGGCCAATAGCATTCGGCTTGTCAAATTTGAAACAAATTTTCCAAACGACAACGCTATGGGAAGCGGCAAAATATTTAAATCGGAAGTCTTCATACAGACCAATGTGCAGGATTCAAACGCCGTATCGTTTGAGCCGGGCGTTGCGATGGCAAATTACATCGATTACGGCAGCAACAAGGGTATATTCAACAGTTATAACTCAAGCAATGGCTATTATGGCGGCAACAATGTCTCATCAAACGCCGTTATAACGGTCAACGCAATCAATGGCGAGGTGATAACGCTTTACAGCAAAGCCAAACTGAACGGCGACGCTTATATCGGGCCGGACGGCGATGTCGATACCGGAATAGGCGTTTGGAGCAAAGCGGTAATTACCGGCACAAAAGGAACGCTTGAACAGGAAATAGATATGGCGGCTGTCGCGGCGCCGGGCGGTTCGCCGTTTGATAACCCCAATCAGGGAACGCTGGAGCGAACTTCCGGCGGTTATACGATTAACACCGACAGGCATTACAATCATTTATATATATGGAACAGCGCTTATGTACTGATAAGCGGCAACATAACGATTTTGTTAGACGGCAATCTGGAGCTTAGCAACAGCGCAAGTTTGAGGATTGCTTCCGGCTCGAGTTTAAAGCTGTACGTCAGAGGTAATTGCAATCTCGGCGGCGATTTAAACGCTCACTATGACAGGCATCCGTCAGATTTGAAAATTTATATGCTCGGCAACAACAGGCAGTTTAACCTCTACGGCAATTCTGATGTTTATGCTCTGCTGGATAATCCCAACGGCCCAATCACAAACTGGAATTCGAGACAGTTTTATGGGCAGATGAGGGGCAAATCTCTCGAAGGCAACGGCGGCATACATATTGATTTGGATTCAAGACTTTTCGGTTCCTCCGGCAGTTCGGGCGGCGGAGAAGTTCTGCCTTAACGAAAATTATTATGAAAAAAGAAATAAAAAATAACGCTTCGGTTCTGGTTGTTGTGGTTTTTGCCATAGCTCTGCTGACAGCGTTTGTCGCCGGTATGCTTCAGCTTAACGCCGAGCAGATTCAGCTTATGCGGAACGAAGTTTATGCCGCCCAGGCGCAGGCAATCGCCCAGGCGGGTATGGCTGATGCCTTTGCGCAGCTTCGCAGCAATTCCGGCTGGACGAGCGGATATACGAACAAAAGTTTCGCCGGCGGCTCTTATACTGTTACGGTGGCGGATGCCAATGTCGTTTCAACGGGAACTTCTTCGCAGGGGTTCAAAGCCAGAGTACAGGCGAATATTACAATCGGCGGCAGCAGTAGTCCTTATACCATACGGGTTGATAAATTGGGGATTAACGAATGAATATGAAAGACAAAAAGGTTTTCGGCATAGATGTCTGCACAAACTCGGTGAGTTTTGTTCAGTTGGAAAAGCTCGGCGGTAAGATTAAATTTATGCGAGGCGCAACTGCTCCGCTTGCGCAGGGCATTGTGCGAGAGGGCGTTGTTCAGGATGTCGCCGGGCTGCTTGGCGCGATTAAGAGTTTCAATATCACAGGCGCGCTTGGGCATATAAATTCGGCTCTTACGATTTGTGCCGAGCCGGTGCTGCTGCAGATTTTTAATCTGCCGGACTGTTCGCCGGGCGATGTGAAGAGAATAGTTCAGGACGAGGTAAGACAATATGCCGTTCTGCCGCTGAAAAATATCGAGATGGACTACTGCGGCCTGAAATCCGCCGATTCACAGGCCAAAAGAGTTCTTGTTGGAGCCGCACAAAGCGAGCATTTGAATATCACCGTCAGGGCGCTTGAAAAGCATCATATCAACGTCAAAACGCTCGAGCCTGCCGTAACGGCGTTTATACGTTCGTGCTTTGATAAGGTCATAAGGCCCGCCGGCGGGAAAAATGTTATGCTCCTGCTCGTGCGTGACGAAAACCTGACTTTGTGCATATTCAAAAAGCAGAGACTTGAATTTTTAAGAACCAAAAAATTTGAATCCGATATTATAAGCTCTGCGCAGCGGGGCATCTGGCTCGGCCGCGATGTGGAGTCGGTGATTCAATTTTATGAACTTGAAGAAGGCGCAAACGCCCAGCCGTGGCGGATAATTGTTTCAGCGTTTCCGGATGCTCAAAACAATTCGCAAATCGCCGACGAGCTTAAACAAACCACAGCCCGGCAGAATGTCGAAATTTTGGCGTTTGATAACAGTATGCTCGATATTGAAATCGGCCAAAACAGTCAAACCCGGATTTCCGCGGTGGCGGCGGGGGCGGCGATTAAGCTGCTCAATGAAAATTCAACCGGCATAAGCCTTGATTTAATGCCTAAGGAAATTATTTCAATTAAAAAAGCTCGAAAGGAAATGCTCGTAATTGTGAACGCCGCGGCCTGTCTGCTCTTGCTTTTGTTCGTTTATATCGCTTTTGTAAGCCGACAATCGACGGTTGTCAGTCATAAAATTTACAGCCAAAAGCAGAAACATACCGAAACGAATATGCAGCAGATGATTGAGGTAAGAAAAGACATCGACGGCAGACTTGACGCTGTGAAAAATAATCTTTCGATTGTGAATAAGGCTGTCGAGAACAAAAGCTACCATAACTGGGCGAAGCTGCTCTCCGAACTTGCTCGAAATGTGCCGCAGACGATATTGATGCAAAGTCTCGAAGGTAAAGGCGAAAACATAATAGAAATAGAAGGCCTTGCGACAAATTACGACGCGGTGAACAGTTTTATGAGCAGCCTGTCGCAAAACAAAATGTTTGACGAAGCTACGCTTGCCGATGCCGGTCAGGACGCCAAATACGGCAGTAAATTCGTAGGCTATAAAATTATCTGTTCACTCGCAAAGTAAGGATTTTTAAAATGATGAAACACTTAATCAGATTGCAGGATTTTTCGCGAAAGAACGTTACGGCTGTCGCGCTTGTTCTGATAGCGGTCATCGCGATATATAATTGGTTTGTAACGCCGCATTCAAATTATCTTATGGCGGCGGAAAAATACACCGATGCCGCCAAAGCTATGGAAAAAACCGGCAGAATTATTGAATCAGAATTAAAGCTCAAACAGAAAAAACTTGACGAATTCGCAGGACAGTTCGACTCTGCAAAGCAAGCATACTTCGATGTCGAGACGGCAAAAATATTTCTGGCGGGCATTCAGTCCCAGGCCGAGAAAAACAAATGCCTCGTCGATACGCTGAAATTTTCGCCGGCAAGACAGGTGATAACTGCCGATACGAATGATATTGATATAAAGGAATATCAGGTCAATCTGGGCGTTGTCGGGCAATACGCCGATATTGTTATGCTCCTGGATTCTTTGCAGAACAGAAAGCAGAAAGTCTGGCTCGATAATATAAAACTTAAGCTTAAAGACCCATCAACAGGTTATCTTGAATGCCAGGCTGTGATGAGTTTATACACATTAAAGGTTACGGAGAACATAAACGATGTTAATACACAAAAATAAAATAATGTTCGTCGGTCTCATTGTCCTGGCGATTGCCGCAGGTGTGGTTTTTGCCGAGGAAACCCCGGAAATAGACGTGAGCCAGTTGAGGCAGGCCAATCCATTTGCGCAGTTCGCGGGAATCGGTTCGGCGGCTCCGGCGGCAAAACCGCTGCCCGAAGGCCCAAGACCCGATTTGTTTATCGAAACCGTCTCGCTGAAATTTGTTGATGCGAAAAGTTTGAAATCTTCCATTGTGACTATGTCCGGCGAATGGGGCAATATGGAGCCGGATGCCAAAGGCAATTCGCTGATTATCTGCGATACAAATGAAAATGTTCAGAGGATAATTACGCAGATTCGCAAAATCGACCGAAAGCCCGAACAGATTATGATTGAGGTCGTAATTCTCGATGTCAAACTAAACGATGAAACAGAAATCGGAATCAACTGGGATATGCTCACCACCAACGACCACGATGCGGCTTTCAGGCAAAATCTTAGTTTTAGCAACCGTGTTGGAAGCACAATAAGAGATTCCGGCACCGTTGGCAGTGCTACGGCGTATAACAGTACCGGTACAGGCTCAGACCTTTGGCTTCTGTTTCCAGGCGACATCAGAAGTGTAATTCACATTTTACAGGAAAAAAACAACGTCGAAATTCTCGCAAGTCCCCGCGTTATGGTTGTAAGCGGCCAAACAGCATCCATAGAAGCCGTTGAAGAAATACCGTATCAGGAACAAACAGACACCAGTCAGGGCGGTTCACTTACCAGTATTCAGTTTAAAAATGTCGGCATAACTCTGGATGTCGGAGCGACTTTAACAGATGACAAATTTATATTTCTTGATGTTGAAGCCAACCAGAAGGTCAGAACAGGCACCGCTGTAGTAGTAGGTACCGGCGGCAGTACCAGCACTGTGCCGGTTGTTGATGCGAGAATAGTAAAAAGTTCGCTTCTGCTTACTGACGGCCAGATTCTCGTAATCGGCGGTCTGCGCCGAAAAGAAACTCAAAAGCAAACTAACCAGATTCCATTTCTTGGTGATATACCAATCGTTGGTGCAGCCTTTAAGTCAACCGATACTATTCAGAATAATTCCGAATTGTTAGTGCTTTTGTCGCCTCATATATACAACGGCGAAAAACCGACCGATGCTGAAATGGCGAAATATAACGAAATTACCAAACGGCCTCTTTTGGAAATCCCGGAAGAAGAAAGACAAAAAGATAAAAAGGAAGCAGAGAAAGTTAAAAAGGAAAAAGTGAAAAAGGATAAAAAGGCATAAGTCTTTTGCACTTATGCTCTTTTGTTCTTATGCTCTTGCTAAAACAATGATGTTCATCGAACGTATAATAAGTAGGGACTGGGAGTTTGCAATATGATTGAGTACAAAACAAATGTTGTTCACGTAACGCACGAAGCTATTGGTAAGATAGGCGGTATAGGAGCTGTCCTCGACGGTATCCTTACCAGTAAAACCTATATCGAAAACACCGGCAGAACCGTGCTTGTGAGCGTTCTTTTCACCACAGAAGGCCCGGTTGAAAACCGGCTCGGCCTTGGCGGAGAAGTTCTATATTCCAGCGCAGACGGCTACAGTAAGACCGGCTACGCGGGCGGATTCAGGAGCATCGAAAAACACTACAACGTTGACATTGTCTATGGCAGACGGCTTTTCGAGGATGTCAGAACAGGCATAAAGAGTATGCCGGAGGTTATTCTTGTCGATGTTCGCAGAATGAACGCGGGTCCGCTAAATCAATTCAAGGGACAGCTTTTCAATCATTTCGGAATAATGAGTAATTTATACGAGCATTTGTGGGGATTTGAGGAATGGATGCGGCTTGCACCGCCGGCGATTGAAGCGATTAAGGTAATCGGCGTTACCCCGCAGGAGGGCGAAACCATAATTGTTGCGCACGAATTTATGGGTATGCCAACCGCGCTGGCGGCGAAAATCGACACGCAGTACGATTTCAAAACGGTATTTTACGCACACGAAGTCGCCACCGTTCGGAAAATCGTTGAAGAACGCTCCGGCCACGATACGATGTTCTATAACGTAATGGAAAAGGCCCAGGCAGAGGGCTTGTCCCTGCCGGATGTCTTCGGCGACCAGAGCCATTATTTCAAAAGCGCGCTGGTTGACGCTTCGCGTTTCTGCGACAGTATTCTTGCCGTCGGCGATTATGTCGTAAAGGAACTGCGATTCCTCTCGCCGGAATTTCATAATGCCGACATCGAATTGACATACAACGGCATACCAGCCTATCACATAAGCCTTGAAGAGAAAAAACAGTCCAAAGAAAGGCTTGTCAAGTACTGCGAAAATCTGCTCGGTTTCAGACCCGATTATGTTTTCAGCCACGTTACCCGGCTTGTCCGCAGTAAGGGGCTGTGGCGCGATTTGCGCGTGCTTGAACAGGTTGAAAAGGAACTGCGTCCGCTGCACAAATCAGCGGTTTATTTTCTGTTGAGTACGGAAATAGGCCACAGACGGCCGAAAGATATTTTGCGTATGGAATCCGAATATCAGTGGCCGGTCGCGCATCGTGAAGGCCTGCCGGATTTAAGCGGCGGCGAGGCGGCGTTCTATGCCGGCGTGCAGGAATTCAACGCTCGCAGCAGGAACATAAAAGCGATTTTTGTAAATCAATTCGGATTCGACAGACGCAGTTGCGGTATCAGAATGCCGGAAGATATGGAATTTATGGATATTCGCAAGGGCAGCGATGTCGAATTTGGCCAGAGCATTTACGAGCCGTTCGGCATAGCGCAGGTTGAGCCGCTTAGTTTCGGCGGAATTTGCGTGTTCAGCAATGTCTGCGGCTGTGCAGGCTTTGTGAACAGGGTTACCAATGGCGAAGCGAGCCGAAATGTGATAATCGCCGATTACACCGATATTGAAGAACTCAAATCAGGCGATGTCGATGCTCTGCTCAAGATAGATATGAACGTCAGAAATAAAGTTGAACGGCACGTCGGCGAAAAGGTCGCGATGGAAATTTTCGCAAGATTGCCGAAGAATGACGATGAACTTGTCGAGATGATTAACTCCGGCTACGATTTGGCTGTGCATATGAGCTGGGAAGCGGTCGTCGAGAACTATGTTCTCAAGGCCTTTGCCAATGCCATCGACCGCCGGAAATTAAAAGTAGCCGTTTAAGCGGCCTCTATTTCTTTTTGACGTTTTCTATTGTCCGAAAGTGGCATCGAGCAATTCATCAATTTCCGGAGCGATACCCTCATAAGCGGCGACGGCTGTGCCATCGTCGAGAACCACCACAACCGGCGTTTCTAAAAACCATTTCTTTTTATCGTTCAATTTGCCGCGTGTTATATCGGCATCGGAAGGGATTAACTGCAGGTCGCCATCAGCATAAGGCGGCATCTCAATAAACGCAAAGTCAATCGCGTTCTCATTGCCGGCCAGCGTCTTTTGCATTTCGAGATATTGCGGCAATACTTCTTTGCAGGTGGGGCAGTCGTTATGGTACATAAAAACCACCCATACGCCTTTCCCGATTTGGCCTTCTATATCAATATCTTCCAGCAGCGGCCAGACAGTTTTTTGTTCCGCTGCGGATTTTACGAGCCAGTCCTGTGCCGCGGGCTTTGTCTGCTTATTGGTTATAAGCGTGTATTCAATCATCGGAAGCAAAATAAAAGTCGGCAGCGCAATCGCGAAAAAATACGCAGCCTTCGGCCAGGGCGGCGGAAGAAGTTTTTCGCCCTTAGGCCTGAAAATCGCAAGCAGCAGAAAAATCGGCACATCAACCAGCCAAAGGGTAATCCAGGGGTTGACCTGAACTACGCCGAAACAGCCGCAGGATTCCTGACCGGTCAGTGCTTTGAATAATGTAATGCCGATGAAGCCGAGATACGCGATTGTGCCGAGAAGCCACGCTGCCTTGCGAAACAGCCCGCAGACTAACCAGATACCTAAACCGAGTTCGAGTGGAATTTGAATGAGGAAAAATTCCCACGATTCCCAAAAACCTTTGCTGATGACAGGTTCTGTGAGCAATTGATTTATTTTCAACGCAGAGGCGACGATTAAAAAACCGCCGGCGATATACATTACAATTTTGTTTATTTTTTTCATATCAATCTTCATTTTGTATATGTCGTTCCAATATATTTATATTTAGCCCCCAGTTTTACTGGGGGTTTCTTTTATTGTTTCACGATGGTTTTTAACCGCCGGTAAAACCGGCGGCTAAATATTTATTTGTTGTGATTTTGCACATATTGTATCCTTCGTTCCAATGCTCCCTTATCAAAACAAAATCTTTTATCGTATCCTGCCGTCCATACTTTACCATCGCAACCCAGAGCTTTCAAGGCAAGTCTGCCGGCCTTCTTGTAATACGCCACGATTTTCTCTATTGGCTGCGGTGTGTATTCTGCAACAAGGTGGACGTGATTTGACTGAACAGATAAGGCATATATGCGTTGTTTCTGCAACACGGCCTCTTTGAGTATGGCTTGGCGGACAACATCTTGCTGAGCGACTGATAATTTAACAATGTCTTGAACCTGCAAATTTTTGTTAGCCTGCATTAGCATCTCATTGGCGGGAAGAACTTCTCCATCTTTTACATAACCGCGTTCATCGCCCTGGAGCCATGTGCCATAAGTTGTCCACGTCAGCATATACCCTAATGTTTTTGTCATAATATTTAGCCCCCAGTTTTACTGGGGGTTTTCTTTTGCCGGTTCACTATTGGTTCAAACCGCCGGTAAAACCGGCGGCTAAATATAACGGTAACGGTTTATTTTTTCATATCAATCTTCATTTTGTATTTGTCCCAACTGCATTACGAGTTTATCGAGTTTTTTCTGGCCTTCATCGTGTTTGGCGTTCGCGTTTCGCAGATGTCCGCCGAGCGTGTCAAACGCCGTTATAAAATCGGCGAACGAAACGTTAAGGGTTTTGAGATTTTTACGGATTTCCGCCGCCTGTTTTTCGATTTGCAGGCCGTGCAGTCCCATCACAATCGTCATCAGATAAACATAAAGCAGGTTTGGCGAAACTGGGAAAACCTTTCGCTCCATCGCATAATCAGCGATGCTCACTGTATCATTATCGGATTTGACTATCGTTTCATAATAAACATTTTCCGCTGGTATAAACATTATAGCGAAATCCAGCGTACCTTCATCGGGCTTGATATAGCTTTCGGCGATTTTGTCGATGTGTTTTTGAACGTCGCGCAAAAACTGGCCGCGAAGTTTTTTCGCATCGACATCGTTTTCTGCCTTTTGAAGTTTTTGAAAATTTTCCAGCGGAAATTTCGCGTCAATCGGCACTGAATACTGCGGCATCTTTACAAGGGCATCGACTTTTTTGCCGTCGCGAAAAGTATATTGAACGGCGAAACTTTCGGCAGGCAGCAGGGTGGACAGAATTTTATCAAGCTGCCATTCGCCAAGTCCGCCTCGCAGTTTTGGACTGGCAAGAACCTGCTGAAGACTTTTTAAATCGCCGCCAAGTTCCATTATTTTTTGACTGCTGCCCTGAAGTTGGCCGAGCTGATTGTTGAGTTTTTCGAGCGTTGAGGCGTGGAACTGAAGATTTTTATTGACCGTATCCTGACCTGCGATGAGCGACTGCTGAAGATTTTGCGACAGATTTTCCTGCGCCTTTCTAATTCCCTCAAGCCCCGTTCGCACGCTTTGCCACAGCAGCACCATCATCACCGCCAAAACAACCACTATTAAAATTACGATAAGTCCCTGTTCCATCGAGTAGTTCCTGAAAAAACTGTCCTTAATAATAGAATTATAGCCTTGCCGCCCTAAATCGTCAAAATCTATACAAAATTATTATTAAGACTTGGCCTGTCCTGATTAACCGAGTCCTATAAATATACGAAATTTAGCTAAGATAGGGGGAATTTTTTCAAAAAAACCTTTTTTTCTCCTGTTAAGATTGGTATAATACCCAGCCGCGAGGGTATCCTGATTTGAGATATCTCCGGGACGGCAAGAGACTGCCGATTGTCTATGTTTGAACTTTGAAATTTTATAATCCTTAACCAGCAGGAGGTTTACTATGAAAAGGAAAGTTTTATTTGTTGTAGTACTGGGTTTTTTTTTGCTGACAGCGGGCTGTTATAGCTGCAAGACCTGGCAGCATTTGAACCACAATGAGCCCGCCGACAAATCGGTTTCGTTTATGTGGGACAAGGGCTGCAAGCCCGCTCCTCTGAAGCTGCCTAATATGTGTCTGGAACAGCCAAAGCCGGTTGAGCCGCCACAACCTCCTCCTCCACCGCCTGCACCAGTGCCGGCTCCGGTTCCGGTTGTCGTCAATTGCGCAGAGAAAATTTATCCCTGCGGCGCGTGCGGCAACGTAAAACTCGAAAAGTGTATGCCCTCACAGGTTCAGACAGGCGCCGAATTCAATTATACGATAAGAGTTACAAACCTGACCGGCTCGGATATTGCTGATGTCGTAGTAACCGATACGATTGTAAGCAACCTGCAATATAAGAATGGCAATCCTGCCGCCGATGTTCAGGGCAATAAACTGATGTGGGTATTTCCGAGTATCGGGCCGGGAGAGACCAAAGAAATTAACAGCGTCGCAATCGCGACGGCAGGGGGCATTATTCAAAATTGCGTTGACCTGACATACAGAGTTCCGCTTTGCCTCCAGTCTGTAAGCGTTCAGCCGATGGTTGCAGTCAGCAGAATCGTCCCCGCCGAGGTCTCCATTTGCGATGCGATTAGTTATACGATAAGAGTTGAAAATACAGGCACGGGACCTGCGAATAATGTCAGGGTTACTGATGAATTGCCCTGCGGCCTGACCACGGCTCAAGGCGCCGGCAAGGTTGACGTTATGCTCGGAACGCTGGCCGGCGGAACGGCAAGGAATATAACCGTTGCCGTAACGGCACAAAAGGCAGGGGTTTATACCGGCAGCGCAGTCGCAACCGCTGATGGCGGAATAAAGGTTATGTCGCCCGCGTCGACAATCGCCGTAAAGTCGCCGAAACTTAGCCTGACCCAAAAGTGTTCCGATGTTCAGTATCTCGACAGAGAGCTTGTTTATGATATTACGGTTTCCAATATCGGCGACTGGGCTGCGGTAAATACGATTATCGAAACGCAAATTCCAGCTGGCGCCAGTTTTGTCAGAGCAAGCGACGGCGGCGCTCTGGTTGGCGGCAAAGTCGTCTGGAAAATCGCATCACTCGCTCCAGGCGCGACAGCAAACGTTTCTGCTGTTTATATGCCCGGCGGAATCGGAACGCTTATCAGCAGCACGACAGCGTCAGCGGGCTGCTGCGAGTCAGTTTCAGCGACCGCTCAAACAAAAGTCGTGGGCGTGCCTGCGATTCTGCTTGAGGTGGTTGATATTACCGACCCGATTAAAGTCGGCCAATCCACAACGTATCAGATTATCGCGACCAATCAGGGCAGCGCGGTAGGCACTAATATCAGCATAGTCGCGACGCTTGAGCCTGAAATGACTTATGTAAGCTGCGCGGGAGCTACGTCGGGGATGTTTGCCGATGGCACGATTACATTTGCTCCGCTGCCGACGCTGGCCGCAAAGACAAAGGCCATCTGGAATGTTACCGTAAAGGCAAATGCCGTAAAGGATGTTAGGTTCAAGGCGAAAATGATTAGCGACCAGCTCGAAAGAGATGTCTGGGAAACGGAATCGACGCATTTTTACGAATAAAAATCCAGTAGGGCGGGTAGCTTTGCTGTCCACATGTTTGTTTTATTTTTGATTGCTCAAAAGCCCCTGCAAAACAGGGGCTTTTTTTATGCGAGGTAAACTGGCATTAGTTGTGTGCTAAATAGTCGTCCCTGAAAAAGTCCTTTTACAATAAATTTGGACAGGTAAAAATTGCTTGTCTCAAACATTTTGCCATTTCTCGCAGCAGATTTTGCAAAACCATGCCCATTTCCAGCAGCGCATACAAAAATGCGGCTAATAACTTCCGCATATTATACCCCGCAGCCGCCAATATCGCATTCATCATATCGCCGGCTACGCCTTTCAAATAATTTCTATCCATTCCGTTGTCG